>Ga0255780_10002532_pt1 | contig 16384 bp, 16 predicted proteins | sample 071ome_32_FD_179978 | JGI IMG/M metagenome (GOLD analysis project Ga0255780, IMG submission 179978) | Coastal salt marsh microbial communities from the Groves Creek Marsh, Skidaway Island, Georgia - 071405AT metaG (version 2) | ecosystem: Environmental > Aquatic > Marine > Intertidal zone >... | reverse complement strand
GACGGGTGTTAACTCTGACGTTACCGCTGGTTCTGAATTCTTGATTTGGAATGACGCTAACTCAGACCCTATCACTGACATTCGAACTGCGATTAGAACTGTACTTGAGCAAACTGGTTTCGAGCCTAACAAGCTTGCACTCGGTAAGACAGTTTACGATGCGTTAGTAGATCACCCAGATATCATCGACCGTGTTAAGTACGGTCAAACTCCGGGTGCGCCTGCTGAAGTTAACGCTTCTACTCTGGCCCAGCTATTTGACCTAAGCGAAGTGTTAGTGTCTAAGGCGATTCATAACTCGGCTGCTAAAAATGCTACCGAGTCTAGCGCTTTCATATCCGGCAACCATGCGTTATTGGCGTATGTAGCTCCAAACCCCGGCATCATGGTGCCTTCAGCGGGCTATACGTTCTCTTGGAACGGGTGGATGGGCGCATCTAACATGGGACACAGAATCAAGCGTTTCCGTATGGAGCACTTAGAGTCTGATCGTATCGAGGCTCAGATGGCTTTTGATCACAACATCGTTGCAGCGGATTGCGGTTACTTCTTTGAGAACGCAGCCGACTTTGACGCGGTAGTATCAGTCTAATGCCGTTGCGGGTATTCAAACGGCCCCAGTTTGACGCAGAGGGGCCATTTCTGGTTCGCTCTGCGTTTTTATTCAACGGGCGTAAGTTACGTCCGGGGGAGCCGTTTCCGCATGAGAAGATACCTAAGCACAAGTTAGCAGGGTTATATCGAAGGCGGAAAATCGACATAACAACGGTTGATGGGAAAGTTACCGACGAGGTTGGTAAGTATATCGGGCCTCACTGGTCGACACTCGACGATAAAGAAATTCTACGCTTTGCGTATAAGCAAACTGGAACGAGACGTCGTAATCCCGACATCGCACGAGCTGAACTGGCAGCTCTTGAGACAGCGGGGGAACTAAATGCCTGGTCTACTGGACGGTGATATAGCGAAAGCTATTTTCGCAGGGTTTAAAGGTAAGTTACTTAAAGGCACTCTTCGTAGAGAAACTTTGGGTACCACCCTAGATACTTACGGAGACCCGACAGGCGACACGGTAACGAGTTACCCGATTGAAGGTTTTACCAGCGGCTATTCGGACTTCTATCGAGTATCTGCCGGTATACCTGAAACAGATTTAAAAGTTAGTATTTTCGCTGAATCGTCTCCCGGTCTTGTGCCGCAGAAAGATGATTTAGTTAAGTTTCAAAGCAGGTGGTATCAGTTACGATCTGTAAATAACGACCCAGCCACGGCGCTGTATTCGTGCCGAGCGTTTGAAGTGGAGGCTCCGGTGTGAAAGGCGTTTGGGACGTTAAGAAAGAAGTTGATAGGATTAAACGTGTAGTTAGCGCCAGTTTGGAGGCGACGGCAGTGTTCTTGAAAGATGACGCTGTTCGAAGGATCGTAGATCCACCTAAGACGGGGCGGTACTATGTAGGGGCACCGTACCGGGTAGGTAAGCCACCTCACCAAGCTTCTGCACCGGGTGAGTCGCCTGCGGATGACAGTGGAGCGCTTAAAGCCTCTGGTCGCGTAGAAAAGAAGTCTGATTTTCATTTTGAGGTAAAGTTCGGGGGTCAAGGTGGAGTCGATTACGCGAGAGACTTAGAGTACGGTATGCCGCAGCTCAAGAACCCACTAGAGCCTCGACCTTTTTTACGGCCAGCGGTTGAAGAAACTCGAAGCAAGTTGCCTAAGATTCTGGATCTTGCGAGTTTTTACAGCAAAACTTTATAGATGCCATACAGGGAAGGTTAAGAGTGAGTGTAGATGTAGCCCCCGCTATACGTACTGCGGTTATCGCTAACAGCACGATAACAGACATTATCTCGACATATAAAGGCGCTGCGTCTGTCCATACGAGGGTGCCTGTGCCTACGGGGGTTACACTACCGTATGTCGTGATAGGGCCAGATGTTGCCATATCGGACTACGACGGCTTGATATCAGATAGGCCACGGGTAATACGGGATGTGTTCGTTTACGGAGCGGCAGGGAGCTCACGTCAAGATGACTATCGAGATGTTGAAACGGTAGCATATGAATTGAGAGACATGTTCCACAGGGACAAGACCTCGTTGACGGTAACTGGGTATGACGTAGTGGATGTTCAAGTTAACGGCCCCACACCAGCACCGTCCAGTGATGACGAGATCATTGGCAGAGTAGTAACTTTGACGATTAGACTAAGGAGTTCGACATGACAATCAGCACGGGGAGCGGCGTTCAGTTCTTCATCGGCACTACAATAAGTGCTGAAAACTTATCACAGTACCTATCGGATACATACACCGAGGTCGGGGAAGTTGAAGATATCGGCGAATTCGGTGACGAAGCAGAAGAGGTAACGTTCGCTTCTCTTGCCGATGGTCGATTACGTAAGCTTAAAGGCGTAAGAAACGCCGGTACGATGGCCGTTATCTGCGGTGACGATCCAAGTGACTCTGGTCAGGCGGCGCTTGTCACAGCAGAGGCAGACGTACTTGATTACAACTTCAAAGTTGTGTTAAACGATAAGTTGACAGACGGGGGTACCCCCTCTGAGCACTATTTCAGGGGTAAGGTAATGTCGAAACGTTTGGCAGTTGGAACTGTTAACAACGTTCTACGACGTACATTTAACGTGGGTGTTAACTCTGAGATAATCGAGGTAGACCCAACATAACAAACCATTAAGGCGGTTATATGGTTAGCAAATCAAACATCGGTTCGGGTGACGTTGAGGTTCGTTTAGGCGGAGAGAAATTAGTTCTCCGCCCGTCTCTGAATGCAGCTATCAAGTTAAGCACGATGCCGGGTGGATTAACTAATCTCGTCACTCGTTGCTCTAACTTAGACTTTGAAGCCATCAGTGACGTTCTTATCATTGGCGGCGAAATGAAAGTCGATGAGAAAACCAAGGAGAAGATATACAAGGCGGGTTTAATAGACCTAACGGTGCCGTGTATCGAGTATCTGAACATACTGGCGAGTGGCGGCAAGCGTCCTGAGAAAGAGGAAAAAGACGAAGATGTCCCTTTGGGCCGAAACTCTCGATAGAAGACTATTACCGGGAGTTAGCTAAATATGCAATGGGGTGGCTCGGCTGGGGGCCAGACGTAGCGCTTTCAGCCGACGTCAACTGCATACTCATAGCGATGGAAGGTAAGGTCGAGATGATGAACCCTTCTGCCGTAGGAAGAGAGAAGGCGGGTAGTTTAGCCGCTTCTAAGTTCCGGTCGTTCGCTAGAGATCACAATTTAAGATGGGGGGTACAGCATGGCTGATGGCGAAATTAAAGCGGTAGTCACTGCGGATATCTCATCGTTCGAGACGAAATTAAAGACCGCTGAAAAAGCGGCTGAAACTTTCCGCACTAAACTAAATAAAAGCTTAACGGGCAGCACAGGTGAGTTTGTAACTAACCTGAAAAAAGACGTGGACGCTGTTCAGAAAGTCCTACCTAAGTTTAAAGAACTACTTCAGCCTCTAAAAGACATCGGTGCGAAACTGCGCCCGATCAATACGGCTTTCGGTAACTTGGCAACCAAGTTGAATAAAGTTGCTGAGAAAGGCATGGATGCGGCTATCAGTTTAACTGATGTTGCTGATGCTTTGACTAAAGCCGACCAAAAGCTGAAAGGCATTACCGATAAGATTTCTACGAACACGACCGTCACTAACGCCCTAGTCAAAGCGAACAAAGACTTAACCAACAGCACTAAAGCTGCGGGACAAGCGACGCAGAACTCGATAAATAAGACCACCAAGCAGATAGACGTATCGGGTAGAACACTGGATGCTTTCGCGGACTCTGCGGCCCTAGTCACCGGCCCGTTAGGCGGGATATCCTCTCGAATACAAGTTTTAAATAGGGCTTTTAGCTCAGGCACCCTGTCGATCGTTGGTGCGACTACAGCATTGGTTCTGTACGGGCAAGCGGTTAAGAGAGGGGTACAAGAGACCATCCAGTATGAAGAGGCTCAGAGACGTATTCAAGCTGTCTTGAAGGCCACGGGTAACACGGCCCGATTTACGAAAGACGAGATGGTGGCGTTTGCCGATGAGCTCGCGTTGAACACGCTGGGTGATTCGCTAGAGATACAAAGAGCTCAAGCTCAGTTGTTATCGTTCAGGGGTGTATCTAGGGACGTTTTCTTTGAAGTCATAGAGCTATCTCAAGACTTGTCGTCTGCCGGGTTCGGTACGCTTGCTCAGAACGCTAAGCGTTTGGGTAAGGCTGTTCAGTCGCCTGCCAAGTCGATGGAGGCGCTCAGAGAGATAGGGATCAAACTCAAGCCAGAGGTATTAGAGCTCGCTAAGAGGTTAGAGCTGTCCGGTAATCGTCTTGAAGCTCAAAGACTGGTATTAGATGCGGTCGCCGATGCCGTGGGCGGTGTGGCCAGAGAGATCGGTTCGGATGGATTAGCGGCAGCGCTTGATACGGCAGGTCAAAGAGCGAGTGAGTTTTTCAGGACGCTTGCTGAAGAAAGTAACGCAATTACGCTAACTCAAAAGTACATCAATGAGTTTGCTAACGGACTCCATAACCTAACCATAGCCATCAGGGATTTCAATCGAACTTCGTTTACAAATGATAAGTTCAAAGACGCGGTTGCTGAGCGTTTTAATCTTATTAAGAAACTCGAAAAACGCATGGAGAAAGTCGGGGAGAGCCATGAGGTATTTCCTGATACTGAAGTAAGGTTGTATGAGAGATCGATAACCAAGCTAGACAAAGTTCTCGAAGGTCACAGTAAAGCTAAGATCGTTGCATATGAGGAAGAACTTCGGCTGCAAGACCTACTGTCCGATCGGATAGACATTAATAGAAAGATCGCTTTGTTGGCCAGCAAACAGTCTGATCGTTACTACACCTCCGATCGAATTAGGGGTGCTCTCGCGGAGCAAAAGGAAGATCTCGAAGATATAAATAAGCTTATCGTCAAGCAAGCGAAACTCGTCAAAGAGGCTCGTAAGGCTGCCGCAGGTGACTTTAAAGACGTTGAAGAAGACGACGGGGGTGCGTTCGACCTAAGTAAGAAACAAGCCAAGATACGTAAAGAGTTTTCGGCTGAGCAGAACCGATTGAACTCTTTGAGAACTGTCTCGCTTCGAAGCACTAAGGAAGAGAATAAGATACTCAGCCATATGCTTGCACTAGACAGCGACCGGAACATGTCGATGCGGGAGTTCACAAAGAATCAGAAGGAGGCCACGGCACTAATCCGTCTTGGTCTCGACGGGCGTCATAAGAGCGTCGATGTTCTGAAAAGAGAACTTGCTGCTGCTGAAGAACTGGCGCTTGCTAACAAAGACTCTGACGACGCGCATAAATCCCTGTTGGCCGTTTTAAAGATAGAGGCTCAGCTAAGAGCGGCCATAGCCGCAGAGTCGGTGAAAGCGGCGAATGATGAGAACGACCTGCTTAATGAGGCCATACGAGCTAGGCTCACTTTGAAGTCGCTCAAAGAGGAAGATGAGAACGACCTCAAGATATTAGAGAAAAAACTGGCCATCGAAGAGAAGTTTTCTAATTTTATCGGGTCTAATGCTGAACAGAACAATCAAATCGCGGATGCTAAGGAAGTTGAGATACGTCTCGCCGAGCGGTTAATCAGCCTGTCTAATAAAGGGATCAATCTAAGTGAAGATCAGATTCAGGCTGAGAGGGATCGAATCACTTTGATGGTGGAAAGGGATCGACAGCTTCAGAACATAACGGACAAGACAGAAGCGTTAGCTGAATTTGAAAAAGACAGGTTGGAGGCGCAAGAGAAAGCGAATGAGGCTGCTCTTGAGTTCACTGAAAAATTGGTATCAGGGATGACAAAGTTGATTTTCTCCGGTAGCGATTTTAAAGACGTCTTGAAGGACATAATCGCTAACTTGATCATAGCCGAGTCACAAGCTCAGCTATTGGCGTCCGTTGAGTTCTTAAAAGGGAATCGAGATAGCGCTTTCACAACGTCTAGGGGAGACGGAAGCATCTTAGGGGATCTTTGGAAGTTCGGTTCGTCTATATTGGACAATCTAAAACCGTCGGTTGCTACAGATTCGATAGGTTCAATATCAGGTGGGTCGTCGTTCGGTAATAAGCTAAACAGTCCTCTCAACGCCGTTCAGATGCACACGGGTGGCACAGTGGGCATGAAAGCAAGCACTAGGAAAATGCCAGTAGCAACCGCCATCAATGCGCCACGTTTCCACGACGGGTTACGTCAGAATGAGATGCCAGCTATACTTGAGAAAGGCGAAGAGGTGATACCGAAAGATCAAGTCGGTCGCCAGCGAAGAGGCAATACGAGCATAACGTTCAATGTTTCGACGCCAAATGCGGACAGCTTCAGGCGCTCCGAACGACAGCTTTCTCGACAGTTTAAACAATCAGTAGGTGGACGATGACACGTTTTGTAGATGAGTACATGCCTGACCAAGTGCCGGGGTTCCCGTGCGTATCGTCGCCTCGATGGGCTACTGACATTCAGATTGTCGATTCAGGCGCGGAGCAAGCGAACCAACGCTGGGTTCACCCCCTGCACAAGTTTAAGCTTCCTGACGCTATCAGAGAGCATGACACGTACAACGCTATCCATAATCACTGGATGGCGATGAGAGGGCCGCTGTACACGTTTCCGTTCAGAGACCCGTTAGACTTTGCGAGTGTTGACTTAGACCTTCCCAACACGGTGCCTACGCTATCTAGGGTAGATCAGAACATAGGCACGGGCGACGGGACAACAACTCAGTTTCAACTGACTAAAACGTACACGTCAGGCGCTCAGACGTATGACCGCAACATCTATCATCCGATTGTTAGCACTGTTCTGGTCGGCGTTGATGGCGAAGACCCGGAAGTAGCGTCACCAGACTACCCGTGGAGTGTGAGTCGAACCACAGGCATTGTTACGTTCGACGTACCGCCCGACAACGGTGCAGTCATAACAGCGGGGTTCCTGTTTGATGTTGAAGTTAGGTTCGGGGGTGACGATGCGTTCGACGGTATTGTTCAGACTTATGGCGTCAGTGGCTTCGCAGATATCGATCTGTTCGAAGTCAGGACGTGTGTGTAGGGGGCGACATGGCGATATTGTGGGCAGAATCGTTTGGTAAGTACGGCTTGTATGAAAAGAAGGCTCAAGACGACTTGTGGTACTATCTTGATGGGGTTGGAAGTGGGTGGAGTCTACAGACTTCGACCGTTAGGACTGGCACGCATACTATTACTACAAATTGGGACGCGTCTTACATAAAAAGGGTGTTAGGGGTTGCAGCGACTACAGTGGGCGTCGGGTTCAATCTTTGGACACCAAGCTTACCTTCAATACCTAATGCCGCACCTATCCTTATACTAAGGGACTCTAGCTCTCTGACTAACATATCACTCGATATTCAGACGACTGGGGCGATACAGGTATACCGTGGCGATAACCATAACGGTGGTGCGGGGGTTAAGATAGCAGAATCGACCACACACTGTATTGGCACAAATCGGTTTCAACGTGTTGAACTAAAAGCAGTGATTCACGGGTCAACAGGTAGTGTAGAGGTCAGGGTTAACGGCGTCACTGTGGCCAGCGCGTCGAATGTTGACACACACGCATCTGACGCGGAGTCGTTGGGTAGCGGGACGCCAGACCCCAGTGTGTCTGAGGTGTCATTTCCGGGCCGGGGCGATCTCTCTACTGCTTTCTACCCAACCATCGACGACATAGTGGTGTGGGATGGTACAGGGTCGTACAACAATGATTTCATAGGTGATCAGAGGGTGTATGCATTAGCCCCCAACGGCGACACGGCTCAAGCGGATTGGACAGCTTTAAGCGGGAGTGGTTTCTCAAACATAGATGAAGCCGACCCCGATGAGGACACGAGTTATCTATACGCAGCGGCACCCGGCTCTCCGAACACACTGACATCTGAGTTCGACTTAGAGAACCTACCTGTCTCGTCTGGATCAGTAGCCGCAGTGATAGCATGTAGTCGAGTTCGTAAGGACGTAGCTGGGTTGGTTGAGTTCCAACACGGTCTCGTATCAGGAGCGTCTGAAAGTAAGGGCGCAGTTAGACCCTGCGACCCGGTGTACATTTTTAAAGAGGATGTGTTCGAGACTGATCCAGCATCAGGCGTAGCATTCACACCGTCTGATGTTAACAGTTTGAAGATACAGATAAACAGGACGACGTAACATGGCATTGATATGGATGGAAGGTTTCGACCACTATGGCGGTGACTATAACAACATGCTCGACGGGGCATGGGGTGAGATACAGACAGGTTGGACGCTGGACAGCTCTATAAAACGTACAGGGACGTACAGCTTGAAACTTGCGGCAGGTTCAGCCGAGACGATGGTGCGTCGGGTTCTAGGGAACTCTTACACTACGATCGGTGTCGGGTTCGCTCTATATATAGACTCTCTGCCTGCGGTTAGCTACTACTGTCATCTCGTAGAACTAAGAGATAACGGTAATGCGCCTAACCTTACTCTGAGCCTCGCATCGACAGGCGACTTGGAGGTGTATCGGGGGATAGCAGAGCCGGGGTACGGAACTCTGTTAGCTTCTACGTCCGACGCCCCTATCGTCACGGGGGCTTTCCAACACGTCGAACTTCAGGCGACTATAGACGGTAGCGCCGGTGCCGTTGAAGTTCGCGTGAACGGCGTCACAGTTTTGACTGTATCTGGGGTTGATACCGTAGCCGGTGCAGGTGAGAACCGAGTCCCATCGATAGCGGCGAATGACAATGTTAGCCAGCTCGCTTTTTCTGGTAGAAACGACTGGGCTCAAGCAGAAGACATCATTACTCACACCACGTATTTCGACGACATCTACGTGTACGACATGACAGGCAGCTTCAACAACACATGGCTTGGCGACAGGCGCATCTATACGTTGTTCCCAAGCGCTGACACGGTTGATGCGGGTTGGACACCTTTGAGCGGGGATGGGTACACGAACATAGACGAAGGCGTCGATGATGATACGTCTTACATATCGGCTGGCGTTCCCGGTTCACCCGATGAGACATCATCTACGTTTGAACTTGATAATATACCTGAGACGGTAGGACTTGTTTCAGCAGTTGAGACAGTGCATCTCGTTAAGAAAACAGAGGCGGGTCTAGCTGATGTTAGGTCGGGTATTGTATCTAACGGCTCAACAAGCGAAGGCAGTATCCATCCTCTGAACACCATCTACACGTACCATAGCGATGTGTTTGAGTTTGATCCCGACACGGGTGCTTCTTTCACTCTGTCTGCAATCGACGCCCTGCAACTTAAAATAACACGGGTGACTTAATGGCTAAGTATTTAGAGACATTTGAGTCCGAAACGATAGGCACCGTTCCGTCTAACTGGACTCCAACGTGGGACACTTCGTCGTGTACGTGGTCGGTCGAAACTGACGGCGGTAGCCCCAGTGATCAGTTCGTTAGGGTCACGGGCACTCCTACTTTAAGCGAAGATTATTTCTTGAGGTTCGACGGTGCCACGCTATCAGAACAAGAAGACGTTCAGATACTCGCTAAGGTACGGTCGAATGCACAATGGGCGGGTATCGTTCTAAGAGGTGATGACTCTACTAGAGATGCCTACGTCATAACGTGTTTTTTCGATTCCAGTCTCCACTGGATTTATCGATCTGTTTCATTCCCGGCGGGTGGCCTCGTTGCTCCGGGTGCCTTCCTTGGGGGCACCATCCCGTCGAACACTTGGGGTTGGGTTAAGGTTCAGATTCTAGGTGACGTCATACGGGTTAAGATCTGGCCTGACGGTAGCTCGGAACCGGAGTATTGGCAAGGGTGGCTCCGTGAGGGCAATATCAGCGGGTACAACCATGTCGGCCTTCGCCCCAACATTACATCACCGAGTGACACCATAGACTGTAGCGTATTTCACGTCGGGACTAACGGAGACCCAGCAGACTTATCGGGCGATGAGGTCGGACTACGGGTTACAGATGTCGAAGCGCAGGCTGTCGCAAGTCTTGATGCAGAGACGCGAGTCACGCAAAGTGGTCTTATGACCCTTAAGGGCGGCACAGGCGGTACCGACGGTACAGGTGATACTCGTGTAACACAGTCTGCCTTGTTAGCCCTACACGGAACCGTATCGGCTTCGGTTAGAGCCACCCAGTCAGCGGTGTTAGTGTTAGGCGTTGGCGTTCCATGCATAACGCATTGGACTCAAGCGTGGACGATAACACGAACGGACGGTACGGTGTTCAGGTACACGACTTTGGATGTCGACCTGACGTGGAGAGGTGACACGTATAAGACGTGCGCGTCTCTGGCGTCTACCGCATCGGAGAACGTTGTGGGGCTATCTGAAAGTGGTAATGTCGAGATCAATGCGATCATCAACTCGAACAACTTTAAAGACGAAGAGTTGTTAGCCGGGTGGTTCGATGGAGCTACAGTCGAAGCGTGGGTCGTACCTTGGCAGACCGACGAGGGTGAGTATCCGTTTAGAATATTCTTTGGTTTGTTGGGTCAAATAACGAAAGGCACTGTTAGCTTCAAAGCGGATGTCGTAACGCAGGCATCTATCGCTCAGCAGAAAAACTTACTCGACATATACATGCCTTCGTGCCGTCATGTGTTAGGCGATTCGAACTGCGGCGTATCGCTTGCAGGTCTTCAGGTGTCAGGTGCAGTCACTTCGATAACTCAGCCGACCACTCCGGGCTTGTCGCGTAAGCGCGTGTTTTTAGACTCTGCCAGAACAGAGGACGACGGGTACTTTAACTTCGGTGTCCTAACGTGGACGACAGGGGAGAACGCAGGTCAGTCGAACCACGTTGATACGTCAGTAGGCTCCACCATAACGCTTTGGGATGCCTGCGCGTACAGGATTGAAATCGGTGATCAATACACTATGACGCCGGGTTGCGATAAGCTGAGCGATACGTGTAAGAATAAGTTTAGCAACTTCGTTAACTTCGGTGGGTTCCCGCATATTCCGGGTAAAGATGAGCTGATAGGGTGGAGGCCGAAAGCAACTGAGATCAGATGATATCGTGACTGAAGCCAGAACGTGGGTCGGTACGCCCTTCAAACACCAAGGAAGAACCAAAGGTGTCGGTGTCGATTGCCTCGGCATCGTGTTGGGGGTAGCTGAAGAACTCGATATCGTTCGGCTAACAGACCGAGAGATGAAGTTATTGTCGAGGTACAAGCGGATACCTAATGCACTTGAGATCATTAAAAGGCTTAAAGGGCGTGTTATAAAGAAAGGCACGCTTGAAGTGGGGGCCATAGTTCATCTGTCGTGGGGCAGAGGCATGGCGTACCACGCGGGTATCATAACGAGTTTAGACGATGGGATAATGGCGGTTCATGCGAGAGGGTACCCGACGGCTGAGGTTGTCGAAGAGATATTGCCGAGTAGCATGGACATAATTGGGTACTACAGGTTTAAAGCTTAGGGAGAGACAAGCATGGCAACAGCTCTGTTTTCTGCAATAGCGACGACTGCCAAACTGGAGGCGTTTGCTTCGTTCGGCCTAGCTGTCCTAGGCTCGTACCTAGACGCACTCATTGTCCAAGCGCTTACGGCTCCTGACGACATTGAAGGGCAAAAAGTCGATGAATTCAAGACAACTCAGTCAGAGTACGGAGTACCCATACCGCTATGCTATGGGGCGTCTAACCGTGTCCCCGGTAACATCATATGGACTTCTGGGATAACAGAGACTTCGCAAACAAGGCGTGAGGGCGACAATGCGCTCAGCAGCGGCACTAAGATCACAGAGTACACGTACTACGGGTCGTTCGCTGTTGCGATAAGTGGACGCCCTGTATCAAGAGTGACACGGATATGGGCCAACAATAAAGTCGTATTTGAGTCAGAACTGGCGGACGGCTCAGTGCCCACTGTGACGCTGTATAAACGATATAGCTCGCTGTTACAGTATTTAAACCCTATTTATCAGATGTTCCCCGGTGGCAAGGCGGAAATAGAAGCCTTCGTGGATGCGCTTCTAGTTGACCCGCCCCCAACGTACATTAATGAAGACAACGGCGGTGTGACGTATGTTAATCGCTGGATACCTGATGAGATCAGAGACCCGATAAGAGCGATATCTGATGAGTGGGCAGCTATCTGGGATAGGTTAGAAGCTGGGGAGAAAGTACCCGTAACGGACTTCCCTGAAGATGCGATCGCCGGGGCGACGTACTACGGTTCGTTCAGCAGCGAATTCTACGATGATGAACAGCGGGAGCACTACCACACATTGGGGACTAACTTCGGTCTTCTGTGGATAACGTCATCACACACCTCAGTGTCAGATGAAATCGTTGTGTATAAGGGTACACAAACACAAGGCGTCGACCCGACTATGGAGGCATCGGAGGGTGTCGGAAACGTACCCGCGTATAGGGGGGTCGCATACGTCGTTTTTAAGAATATCAATCTGTCCTCTGAGTTCAGAAACAGTGTTCCGAACTTCCAATTTGAAGTGGAGGCCGACACATCAATAGGCGTGAGCACCTTAGTCTCTGACCTATGCAGTCGTGCGGGGGTGACAGACGCTTCGACGATTAATCTTGGTCTTGCTGAAGTCAACGGTATGGTCGTTCATAAGAACGCACCGTTAGCATCGTTACTCCCGATGTTAGAAGCTAAGTACCGTTTCCATTCGATACAACAAAACGGAGACATCAGGTTCATACCGAGACCTTCGGGCATGGTGGGGACACTGAGCCTAGACGACTTAGGCGGGTATGAAGCAGGTGGTTCTCGACCTGAAAACGGCCCGATCGAGTATTCGATAATCCCTAACTACGAGTCACCTCGACAGATATCAGTGCGGTACATCGACATAGGCCGAGAGTATCAGACCAATACGCAACACGCTTTTAGGCCCGTGAACCAAGGAAACAACGACTATGTTGTAGATATCCCGATCTCGATGACGGCTGACGAGTCGCGTACTGTTGCTGAACAGATCGGTCGAGACATGTGGTCACGTAAATGGCAGGTTCGGTTCAGCACTTCGGATAAATTCGTGGGTCTTATGGCAGGCCAGTCGGTCGGCATCCCGTTTAATGACGAGATAAAACCGATCTTAGTGACCAACGTGACGCGAGGTCGAAACGGTCTCATAGAGATTCAAGGCGAATTTGAAGACGTGGCGTTGGGTTCGATATCCGTTACAGGTGAGTCAGCGAATTACACGGCTAATAGGACTATCATAGGTGCGTATAACATATTGGTCGTGTTAGACGGCCCCCTCATCCATTCAGGGGGTGACGATAACGACGGGGTGTATTGGGCGGCTACAGGCACGACTGCAGACTGGACAGGGTGTGATATCCTCTACAACACGGGTTACGACTCCACCTTTGTTGAAATCGGAGAGACTAACACCCCCGCTACAATCGGTGACGTTGCGACAGCTCTGCCTTCAGGCCCATCGGTCACATGGGATCGAACTAATTCTGTAACAGTCGACTTGTACTCCCCAGCCACATCTCTTGATAGTCGAGAAGAACTTGATGTTCTGAACGGGGCTAATCTTGCTTGGCTAGGAGCACAGGATGGTTCGCGTGGAGAGATCATTCAATTCGCTGACGCTACTTATGTTTCAGACACGACGTACACTATAAGCACTCTCTTACGAGGATTGTACGGCACTGAGCATGAGATCGATAACCACGGTGACGATGAGGTGTTCGTGTTATTAGACCCCACCTCTGTAGGTTCAGCAGCTTTCGGACGTACCGACTGGAATGAGATATACGCCTATTTCGCTTCAACTGAATATAACAGCAATATCGATACTTTCGGATTCACAATGGTCAACACGGGCATCCGCTCAAAGCCTTTGTCACCTGTCCATGTCCAAGGTGTGAGGGACGCAAGCAACAACCTAACGGTGACGTGGCTGAGACGTATTAGAGGGACGATCAATGGTCTAGGTGGCGCAGAGGAGCCCATCAACGAAGAGTCAGAAGCCTATGAGGTCGATATAACAGGGCCGGGAGGCGTTGTGCTACGAACCGTATCCGCTACGTCAGAGACGATCACCTATACTGGTACTGATCAGTTTAACGATGGGCTAACGCCGGGTGATCCAGTCGATCTGCGTGTGTACCAAATTTCAGCAACAAAAGGGCGGGGTTATCCTGCGATGGCAACAGTATGACAACGAGTGTTAATTTAGGAATACCGTACATATCGAATAACCAGAATCAAATGCACGTAACGCATAACGACGCGATGGTTATGATACAGGTGCTACTGGCAGCAGGCGTGTGGCAGGTCGGTCTTAACACACCCCCCGGCTCACCTGTGAACGGCGATGCGTATATCGTCGGAACATCACCGACTGGCGTGTGGGTCGGTAAAGAGAACTGCATCGCGGCGTACTATCAAGATCAGTGGTACTACGTGCCGGGGTTCGACTCGAACGGTACGCAGATATCGATGAGCGGCGAGCAGGTCGGTCTCAAGGTCTGGTCTCGACCCGACGGTGACTACTACATATGGACAGACACCGGATCACCGTCAGTGTTAGCGTGGACGGCTTCGGGGATTGGGGGCGGTCTCACTGGGATCAACGTTAAAGACGATAACAGCTCGATTGTATCAGCCGCGACTGCGATCGACTTTGCCGGGGATGGTGTTGTTGTTACTAACGATGGTGGTAACGAAGCGCTTGTCACTATAGAAGGCGGCATACAAGGCATTGAAGTCGGAGACGGTGGCTCTCCGCAGGTCATCTCTGAAGCCACTGCGATTGACTTTGTAGGTACAGCGGTTGCGTCTGTTGTCGATAGCGGGGGTGGTCTTGTCACGGTTACGATTAATGACACTGGTGGTGGCGGTGGCATCACTGGCATTGAAGTCGGAGACGGTGGCTCCCCGCAAACCAAGTCTGACGTGACCGCAATCGACTTCGTTGGCGCAGGCGTCAGCGTTGCAGATAGCGGGGGTGGTCTGGCTACAGTAACAGTCGATGCGCCCTACGACATCGGTGTGTTTTTCAGCGGCGTACCGACTAACAGTCAAGAGATATTCAGGATGAGGGCGTTACGGGCGTTCACTATTACAGACGGGGCACCCGGCAGTACGGCTAATGCAAGAGTGGAGTCAACAGGTAGTCCAGTGTTCAGCATACGTCGTAACGGGGTTCAGTTTGCTACTGTAACGTGGAGTGCAGGCTCACCGACTGAATACAACGGCACGTGGGCGTTCGACGTAGCCGCAGACGAGTCGTTCGCAGTTAACGACATAATGACAATGGTAGCGCCATCCTCTGCGGACGCTACGCTTGAAGACATATCAATATTTGTGAAAGCGACGAGGGACTAATAATGGCACTACTATTTATGGAAGGCTTTGAAAACTATTCTACCGTAACGGAGTTATATCAAGACCCAAGATTTTTTTCCGATTTTAATGGAGGTGATCCAGTATTTGAATCGGGCAGAGTATCAGGGCAAAGCCTACGTTTTGATAATGACGGTGAAAGTGTCGGGTGTTATTTACCACAAGATTCAACAGCCACTATATACGGCGGGTTTGGCTTTAAATATGTACAGACTAATATAGTCCAGATCATATCTTTCAGTGATTCTAGTAACGGTGAAATATTTGATATAGAATTCGTGGTTTCTGGCCCAACCGTAACTTTAGCTATAAAAAACGGGGCAACTACACTAGCAGAGACAAGTCCGTTAAGTGCATCAACTTGGTATCACATTGGCTTTAAGGTTTTAATGAGTGATACCGTTGGAACTGCTGCTATCTATGTGGATGGTGTTTTGGATGATTCAAATACTGGTCTTGATACTAGCGCAAATGGATCAACAGCCGTTAATAGGTTTGCTTTTCACGGTGGCGTAAACCATGATATCAACTTTGATGATGTTTATATCGGTGATGACTCTGGATCAGACATGACAGATATTGTTGGTGATCTATTCATAGAACAGTTAGTTCCTGATGGGGTAGGTTCAAGTACGCAATTTACACCCTCTGTTGGATCGAATTATCAGAATGTAGATGATACAACGCCAGATGATGACACAACATATAACGAAAGTTCGACTTCAGGTCATAAAGATTTATTCACTGCTGCAAATCTTAGTCAGCCAGTTAATACTGTATATGCAGTTCAAATTTCATCAAAATTTAATAAACAGCAGGCAGGGACGAGAACTTTTAGAAATAAAGTTCTGAGCAACGTAACAGAAGGAAACGGCGCAACAGTAGGGATGAGGTATCAGTCATACTCGTATAAAACTGATCTTTTTGAAAATGATCCAGACACGAGTTCGGCATGGACTGAAAGCGGCGTTAATGCAATGGAAGTTGGATATGAGGTGGTAAGCTAATGGCTCTACTTTGGATGGAAGGATTTGAAGGGTATAG
>Ga0255780_10002518_pt1 | contig 16440 bp, 10 predicted proteins | sample 071ome_32_FD_179978 | JGI IMG/M metagenome (GOLD analysis project Ga0255780, IMG submission 179978) | Coastal salt marsh microbial communities from the Groves Creek Marsh, Skidaway Island, Georgia - 071405AT metaG (version 2) | ecosystem: Environmental > Aquatic > Marine > Intertidal zone >... | reverse complement strand
TGGGAGTACTGCTTCGAAGGGGGGGCGGGGACGCCGTATAGCGGGGGCGTGTATCATGGGACGCTGCGGTTTCCGGTCGAGTATCCGCACAAGGCGCCGACGGTGAACATGTCGACGCCGAGTGGTCGATTTGTGCCGAGCCAATCTATCTGTATCAACGGGATCACGGCGTGGCATCAGGACACGTGGTCGGAGGCGACGTCGGTCGAGGCGGTGGCGATCGGGGTTCAGTCGTTCTTCCACGACAGCGATAATGCGTCTGGGGTGCTTCGGGGGGTGAAGACCGCGGAGAAGCGGTGGCTGGCGGCGGCGAGTATGGCGTGGAATCGGCAACATGTGCCCGGGTTTGACGCCAAGTTTCCGGATCTGGTGGCGGCGTACGAAGCACGGGGAGAGAGAGAACGGGAGCAGGGAGAGCTGGAGGGGAAGGGAGGGAAGCGGATCTCGGAAGAAGTACCCGGAGCGGGTGCCAAGGTGGCGCGGACGGATGTGGTTCGGAAGCCTTCTCGGTCGGGCAGCGATGCCGTGTTGGCCTTCTTCAAGACCCTGCACGAGGCGGGCGCGGACGACGTCCTCGCGCTCGAGAGCCGGGAATGTGGCTGCCCGGGCATATCCGGCTATGCTGACGGGGACGCCGCGTTTACGTACTTTCAGGAGCTCGATCCCGCGGTGTTGACGGAGATGTTCTTTACGGTCGAGCCGGCCGGTGCCGTGGTGGACTCGACCGCCGTCGTGGATTTGACGGCGGCGTCGCAGGAAGACGAGAAGCGCGAGGAACGAGAGGATGCGCCGCACTGGAAGCTGCGGCGGGTGATATCGCGGGGTACGATGCTGGGCGGCGTGGATTTCATTATGAAGGAGCTGCTCATGCGATTGCGGCGGGAGAGCGTGGATCGCACCTCCTCGTTGTCGAAGGTGCTGCCACCGATGCCCGAGGCCGATGCTGCTGCCGTGTGGAAGCTGGCCAGGATTTACGGCGTCCGAGTGCGGGAGCAGCACGGTGTGTTGAAGGTCATCGCGAGCACGAGGGGGGCGGGGGTGTCGCTGACGCGAGCGCAAGAGCAGGAACGCTTTCGGTTCTTTGAGCGGGAGCTGGTCGCGCTGGAGACTCTTGTGGACGATTTGGTGTGGGCTGATCCGCAGCAGTTGTCGACAGGATGAATTCCCTCGTTCGCCTCGAATGCCTTCCGAGACCTGAGCGTTCCATTCCAATTGGAATCGATTCCAAGATCGCCCTCGTTTTCACCGATTCCACCCCGGGATGCTCGCGAGCCCCCTATTGTTTCGCGGCCAGCTGAACCACGCACCACCCGCATCCACTCGAACGGGTCCGAGTCGTCAACCCACAAAAGTCATGGCGCTCCTCGACGCCAGGGTCGACGCCTACGGAGGCGTCATCGTGGACCCGAACGCAGTCTGTAGACACGCGGACCCCGAATCGTTCCGATCCAGTCTGACAGCCTCCCTCGACGACTGGCGGCAATCCGGCACCCGCGGCGTCTGGCTGGAGCTCCGGTTCCCGTCTTGTGCCGCGCTCGTTTCGGTCGCTGCGGACCTCGGCTTTGCGCCCCATCACGCCGAGAAGGACTACATCATGATGACGGCATGGCTGCCAGACACGCCGAGCACGCTTCCTGCCAACGCGTCGCACCAGGTCGGCGTCGGCATGTTCGTCACCCACCGAGCGCCGGACGGTCAGACGTACGTGCTGTGTGTCCAGGAGAAGAACGGCGTTCTGAAAGGCAAGAACGTCTGGAAGATGCCGACTGGCCTCGTGAACGAGCGGGAAGACATCACGGAGGCTGCCGTGAGGGAAGTTCTCGAAGAGACCGGACTGCCAGTCTCGTTCGAAGCGGTCATCGCGCTGCGCCAGAGCCACGGATGGGCTTTTGGCAAGTCTGACATGTTCTTCGTGCTCGCTATGACACCTCGGGTGCCACCGGGGACCCCGCTGAAAGACATCGTGCTCAACCCGCAGGAGACGGAGATCGATGCCGCCGCCTGGCGCACGCTCGACGAGTTTACGAGCGAAGCCTTTTTCCAGGGGCGACCGCTGTTCCGAAAGATCATGGGCGCGTGCCGGCGGTATGCCGAGGGGACATACAGCGGGCTGCGGGCAATGAAGCTCGGCCACGGCCTGAGCGATCGCGAGGATCTGCTCATGTTTGGCGAGGCGGAGGAGGACGTGTCCGGGTTCGACGAGGGCAGCACGCCGCCGCGTCTCAAGAGTGAAGTGTGGATGAGCTAGGAAGTATTACGTGTTAAACACGTCACGTCAGCTTTCTCCAAATGGCCCTGGCCCCGTGGTCGCGGTAGTCGGTCCTCGTCACGCAGTGCTTGGACCGGACGCTCTGGTCTTTCATCACAATGCCGGCGATGAGATGGCCTCCGTACCAGCTAGCACATTCCACGAACCCTTCCGGCAGATGATCGGGCACCGGGACGACCGAAGGCTTGAATCCGGCAGCGTGTTTCTCGAGGACGTCGGCGAAGAGCCTGGGGCCGAATCCGGCGACCCGCGACCCGCCTCCGCACACGAAAATCGAGTCCATGAGCGTCCTCCTCCACTCCCGCTCGCCGGCGACGAGCGAAATCATGCTCGCATTAACGCACGCGCTTCCAATGTCCCGGATATGGCCGCCGATCTGGTCGCCCAGCAGGTCCTCGAGAGAGGGCGCGTTGGGGGCGTCGTCCTCGCTCTTGATCTCCTCCTCTTTGTTGACCATATACCCACGCTTCTTCGCCTCGGCCTCGTCGTACTCCAGCCCGTGCTTTGCGGCCACCAGTTCGGTCATCGCGTGGCCCCCGAACCCCCCTATCCGGACGGCCGAGCTCGCGTGCACCACCCCTTCCAGCACCGGCGTCACGTCGACCCGGTCGTACCCGACGTCGACGACGATCCCGCTCGTCTTGCCCACAGCATACAGGCTCGCGGCCGCTGCGTCGATCGAAAAGTAATTCGTCACCTGGAACGTCTCGAAGAACATCTTTGCGAGCGCCTCCCGCGTCGCCCTCGGCTGCATGGGCGGCTCGACCAGCACCACATTCCGATGATACCCATTCAACGGCTCCTCGGGCCACCCAGCCTCACCATACAGCACCTGCCGCACGATGGCCTCCACCCCGTCGATGTCATCGACTTGTCCCCGGTTGATCGGGTAGGTCTTCACCACCCCGCCCGATTCACCCGACGACGTCGACGGTCGGAGGTAGGCCGAATCGACGGCCAAGCGAGGACCCGACTGGTCAGGGAACTCCGTCGACAGGAAGCCGGCCCTGGTCGTCCGGCTGGAGAGGTCGAGGATGACGGTGGTGTTGTCTTGGACGAGTTGCGTCGGCTGCATTCTCCTTTCGGCCCGTGGTGGCGCAGACGTATAGATAGCTAGACTTAGCTATCTATGCGGTAGCTGCGTATACGTATACAAATACGTCGACAGAAGGAGAGAGAGAGGGAGGAAGGTGGCCCGCAACTCGACGTTAAAAAACTGATGCATGACATCTCATGAGATACGATGATCATCGTATACAGTATAATAGCGCGCCGGGAATTCACCGTCGCTGCTTTCGCAGCCCGGAGGCCGGCGTCTTGAGGTCGACACCACCTGCCCCGCTGGCGTCGCTCGAGGTTCTCGAACTCGCGCGCTTCCTCGAACTCGTCGTCGGCTTTGCGCCGTTTGCGTCGTTCCCAGCCTTGGCTTGCATGCCCATCATGCTCCTCCCGCGGCCGTCTCCGACCGTTTTGCGTCCGCCGTTGGCACTCGTGAGGGTTTCCATGAAGGCGTTGTAGCGCACGCGCTCCTCGTCCTCCTGCTTCTGGTGCCTCTCCTCGTAGGCCTCGTCCGAAGTGTCCTCCTCGGAGCTCCCCTCGTCGCCAAGCAGCTCTCTGGCAATATTGGCGGCGGCGAGCTCGGCCGCCTCGCGGTCGGCCTTCCTGGTCCGGCCGTCGCGCCCATATGCGTTTCCGCTGTGGGTGGTTCCCGAGTTGGCCTTGGACAGAGACTGAGACTGAGACTGAGACACCATGCCCTTCTTGTAGGCAATGATGACCTCCTGGCGCCGACGCAGCTCTTCCTCGTCCAGCAGGCGGACCGGCGGCGTGTCGATCATTTTGACCTGCACCCGCTCGACAAACTTGGGCGATCCCATGGCGCCCGACGGCACGACCATGTCGTTCAGCCCGAACGCTTCTCTCGACTGCTTCCGCTTCCTGATGCCCGTCTGTTTGAGGGCGTTGGCCTCGTCTGCGTTGTACGGGAACGACAGCGAGCTGGCCCTGGACATCGCTCTGCGGCCCCCACGCCCACCGCGGCCGCCCCTGCCGCCGCCACGGCCCCTGCCCGCACCGTTCCGGTTCGCCGCCATGGCCATGGACGGGTGCCGCATGGCCATGACCGCGTCCCTGGCGTCCCGAAGTTTGGCCTCGAGGATCGTCAGCGAGGCGTGACAGACGGCCGGGTAGTGGTCCGACATCACCATGCTCTTCTCTTCTCTCTGCTTTCCAGCCTGTTGGGCGTGTTGGGCGTGCTCCACGTGCTCCTCATTCTCGGCCCGGACGTGCCCCTCGAATCCTCGGAAGAATGCCACGCTCCGGGGCAGGTTTTCCGCCTCCAGGGCCGCGACCACCTTCCTGGCGGTCCGCTGTGCCGGCGCCCGCGCCGAGCCGTCCTTCCGCGCGTCCTCGAGCTGGACCTTGGTCCTCGCCTTTTGCCGCTCCAGTTCCCGCACGCGCAGCCGCAGCCACTGTGCGCGCCACAGCAGACGCCTCTGCGCTTCCGCGTCCGCGCCGTCCAAAGGCGCCCTATCGGCCGGCGGCGGCATGCCGCTCGCCGTCGAGTTCGCGACGGGCTCCAGCACCACCGTATCCACCGGCGACTCGTCCAACATCCGCTTCGTTCGTTGTGTGCGCATCTCGTCGTCCTTGTTGTTGTTGTTGTTGCGCTTTTTATCCTTGCTGTTCGTAGAGTCCACCTCGACCCCGACGATATCCCCGTCCCCGTCCCCGCCGCCGATCTCGTAACTGCTGTATCCCGACCCGCATGGCGCGTGTGCGTCGTCCCCAGCTTCCGGCGATACCTGCGTCTTCACGTCCGCCAGCCGGCCCCGCATCGCCACGTCGACCACGGCGTCCACCTGCATCGGCTCGATCCCGCACAGCGCCTCCAGGTTTTCGTTCCCGCTCTTCATCACCCGCAGCGTCTCGAGCGCGCTCCGTCCCTCCGTCTCCGAGTCGAGCAGCAGTTTCATCCCCGCCCGCAGCAACACCAGCGCCTGCTTGTGCACCCGGCTCCGCTTCTGGTTGTACAACATGGCGTTGTTGAAGATCAGCTCGAAATCCCGAACCAGCTCTTGCCATGAGACGTACCGCAAGCCCCCGATCTTCGTGCGAATCATATCAAAGCACATCGGGTTCTTGATCACCGCCGAGTAGTTGGGCGCGTCCCGCTCGCTCACCGGGTGCTGGAACCACCCGTCGACGTCCAGGCTCGACACCCGGTCGATGATCCCCCGGAGCGACCCCACGGTCCCACGGACGTGCGCCTGCAGGTCCTGAGACGCGTCTTGTACGCTGTTGTCGTGGACGTGGTCGTGGTCGTTATTCTTGTTGTTCGCCGCGTCCGCATCCGAATGACTTCCGCCGTCATTCGGCTGCTTCCGACCGGGGCTCGACTCGTTATTGGCCACGCGAGTCTCCTCCGAGTTGGTCACCGACGTCCTCTTGCGGAGCTCCGTCACTGCTCCCTTGCCACCCGGCACGGCGTTCTCGTCCTTTTCATCTCGCTTGTCCGTGACCACCACACACATCTCCGCCATATTCCAAAACTTGACCGCGAGGAGCACGAGCCGTCTGATGGTGTGGGCGAAGGCGGATGAGTGAGTGGGGGCAGAGATTCTGCGAGAGAGAGAGAGCGCGAGGGGCGGGCCGCTCGCGGGGTGGGCCACCACTGCCTCGATCAAACACGAATACGCGGCTCTGCGGTTCTCAGTCCCGCACGCCCGTGGGGGCGCGGATGCCACAGCAACCCAAGGGATGGACGCCTTTGAGGTGCCTCACCCGTCCCCTATTTCACTGGGTTCCGAGACCAATGGATAGGTATAGGCCCAAATAATGGAACGGCGCAGGGGCTGTCCGGGTATGCCGGTCTGCGCGGCGTCAATTCGAGAAAACCCCCGTCTGTAAAATTTCTAGAATCATCCTGTCGGCCGTACGCACCTATATGCCCTGCTCTGCGTTCGAGTGTTTTTGTGAAAGACTATTTATATGTTTGGAACGGAGCGACGGAGCAACGGAGCAACGGAGCGTCTGGTGGAAATGGCAAGCTGAGCGAAGAGGAGGGGAGCCAGCCTTCTCGGCCGATTTCGGATGATTCGCGACTATCACGCAGGCGTTGGCTGTGACTGTGACTGTGACTGTGGCAGTGGCAGTGGCTCTGGCGTGGTTGGAGCGACGGGCAAGTCGCCGGTCGAGCCGCTTCCTCTTGTTGCCTGGTGGGTCGCCGGCGCGCGTCGGGGCCGATCACCCCCTCCCCTCCCCCAAAGGGACGGGGCTGGGCGCTCGCCCGCTCGCCCGCACGTCCGCACGTCCGCCCGGCCCCACGCCGGCGGGTAGGGAGTACGGCGGGGAGCGACGAGCGTGGCGTCGTCGGAAGCCCGGTCGTGGGGACTCCCATGGCCGAGGCCGAGGCTGGCCCATTCGCCAAATTTCGCTTTTCGGACACGACGTCCACCACAATGAACGTGGCGCGGCGAACGTCCAGACCGAAGCCTCAATATGCGACTGCGCCGACGCGCGGCGTCTTTTCCTGGCCTCGACGGGAAGCTCAGCGAGCCATTATCGCCAAGGCCACTCGTGAACGCCCAGACGTCAGCTCCAGAGCCGCGTCCACGGCCCCGCTCGTCGCGCTGCTCGCCACGTGCGGGTTCCTCGAGACGGGATACCTCGCCGCGCTCTCGCTCACGGGCCACTCCGATCAGGTCGCGTGCCCGTTGAGCGCGGCGTCGTGTTCGACGGTGCTGACGAGCGCGTACGCGTATCTCTTCGACACGATCCCGCTGAGCCTGGTCGGGAGCGGCGTGTACGGCGCTGTCGCCCTGTTGGCGCTGCAGCGGTCGCTCGCGGACGCCGACGACGCCGACGACGGCACGACTGCGGGCGGGCCGCTGGTCTACCTGTCGACGCTGCTGGTGAGCACGTCGACCTATCTGGCCGTCCTGCTGGCTACAAAGTTCTCCGAGACGCCATGTGTGTGGTGTATGACGAGCATCGCGCTGAGTTTCGGGATCGGTGGGAGCGTCTTTGCCGGGCTCCCGCCGCGGAAACGGGAGGGCCTCTTGACCCCGCTGTCGGGAGTGTTTGCCGCGACGGTGTTGCTGCTGAACTTCACGCTCGGCAGCCCGGACACGGCGAACGCACGGGACATTACCAAGCTGGACTACCAGAACCCGGTCGTGACGACGGTGAGCAGCGACAGGGCGATGGCGTTGGCAAAGCGGCTGGACGCGGCCGGGGCGAAAATGTACGGAGCGTTCTGGTGCTCGCATTGCTTCGAGCAGAAGGAGACGTTGGGGGCTGAGGCGATGAAGGCGGGCAGCTTTTATGTCGAGTGCTTCCCAGACGGGTGGGAGCGGGGGAAGCAGATGGCCGGGGCGTGTTTGGAGCCGCTCAACGCCGACGGGAGAAAGTTGGAAGGGTTCCCGACGTGGGTGATTGGCGGCCAGGTGTTCGAGGGGGACAAGAGCGTTGCCGAGCTCGAAAACTACCTCGATGAGGCGGCGGCGACAAAATGATACTTGTTGTTAAAGTAAATCGCGTGACGTCGGAATCAACAACGGTCGATCATCACCGCTCGTCCTCATCCAACGTCCCGGACACCGTCAATCCCACCGCGTCCGCGGCAGACTTGTAGTTGGCGATGAGCGCGGCGGAAGCGATGGTCGCCCCCAAGTTGGTCAGGACGGGCATCACCTCGCCGGTGCGGCTCGTGACCGGACCAATCCCGTACGCGATACTCAGTGTGAACCACAGCGGGGAGAACAACAGGCCGTAGACCCAGCGCCGCCGCACAAAGCCGACCGGGTCGATGCGCAAACTGGCGCCCAGAATGCCGCCGCCGAGCAAGCTGCACAGCAGCGTGAAGAAGTATTGCTCCTCCGGGAGCCCTGGCGGGACTTGACAGCCGTCGGGTTTGCGGAAGCAGACGTCCAGGGCGTCTATGGACTCTTCCAAGGCCTTGTACTCGCCGTTGTCGCGCACGTAGAACATATTGCCGAAGCGACTCTGGAGCTCGGTGAAAAATGGGCGCGGGAGCTTCTCCGTCTGCACCGCCTTTGAGTACTTGAAGCCGAGCACGTTTGGTGCCGACGGGTCAAGGAAGATGATCGCGTAGTTGTCGTTCAGCTCGTCCTTGATGTCCCATCCGACCTTGAGCTCCGACGCCGTCGGAATATTGGCGTTCTGCCGTCCACCCGCACTACCCGTGTATTGCGTCAATACCCGAACCTTGTATCCTGCCGTGAGTGATGGAACGGGCCGTGAGGAGCGGGGTCCGAGATGCGAGATGCGAGATGCGAGATGTGAGGAGCGAAGGTCATGCCAGGGATCACGACGCACCGGTGTCGCGCTCCAGCCGCTCGAGCTTCGCCTCCAACCCGGCCTTGGCCCCTTTCGGCACGACTTTGGCGTAGTCCTCGATCGGTGCGAGACGATACGTCTCGATGGCCGCGTGCGCCGGCGAGGCCAGCAGCAACGCAGCCGAAGCGGCGAGAGAGATGAGCGATCCCCGGTCCACCCGAAGCGAAGGGAGGAGCGGAGCCTGCTGTTCTTGTCGGCGCTGGGCGGCCACCCTCGTCGACGACGCACGTAGCCGTGCTGTAGCTGATGATGATCCGGTTCGCATCATCGTCTCGGATACGCGGAGTGGTCGTCGAACGAAAGCGAAAAAAAGGAAACAAAACTCGAGTCGGTGATCACACCATGTCACGTGGTGTACGGTACACCATGGGTACGCACACCGTGCGATCCCTACAGCGCGGGCCGCTTGTGCTTGCGTCGTCGTCGTCGGGAGGAGAGCGCCAGCGCGCTGTGTGTGCGTGGCGACCGACAGAAATTCGTTCACGTCGCCGGCTCGCAGCCACCGAGGGGGGGGAAGACAACACCGCGACGCCCGACCGCCCGACCGCCGCCGATCCCCAATGCTACGGCACGGGCATGGAGGTCGAGTGCACCGTCCCGGAATATGCCGAGCGGCCCGACGCCACCCAAGACCCGTCAAACTCGTGGTCCTCCTCGTCAACCTCGAGCGCGTCCTCGTCGTCCTCGACGATGCTGTCGCAGCTCGTCGACACGGCGCTTCTGATAAGTCCCTTTTTCTTCTGGGGAACCTCGATGGTGGCGATGAAGACCCTGGACATGCCGCCGATGTTCATGGCGGCGTGGCGGTGCCTGCCCGCGGGCGCCGTGCTGCTCGTGTGGGCGAAACTGAAGGGCGAAAAGGGACCCTCGTCCGCCGTCGGATGGCTGGCCGTCTCCCTCTTCGGCCTGGTGGACGGCGCGTGCTTCCAGGGATTCCTGGCCGAGGGCCTCCAGCGGACGTCGGCCGGGCTCGGGAGCGTGATCATCGACTCGCAGCCGCTCTCCGTCGCGCTGCTATCGAGCCTCCTGTTCGGAGAGACGCTCGGCGTCGGCGGCATCGTCGGACTCGTGTTGGGCGTCTCCGGCCTCTTGCTCCTCGAGGGACAGAGCGGGCTGTCCGGGCTGCCCGGGGCGACGCTGGCCGAGAGCTCGAGCGGCGGATTCGGCCTGAGCGGCGAGGCGTTCATGTTTCTCGCCGCACAGAGCATGGCGACCGGGACGCTCATGGTCAGGTGGGTGAGCAAGTACTGCGACCCGGTCACGGCCACCGGCCTGCACCTGCTCATCGGCGGCCTCCCCCTCGCCGCGCTGACCCTCGCAGATGGCGGCGCGGCCGCGACCACCGACATGCTCGCCCACGCCTCCACAAACGACGCACTGCTCCTCCTCTACGTGTCGCTGTTCGGCTCCGCCGCAAGCTACGGCGTGTTCTTCTACCTCGCCACCGTCAAGGGATCTCTGACCCGGCTGTCCAGCTTGACGTTCCTGACGCCGATGTTTGCCGCTGCCGGCGGCTACCTCCTACTGGGAGAGACACTGACCCCGATCCAGCTCGTCGGCGCGTTCGTCACGCTCGTCGGCGTGACGGCGCTCAACGTGTCGGACGACGAGGAGACCAAGAAAGAATAGATAGTTTACAGCCGACTGCAACGTCCCGCAAGCAAAGAATGATAACGATATCGATACCGACAGCCCAGGCATCAAGCACTCGCCCCCGCCTTTTTCTTCTTGTAGTCGTCTATCGCAGCCTGCACGGCCTCCTCGGCGAGCATGCTGCAATGCAGCTTGACGGGCGGCAGATTCAGGTGCTTGGCGATATCCGAGTTCTTCATCTTCAACGCATCCTCCACGTTCTTCCCCTTGACCCACTCCGTCGCCACAGAACTCGACGCAATCGCCGACCCGCACCCAAACGTCTTGAACTTTGCCTCGACAATGTTCCCGTCCTCGTCACACCGGATCTGAAGCTTCATCACGTCCCCGCACGCCGGCGCGCCCACCAGCCCAGTCCCCACGTTCACGTCCGACTTGTCCAGGGAGCCCACGTTCTGCGGGTTCTCATAGTGGTCCACGACCTGCAGTGTTCGAGTACATTCGTGAGTGAAATTCGCAGTCTACTATACTGCGCGCGAGGCGAGGCGAGTGGCGCCGTGCACGTGCGACGACCACGGTGTTTGTTACTGTTACGTACGTTCTTGTGGTAGTTCCGTGTCTGGGACACGCACGCGACCGCGCGACCGCTGCACGAGGCCTGCTCGGTCAGAAACGCCAGCCCAACGTTGAACTCGGACGGAGCGCGCCGGACCACGCTTCTGGCCAGTTGACCGAGTGCGTTCATCGTTGCTTATGTGTATATGTATGTAATTCGGGTGAGCCTCGCTAACGTATGGAAATTACCTTTTGAAGGGTCGTCTCTCAAACAACTCTCGTAAAGTTCACAATGCACGTCCTGGAGGTCGCTCTGAACGTTCTGCACGAGCCTGTGGGGGACGAGAAGGTGAGGCTGACGCTGGAGGCCTTTGATCTGCACGCGAAAGGCGACCTCGAGTACCCCCAAAGCGCTTCTTCGCGAAGCGAACCTGTCCCGGACTACCCTGCCCGCGACGCATCGTTGAAGTTCGTGCACCCTTCTCAGGCCCCGCGGAGAGGCAAGGGTGGGACGCTGGAGAGTCGGAAGGCGATTCTACACGCGCTGACGCATATTGAGTGCACGGCGGTGGACCTGGCGTGGGATATCATCGCGCGGTTCGGTCAGCACGAGGAGTACGCGGACGTGCTGCCGAAGGAGTTTTACGAAGACTTCTTGGTCGTGGCGGCGGACGAGGCGAGGCACTACACGGCGCTGCGGGCGAGGTTGGAGGATCTGGGTGGACGGTACGGGGACCTTGACGTGCACGAAGGCCTGTGGGACTCGGCGCGGCGGACGAAAGATCGGCTGGAGGCGCGACTGGCGGTCGAGCATGCCCTGCACGAGGCGAGGGGGTTGGACGTCTTGCCGGGTACGATTGAAAGGTTCAAAAGGGGGGGTGACGCGGAGACGGCGCGGCTGCTGGAGGAAGTGATCTTGCCGGAAGAGGTGGGGCATTGTGCCGCGGGGGTGAAGTGGATAAAGTGGTTGAAGCAGGAGAGCGGCCGGGAGAAGTACGCGGGGCGGGTGTGGGCGGAGGACGCGAAGACGTTTGACTCGGTCGAGGATTGGTTTCACTCGCTCGTGCGGGGGAACTTTGACGGGGTCCTGAAGCCGCCGTTCAACACGGCCGCGCGGGAAGCGGCGGGGTTCACGCCAGCGTGGTATTTACCGCTTGCGGAAGTGTAATAACATCGTTCATTCGTCGGCGAGTCGCAGGCAGAGTCGGGACGACCCGCTGGCGTCGCGCAACAGCAAGGCCCCGAGCTCGTCGACGTCGTCTGCGAGCGCCTCTGTGTCCAAACCGACAACGCTTCGCACGCCCGTGTCTATCCATGCATCGCAGTCCGCCCTGTCTCCGTCGCACGCCAGTGACACGTCCAAGACCACGGAGCCGCGCTCCTTCGTTACGCGCACCGCCAAGGACACGTGCCGAGCGAATCGAGACTCGATCGAGGGAAAGTCATCGTCTTTCATCGCGCTCGCCGCAGTCGCCGTCGCGTCCACGGCTTCGTCCAAGATGGTCCCGAGGACGTGCTTCACGACCGCATATTCCCCTCTCACGACGCACGGGGCCGTCTCGTTCAGAATCCCGCCGGGTTCGACCACCAGCGAGACGCCCTTGGTGGCGAGGAACGCTGCCGACGAGTCCAAGAGCCTCCTGAGAAGCTCACAGACGTCTGTGGACGGCAGCGTCGACGTCGACGTCACTTCCACGCTCCCCTTGTCGTCGTCATCCACCTCGTCGACGTTGTGCTCCACCTCGCTTTTCTCCTCCTCCTCATCGGAGGAAGACTCTACGTCCCAGGTCACCGTGGCGTTGTCTGACCCGATACTGCTGCTCGGCAACGCATACGCATACTTACTCCTTCCCGCGTCCTTCTTACCGCCCGCTTTCCCCTCCACCCCTCCTCCCACGACCACCACCTTCCGATTCTTCGACCCGCGCCCCTCCTCCTCCTCCTCCCCCGCGGGCAGCCTCCACGCTCCCTCTCCTCCGCCGCCCCCGCTCCCGACCGCCTTTTGAATCTGTCCCAGCAGCTCGCTCAAATACTGTCCCTGGGCGACCACCCCGTCTGTCATATCCCGCTCCGGCTCCCCCTCCGCCAGCCTCGGCTGCAGCATCCTCCCCAGGGTCTTGAGCGTCGTCAGCGGCTTGCTCGCCTGACTCAGCAGCCCCTGGAGCCGCTCCTGCTGCATCCGCTGCTGCGCGGCGTCCACGATGGCCCGCAGCTCCATCGCACACGACATCGACAGCGCCTGCGCCGACTGCTTAATGACGGCCATCTCCGTCGGCCCGAACAAGTCCTGGACCGGCGGCGGGATGTAATACGCGCTGGGCGTGCTGCCGTCGCCGACCACCCGTTCGACCAGCAGCAACCCCACCAGGAAGTTCTTATGCGTCAGCGGCAACATCAACCCTCCGTTATCGGGAAGCACGACCATCGTCGCCTCGTTCGTCCACGACTGCTCCATCTCCGCACTCGCCGTGATTGACGACGACTCGTCGTCTGGGTCACACACGAACGACCCATCGCCCCCACTCGCCGCCACGAGCTGCAAATGCAGGCTATTCGTATTCGTCCGATCCGTCCGATCTGCGCGCGTCGAGACGACCCCCGCCGCTGCCGGCTCTGACCGACAGTACATGGCACACCGAACGCCCAGCGTGCTCTCGCTAAACTCTTCCGCTATCCGCGATTCGAGCATCGTCGTCAGCATATCCAGCTGAACGCGCACAAGCTCCACCAGCTCCCTCGACGGAAGACCTCGACTGCGGGGTTGCAGCGGGGTCGAAAGGTCGAGCGCTCGCGGCGGCGGCGGCGATGCGCCAGCCAAGGACAGCTGGGTGCTGCTCGTGCTGGTGTCCCCGTCCGCAACAGCGTCTGCAGCGTCTGTAATCTCCGCCTCCGCCTCCTCCGTGCTCGATAAAAAATACCTCCGGTCGTCTTGAACGCGCGTGACGCAAGGACCGCAAGGACCCGGACGACGCCTGCGAATGCACCTCCTCGTATCCTCGCCCACCTGCACGTGCAGCAACGCCCGCAACGATAGCGGACTACTACTCATCCTGCTGCCTTGCATGGGTGCCGACTGCACCCGTGTCGTCGCCATACTACGACCGGGGGGTAGCGCAAAGCTTCTTTGGAAAACAAAACAAACGGGAGTGATTTTCGCTCGCAACCGACGCCATGACCACGGACGCAGCCGCGCCTTCGATGGGGGCGAGTCAAGGGACGCAGGCTGATCCCGTTGGGTCCGCTCCCGGAACAAACGCGGCGAAGAACGGAGCGAGCACGGCAACAAACGACGCGAACGATTCAGGTTCCGGCTTGTATTGGCCGCCCTTGGGCGCCTTTGCCCTGTACCTGGACAAGCTGAAGTTCGAGCTCGGGACGCTTCCGACGCTGTCGGCGTCGTCCCGCTCCTTCCTGGACTTGTACAGCGACGTGCTGCGGCGGGGTCTGGGTGGGACGTTCAAGGCACGGGGCGACGGCGGCGCGTCCCTGACGTCGTCGTCGTCGTCGTCGGTGCGGTCGTTTCTGGAGCGGCAGAATCCTGCGCGGACGGTATGCTTTCCGCGATATGGGTGCTCGGCGACGGGGTCGATCTGTCTGGAGGGTGACGTGGAGGTGGTGGTCGACGGGCAGCTGGAGGAGCGGGCGGAGGAGGTGAGTCGGTGCCTGGATCTGGACGCGCGGCAGAGTCTGTACTTGGTCTGGATGTACTGCGAGCAAGAGACAAAGACGAGTGCGAATGCGAATCAAGCGAAGGATGTGGGCGGTCTCAGCGGTCTGGATGCGGGGGCGGGGGCACCGACGTCGTATTCGCTGGCGGGTGTGTGTCAGCTGTACTGTGATGAGCGGCTCAGTCTATTGCGGGCGCTTGAGACGATTTTATGGATTGGGGAGGATCCAGTGGCGGTGAGCGAGGTGCGGGACTACGTGGAGTCGCGGTTGATCGACGGGGTGCTGTTTGCCGCCGACGGGCCGGGCGGCCGTCTGGACGTGGAGGGGGTCGTGATGAGGGATTTGAAGGCGGATTTGGGCGGGTTCAAGGCCACCAACGCGTATAAAGCGGTCGTTGTGGCCAAGGGAAACAAAGAGGACGTCAACTGGGCCAAGGTGGTCGTCCTGGGGAAGGAGAAGGAGCAGACCAAGATGTTGACATTGCTTGCCTTGGTATATTATCGGCCGAGAAAGGCGTGTGGGGTATCGCAGTTCGAGGAGCTGCTGGGGCTGGCGTCGAAGGCGGTGCGTGAGGGCATGTCGTCGAGGATGTACGTCCTGTTGCTGTTGGAGATCCTTGTGCTCGAGATCAACGGGCCGCTGCGGGACCTTGCAGAGCGTGCCCGGTCTAGCCTTGGCTCTGGCTCTGGCCCCGGCCCTGGCTCGATGCCAACGAGCTATCCGTTTTTGGCGGCGGGGGTCGCTGGGCGGGTCACCGACACGATGCGGGCGCTCCTCGTCGACGCGGTCCGCGCGGGTGCGGCCGAGGGAAGATACGTGTCAGTGCTGGTGCTGACGTGGGCGTCTATCCTGTTGGTGTTGCCGGCGGGGGAGGCGCCGAACGTCGCTCCCGCCGAGCTGGCACAGCTGTGCGAGCAGGCCGGCGGCGGCGCCCTGCAGCATCTCAGCCTCATGTGCGACGACGATGCGGATCCGAGCGGGAGTCTCTCTCTTTCGCCGACGGAAAACGCAAAGCAAATGACGCAGCTGAGCTCGCTCATCGTGTACCATTCGTTGGCGATCTTCTTGGCGGCGTTTGACGCCGGAGGCTCGGCGACGACGGGGATGAACGGTCAGGTCGTGCAGATTCTGTCCAGCCTCTTTGCTCAAGAGTCTGTCAATGACATGTTTCTGTACAACCACGACGACGCCCTCAACCAGCCAGTCCTGCGGTTCCTGGATGCCCTGGACGCCATCGGCGTCGAGCAGCTCAAGCTGCTGACGGCCATCTCCTGCACGCACGCGGGGTCGGTCTTTGCGCTGTCATATCTGCGCAAAATCGTGCAGTCTCCGCATGCGGCGATGATGTCGCCGCTCCGGGACTTCATGGAGACCAACGACGGGCCGTCGCTGGCGGCGGCGTCTGTCGTTCTGGACTTTTACGATGCCGCGTGCTCTTCAAACGCCGTCACGGTGATCGAACTGCTGGACGTGGGCGCGCGGACGACGGAGGATGATTTCATCTCTGTGCTGGGGGTGTGCATCCGCAAGGCCCCGCCGTCGAGCCAGAGCACCATCCTGGCGTCGACGTTGAGGCTGCTGTCGTACTTTGTGCCCTACACGCCGAGCAGGGCCATGTCCGAGCTGACGTCTTGCATGGGCGTATCGCCGCTGACGTTCAAGCTGGACTTTTTCGACCAGATGATGTCCACTTCGTCGACGACCTCGAGCTACAAGGCCGTGCTGGCGCTGTTCCAGTTCGTCTCTGTGCTGCTGCAGACGGCGTACGGCCCGACCCGGGCGGCCATCACGCTGTCGATGAATATTATTCGTATCGCCGTGCCCTACATATCCTGCATGGCCAGCAGCGAGGAGAAGTGGAACCTGGCGGCAGGGTGTCTGACCATCGTGCGGCATGCGCTGATGCGCGCCGACGGGCCTGGGGGTGTGGCTTCCGAGGACGCTCCGCGATTGGCATCCAACGACGAGGCAACGACAACGACAAAAACAACGAC
>Ga0255780_10002511_pt1 | contig 16472 bp, 13 predicted proteins | sample 071ome_32_FD_179978 | JGI IMG/M metagenome (GOLD analysis project Ga0255780, IMG submission 179978) | Coastal salt marsh microbial communities from the Groves Creek Marsh, Skidaway Island, Georgia - 071405AT metaG (version 2) | ecosystem: Environmental > Aquatic > Marine > Intertidal zone >... | reverse complement strand
ATGCCGGCACCCGGTAGTGCCCTCGCGCCTGCGCTCACATTATCAAAGGCACTTTTTGAACAGGCTGGCGTTGCATCAGGCCGGGTTCTGGTGATCACCGATGAAATTCGCGACCCCACCAAAGCGCGTTTGGCCGCAGCTGCTCTCGGGGACGCGTTCGCTTTATCGCTCTTGGTGGTGGGCACGGCAGAGGGAGCGCCCATTGCCATCGAGGGCAGTGCTCAGTCCGCCTTTCTGAAAGATGCTAACGACAATCTTGTCTTACCGGCAGTCGATATTGCGGCGCTTGGGGATTTCGCTCAGGACACAGGCGCACTGATCAGCGCGCTCACCCTAGGTGAAGAGGATTTAGATCGCCTTTTACCTGTGCAGCTTGAGCTTGATGATGTATTCCGATCCCTCGATCGAGAATTCGATCTATGGCAAGAGTTCGGTGTCTACCTTTTGCTTCTAATCGTACCGCTCGCCGCACTCAGTTTCCGACGTGGTTGGGTTTGGTCGCTGGTGCCTATGCTCTTATTCCAAGGGGAACCCGCACAGGCCGATTGGTGGCAGAACCTTTGGCAAACCAAAGATCAGCAAGGTCAGGCGGCCTTTGAATCCGGCGACGCTGAACGCGCGGCATCACTCTTTGAATCCAATCGCTGGGCAGGCGCCTCCCACTATCGAGCGGGAGACTTTGCCGCGGCCGCTGAGCAATTTGGCGTGCGCGCAGAAGATGCGGACGATTGGTATAACCAGGGCAATGCACTTGCGCAGCTCGGCCAAACAGAACAAGCCATAGCAGCTTACAACCAAGCGCTCCTTCAGGACCCTGAACACGAAGATGCCGCCTTCAACAAGGCGCTGCTTGAACAGATGCAGCAAAGTCAGGAGCAGCAGGATTCGAGCGACACCGATAGCGATCAGTCAGGCAAGCAAGATAGCGAAGGCCAACAAAGCGATTCGTCCGACGAGCAACAGGGCGACTCGAGCGAAGCCAGTGAAGACAATGCCGAGGAACCTGCGCCGTCGGAGCCAGATGAGGACGAGAGTGAAGAGGAGCAAGGGAGCGAAGAGCCATCGGAGCCCACTGACGAACCGTCAGATTCAGCGCAAGAGACTGAAGCCGAAGCCGCTGAGGGGGAGCTCGACCCCGAGCAAAAACAAGCCATGGAACAATGGCTTAAGCGTGTGCCAGATGACCCCGGCGGGCTTCTCAGGCGAAAATTTCAACAACAATTCGAGGATCGCGTCCGCAGCGGCGACATCACTCGCAAAGACTTTGAGAGAAATTGGTAGTGTTTAAACGTTTCATTTATCTCGGCGTGTTCTCTTGGATCCTTTCGATCGCCAGTTATGGAGTCCAAGCGAGCGTCACGGCGACGGTTGACCGCAATCAGATCACTGAGTACGACCTACTCACCCTGACCCTACGGGTAACGGGTGATGAGTCCGGCACGCCAGACTTGGCACCTGTCGAGCAAGACTTCGAGATCGTGGGGCAACAATCGCAGCAGAACAGTTCGATTTCGATCATCAATGGCCAGCAAACTCGTCGTTCCTATGTGGACCATGTGGTCACACTCAGGCCTAGGCAATTGGGCAACCTGGTCATTCCACCTATCACCGTCGGCACCGAGCGAACCGATGCCATTGCAGTCGCCGTGGTTGCGCAATCGAAAGCCGTGCGAGAGCGCATGCAGCAAATCCTGTTTTTCGAGACGCTGGTTGATCGGAGCAGTGTCTACGTTCAAGGTCAACTGATCTACACCGTCAGGCTCTACTACGCAGATTCCATTTCAGGGGACTTCCCCGCGCCACCGGAACTCGAAAGCAGCATCGTTGAAATTCTGGAAGACGAAAAACGCTTCGAAACTATCGTCAATAATCGACGCTACTATGTCCTGGAAAAACAATACGCAATTTTCCCGCAACAGAGCGGCTCGATCGAGCTGAAACCAGAGACATTCATCGGCACTCGAGGCCGCGGCGGCTTGTTCTCCAGTCGGGAGCGAGTCAGCGCCGTCTCAGAAGGACATCGGATCACGGTCAAACCACAACCGACCACCTTCTCCGGTCGCTCGTGGTTGCCCGCCAGCGCGTTCACTGGCGAGCAGGAAATCAATCTACCGGATGGATTGCCTAAGGTCGGCGACCCCATCAATCGAGTCATCAAATTAAGGGGTATCGGCATCTCTGAGTCACTAATGCCGGAAGTTAGCCTTCTTGAACCCCCCGGTGCTCGCGTCTATGTCGATCAGCCGGTAACCGATGAATTTTCAGATGCTCGAGGATTGAGCGCTGAATCTTCAATCACCGCGGGCATTGTGCCTACGGCGCCCGGTGAATTAATTCTCGAAGAAATCCGCATACCCTGGTGGAATACAGAACGAGATCGTGAGGAAGTGATCATTTTGCCAGGCCGCACCATTCAAGTGCTGCCTGCAGCACCTGAGGCCAACCCGTTCGTGCAAGCAGCCCAGGCTGTACCCGTTTCAGAGGGGCCTGCCCCTGACGAATCCCTCCTCTTGCAACTTCGTATCTGGCAAGGACTGAGCCTGATCCTAGGTCTGGGTTGGCTTCTCTATTTTGCCGCGAAACGAGAACCCGCGCGGCCAAACAATAGTGTGACGACTGCGTCCAAGTCGGGGTTTGAATTGGGCCGCCTTAAAAAAGCCTGCCAGAGCAACGAGCCAGGCACAGCGCTCGCCTCACTGCGGGAATGGCAAAAAGACCGCTTCCCTCGCCAGCTGTCTTTGGCCGAGTTGACGACGCAATTTCCGGTACTGACAGCCCCGTTGAACCAACTTGAGCTGCATCTCTACGGCCAGAACGCTGGATCCAATTGGCAGGGAGACGCCCTCTTGTCCGCGGTGATGACCATCGAATCTCAACGCTCGACACCAAAAACCTCAAGCAGTCGACTGACGCCAGCCTTAAATCCAGGCTAACCGGCCGCCTCGTCTGCCGATCGTCCGAGCACAGGCGAAGTCATTCATCGCTCAAGGTTCGTGGGCTCGCTTTACGCGTCACTCAAACTCTTACCCACCACCTCAAAGACATCGGGTGAGCGCTCAGCTTGCGCTTGGATTTTCTCTAAGGCCGCCTTCATTAATCCGCCCCGAGCCGCGCCATACTTGCGCCACCGAGTCAGAGGCCCGAGCATCCTCGCAGCCATTTGCGGATTAAATCGGTCAAGCTCGATAATGGTATCGGCGAGCAATGAGTACCCTGCGCCTGTCGATTCATGGAAACCAGACACGTTTTGCCCCGCAAAAGCGCCGATCACGCTGCGCATTCGGTTTGGATTTTTTAGCGTGTAATCAGGATGCGCCATCAGCGCCTTGACGCGTTCAACCGCCCCCTCGCGACCGCTCGCCGCCTGAATCGAGAACCACAGATCCATCACGAGCGCGTCCTTTTGCCCTCGGGCATAAAAATCTTCTAGCATCCAAGCGCGGGCCGCGGGCGCAGACGGTAGTTCAGACCCTACCACGGCTCGAAGCGCGCCTGCCCAGAGCGTCATGTTGTCCGCGCCTCGATAGACCCGCTCTGCTATCGCCACCGCCTCATCGCGCTGTGAGGCCAACAGATAATCGAGGCAAACGTTCACCAGCGCGCGCCTACCCACGGCCTCAGCGGTCATGGCGAACGAATCATCACTCAGCGCTGCTTCGAGCACCGCCGAGAGTTCATCGAAACATCGGTCTGCGACCATGCGTTTGACGGCATTTCTCGCTTTAACTAGAGAATCGACATTGATTTCGGCTCGTAGTTCACCCAAGAAAGCGAGTCCTGGAAGACTGAGGTTATACGCAAGCCCTGCCCCATCCACATCGCTATCGGCGACGTTCAGTGCCTCCTTCAGGTGATGCGTCATCACGCTCAGGAACATGGCGCTCGCCTCATCACAGCTCACCCCGTCATTTCCACGTTCGAGCGCGTCAATCAGGTGAATGGCAAGGCGCTGGCCCGCCTCCCAGCGATTAAATCCATCACTGTCGTGTCGTGATAAGAAGGCGAGGTCCTCAAGCGAGTAATCGATAATCCATTTCACAGGGGCGGAAAAGTGCCGCGCAACAGAGGGGATGGGCTTTGAGGTTACGCCGGTTAGCACGAACACCTGCTCTGATTCTCGCAGCTCAAGCACTCGCGAGTAGCCATCAGGACCTTTGATCTCCCTCGCAGAGCAGCCTTCAATATCAAACACGAGATCCGACCCGCATTCCCCCACAAGTCCCAGGGTGATCGGCATATGTAAGGGCTTCTTCTCGCTTTGGCCAGGGGTCGGCGGCGTCGCTTGCCGCAGCGTCAACGTATAGGTCTTGGCGACTGCATCGTAGTGACCTTTCGCTTCTATCTCAGGTGTGCCCGCCTGGTGGTACCACGTTTGAAACTGATCCAGATCTGCGCCACTGGCATCGATCATCGCCTGAACAAAGTCTTCCGTGGTGACCGCCTGCCCGTCGTGCCGGTCGAAATAAAGGTCGGTGCCGCGCCTGAAGGCGTCAGGGCCGAGCAATGTGGCGAGCATGCCCACCACTTCCGCGCCCTTCTCGTACACGGTTGCCGTGTAAAAGTTGTTGATTTCAATAAACGATGGGGGACGAATGGGGTGAGCCATGGGGCCCGCATCCTCGGGAAACTGCGCACTGCGTAGCATCTGGACTTGTTCAATTCTGCAGACACTGGGCGACCACTGATCGCAAGAGAACTGCTGATCGCGCAGCACGGTGAAACCTTCTTTCAGGCTCAATTGGAACCAGTCCCGACACGTCACACGATTGCCAGACCAATTATGGAAGTATTCATGGGCAACGACTGACTCAACCCGCTGAAAGGCCGCGTCGGTGGTGGTTTCGGGGTGCGCAAGCACGCAAGACGTATTGAAAATATTGAGTCCTTTATTCTCCATTGCGCCCATGTTGAAACTGTCTACGGCAACAATCATGAAAATATCCAGATCGTACTCGCGACCATAAACCTCTTCGTCCCAGCGCATCGACGTTTTTAAACTTTCCATCGCAAAATCGACTTTGTCGATGTTGTGCGCCTCAGTGAAGATTTGAAGCGTGACGCGTCTCCCACTCATCGTCACGAAATGATCCTCGATATGCTCAAGGTCCCCCGCCACAAGCGCGTAGAGATAAGCTGGCTTTAGAAATGGGTCATGCCAGGTGACTCGGTGACGATCACCCAAGTCTTCCCTCGCCACGGCGTTACCGTTCGATAGCAGCACGGGATAGGCAGATTTATCAGCAGTAATCGTGGTCTCAAACTCGGATAGGACGTCCGGGCGGTCTAGGTACCAGGTGATATGCCGAAACCCCTCAGCTTCACATTGCGTGCAAAACATGTCCCCCGACTTATAGAGCCCGGAGAGCGCCATATTGTCCTGAGGCTTGATGAGCACCTCCGTTTCCAAAACGAACTGCTCGGGCACTTCGAAGAGGGTGAGTGTCTCCCCCTCAATTTTGTACTCGTTATGACTGAGCTTCCGACCATCAATGGCGATGGATCGTGTATCGAGATCCTTCCCACCATCGAGCGTGAGCTCTCGCTTCCCCTTCCCTTCAGGATTCGCATTGAAACGGATCGATGCGCGCACGCGTGTTTCATCTTCACCCAAATCAACATCAAGCGTGGTGTGCTCGATGAGATAGTCGGGCGCCTGATAATCCTTCAGATAAATCGCGTGGGGTTGTCCGTCTCGCATCTTGCGCTCCTATATTTCCGCTTTTGCTGTCATTATTCATTACGTTGGCATCTGGGACTCGCCAAACCACAAACAAGAAGAAAACCGTTCTGCCATTCAATCGGTATCGAGCCCTTCGCCGAGTGTTGGTTTATCGGTGGGCTGGGCTGCGCGTCTGAACCGCCATCATACCTTGGCCAACCCTGTCCGTGCGGACCTGGGGAGCTAATTCCACGGGACCCACACCAAAAATCCCTCGGCTAGCAAATCCCGGATCGCGCCAGCGTTCTCGCTCGGAGGGTCTGTCCCTGTTCGTGGAACCCGCGAGCGCGACCCCAGCTACTTCGAGCGGCAGCCGGGTCAACCTGTCCTGCAACCCAGCGCAGTCAGAGAGCTTCCGCGAGCGAGCCTTGACTCTGTTAGACTCGAGAGATGAAAGGCGCGCTCTCGAAAATGCAAGTAAGCTCGGGGCATCAGGTTCAGTATGCTCTGACCCTCGGTGACCAAGTGCAACCGATGAATGCACTGATTGGCAAGGTGATCCAGTTGGCGTTTTTAGGCAGCATTCACTGCCAGGCCTGCGGACGATTAACGAATAAAAGCTTTTCTCAGGGTTACTGCTACCCCTGCTTCCAAACCCTTGCAGAATGCGATCTTTGTGTCATGAGTCCAGAGCGGTGCCATCATCATCTCGGCACATGCAGAGACAACGACTTCGCGGCGCGTTTTTGCATGCAGACCCACCATGTTTACTTGGCGAATACCTCGGGCCTGAAAGTAGGTATTACCCGGCGGGAAAATCTTCCTACTCGGTGGCTGGATCAAGGGGCAACACAGGCAGTGGTCATCATGAACACGGCTAGCCGGCGCGCAGCCGGCCTCATTGAGCATGCTCTCAAAGCACATGTCAGCGACCGAACATCATGGCAACGCATGCTCAAAGGGCCGGGTGAACCCATTGATCTACTAGCAGCGCGAGACGATCTAGTCTCGCGAATTCAAGAAGAGACGACAGCGGTGCAGGAGGAACTCGGGATCCAAGCCGTTCAGCCTGTTTTCGATGGCGATGTGCATGAGTTTGAATACCCAGTCTCGATCTATCCAGAAAAGGTGAAATCTCATAATTTGGACAAAGCCCCGGTACTTGAAGGTACTCTGATGGGAATCAAAGCCCAATACCTCATCTTAGATACGGCCGTCATTAACCTGCGCAAGTACACGGCCTATCAAATGTCACTGTCCTGGCGCGACTGAAGCCGGATTCCACATCGCGCGGACTGACGCAAGCACCACCCCAGCCAGCAATCCGCCCAGATGCGCGCCATTGGCAAGCGAGCCAAGCCCCAAGAGATCAATCAAACCCGAAAATCCCAGCGCAAGGTATGCCAACATCACGATGTAAATACCCTTGGCTAGGCCAATCTTTAACGCTGGCCTAAACCAATCCCAAACCATCACATAGCTAAGGTAGGCGAAAACCACACCAGACATACCGCCAAAGAGTTGCAGAGGAGCAAGCCATGCCTGAAGGCCATTCGCGGCAACGGACGCAATAACGGTCACGCCCAGAAACCAGGGCACCCCGTGGGCAAACTCAATCCGACGCCCCACCTCCCATACCCAGAGCAAGTTAAACGTGATGTGCAACCAACTAAAATGCAAGAGCATCGGCGAGACGAGCCGCCACCATTCGCCAGCCTCGAGTGCATTGACTGCCGGCACGAGCACGTAGCCTTGAGGCGTGAGCTCTAATGGATAAAGAGACAGAGCCTTCAGCATGCTCGTCACTTCACCGGCATCGGCAAGCCAGAGTCCCGCCGGCAGGCAAACAATGTTCAGCGCCATAAGCGCAAGAGTCCACGGAAAGTTTTTCATCGCACGGGTGGTGAACGCGCTCAGCCCTTTCACATCGACCATCCCTCGGCGCGACGCTTCCTGTAACCGCCAGTCGTGAACCAACTGAGCGAGAAGTGGCTCCGGCGCCTGCTCTTCCACAAGGAGGACAAGCCTCGAACCTTGACGCTCGATGGCACAACCAATGCCATGCGAGCGCAGCGATTCGATTAAATGCTCTACCCCAGCCGAGCGGGGCAAGGTCATCAGCGGCTTGAGCGCGGGCTCCGCGTCCGATTCTTTTGTCATTCAATCACCTTGGCATTCATGCACGCTCAACCGGGAGGCCCACGGGATACAAAAGGGTGTAAACTCTGCGGTCGATTCATTGTATCGAACTTCGTCATGTCGCTGGAAAATGCTGACCAACAAGTCCTCTCTCAATTGGCGGAATGGATCAAGGAAGGGATCCCAAGCTGGCTTTGCACCGTGGTTGAAACTTGGGGCTCATCCCCCAGGCCCATCGGCTCGCTTCTGGCCTGCAATAGCAAAGGGCACCTCGTGGGATCACTCTCGGGTGGATGCATTGAGGAAGATTTATTAGAGCAATTGCAAACGGGGCACCTTGCTAAAGAGGCGCCCCTTCTGCACATCTATGGCGTGACCCAGGCAGAAACTGAGCGATTCGGCCTCCCGTGTGGCGGCCAGCTCCATGTGGTCATTGAACCGTTTGCTGATGATCGTCACTTGGCCGACCTGCAGCGCATCGTCGTAAGCCTTGAGCGGCGGGAGAGCATTCAGCGGCAGGTCGATCTGACCTCGGGCGACATCACACTCAATGACGTCGATCGTTTCCAGCATTTGAAGCTTGAAGGAGATTTCAGCCAGGAAACGGCCGTCGGTCCGCGCAGCATGCGCCAAACCTTTGGCCCGCGATACCAGCTCTTCTTGATTGGCTGCGGCCAGGTTTCACAGTACTTAGCCGAAATGGCCAAAGCCCTCGATTATCACGTCATCGTCTGCGATCCGCGACCCCATCTCATGGAACAATGGCCCGTCAAGGGTGTGCAGCTCATTACCGGCTATCCAGACGATGCCATTCGATCCATGGCGCGCGACAGCTATAGCGCCATTGTCGCGCTCACCCACGACCCCCGTATCGATGACATGGGGCTGATGGAGGCGCTACAAACCGACGCTTACTTCATTGGCGCTATGGGCTCTAAGAAAACATCAGCAAACCGGCGCGAACGTCTGAAACAGCTTGACCTTACCGATGCCGAGATCGATCGATTGCACGCGCCGGTGGGACTCCCCCTGGGCAGCAAAACCCCAGCTGAGATCGCGGTAGCGATCTTGGCGCAATTGGTGGCTTTGCGCGCAGATGCTGGCCGCATGCAGGCTGATTTCCGAGCAGCCGGTTGAACCCAGCGCGCTCGATCCCTGCTTTAAAAAGACGTCACACCTCATGAGGTCCGTCGGGGCGCTGGTGTTGGCTGCGGGCCTCAGTCGCCGCTTTGGCACAGATAAACGAAGAGCGCTACTGCCATCGGGTCAATCCGTAATTGAAGAAACGCTCACTCATCTGACCAAGGGCTTCAGCCATGTGCACGTGGTGCTCCGCGAAGAGGATGATGAACTCCATGAGTTGATCCGCACTCGATTCCCGGAGACGACAGTCTCACATTGCCCAACCGCCCATCTCGGCATGGGGCACTCGCTTGCGCATGGTGCTCAATTTGCAGTGTCCTGGGATGGCATCGCAATCTGTCTCGCCGACATGCCCTATACCCGCGTCGCAACGCTCGAAACATTGATCGACCATTTCCAAAGCCTCAATGACGAGCGCGCCATTTTGATCCCGACGTTTCATGGAGATCGAGGACACCCTGTGCTTTTTGGACGCGATTACCTTCAAGATATGGCTCAATTGACGGGCGACCAAGGCGCTCGCAGAATTATCGAGACCCACCCTGAGTGCATCCACACATTCACCAGTGAGGATGCGGGGATCCTTCGCGATATCGACCGACCGGACGACTTGGATAGCACTGACTGACCTGCGCTTGTGGTGCTTCAGCCGTTCTTTTGACTCGCCCAACCCAACTTAGAGCGACACACACCGTAAAAACTCTGCCCTGGCGGATGTAGAAGCTTTAATCGATGCGCCGCTTTTTTAACCAGCACGGATTCGCCTGGCTGTAGCCTGAATTCGAGTTGCGAGTCGAAACTCACTTTGGCCTCTGTGCCTGCCTTCTCGGCAAGGGTAATCTTGAGCTCAGCATCGCCAGGGACGACGAGTGGGCGGCTGTTGAGCGAGTGCGGGAACATAGGCACCAATGCGATGGCGTCTAAGGTCGGCGGCATGATGGGCCCCCCTGCGCTCAGGGCATAAGCGGTAGAGCCCGTGGGTGAAGACACAATCAAACCATCTGAGGCCTGGTGATACACGAATCCGCCGTCAATAAAGAGTTCGAACTCAATCATGCTCGGCATTGCTGCTGAGTGAACTGTGATCTCATTCAAGGCGGTCGCCGGCTCAGTACCGCTCGAGCTGACCACCCCTTCTAAAAGAAAGTGCTCCTCAACTTCGCCCTGGCCATCCAAGACTCTTGCAAGCTGGGTTTCGATCTCCTCAGGTGATACATCCGCTAGGAAGCCTAAACGACCCCGGTTCACCCCCAGAAGCGGTAAACCGTGGGGCGCAATGTCCCTTGCGGCACCCAACATGCTGCCATCACCCCCAATTGCGATGACAAGTTCAACTTGCTGCAAGATTTCTGCGCGCGTTGCCGTGGGCACTTTCAGACCCATCCCCGATGCGGCTGCTTTTTCAACAAGAACGGCGGCCCCCCTTGATTCAAGAAAGGTGACCACCCGCTGAAGCGATTCCTGAATGAGGCTCGAAGTTTGGTTCGCAAACACACCAACGGCCTGAAAAGATGACGTCGCCATAGGCGTTCCTAGGCTCTAACAACCGGGGAGAGATTAAATTCGACAGCGATCATAATTGCAACGATAGTCAAAATCATGCGTATAAGCTCATAACCAAAGGTTGCAATTCGCAGCCCATGCCCTAACACTTGGACTCTGAGGGGGAGATTCCAGTATGCTAAATCGCATCTCGCTACGCCATGCCGACGAATTTTCGTCGAACCACAATATCAAGGAGCTTCACGCTGCGGGAACACTGTGGAAGGCCATTCGTCAGGAGGTCAAGCTTCGTGCAGATTTCGAGCCCATCATGTCGACGTTTTTTCATGGGTCGGTTCTGAACCACGAAACGATCGAAGGCTCACTGAGCTTTATCTTGGCGAGCAAACTGGACAGTCCTGTGGTCTCCAGCATGGCCATCCGAGAGATCATTGAGCAGGCCTACGCGTCAGATCCTTCAATTATTCACGCCGCAGAGATTGACATTAAGGCCACCCGAGAGCGCGACCCGGCCTGCAACAGCTTCTCCACGCCATTTTTGTTCTACAAGGGCTTTCACGCACTACAAGCGCAACGCGTCGCGCATTGGCTTTGGCACAACAATCGCCATTCTTTAGCCTTCTACTTTCAGAGCCAAATGAACAGCTTGTTTGGCGTTGACATCCACCCCGCGGTGTCCTTGGGTTGTGGCCTGATGTTTGATCACGCAACGGGTATTGTGATCGGCGAAACTGCCGTGGTCGATGACGACGTCTCTTTTTTCCACGGGGTCACCTTGGGCGGCACAGGAGATGAAAAAGGGGATCGCCATCCAAAAATCGGTAAACACGTGTTGCTCGGTGCAGGCGCAACGCTCTTGGGCAACATTCATATTGGCGAGGGGGCCAAAGTAGGCGCAGGCAGTGTGGTTCTGAAGGACGTTGCGCCCGGCAAGACGGTCGCGGGCGTACCGGCGAAGGTCGTTGGCTAAGCAGGCCACCCCGGCTCGTCTTTAAGCCGCGCTTCGCGAGGACAAGCGTTCGATTAACCGCCCCGGTCACACCACTTGCTGCTTTTAGCGAGGGCATTTCAAAAATCAGCTAGCGCAGAACGAGCTTAAGGCTGCGCTTACGCCGATTGAACGACGCCCTTTAACTCAGCAAAACCTCGCCTGCCTTGTAACCCGCCGGTGTGGATCACCATGGTCCGACCCGAGATCGCGCCACTCGCTCTCAAAGCTTCCGCTGCCCACAATGCCTTTGCCACGTAAATGGGTTCGAGTTCAATACCGTAACGAGACTCCGCTTCGAGCAAATATTCCATCAGTAGCTTCGGGCACTTGGCATAGCCGCCCCAATGAAAATCCAAATGAATTTGCCAATGGTCAGATAAGGCTTTGTTGCCCACCCAGAAATCCACTTGATCGGCGGCACGATCATCACCCTTCGTTACCGCGATACCGTGAGCTATCGCTTTTCCTGCAAGCCCTCTGATTAAACCCGCCAAAGTGCCGCCGGTGCCCATCGCAAGCACCACATGCGCAACGCTTGGCTCCACTGCAAGCACGTGTTGCCCGAGTTGCTCGGCACCTTGAATGCCCATGGGGTGACTGCCGCCCTCTGGGATCCAAAAAGCGCCCGCGTGCCGCTGCAACAATCGAGCAACATATTGAGGGTCTTGTCGCTGACGATACTCCGCGCGACTTACAAAGTGGATATTAAAACCGCACGCAGCCACATCTTCGAGCGTTGGCGTTAGACCGTGCCCTGGCTCACCTCGAACATAAGCCGTGCCCGCTAGTCCGACCTCACAGGCTAATTTCGCCAGACTCCATAAGTGGTTCGACCAAGCACCACCCACGGTTACGAGCTCGCGATGACCCAGGCGTTTCGCCTCATTGATCAACGGCCTGAGCTTATAAGCTTTATTCCCGTGCCCCGGGAATAAAGCGTCCAAAGAGAGAAGCGACGTTTCCGCCCACAGGGGTTGAACAGCCCTTCCCAAAGCCTCTGTATTGAAGTCCAGCAAGCGGTTTTTTAAATCGCGCCCACCAACATGACCGCCATGCAGATCAGACACCCAGTGGCCACAACCCAGACAACGGACCGGATATGCGTGATGTTGAACACGTAAAGCGGGATGTAAGCCGCCCTCAGAGCAAGCCAGATACTGGCCACCAAGACCATATCGACTTCGTAAATAAGGCCCAAAATCGCCAAAACCAGAAAGGCCGGCAGGCTTTCTTGCAAATTTACTGCCGCTCGCTTGGCCCGAGCCAGCATCACCGAGTCCTGCGCTGGCTCGTCTCGGGAAGACAACAAGTAAGACAGGTTTCCCATATCCATCAACATCGGCAGAAGCCAGATTTGAATCATTGCAAGCAACAACGCGAGAACGATTATGTCGATCATCTTTAATATCCCCCTAAAGTTTGTTGACTATTCCATAGGCCCTTCAGCTAAGAGTTTCCCCCTTTGGCCATGAGTCAACCAGCTTACGCGCAAACGCAATAGAACGCGAAACGCTCGATTGACTTCGAACGTCGCCCATGTACAATTGCGCTTCCTGTGATGCGGGTGTTTAGCTCAGTTGGGAGAGCGACGGCCTTACAAGCCGTAGGTCGCAGGTTCGACCCCTGCAACACCCACCAGACTTCATTCTATGGACCGGTAGTTCAGCTGGTTAGAATGCCGGCCTGTCACGCCGGAGGTCGCGGGTTCGAGTCCCGTCCGGTCCGCCATTCTCTTTACATAGCTCATTGATTATAAATCCTTTTTATTCCAATAAGGTTCATCAATTGGCATTCTTGTACCACTTCTTGTACCACTCTAAATTGATTAGCTAAGTTCATTAGAGCTAGGACCATACCGGGCAGGAGGCCACCCCACCACCTATGTATCTATAGGAACAGACGGAGATTTTGAGAGGGTTTTGGGGTGTCAGTTTGATAAAGCAGGTTTACTAACGCTTACACAAGCGGATTAACTTCCCTTGGTCAAATTCCGCGTCAGGCATCCACGTCCCATGACACTCGTTCAAAGTCGCATCTACAAAGAGCCAAGGATGACCCTCATAAGTGCCTAAGCTCAACCGATCTCGCGGAGCTAAAACCCCGTAAGACTTGAGCTGACCACTATAGTCAACCCACATCACCTCTAAATCACGAGAGCAATCATTTAGCAACCAAGACTTCACCGCGACTCTTGAAGGACCCGATTTGCCTAGATCAGGACAACTGCTAGGCCATTCTGCTGAGTGTTCTTGAGTCGCCACCCAGCTCTCTCCCGACTCTGTTCCCAATAAAAATCGCTCTAGTTCATCTCCGTAAAAAACAGTTGCAAGCAACGCAACGAAGAGAACTGCGCCAATCAATAAATTCATAAAAGCCAATGCCCTGTCAGACAGTTTATCTCCAGCGGTTAAGTTCCGCCGCCGTCACCGCCACCGTCAACTCCGCCCATCAGCAAGGGTGAGCGTCGCCACTTATAGCCGCAATTGTGGCATTTAACGAGTTCATTCCACTCCCCGGTATTTGGAAAGTGGTGTCTGAGAATCAGAGGACTGGATGTATTGCCACAGCGTAAGCAAGTGTTTCGTTGGCGGTAAATTCCTGCGACGAAGAGTATCGCCACCAATAGGAGTCCACCGACGATTAAAAAGCCAATGGTTTCCCTGTCTAAACCCATCCCTATCACCTAACTTGTTCAGCGAACATCAACCACCTAGCTCAAATTGCAACTTGTTCTGGACCCCTCTTGTTGGCACGGGTCTTCCGTCTACAAAACGAGGGATATAAAGGAACTGTTTCGCCGCACTTATCGCCGCCTTATTGAACAAATCAGCCCGATAAGACTTGCAGTCGGAGGTTCCTTGGAGCTTCACGCAACTATCAATAACTTCAGGAGATACCACACGACCTTCTGAGGTCACTTCAAACTCAACAATGACCCAGCCTTCAAAACCTCTGGACAGGGCTTCTCGGGGGTAATTGGGGACAACTTTAATACGAGGCAGCATCTCTGCCGCTGAGTACTTTGTGTCCTCTAGAACTGTGAAGTTAGTTATCCGATCGCGAAATTCATCCCGCCTTTTCCTTGGTCCGTCCTCCGCTAGGTCTTGCAACAAGCCAAACCTGAGCAAAGGTTCTAAGTTTTCGTGATCTACTAGCTCAAGTAGTGCCTTCTGCTTTTTCCGTCCTTTCAAAAAGGAATTTGCTAAAAAATACTTCATGCTCAAGGTTTCAGGATGGTCTTCACCAAACATCTCTACCTTGCTGGCAACTAACACTTCGGCAGCTTTTTTGGATCCGGCAACCTGCAATCGGATGAGCCTAGTTCGCAACGAGTCCCAATCTAAATCGTCAGGGAACTCTTGCGACAGAGTCTCGGTCTTCCTTCTCAACTCATCAATCTCTCTGGCAGCATCTACACTACCTCTAATAAAATCCTCATGAAGAGATTCGGCGAGAAGCACATAAGGCTCCCCCAGTTCTGGGCTAGATGACCCATAAAACTGGAGGTAACGATTAACGAGCTTCCGCATTAGAGGAATAGCGTCTGAGCTGGGAAGGTTCCTCCAATCCGTTGGATAGGCCAGAGCAGCATTCATAGTTAGCGCGGCTACGCTTTTACTCCCTTCCCCGAAAACCACTTCACCGATGCGAAGAGCTTCAACCGCTAATTCGTAAGCTTCCTCTCTATTATCGGACTCGCTAGCTTCACGAAAGGCACGGTAAACGGTATTGAATTCCTCACGAGAGGCCTTAGCGTCAACTTCCTGAGCCAAATTTTGAGGGCTTGAAATGATCAGAGCTATAAATGCTGCTGTTGAAGCAGTCCGTGGAAGAAATTTGCCAAACATTTTCTGGATTTGAATAGTCATTTTTGGAAAATACTAGCGCCCAAATTAACAGACATCAAAACTAAGAGTCCGCATCAGTCCACAGATTTAACCCATGTCGACCTAGCCACCTAGAGTTTCAACAGGCTCAGAAGGCTTCAGATTGCGCCTGATTGAAAATATGCAAGGAGGCGCAGGAGGCCACCCCACCCCCTGAATATCTATAGGAGCAAGCGGAGATTTTGAGAAGGTTTTAGGGTGTCAACAAATCAAGAGTGAGGTTTAGCGTTCAAGGAAATGCTTTTTAAATCGTTGTCCGAATCCCAAGAGATACGTCAGATAGGACTTTAGGGCATGACTGAATTCGAGTATCTTTGTCGCCATCGGAACCCCGTTGAGAGCCAAGAATGGAAGAGCCGACGATTGAAGATATCGTAGATCGAGCCAGTTTGCATCGAGAGTGGGATTACAATTACACCTCGACCGGAAGGGTCAGCGGATACAAATGTCGTGTCCACTTCAAGCTCGACTCTTTCGAAGAAGTGAAGACGCTTACGGCCAGAGAAGAGGACGAACTTCAAAACAAGGTAGATAAATTAGAACTTAAATACAATATTGAAGCCAATAAGATATTCGCCAAGGAGTTTACTGAGTACCTCGAATTCAGGATAAGCCAGTGGGAAACTGTGCTGCGCCACACTCTCGACATCGATGATGCTTTAGATTGGGAAGAAATGAGGGCAGATGAATCGTTCGACACACCAGCGCCGAAAAAGCCAAATAAGAAGGGAATTCGTAACGCTCCTCAAGAAATTGATTTCTTAAAGCCAGTATCTTTTTTTCAACGGCTGTTCGGGCAGGCAGAGAAAGTAGTTGCTAGACAGAAGGAAGCGTACAAGAAAGCTTCACTCCGCTGGGAAACTGAAAGAAACAAAACAGAGAGGGAAAACGAGGAAAAGCTACAGAGCTACCAAATTAAACTTGAGGAGTGGCAAAAAGCAAAGGCTCGGTACGAGCAGAAACAAAAAGAAGTTAATGAATCTTTAACGCGTTTCAGAGAAGCATACAAACTAGGCGACCCTGAATTCGTGGGAAGATACATTGAAGAGGTTTTGAGCAACTCTGTTTACCCGGACGAATATGAGAGCGAAAGCGAGATCTCATACAGCTCGGACTCCAAAGTTCTGGTTTTAGATTTTCAGCTGCCCGG
>Ga0255780_10002506_pt1 | contig 16505 bp, 15 predicted proteins | sample 071ome_32_FD_179978 | JGI IMG/M metagenome (GOLD analysis project Ga0255780, IMG submission 179978) | Coastal salt marsh microbial communities from the Groves Creek Marsh, Skidaway Island, Georgia - 071405AT metaG (version 2) | ecosystem: Environmental > Aquatic > Marine > Intertidal zone >... | reverse complement strand
CTGGCCTTCGCCGTGCTGCCAGGATGCGGGGAGATTGGCCATAAACCCATCTTCGGTGGGTTCCTTGCCGTTGAACGCACTGACATATGCCGGAAGCGTATTCATGTAGTAACCGCTTGAGGTAAACCGCCCATGATCCCTTGAAAACCAAAAGACACCATCGGGCCCTTGGCCACCAAGCGCAATCGCTGCACGATCTTTAGCGGCCACGCTAAACGTCTTACTGTTTGGCTTCGCTGCTTTCAACCAATCTCCAAGTGTATTGGCGGTCATATTTCGGGGGCTTCGCCCCTCACGCCCGCCGATCACCCGTGCGGCGGGATCTTGATCATCCAGGCAATAACGGACTGTTCCCTCGGCTCGATCGAAAAAGGTATTGCTGGGTAACCCATGACGATTCGGATGTAGGCCTGTGAGCATGACCGCATGGCCAGGGCAAGTCGTCGACACACCATGGCCAAGCGTCGCCTGGGTAAACCACCTGCCCTCACGAATGAGCGCGCCCAACCCACCCGGCAAACGCTCATCCAAGCGATCTCGCCGAAGCTGATCAACGGCGATCACCACCACCAGCCCCGTCTCGGCGCTCGGTTTCTGCGCGGCAGATCGCTCCCCGTCTGCATCTGCGAAGCTCGGCCGAAACACCAGCGAAAGCGCCACAAAGCAAACGATCTGAAATCGACGCTGAACCATACTCACGGTCTCCTAATCTGCTTAATCCAAATCCGCTGAGAGGGCATATCAAGAAAATCCTCTTCGATATCCGTCTCGGTCTTAGCAATCTCGTCTACCACCTCCATGCCGCTCGTGACCCGACCAAAGACCGCGTAGCCAAAACTTAGACACGTTCGGGGCTTGACCAGTCCTCGCGCAGCGGCTTCTAACCGCTGCGCCTCATCCGCTCGAGAACAACTGCCCTCTTGATGGTCCAAGTGGGGGTTATCGGCCACATTGATGAAGAATTGTCGGGTGGCGCTATCGATCTCGTCCATCCTGGCCATCGCCAAGGTCCCACGCACATTTTTCAAGCCCGCGTCCGCTTCATTGACAAGCTCAGCCTGCTCGGCCAGAGGACTCAAATCCTTGAGGTAACCCCCCGTCTGGATCATGAACCCATCGATAACTCGATGAAAAATTGCGCCCTCATAGGCATCTTCCGAGACATAGGAAAGAAAGTTCGCAACCGTCTTGGGCGCTTGCGCGTCATAGAGCTCGACCCCGATGGAACCCAAGTTGGTCTCGATGATGGCCTCACTGCCAAAGGTTAAAGCAGGGCCAGCCGTCATGAGCAGAAATGAGAGACAGATTAAGCACCCGCCCAGGCGGCTAGAACGTCGCTTTGCCTCTGCTGTGTTTTTTAGCATGATCGGTATCCTTCAACGGCGCTTTCTTTCAAACAACACCCCCTGACTCTGATCCTTGATTCGACGCGCAACCTAGCGAATCCAAGGCGCGATAAGCCCTTCGATTGCGGCCACCGTGGCAATCGGTTCTTCTAGCATAAAGTGGTGATACGTCTCATGAAGTGTGATGCAGGGCAGCGGCGTCTTTGCAACTGCCAACATGTGCTCGGCAAAAAAAGCGCCCTCGTCCGTTGAGTGCTCGCCCAAGATGAGTGCGGATGGACATTGAAGCGATTCAAATTTGTCGGACTGATCGATACCCATTTCAAGGTCATCAAAGAGACCAGGATCGAATTTCCAAGTCCAACCGCCCTCCACTGCGTGCAACGACTTCTCAGCCAAAAAGGCGAGCACTTCAGGGAATCGGTTGGGTTGCTCTGGCACGAGTCGGTATCTCGCGAGCGCCGCCTGTTTCTCCTCATAAATTCGCGTTGGCCGGGCTGGGCCACCCCGCTGCTGTCTTTGCTTGCCCCACTCTACATACTGGGATCGAGGCGCGACCGTAAAGTCCGCAAACACAATGCCACCCAACTGCGCCCCATATCGATAGGCGGTCTCGAGCCCTACAAACCCACCAAAACTGTGCGCCACGATTATCGGGTTCTGGCCCAATTCCGCTTCACGACAAACCGCCATGACCTCTTCTGCGAAACTCTCACCGGAATAGGCCGCGCGCCAACCGCTGTCGCCATGTCCAGATAGATCAATCGCGGCGACTCGGTAAGTCTTGGCCAAGAACGGTGCGACCCATTGCCACCAATAACGATGCGCATTACTGCCGTGAATGAGCATTAGTCCTGGTCTGCCAAGTGCACCCCAAACGCTGAAATGAACCTCAATCCCATCGACCTCGACATGACCCTTGGTTTCTTCGCTTTCCAGTGCTCGGGTGTACCAATCCGGTGTATCCACTCACGACTCCTCTTTTTGAGCACCCATCTTTTATCGCAGGCACTTTTAACCGCAGGCACTCTAGCATGCGGTTCACGCTATTTCATGAGCGCTGCTATGAGCCAAGGGGCTCGGCCGAATATCGCCAGCCGAGGTGGGCTTCAGGCACGCAAGGGCTCATGTCGCTGACCGCTTGCATGACCTCCTCACGGTCAGCGAGGGTCGCTCCAGGACGCGCATGAGTCGATGAAACCGCGGGCCCAATTTACCCTTGGTTCCCCGTGGCATGAGCTGATATGGTGGATGCCCTGATCAATTGAGGAGTGCAACGCAGTGTTGGATGGCAAGAACATAGTGGTGATCGGGGGTACCTCGGGTATTGGACTTGCAACGGCCGTGGCCGCGCAAGAAGCCGGCGCGACGGTTTATGCGGCTGGACGATCACAGGACAAAATCGATGCTTGCAAGGCAGCCCACCCTGGCATCCACTTTCGTCAAGTCGACACGCACGATCCCGAGGGTCTCGGCACATTATTCGCTGAGGCCGGTCCAATTGATCATCTGGTCGGTGCGGCCACGGGCGCAACGCGCACCAATGGGCCTTTCATGAGTCAAACGGATGATCAATTCAGAGCTGCCTTCGACAAATTTTGGGGCTACACCCATGTGGTTCGCCAAGGGGTTCCCCACCTGCAATCTCAGGGGTCGATCACGTTGGTCTCAGGCACCCCAGCCAGGAAATGCAATCCAGGAATGATCTCTGTCAGTTGCACCGGATGCGCAGTTGAAGGGTTTATTCGAGCACTCACGCCCGAACTTGCACCCATCCGTATCAATGGGGTTGCGCCGGGGATCATCGACACACCCATGTTTGACCATTTCGGAGACAAGAAAGCGGCAACCTTGGGCGCCATCGGCGCTAACTTCCCACTGGGGCGGGTTGGCCATCCCAGCGAGGTCGCGCAAGCGATCATGCTGTGCATGACCAATGACTACATGACCGGTGTGGTGATTGACGTGGATGGTGGGGCGCTGCTTCCTTAAATCGGTCGGTGCGCATCACGACTTCCTGCCTTGTCGCCTTCTTTGTTCGGCGGCGGACAGTGGCGCTTGCTCGTGGCGAGCGCTCAAATGGCAGGGCGATAGACACCCTTTTGAGCCAGTGAGATCAGTGACACTCTCGCGCGCATGCGTCTGGCTTAGGCGCGCTAAAAATCATTCACAAGGCCGCGTCCACCGAACGTGGCCGCTACTCCATGGAGGTTTTGGCTGAGGAGGAAAAGGCGCCAGCACTTGCCATCAGAAGATAGACCGCAATCCGGCACCTCAGCCGAAGCGCAGCCTTGGGCTTTCATCCAGCCGGAGCCAGATCAAACTACGGAACAACCTCTGTCTTGGGATGGCACGTGAGATGGGCAACGGGATGCCGAAGAGTGTCCGAAAGCTGTGCCAAAACCGCGGGCTAATCGAACGTAATCAATCCGTGAACGCCCGCCCGAGGGGCAACCCATTCTTGAAGCACGCATCAATATCCCTTGCGGGCGTCGCTGCTTGAAAATAGTAGCCTTGACCGAAATCGCACCCTAAATCAGAGAGCAGCCGCATTTGATCCTCGGTCGCCAAGTGATTGAACACCAATGCCCGTTGTTGAACGAGCGCATCAATTGCGTGACTCGTGCTGGGGCACAGACCGCTGAGGGTGACGATGATTAAAACGAGCGCGTGGAAGAGACGACTAGCGAACACCAGAGGGCCACGTGTCAACCGCGATGCTGAGACCATAAATTGCAAAGGCAAGCTACCCGAGCCTTAGTTGGGTAAAGCCTAAATCAAATGGGCCTCAGCGAACAGCGTTCGCCACAACTGGGGCCTCAGGTCTGTCTAATCAAACTAAAGATTCCAGATAAAGCCCGCTGACTCAGGTGTCGATAAGTTCCAGATGAACCCGGCAGACTCAGGTGCCGATAAGTTCCAGATAAACCCGGCTGACTCAGGTGCCGATAAGTTCCAGATAAACCCGGCTGACCCAGGCGCCGATAAGTTCCAGATAAACCCAGCAGACTCAGGTGCCGATAAGTTCCAGATAAACCCGGCTGACCCAGGCGCCGATAAGTTCCAGATAAACCCAGCAGACTCAGGTGCCGATAAGTTCCAGATAAACCCCGCAGACTCAGGTGCCGATAAGTTCCAGATGAACCCCGCTGACTCAGGTGCCGATAAGTTCCAGATGAACCCCGTTGACTCAGGTGACGATAAGTTCCAGATGAACCCCGCTGACTCAGGTGCCGATAAGTTCCAGATGAACCCCGTTGACTCAGGTGACGATAAGTTCCGGATGAAGCCTGAAACCTTAACGGGATCAAGGGCGGTGCCTTCAAATCCAGTGACCGGCAGAAGCTTGCTCATCAGACCCGCAAGTGCCTTGCCTTCCAATGGTGCATCGGCTGAAAACGCCTGAGGTGAGGGAAATTTAGCTCGGTCCACCCAATACCCACGATCTTTGAGGTCTTCTTTGGACCAATCGAAGCCAAGCGATTGCATAGCGTCCATGTCCACATAGAGCGAACGCGCCAAGGCCGTCGGATCAACCGCGGTTGCGACATTGAACATGCCCAATGACTTGGACTCCGCAACGAGCGATGCTGGGCTTAGTTCCCGAAAGGGCCCTATAAACCGCTGAGTCCTGGCCAAATCAGCCGCTAAATCCAGCCCTTGGTTAGCACAGCCTGATGCACGACTTGCGAGCAATCCCAGGCCATCGACCAAGCCCGTTCCCTGACCTTGTAGATTCCCCATCACATAACCTTGGGATGACATCATCAACCGGCATTTCAGATCGTCTGGCGAAAGGGTCGGATCTGCCTGCAGCGCCAGCGCTGCTAATCCCGAGACCACAGCGGCAGCCTGAGACGTTCCAGAGACCAGATAATCCTGATCACGTTGATGAAACTCCGGGCGCGTTTCACTGAGCGCTGATCGATGGAGAGACTTCTCTCGATAAAGGGATCAATGGCGCCCATTCTGAAGCCCCCTCAGTTGACGGAGAGGATGCAATGCTCGCCAGACGAAGGTCTCCATACGCCATGAAATTCTGGTCTTGTCGGGTCAGATCACGCACGGAATACGATTCAGAGCCATCGATCAAAGGCTACGTCGGCGCAAACTCTCTCCAGAGAAAGTGTGCCAACGCAGGGTGACCTTACTCCGCCTGCTTAGGTTCGTCCCACAAGTAGCGAGCGAGCGCGGGTTCAGAAGACGCTCCAATATTCGTCCGTCGGTCTGCCGATTCGTCCCACAGATATCGAGCCAAACGCAACGGTTCGCCAGGGCTTTGTTCGCCTCGCTGTGCATCCTGATCCGAGCCCTCCCACAGGAAGCGACTCAACAGGAGTTCTCTATACGCAGGCATCTCATGGTCTACTTCGAGCAAAGATTTTTGAATGGAAGGCAGGGGGGCAGAGCCTATCGCGCCGCGCGCGCTTGACTCTGAAGCGACATGACCATTTTCATCCCATAGGAAACGACTGGGCACCCCTACGATGGGTCTAGCGACTTGATTCGAGACCGAAGTGAGCGCTGATCCTTCTAAGCGAGCATCTAAGGTGGATACCGGCACACCGAAACTTAGTCCAGAGTAAAGCGCCATCCCAAGGACACTGAGGACTAGCCTATTTTCTCTTCGAGCGCATAACTTAGACCAACTCGTGACTAAATGCGTGGGCCAGCCACCCCCGATACCGCGCGACTTTTTCAACCTAAGTAAGGCGAGCTGCTCTGGGTTTACTGCGTCTCGCTGGACATCTACTGCCTGGTGATCTGCCAAGTTCACTCGAGTTCTCCTTCAATCCTGATTCAGCGCTTAGAACACAGGGAGAAGCACAGGCCGTGCCAGGCCTGAAAAACCTTTTATCTAATTTGTTTTTATTAACTATTTTTTTATGACGGAGTGGTAGCAACAGAAAATGTCAAAAAAATGACGACCAGGCGGCGAACTTTGCCACCTGATCTCAACGGCCATGGACCTAACCGAGCTCGTCGGTCAAGCAATTCCAGGCAGACGAAAACAGAATCATGTGAAACACGGGTTGATGTGCGGAAATTTTGGGAATCCCTAACATCCGAGGCGCATGGGCACACAGGCATTTGGATCAGGGAGGGCGAGCGAACCTGACCTTAGCGTTGGATCCTCAAGCGGATGATCTAACCTGATTTGTAGGTCCCGTTCAGCGGGGCGATGATCGATAGGCCGGCAAAGCTTGCCACTTAATATTTTGGTTTCGCGGCTCAATCACACCCGGCTTGTCTGATGTGAAAACGGCCAGGTCCACGCGCATTGCTGCGTGCATTTCGTGTATTCGAACTCATCACACTCAACCTAGAGCCTCGAGCGGCCCTCGCTCAAAGACGCCCGCCCGTTGCAACTTGGTTCCCTCTCGCGCTGAATCAGTTCGCTTGTTTTGCTTTCGCCTCGCGTCGACGCGCATGGAGAACGGGTTCTGTGTACCCATTGGGTTGTTCAGTCCCTTTGAAGATCAGGTCACAGGCGGCCTGGAATGCAACGCTCTGATCAAAGTCGGGTGCCATGGGTTGGTAGTGCTGATCATGGGCGTTTTGTGCGTCCACAACCGCCGCCATCTTCTCGAGAACCGCGCGGACCTCAGATTCAGAACAAAGACCGTGATACAGCCAATTGGCTATGTGCTGAGAAGAGATCCGAAGCGTCGCTCGATCCTCCATGAGACCAACATTATGAATGTCCGGGACTTTGGAGCAACCGATCCCCTGATCAACCCAGCGCACCACATAACCCAAAATACCTTGGGCATTATTCTCAAGCTCTTCTGCAATGTCGTGGCTCGATAGATTTTCGCCCGCCAGGAGAGGAATCGAGAGCAGTGACGCCATTGAGGCTCGTTGACGGCCCAGAATCATCGATTGCTGGTCGGCAACATTAATTTCATGGTAATGGGTTGCATGTAGCGTTGCAGCGGTAGGTGATGGGACCCAAGCGCAGTTGGCGCCCGCCATCGGATGCACGATCTTTGCGGTCATCATCTGTGCCATCTCATCAGGCATCGCCCACATGCCCTTCCCAATCTGTGCGCGCCCTTTGAATCCAGACGCGAGCCCCTGGTCCACATTCCAATCTTCGTAGGCGAGAATCCAATCCTGCTGCTTCATGGCCGCTTTTCGGACCACAGGGCCTGCCAACATACTGGTATGGATCTCATCACCTGTGCGATCAAGAAACCCCGTGTTAATAAAAATGACGCGATCTCGCGCCTCGTAAATACACCGTCGAAGATTCAGCGTCGTTCGTCGCTCCTCATCCATAATGCCCACTTTGAGTGTGCGGGGAGCCAAGGCCAGGTGACGCTCGATGGCCGCAAACAGGTCAACCGTAAAGGCCACTTCCTCGGGGCCGTGCATCTTGGGCTTCACGATGTAAACACTACCCGTTCGCGAGTTGATTCGAGAGGTTTTTCCTTCCAGGTTGTACTTCGCAATGGTGCTGGAAAAGTACCCATCGAGTATGCCCTCAGGCGCCTCCGAACCATCCGATAAAAGCACCGCATCGCTGGTCATCAAGTGACCTACATTCCGAATCAGAAGCAAGCTCCTACCTGGCAGCACCAGTTCGTGCCCATCTCGGTGCGTATAAACTCGGTCTGGCGCCATTTCGCGTGTCATGGTCTGACCGTCCTTCTCGAACGTTTCGCATAAATCGCCACGCATCAGTCCGAGCCAGTTCCGATAGACCAGCGTTTTGTCCTCGGCATCCACCGCAGCGACGGAATCCTCACAGTCCTGAATGGTGGTGATCGCTGACTCAAGGACGACGTCTTTGACCGACGCCTTGTGCGCACGACCCACGTGATGATCGGGGTCTATCTGGATTTCGACGTGCAACCCATGATTGACGAACAATAAGGCGTCAGGCGCATCCAAGGCCCCTTGATATCCAACATACTGATCAGGTTTCTTGAGTCGGGTTTCACTCTCATCATCGAACCGAACAACCAATTCATCGTCGCCAATACCATAGTGCGCCACGTCATTATGTGACCCTGTCGCCAGAGGCAATATGTCGTCTAGTATGTCCGCCGCTCGCTGGATGACCAGCTCACCTCGGGCAGGGTTGTAGGCTTTGCCTTTCTCCGTGCCGGGCCCTTCTTCAATCAAGTCGGTGCCATAAAGCGCATCAAAGAGAGAGCCCCAGCGGGCGTTCGCCGCATTCAGAGCGAACCGGGCATTCATGATCGGCACCACGAGCTGAGGGCCTGCAATCAAAGCGATTTCGTCATCCACGCCTGTGGTTTCGATCTCAAATGGCTCGACGTCCGCTTCCAGGTAGCCAATACGTCGGAGAAAACCCTCGTAATCCCCCTGAACTAGAGGGCGACCCGACATCGATCGATGGTAGTTGTCGAGTTCCAACTGAATCGCATCTCGCTTGGCAAGCAGGGATCGATTTTTCGGCGCGAATTGCTTGAGCAACGACTCTAGGTTCGACCAGTAAGCCGCCGCATCCATTTCAAGCTCAGGCAGCACTTCGCTCACGATAAACGTATGCAATTCTTTTGCGATCTGGAGGTCACCTTCCTTGACGTAACGCGTCATTTCCCGCCTCATTCGTGACTTTTAAAGAGCCGCCAAGTGTACACACTTGCCGGCTAATTATGAATGTTAGGGGCTTGCTTAGAGGCCTGGAACGCATTCACTGGCCGCTGTTTTGACGAGTGACGATCCACACCCGTCGCCAAGAAACTGCAAAAGCCACCCTCTGACACCCATCGCTAGAATGAAGTATTCTGAGTCGTAAGAATTAAGAGGGCATGGGCATGCTCGCTCATCGGCTAAGAAGGTGTTGTTTATCGGTCCCTGGTAGTCACAACAAAATGTTGGCTAAAGCCGCTACCTTAGCAGTTGACCAAATTGTGATTGACCTCGAGGACGCGGTTGCACCCGACCAGAAGGCGAGCGCTCGAGAAAAAACCCTCGCGGCGCTGGCCACCCCCTGGCAAGCGGCGTCGGTGACCGTGCGGATCAACGGCGTGACTTCACCCCATTGCCTACGCGACGTCATTGCGCTCTCCGAGTCGGAGCGCCCTGGTGGCCAGGCCATTGCCTCGCTCATCTTGCCTAAAACGCAAGACATCGGGCATATCGATTTTGTCGCGAAGTTGATGGATCAACTTGAAGTAGATGAAAACCCTAGTGCAGCCCAATCCATTGAAGCGTTGATTGAGGACGCCGAGGGTATGATTAACGTCAACGACATCGCCCTCGCAAGCGAGCGCATTGAGGCTCTGATCTTCGGTATGGGCGATTTCGCCGCAGCGCAGGGCATCCAAACCACCGTCATTGGCGATCAGTCTGACTACGCAGCGGATCTTTGGCACTATCCGCGATATCGACTCATCATGGCCGCAAGGGCTGCTGGCATTGCCGCTGTCGATGGGCCCTATGCTGCCTTCCGCGACTTGGACGGCCTCACGAGAGACTGTCGAACGGCGCGCCTCCTCGGTATGAATGGCAAATGGGCCATCCATCCAGACCAAGTCGCACGCATTACAGAGATTTTTTCACCCACTCAAGCGCAGGTTGATATGGCGAGAAAACAAAAAGCTGCCTTTTTAGCTGCACTCGCGGTCGGCCAAGGCGCAGTCGCAGTGGACGGCGCAATGGTCGATCAAGCTGCGATTAACCTGCTCGAGCCTCTGCTTGCAGAAGCTGAATCACTGGGGATGTAACAGACCATCGCGCTTAGGATCAGATACGGCCTCCAAACCCGTACCGTTAAGGTTCACGTATATCCATTGAATCAATAGATTGAGCCCTAGTGTGCCAGAAGGACCCGAAATACATCGCGTGGCCAATCAACTGGCAGACGTTTTAGTTGACCAGGGCCCTTGCGAAGTCCGCGTGTTGTATCCGCCAGCCGCCCACGCCGAACAGATCTTACAAGGACGGCGGGTTACCTCGGTCACTTCCCACGGCAAAGCGTTATTGATCCACTTCGAAGAAGGACTAACGCTATATAGCCACAACCAGCTATATGGAATCTGGCAGATCACCGAACCTCGCGCGCCAACGTTCCCGAATCGACGCTTGAGAGTTGAACTGGCAACCAACACCGCCACAGCGAGACTGTACAGCGCCACCGACATCGAACTCTGGGACACTTCAGCTCTCGGTTGCCATCCTTTTTTGTCACGGCTGGGACCTGACATTCTCGATCCAGAACTAAATTTAACTGCGCTCAATGCGCGTTTTCAGCGACCCATCTTTGCCAAGCGAACCTTGCAATCACTTTTCCTGGATCAAACGTTCGTCGCAGGGTTGGGTAATTACTTACGGTCGGAAATCCTGTTTGAGGCCAGACTGCATCCCGCGAGGAAGCTAGGGCAATTGAATCCCGAAGCGCGTCGCAAACTCGCGAGAGCGAGCCTCAATCTGGCCGCAAGGAGCCGGATGCACCAAGGCATCACGCGGCCGATCCGAGAAGCCAAACGAGCCATGCGCTTGGGCATCGACTATGAGGATGCTCGATTTTGGGTCTTCGATCGCGAGGCGTTACCGTGTTACACCTGCGGCACCCTCATCGAACGGTTGACCGCTGCAGGCCGACGCCTTTACCTTTGCCCGCTCTGCCAAAGTCAGTGAGAAATAGATCACCATGAGCCTTCCAAGCGAGAGGGATCTTTGGTTTCTGCCCTTGGGTGGATGCGGCGAGATCGGGATGAACCTCAATTTGATTGGCCACAATCATCAATGGCTCATGATTGATTGTGGCATCACGTTCAATTCCGACGTCTCTCCAACGCGTGTGGAGTTACCCGACCCACAATTTGTGCTTTCAATTAAAGATGCACTCAGCGGCATTGTGTTAACCCATGCCCATGAGGACCATATTGGTGCCCTGCCGTATCTCTTCGAACTGCTGGGTTCTCCGACCCTCTACGCCACCGCCTTCACCGCGGGGGTCATACGAGAAAAATTCAGAAGACTGAATATCCATCCCGAGATTCGTCCGCTTGAGGCCATGCATGAGACTGTTCTGGGGCCCTTCACCATCACCCCGCTACCCATCACCCATTCGATTCCAGAGACCCAAGCACTCTTAATCTCGACACCCGCTGGCAATTTGCTACACACCGCCGACTGGAAAATAGATGACACCCCCGTCGCGGGCACCGCGTACGATCACGATCGCTTCAATCACGCGTCGTTACCATCGCTCAATGCCGTGCTGTGTGACTCAACCAATGCGTTGTCCCCGGGCCACTCGAAATCTGAGCACCAGATTGCGCTCGGTTTAGAACGTTTGATCCGTCAGTGCCAGGGCCGAGTCATTGTCAGTTGCTTCGCGAGCAATATCGCAAGGCTGCAAACGCTCGGTCGAATCGCAAGCCGAACTGACCGCCACCTCGCGCTCAGCGGCCGCGCACTCGAACGGATGACTCGCATCGCCAAGTCTTGCGGCTACCTGGACAGGGATTTTCCTTTGATTTCAAGCCGTGAGCTCGCCTACTTCCCTGGCCGTTATGCGCTGTTTGTCGCCACCGGCAGCCAAGGAGAACCGGGCGCCACCCTCACTAAGTTGGCACGAGACCAGCATCCAGATTTCAAGATTCAGCCGGATGACGTATTCATCTTCTCTTCGAAGACGATCCCAGGAAACGAGGTCGCGATCGAGCAATTAGTCGCTCAGATACAGGAACAAGGAGCAACGGTCTATCAAGCGGAAGCGCTTCCAGACCTTGATCTGCATGCGTCAGGACATCCCAATCAAGAGGAACTTGCACATTTCTATGCCAGCACGCGCCCTAAACTGGCAGTACCGCTGCACGGTGAGACTCGCCACCTTGAGGCCAACGCCAAAATCGCCCAGGCCCAGGGTATTCACAGAACGCTGACCGGGAAGAATGGCGACTTGTTCAGCTTGACCGAACCCTTCAATGTGCGTCGCAAGTGGGCCAAGGCAGGCCGACTGTTTGTCGACGAACGAGCGCGCGCTTTACACCCTGTCCTCGCCAACGAGCGCTGACGTTTCATCGCAAATTCATTTGCGCACTTCGCCAAGCAAGACTAGACTCCGCCCTTTTTTTGCGGGTGCCGCTATGCAGTCAATCACGCTCATCCCGGGTGATGGTATCGGACCCGAAATTGTCGGTGCTGTACACGCTGTTTTTTCCGCTCTCGATATCAAGCACAAGGTCACTGAGGCCAAGGCAGGCGGTCCCGCGCTGGCCGAAGGCCTTGATCTCATACCACCTGAGACACTCGCGCAGATCGAGGCGAGCGATGCCACACTCAAAGGACCCATCACCACCCCCATTGGGCGCGGTTTCAGCTCCGTCAACGTGTCCCTGAGGCAGCATTTCAAACTCTTTGCCAACGTCAGGCCCGTGCTCTCGCTGCCGGGGACCAAGGCTCGCTACACGGATATCGATCTCATCGTTATCCGGGAGAACCTCGAAGGTCTGTATTCAGGGGTTGGCCACCGAGTATCGGATGATGGTGAAACCGCGGAATTGCAGAGCATCGTTACGCGCCAAGGCTCAGAGAGAATCGTCGATCACGCGTTTAAGACCGCTGTCCATCTGAGCCGAAAGAAAGTCACTTTGGTGCACAAAGCCAATATTATGAAGAGCACTTCGGGGCTTTTCTTAACCGTTGGACGCGAGGTTGCGAGCCGTTACCCCGCCATCGAATTTGAAGAAATGATCGTCGACAATTGTGCGATGCAACTGGTTATGAACCCGGAGCGTTTTGATGTTCTGGTGACCACCAACTTGTTTGGCGATATTTTGAGCGACCTGTGCTCCGGTCTCATTGGCGGGCTGGGCCTAGCTCCTGGCGCTAATCTCGGCCAGAGCCATGCGATTTTCGAAGCGGTCCATGGGAGCGCGCCCGATATTGCCGGTCAAGACAAAGCCAACCCGACGGCGATCCTTCTTGCTTCCGCCATGATGCTAGATCATCTGAATTTGAAGGAGGATGCCGAGCGCATCCGACGCGCCATCGAGAGAACCCTCAGCGTTGGCGAAATCAAAACGCCCGACCTTGGCGGTCGGCATGGCACACGGGCCTTTACCGAGGCCCTGATTAAGGCACTTTAACGAGACAGCAATCGACCGCGAGACCCAAATTAAACCCCTGGGTTCGCCTTGGGCTTCCAATCCGTTGGCAGGCTCAGCTCGAGGCGGGATCCTCCCGCAAATCAATCGCGCGGGTTTCAGCAAGCATGTCGATTTGATCCACCATGCCAAATTCAGCCAACAGTTGCTCCGTATGCTCACCAATACTCGGCGCGAATCGCGGTGGCACTGGATCGGTATTTGAAAACCTCGCTGCAGCTCGAACTTCACGCATCCGACCTGCGACAGGATGGTGTCTCTCGTAAAACATCTCCTGCGACATCACTTGAGGATTTGAGTGCAATTCCCCCAGAATCTGAACAGCACTTACAGGCACCTCGTGCTCAGCAAGCGCACCCATGAATTCATTGAGCGACATACCCTTCGTTGCTTGTTCAATCGATGCATTCAGAGTCTCGATATAGGCTGCGCGGTTGGTCTGACGAGAGGCCAATTGATTAAACCGTGAATCACTTGCCAAGGCTGTCATGCCGAGCGCGGTGCACAGCCCCTGGAATTCATGATCTGATAACGTCATGAGTGCCGCCCAGCCATCGGTGAGTGGCACCAACATGCCAGCAGCACCAACAGGGGGTGCATGCTCGATGTCATCCCCGAGGAGAATGTCGTCCGCGCCCGCGTCAGGCCAAAGAAAGGCGATCGCCGTGTCAAGCATAGACAACTCGATGTGTTGACCCTGACCCGTTTTCTCTCGCGAGTACAGCGCGGCACAAAGCGCCTGGACCCCGGTATAAGCTGTCAATTTATCAAGAATCAGCTGATTGACTTGCTCAGGCCCCTCGCCCCGTTTGAGACCCTGAACATTCGCCATGCCCGAAAATGCTTGAATGATCGGATCATAGGCTCGATCACCAGCCCGTGGCCCAGTCTGGCCAAAGCCGCTAATTGATAGATAAAGCAACCCAGGATTTGCCTTGCTCAGCGTTTCATAATCCACGCCCAGTCGCTCAACCACGCCTGGCCGAAAATTCTGCACCACAATATCCACATCTCGAGCAATCCGCTGCACCACGGCTTGCGACGCCTGCTGTGAGAGATCAATCGCGAGGCTTCGTTTGCCTCGATTGAGCATGTGGAAAGAGCCAGAGTAACCCCGTCGCTTAGAACCCACATTTCGTTGAATATCGCCCTCAAGCCGCTCAACTTTAATGACGTCTGCCCCAAAATCGGCTAGCAATCGAGCGGTGAGCGGACCCGACACTACGGCTGAGAGATCGAGCACCCTCACTCCTGCCAACGGACCCATTCCTTGTTTTTTAGCCATCGTGCGTCCTCATGTGCGATCGCCAAGAGTGCATGTTGGCGGCTAGCATCGCAACACCCATCCACTCCAGGACTGACAACCGGTATCATCGTCCTTCCTTCATCTGTCGATTACCTCATGTCCCGCACCGAACTTTGTTACCTCTCCGCCTGTGAGCAGAAAACCAGGCTGGACCAAGGCAGCATCACCGCAGTCGCACTTGTCGAGGCGCATCTTGAGCAGATCGAAGAGTTCAATCCAATCATCAACGCGATTGTGACCCTGGATCCTGAAGGCGCGCTTGAGCAAGCAAGCGCTATCGATCAGCGCCGAAAAGCAGGCCAGCCCCTAGGGCCACTGGCCGGGTTGCCCATAGCGCATAAAGACCTAACCCTGACCAGAGGGATGCGGACCACCTTTGGCTCAAAACTCTACAAAGATTTTATTCCCGACCAGGACTCCGCCGTTGTCAAACGACTCCGTGCAGCGGGCGCAATCACCATGGGCAAGACCAATACGCCAGAGTGGGGTGCAGGCTCTCAGACATTCAACGACGTGTTTGGTGCGACCACAAACCCCTTTGACCCCACCAAAACGTGTGGCGGTAGCTCGGGAGGCGCAGCCGCCGCCCTTGCAGCGCGTCTCTTACCCTTGTGCGATGGCAGCGATCTAGGTGGCTCTCTTAGAAACCCAGCGAGCTTCTGCAACGTCGTGGGCTTTCGGACCTCACCCGGCAGGGTTTCTAACTTACCTAATGAGGCGCTATGGAACGATCTTTCGATCACTGGACCAATGGCAAGAACGGTTGATGATTGCGCGCTGTTACTTTCCGCCATGGCAGGACCAGACCCCGCGTCGCCACTTTCTATCCACCAATCAGGCGCCCAGTTTTGGCCGCTCGATGCGCTCGCATATGAGGACATTAGGGTGGCCTTCAGCCCTGACTTCAACGGTCAAATTCCATTTGAACCTGAGGTGGTTGCCGCAACGGAAGCTGCTGGCGCCCTTTTAGAAGCCGTCGGTTGCAGCGTTGAGCGCACCTGTCTTGACTTTTCTGGCGCCGACCGCGCGTTCGAAGTACTTCGTGCGTTGAGCTTCTACAGCCGTCACGGCCCTGGCATCGAGCAGCAACCCGACATGTACAAAGACACGGTCAAGTGGAATGCTGCCGAAGGTGCGGGACTGAGTAAGGCCGACCTGATGGACGCAACCGCAAAACGAAATGCCCTGGCCCAACGTTGCGCAGCTTTTTTTGCGGATTTCGATTTTCTCATCTTGCCGGTGGTCCAAGTGCTGCCGTTCGATGTCGGCGAACCCTGGGTTAAGACCATTCACGGCGAGTCGATGCCCACCTACATCAGCTGGATGAAATCGTGCTACATGGTCTCAGCCCTCGGTACGCCAGCCATTTCGATTCCTCTCACATTCAGCGACCAAGGCTTACCGGTGGGCCTTCAAATCGTTGCCCCTTGGGGACAAGACCTTCGCCTCTTACAGTTTGCCAAGCGCCTTGAAGCTCAGATTTCAGCGCGAACGATTGTGCCGCCCCTGATTAGCCAATAGCATCGTATTTATCGTTCTCGGTCTATTGAGACTAACCATCAGGACCCAGTGAGACTGTCATGTCAGCCATATTCAATTCGTTTGTTTCCCATCTCGAATGCAGTGACTCCGGCACGACGTATACGGCTGACCAGCTGTACAACCTCTCAACATCGGGCCACCCTCTCCTTGTACGCTACGATCTGGACGGCTTGAGTGCATGCCTTTCGAGGGAAGATTTCAAGCTGGCGGCACCGGGTT
>Ga0255780_10002501_pt1 | contig 16526 bp, 16 predicted proteins | sample 071ome_32_FD_179978 | JGI IMG/M metagenome (GOLD analysis project Ga0255780, IMG submission 179978) | Coastal salt marsh microbial communities from the Groves Creek Marsh, Skidaway Island, Georgia - 071405AT metaG (version 2) | ecosystem: Environmental > Aquatic > Marine > Intertidal zone >... | reverse complement strand
GCCTGAACCTAAGTTCCCAGTTTCAAGAGCCAAGCCTCTCCAACATAGCGACTGCAACCTCCGCCCTCGGCCCTTGAACCGGGGGTTACTGAGGGCGTTTCTGAATCAGATTTGGACTTGTTTAGAGGGGGTGAGGCCGCAGGACGCAGGGGCTTGCGTCTCAGAGGGCCGGTTTATTTGATTGGTTGGCGGGCTATTTATTGTATTAATGTCAGTGATTTCTTTCATTACGACAATTTCACCAATTCTAGAGGTCTTACAATTTGTGATTTGCAATCGCTGTGTCATAACTTGACTGAAGGCTTTTTGTTATTTCTTTCAATTTTTCCTGAAACGCCTTTTCAGAGTCAAATAACTCACAATCAACAGAGACAACTGCTATTTCATCTCTCATGACCGACCTTCGACCAGTGTTGCGGTCGACTAAAATATTGGTTTCTTGACCGTTGGCGCTCAATGTCCAACTTATCGACGAGGTGTTAGTTTCATATGGGACACCATGGCGTGTTGCCTTCATCTCAATGCTGTCATTTTTTCGTTGCCAAGTATGCGTTGAGACCCGTTTTTCATCAAACCAATGCGCAACCAAAGATGATAACGGCTCATCACTCACCGTCCATTTAGATAAAAGATCCTCTGTTCTGCTGCAGATAAGGCCTTTTTCGGCGACTGCAGCATACGTCTGAATTGGTGCCATTGCGCTTACCATTAATAGGCACAGGGTAATAGAGAACAGGACTTTCATAGTCACGTTTAACGGCACAGATTTACAAAATTATAGTCACAGGATTTCAACCTCAAAGACCTGCAACCAAACGTAAAAGAAAACCGCGCCTTTTTCTCCTTTTTGAATGACTGACTAACAGCGAATGACCAGTTTTTAGGGCAAATGAATGGTCATAATTGCCCCACCAGAAATCGGCGTAAGGTCAATTTTGGCGTTTATTTTTCTGGCGCGCATCATCATGTTATTGATACCAAACCCACCTTCGCGGTTGCCTTCAAAGCTTTTGCCGCCAGTATTTTCAATGGTGATGTTGAACTGGTTTTCGGCGGTTTTGCTGGCTGAAACAACCAAGGTTTTACAATCTGCTCGCACAATCGCGTTATGAAGTGCCTCTTGGAAGATGCGCGTAATTTCAAGAATAATGGCCGAACTGCTTTTTGGATAACCCATCAAGGCAAGAATTGACCAATCAACCTGCATCTTCTCTTGTGGAATATGATCGACGATTTGCTGTCGCAATGTGCCAAGTGCAGAAAATAAATCTTCGTCAGATGCCTCGCGCTGACCAAGAATGACTCGAATTTCATTAATGGCAAAGCGGCTAAGCTTTTGAATGTCTGCAAGCGCAGTTTTCTGCTTTTCCTGCGATAAAATATTTACGATCGATAGGTAATTCAAAACACCATCATGCAGTTCTGAATGGACTTTTAGCATGGCTTGCGATTGCGACCGTTCTTTTTCCAAAATCAAATTATTGGCGGCAAGTTGGCTTCGTGTTTGCGCAACCCCGCTGATATATAACGTGCCAACGCAAAGAATGACGGCAACCGTACCCGCATGCACCAAGATAATGCCGTCAGATATCAGCCCAAACCGATAGGCAGCGTCATGTCCCAATGTCGCCAGGATGGCCATCATCGCGGCAAAATAAATACCTGAATTATTATTCCCAAGCCAAAAAAAGCGATGAAAACTTTGTGCCAAAACATAAAGAACAGCCAGCAGCAGGATAGGAAGCGTCAAATATAAATTGGCAAGTTTCATCACGGTTACTGATTGCGATCCAAACAACAGCAATGCAACAAATACGACGATTGCCGCGCCAAGATGCGATTTATTGATTGGTGGTTTGGACGGGTCAAATATATTGTTGCCAAATTGAATCAGCCCAAAAGCAGCTAATGACATGAATGTGACTAAATAGGGAAAAGCATCAATGAGGGATGGAAACGCATTTCCGAAAATCCCAATCCCACCAATGATAAGTGCCGTCATAATAAAGATCGGTGCAACAGCGTCAGCATATACCAAGCCAAACGCAATAAGGGTGATCAGAACGATAACGATGAAGATTTCAGTGCCCCACAATGCAGCACGCATATTTTCGTAATAAACCGTGTTACGCTGTGCAGAGACGGCGAGTGAGGTTTCCTGTCCAAAATATATTTTGGACATAGTGACCGAACCAATTCCCTTGTTTTCGATTGAAAAGCTTATGTCAGGCCGGTGCTTTCCGTCTGTTTTGGGTAATTGAATAAGAGCATCAGGAATGCGAAGACCGCTTTGCCAATATTTCTGAGTGTCACTGTCAAAGAATGGAGTGCCATTGGCGAAAAATTTCAGACGCCCTTCGTAAAAAGGAATGTAAATGGTATCCGTGGTGATGGGATCGTATCGATCAATGCTCAGATTTCCCTGAAGGCGAACCGGGGTATCAGTGCCATTCACGACCTCAGAAAAAGGCAGGCCAATGCTGTGCGCCAAAGTGGGCGCGGCGTTAAATTCTTCAATAACGAAGTCATATTCAGAAACGTTCAAAAACGCCTTTGGCGCCCAAAAACATATCAGGGGGCCCAAAATCGTGAGCATAACCACTAGAATTTGGCTTTTGGATTTTCCCCACACTAGTTCAGTAATCCCAAGTTCCGTGCTTCAAAAACAGCCTCTGAGCGGTTATTCGATTGCAGCTTTCGATAAATATTACGGATATGAACTGGCACTGTCGTTGGCGCAAGAGATAATGTTGTGGCCACTTCAGAATAGGAAAGCCCACGTGAAATGAGATTTAGAACCTCTAATTCGCGCGATGATAAAATTTTGGCTTTTTGTTTTGGCTCGGCTTGACCTTCGGGCGTGCGGCCCGCCTTATTTCGGAAAAGGCTAGCAAGCGGCGCGTCGTTATCATTATTCTGAAGGGTGGCGACAATCTTATTGGCAATCGATGGCGAGATAGGTGAATCTCCAGCCATTGCTGTTTTGATAACTGTAATGATTTCAGACGATTCATCGCCCTTGTGAATATAGCCAACAGCGCCATCAGTAATCGCTTGCAGAATAACCGCACTATCCATTGATGATGAAATAACAATTGAGATCGCTGTATCGACTGCGGTTGAAAACCCCTTGATGCTTTGGTTTCCTCGCCCATCTGGCAAATCAAGATCAGCAAGCAGAATATCAATATGATGGTTTTCCAAACAGGCTAAAAACTCGGCATTGTCTGAACATGTAAAAACCTGCTGAACGTGATCCCAACCTTTTAGGACACGCGCAAATCGCCGCTGTAAATATAAATCATCTTCTAAAACGGCAATATTGACCATTCTTCGCTCTCTTGCATTTGTGCGCATTTATCTAGACGTGTTTTTTCAAGCTGTGCAAACAATCTAACCAGTTTCTGTTGCGAGCTACCATATAAGTAGTATTGAACGACTGGCTAATTTGCTGATGGTTAGTTTGGCAAAACAATCTCTATTTACATGCTGGAGTCGTACATTATGAAAAAGTCCCAACTCGCTGGCAGTGTTCTTTTGCTGTCACTGACTGGCTGTACTTCAATCGGCAGCGGTTGGAACAACACGGTCGACTTTATTTTCGGGCCGGATGATGGCGCGGGTCAACGTCAAGAAGCCGCTGCCAAGATGGCATCTGATGCGGCCACTAGCACCAATCCAGAACAGGCTTTGGTCGATAATATCGTCAAGAAAAGCGTTGATAAAGCTGCCATGTCAACTGCGGCTGCCATCGACAATTCTATGGCCTATTCCAAAACCGACATCAGCATAACCGGCATTAAAAGTAAAAAGACACGTTATGCGATTACCAATGTCAAGGGCTTTGAACCAAGCGATAATAGCCATGCGCAAACATTCATGCAGTCATCGTTAACTAACGCTAATTCAAGAACTGTTTTGAATTTGGGTTTGGGGCGCCGTTATCTTAGTGATGATGAGAGCGTCATTACTGGCTTCAATGCCTTTTTGGACTATGACCCAAAATATGGACATCAGCGGGTCAGCATTGGGGCAGAGTTAAAAGCCTCGGCGTTTGAAATAACCGCAAATAGCTACAAAGCCCTGACCAAATGGAAAAAAGGCAAAAGTGGCAATCAAGAACGAGCACTGGACGGGCATGATATCGAGCTTGGCGCTCAAATCCCCTACATGCCGGCTGCAAAGCTTTATGTGAAAAATTGGAAATGGAAGGGCGAAGACGGCGCTGGTGACACCAAGGGTAATACCTACAGTTTAGCTTTCTCCCAGTTGATAAATGGTGTTCAAGTTGAGCTTGGCCGCAGAGACTATGATGGACTTCAAAAAGATGAAAATTTTGGCCAATTAACCTACACCATTCCAATGGGGAGTGCGCCTGCGCAGTCTAGCCAGCCATTATTCTCAAGTGAGATGTTTGAAAGCGCGTCGATGAAAGACAAAATGCTCGATAAGGTTCGGCGTAATAACGCAATTGTAATCCAAACTAAGTTCGTTGCTGCGGTTGGTGGAGTTTAATACTATGTCACATTATTTGAAAATTTTGTTTTCAGCATTGTTTGTTTTTTCAACGTTATCATTATCAGCCAATGCTCAGACAATAGTAAACGAGAACGCCATGGCTTTCTCCGCCTGTCCCGCAACCGGTGACATGGTGGCACAAGATGGAGAGTGCCGCGTCACGCCATCAACGTTTTCGACAAAGATATATGAAATTGGGTTGTGCACCGCACACCCATATGGTGCGGCAAAAACAAGCGCAACATTTGACGCTTCAACTTGTGTTGTGATTTATACCGATGCAGCCCCTGCTGCCGTCGACCTTGCGGCTGCAATCGGAACCAATACGTCTCTTCCCGGAACTGCATCAGCGCCACCTGAGGGAACTTATGGGTTTCCGTATATTAAGTTAGGAACAGATTTTACAGTAGCTGGTTCATTTACAAACACACCGACTGGTGGAGTAGCAACCACCTACTACAGCCGTAGCAATGGGACCGTTGGCACTACTGCGCCAGCAGTTGCGAAAACAGACTCACTGAAAAACTTTGGTGATGACGATTGCTCATCGGGTTATGTGGGCGCTGCAGTTGTTGGTGGAACTATGGACGGCTTCATCACCAATACTGCTTTTACAAGAAGTACTGATACTGACAAGAGCGGCGACCCGGTCATCTGCAACAAAAGTGATAGATTAGTCGCGGTTATGAATCTAGCGGCGCCCTTCACCGTTACGAGTCAAACATATGCGGTAAACTTTAACTTTATTCTTACTAACTATGGAGCTCAGTTTGTTGATGGAAACAACACTGCCGGCGCCCCTGAAGAATTTGCAAGCGCACCCTTTGCTGGTTACTTTACTGTGCTAAATGCTGACTAAACAAATACTCTAAAATTTAACCTAACAAACTCTGATACTGCCGCCAAATAAAATGGCGGTGGTATCAGAGAAAATTTGGCTGACGGCACATTGCGCGTGAAGTAATAGATGCCATTACGGCGGTATAGATAGTCTGGTGACCTTGTATACACCATTGTCTACAGTCCCTGTCGTTCCTAAAACGTTAATTTGAGGAATTCAGAGACTTGAACCTCGAACCTCGGCTCTTTTTGGGAAAAAGTGGTGCCCGGGGGCAAGTTCGATTCCTTTGCGAGGCAAGTTCAAGTCTAAAAACTCCCGCTATTCCGCCATTTTATAAGATCATCTCTGACAATCAAAGCACAAAGCTTGTCTACAACCTTGTCTACATCCGAGGTTCGAGGGCCAAGAGCCAAGCCTCTCCAACATAGCGACTGCAACCTCCGCCCTCGGCCCTTGAACCGGGGGTTACTGGGGACGTTTCTCAATCAGATTTGGACTTGATTAGAGGGTTGGGGCCGCAGGACGCAGGGGCTTGCGTCTCGGATCGGCGGTTTACTTGATTGGTTGGTGAACACAACAGGGAGTAATATCGTTTTAACTTAAGTAAATAACACTCAAAAAAACCATGATTATGTTTATGCGGAATTTTGGCGTGTGGTTTTTTCTATGCAGCCACGCTAAATTGCGCCAAGGTTATGCGGGAATAGTTGCAAATTATGCCCTGGCCAGTTGTTTAGGCTTTACCGATCACTAAAGACAGCAGCAACAGGGGTGATGTCCGGTCCAATACAGGCGCCGGGGGATAAAGGGAGCAAAATACATGATAGCCAGTGCTTTTGAATATCACAAACCTGACACGGTCGATGGAGTTGTCAGTCTATTGTCAAAATGGGGTGATGATGCGCGCGTTATTGCTGGGGGCCATAGCTTGATCCCGGTAATGAAACAGCGGATGACCGATATCAGCCATTTGATTGATCTTGGCGGCATTGCCGAATTAAAAGGCATTTCTATCGATGGTGATAAGATCAACATTGGGGCAATGACAACACAGCATGAACTGATTGCGAGTGAAGCGCTAGCCAAAGCGGCGCCATTGATTCGTGAGGCATCACTGCAGATTGCCGACCCGCAGGTGCGCTATCTTGGGACAATTGGGGGCAATGTTGCAAATGGCGACCCAGCCAACGACATGCCCGGTTTGATGCAAACGCTGGATGCCACATATTATCTGACAGGACCAGAGGGCAGCCGAGAGGTTAAGGCGCGCGATTTTTACGAAGCGGCTTATTTCACCGCACGTGAAGATGAGGAAATCCTCACCGCCATTTCGTTTGCAAAACCGTCAGGTGGCTTTGCATATGAAAAGCAAAAGCGCAAAATTGGAGATTATGCAACAGCAGCAGCCGGGGTGATGATCACGATTGAAGGCGGCAAATGCACAGCAGCGTCAGTGGCATTGACCAATCTTTCAGATACGCCCGTTTATTGCGCCGCTGCGGTTGACGCACTTGTGGGTAGCAGCCTTGATGATGCAGCAATCAAAACTGCGGTCAAAGCAGCCGTTGACGCGTCCGACCCGGTGGCCGACACACGCGGTCCGGTTGATTTCAAAAAACATGTGGCTGGCGTTATCGTCAAAAAAGCCATTACCAGCGCTGTGGCGCGGGCTTAGTTTGGGAGACAGACATGGGAAAAACACACTTGAAAATGACCGTCAACGGCAAAGAGGTAGAACTCTTGACCGAACCACGTCAGTTGCTGATTCACGTGTTGCGCGAGGACCTCAACCTGACTGGCGCACATATTGGTTGTGAGTCATCACATTGTGGCGCCTGTACAGTCGATATGAATGGCATGTCGATAAAATCATGCACCGTTTTTGCGGCGCAAGCCCAAGATTCTGAAATTACAACGATCGAAGGGCTGGGATCACCAGATGGGCTGCATGTGCTGCAAGAGATGTTCAAAGAACATCATGGCTTACAGTGCGGCTATTGTACCCCGGGAATGATCACCCGCGCATACCGCCTTCTGCAGGAAAATAGCAACCCAACTGAAGAAGAAGTTCGGTTTGGCATATCAGGCAATCTGTGCCGATGTACAGGCTATCAGAATATAGTCAAAGCAATTCTGGCCGCGGCGGCTAAAATGAACGAAGTGAAGGAGTCAGCGTAATGAATGAGTCTACACCTCCAAAAGAAGAACGTATGGCCGCGCTTAGCGGTCTTGGAACGTCACGCAAACGCGTTGAGGATGCGCGCTTTACCCAGGGCAAAGGTAATTATATCGATGATATGAAAATGCCGGGCATGCTGTTCGGTGATTTTGTTCGCTCGCCCTATGCGCATGCGCGGATTAAATCAATCAATACCGAAGCGGCATTGGCGCTGCCGGGTGTGCATGCAGTGTTGACCGCAGCTGATCTGGAACCGCTTGGCCTGCATTGGATGCCAACGCTGGCCGGCGACAAGCAGATGGTTCTGGCTGACGGCAAGGTATTGTTCCAAGGACAGGAAGTGGCCTATGTCGTCGCTGATGACCGCTATGTCGCCGATGACGGCATTCAAGCCGTTGTGGTCGAATATGAGGAATTGCCAGTTATTGTTGACCCGTTCAAAGCGGAACTAGATGACGCCCCTGTATTACGTGAGGATATTGCCGACCAAAGCGAAGGGGCACATGGTCCACGCCGCCATCCCAACCATATCTTCACATGGGAATCTGGTGACCGGGCCGCCACTGAGGCAGTGCTGTCAGAAGCCGAAGTTGTGGCTGAGGAAATGATCTATTACCATCGTACGCATCCATGCCCGCTTGAGACTTGCGGCTGTGTGGCATCAATGGACAAGGTTAATGGCAAGCTGACTGTTTGGGGTACATTCCAAGCACCACATGCCGTGCGGACCGTGGCGTCATTGATCTCCGGCATTGCCGAGCACAACATCCGCATTGTTTCGCCTGACATCGGCGGTGGCTTTGGCAACAAGGTTGGTGTTTATCCGGGATATATCTGTGCCATCGTGGCATCGATTGTGACAGGTGTGCCGGTTAAATGGGTTGAGGACCGCATGGACAATCTGATGGCTACGGCATTTGCCCGTGATTATTGGATGCAGGGCAAAATATCAGCCACAAAAGAGGGCAAAATTACTGGATTATGGTGTCATACAACAGCGGATCACGGTGCCTTTGACGCCTGTGCAGATCCAACAAAATTCCCAGCAGGGTTCATGAATATCTGTACTGGTTCATATGATATCCCAACTGCCTATCTGGCCGTTGACGGTATCTACACCAACAAGGCGCCAGGCGGTGTGGCCTATCGTTGTTCGTTCCGGGTGACTGAGGCGGCCTATTTCATCGAGCGCATGATCGAGGTTTTGGCGATCAAGTTGGGGATGGATGCTGCTGATTTGCGGATGAAAAATTTCATCCAAAAGGACCAGTTCCCGTATCAGTCCGCTTTGGGCTGGGAATATGATTCGGGCGATTATCATACTGCATGGAGCAAAGCGCTGGCCGCTGTCGATTATGAGGGGCTGCGGGCAGAACAAGCCGAGCGTTTGGCTGCATTCAACCGCGGCGAGACACGCAAGCTGATTGGTATTGGACTTAGCCATTTTACCGAGATTGTTGGTGCGGGTCCGGTGAAAAATTGTGACATTCTGGGCTTGGGCATGTTTGATTCATGCGAAATCCGGATCCACCCGACCGGATCGGCAATTGCCCGATTGGGGACGATCTCGCAAGGACAGGGGCATGCAACAACCTTTGCACAAATTTTAGCATCTGAGATTGGCATTCCAGCAGAGGATATCACGCTTGAGGAGGGTGATACCGATACGGCACCATATGGTCTGGGGACGTATGGATCACGCTCAACGCCCGTAGCCGGTGCCGCAACAGCCATGGCTGGCCGTAAAATCCGCGCTAAGGCGCAGATGATCGCAGCCTATCTGTTGGAAGTGCATGATAATGACGTCGAATGGGATGTTGATCGCTTTGTTGTTAAAGGTGCGCCCGAGCGCTTTAAGACAATGAAAGAGATCGCTTTTGCGTCCTATAGTCAGGCGATCCCAGGTGTCGAACCAGGTCTGGAAGCAGTCAGCTATTACGACCCCCCAAACATGACCTACCCGTTCGGAGCCTATATCTGTGTGATGGAAATCGATACCGATACCGGCACAACTGAAATTCGCCAGTTCTATGCGCTAGACGATTGCGGTACCCGGATCAACCCGATGATTATTGAAGGCCAAGTGCATGGTGGGTTGACCGAAGCATTGGCGATCGCCTTAGGTCAAGAAATTGCCTATGACGAGCAAGGCAACGTTACCACCGGCACATTGATGGACTTTTTCATCCCAACCGCTTGGGAAACACCAAACTACCAGACGGACTTTACCGAAACACCAAGCCCGCATCACCCAATTGGTGCCAAAGGTGTGGGGGAAAGCCCAAATGTTGGTGGTGTCCCAGCCTTTTCAAACGCCGTGCATGATGCGTTTAAGAGCTTTGGCCTGACGCAAAGCCATATGCCGCATGACCATTGGCGGATCTGGAAAATAGCGAACAGTCTTGGGCTACACGACTAAACCAAAAGAATTGGCAGAGGGAATATTTTCCTCTGCCCATTATTTTTTTTTTGCGCAGGCAGTCATGAATTGGCAAAATTTACAAACTAAGCTGGCTGGCAAAGGCTATATCGCATCGTCCGAACTGGCGATGGCGATTCATATTGCGCTGGAACTGGAACGGCCCATTTTGCTTGAAGGCGATGCAGGTGTCGGCAAAACCCAGATCGCAAAGACACTGGCAGACATCCATAATACCGAATTGATTCGGCTGCAATGCTATGAAGGGCTGGATGCGTCGGCAGCAATCTACGAATGGAATTACCAGCGCCAACTACTGTCGATCCGGGCAATGGCGGAGCGGACTGGTGACAGCGGCAACGCCATTGACGATATCGAAACGCGGATATTTTCAGCCGACTATCTGATGGAACGCCCCCTGCTGCGCGCGATCCAGCAAAAAAAGCCGCCGGTTTTGCTGATTGACGAGATTGACCGGGCTGACGAGGAATTTGAAGCCTATCTGCTTGAAATACTATCCGATTTTCAGGTGACCATCCCCGAAATGGGCACCATTACCGCAAAGAGCAAGCCGATTGTTGTGTTGACCTCTAATGGTACGCGGGACCTGTCAGATGCGCTGAGGCGGCGCTGTATTTATAATTTTGTTCCCTATCCCGACCGCACAACCGAATTAGCTATACTGAGGGCCCGTTGCCCGGCGGTTGAACCCGCACTGGCAGCCCAGATCGTCAGCTTTGTGCAAAGCTTGCGCAAAGAAGATCTAGAAAAAAAGCCGGGCATTGCAGAAACGCTAGATTGGGCCGCGGCGCTGGGTGGTTTAGGGGTGAATGATATCACCGTCGATCCAGTTGCATTGAAGTCGTCGCTTGTGTGCTTGCTGAAAACTGAGGCCGATCAGGCGGCCATTCCCAGTGAGGTTGCCCAGCGTTTGGCTGGCAGGGCAGGATAATGGCTGTTACGCGTTTTTTAACTCGCGCTGGCATTGCTGAGCGCATTAGCGATTTTACCCGGCACCTTCGCGCGCATGGAGTTCGGGCCGGCATGCCGGAAACCGAATCTAGCCTTGGGGCTTTACAACTGGTTGATGCAGGCGACCCAAATGATGTAAGGCTTGCATTAAAGGCCATTTGTGCCAGTGACGTTGAGAGCTTTGCCCGTTTTGATGAATTATTTGCTGCTTATTGGTTGAATGCCGGCAAACAACGCCATGATCACACATCAACGCAAAGTCGTAGCGACCAGAAAAACAGTCTGACCAATCTGTCGCAAAAGTTCAGCGCACCACCCGCCGACGGCAGTGGCAGCATCGATACTCCCGATAATGATAATGATGGCGAGGCCGAAAGTTCTGGCGAAGGGAAACTGATAGCGACGCAGGTGACCAATCGCAATGCCACCGATATGCGCGAATTCATTCTGCCTGAAGATGAAGCACGCGCCGCCGAAACCGCCCGCCGGATCGCCACCGCAATCCGGTATAGGCGATCACGCCGACGCAAAGCCGCGCGGCAGGGTGATGGGCTGGATATGCGGCGGATCATGCGTAAATCGGTGGCCACAGGCGGCGAACCGTTGCATCTGTTGCGCCGCCGCCGCCCTGACCGTCCCGTGCATTTGGTCAGTATTCTGGATGTTTCAGGGTCAATGCAGCTTTATGCCAGGGTATTTTTGTCCTTTGTCAAAGGGTTGGTTGGTAATGACCAGCGCACCGATGCGTTTTTGTTTCATACCAGCTTGATGTGCGTGAGTGATGCACTTCGCGACAATGACACTTTGCGGGCGGTTAACCGATTGTCCATGATGGCACGAGGGTTCGGTGGTGGCACGAAAATCGGCGCCAGCTTACGCACGTTTAACAACCAATATGCCAGTCGGATGGCCGGACGCAAAACCGTGGTCATTATTATGTCGGATGGTTATGATACAGGTGAAGCCCACGAGGTAGGAGACGCGCTGGCGCGATTAAAACGCCGTGGATGTAAAATTATATGGTTAAATCCCCTATTGGGCTGGAAGGATTACGCGCCGGTCGCCGCCAGCATGGCCGCTGCGTTGCCGCATGTTGATTACTTTGCTCCATGTAATACGCTAGCCAGTCTAGCGGCCATTGAAGGGGAATTGGAGCGCTTATGACACGTCAGAGCAATACATATATGGCGCATGCGATTGCTGATCAATTACGCGCGGAAGGCACCCCTTTTGCCGTGGCAACGGTGGTGCGGACATTGGCATCAACCGCCGCAAAACCAGGGATGAAAGCCTTAGTGTTGGGTAATGGTGATTTCGCCGATGGCTGGCTGGGTGGTGGCTGTGTGACTGCAGCAGTGAAAAAAGCAGCAATCGTAGCCATCAAAACAGGCAAGGCAACGTTGGTTTGCCTACGTCCTGAGGAATTGTTGGCCGATATTGAGGATGCCGCCGAAGATGGGATGGTGCAGGTGGTGTACAATGGTTGTCCGAGCAAGGGTTCAATGGATATTTTTGTCGAACCGGTGAAGCCGCAGCCCGAATTGCTGGTATTCGGATCGGGGCCGGTAGCATCGGCCCTATTGCGGATCTCATCGTCATTTGGCTTCAGCCTTGTGCTGTGCGGGGAGATTGAACATGCCATCGCTGATCGGCAATATGCCTCACTTATGGAAATGGATAGCGCTGCCCTACCCGATGTTGACCGCTATGTTGTGGTTGCCACCCAAGGCAAGGGCGATGTTGCTACCTTGACAGCGGCGCTGAAAATGGGGGCGACGTATATCGCTTTTGTCGGTAGCCGCCGTAAATTTGCCAGCTTTAAAGACAAGCTGACAAACGCTGGTGTGTCTGCTAAAAAAATCGCCACGGTGCGATCACCGGCTGGGGTGCAAATCAATGCGGTGACACCCGATGAGATTGCTCTGTCGATCATGGCTGAGATTATCCAAACACGCCGCACAGCCGGACAACAACGTGGCACCGACGATGCTTGCTGATATCGTGCCCGAAGTCACAGCCATAAAGCGGCCCACAATTATTTTACTGGCCGCTGGCATGTCACAGCGCATGGGCGGAGTAAACAAGCTGTTATTGCCGATAAACGGTGTGCCAATGGTCCGGCACATGGCGTTAACATTGGTGGCGTTTGCCGATGTGTCACCGGTTGTTGTGCTAGGCCACGAGGCAGAGCGGGTGGGGGCAGCGTTGGATGGGATTGCGCTGACCATGGTTACCAATGCACATTATCAATCTGGGCAGATGAGTTCGGTTACTACTGGTCTCATCGCCGCAGGACAGGCGGACAATTATATGATCTGTTTGGCTGATCTGCCTTTGTTGACGTCGGTAGATTGCGCGGCATTGTTTGCCGCGCATAAAAAAGCTGGCGTTGGTCAAATTACCGTCCCAGTGCAAAGCGAGGATGGTATATTTGTGCGCCGTGGCAATCCGATCATCATGCCCGCATCAGCGAGGCATAAAATTATCAAGGGGAAAACCAACCTTGGATGCCGAGGCTTACTGAATAATCACCCCGACCTTATCTACCCGTTTGACAGTTGCACCGACGGATTTTATGTCGATATCGATACACAAGACGCCTTTCATAAGGCCACTGGCGAGAAACCAGATTTGCAAACAATTGCTTCCTGACAGGAGAGACTAATGGAACTAGCCGACGAAATCACAATCCTCGCTCCTTTGGACAAGGTTTATGAGGGATTAAATGATATAGCCATTCTAAAAGCCTGTATTCCGGGATGTGAGGAGCTAAACTGGACTGGCAAAAATGAGTTGGAAGCCACGGTGACATTGAAAATTGGCCCTGTAAAAGCAAAATTCAAAGGTAAAGTGACGCTGGATACGGCGAATGCACCGAAAGGATTCAGCCTGACTGGTGAAGGCGATGGTGGCTTGGCCGGATTTGCCAAAGGCGGCGCTGATGTCGAATTGATTGCCGACGGGGATGGCACAATGTTGAAATATGTGGCAAAGGCGGAACCAGGTGGCAAAATTGCCCAGCTTGGTGGGCGTTTAATCACCAGCACAGCACGTAAATTATCAAAAATGTTCTTTACCAAGTTTGAAAAAATTATGTCTGGCGAGGAAAGCCTGCCTGAGGAAGATGATGCTGGTGAAACGACACCGAGTAATCCAGTCTCGGCGTGATCCGCTTTTAGCCGGCTTGCGCCCAATGAAGCTATGCTTAACCTTCAAGGCGCCACGCGGTATTAAGTCACAATGTCTAACCGAAATCCTTCCATGGTGTTGTGTTGAGCAAAAACCCGCTCTGGAGGCACCTGCCAACGTGCTGGCAATCCTATGGATGGTCGCTGAAATTTGCACGGGGGTGCCTGCACAGGACCGAGGGTGTCTGCAGAATGCGGATTCAAGCCATTGATAATGTTTCATTTTTTTGGTTTTGCAGGATCTTGCTCCACATTTTACCCCGCATAAAAATCAGGGTTAATGTGAGTGTTTCTCCGTTACCTTTGGACTTTATTGAAGGGGTGGGGTCTAGATTGGGCCGGGCTTGCGTCTCAGAGGGCCGTTACTTCGATTGGTTGGCGGGTTTAAAAGTTAATGTTAGTGTTTTGCATTAGACATTTTACTAGGTCGAAATTTTAAGGTTTGAACGAAATGCTTCCTGACCCATTTGATGTTCCCGCAGCTTGGTATGGTCGAGATATCAGCAAAAAACAAAAACTGTGGAGCTATGAGTTTAATTTAAATGAAATCAGTGAATTGGAAAATGCTTCTAAGGCATTTTCTGATGCTGGCCTTCCCCTTGGCTTGATTACCAGTGATAATTTTCCCCTTCCAAATCTTGGTGAGGTTGTTAAGCGCGTCCAGAAGGAATTGAGAGACGGTATTGGATTTACCTTGTTTCGCGGCCTACCGGTTGATCGTTATGACCAAAAGACGCTTGCGACAATGTTTTGCGGCATAGGCAGCCATATTGGCTTGGCAAGATCACAAAATGCCGCTGGCCATCTTTTGGGTCATGTGCGCAATATCGGCGCCGATTTGAGTGATCCGCGTACGAGGGTTTACCAAACTACTGCAAGACAGCACTTTCACACAGACAGTACAGATGTTGTTGGGCTTTTATGTATCAACAAAGCTAAATCAGGCGGTACGTCTTTACTGGCTTCGAGCGTTACCCTTTTCAATGAAATAGTTAAGCGTCGACCTGATTTAGCTGAAGAATTATTTAATCCATTGGCACGAGATAGGAGAGGAGAGATCCCCGTCGGGCAAATGCCATTCTATAGTGTTCCCGTGTACAATCTCCTCGATGGTTATTTAACCTGCTTTTATCACCGCGAATACATTGACTCTGCACAACGTTACGATGACGCTCCTCGGATCACTGCTTTTCAAAAAGAAGCGATAGATTTTTTCGACGAAGTTGTGAATGAACCGGGCATGTATTTGAGTATGAGTCTAGAACCGGGGGATATGCAATTTGTTTACAATCACCATTTGCTGCATGATCGGACTGAATTCGAAGACTGGCCAGAGCCAGAGCGCCGTCGGCATTTAATGAGGTTATGGTTATGTTTGCCGGAAGATAGGCCGCTCCCGGAGAGCTTTGCCCAGCGATACGGAAGCGTCAAAGTTGGCTGCCGTGGTGGTGTAGTGACGAAAGAGACAGTTCTTCATGCGCCAATAGACGCCTAATGAACACATGCCTTGCTAAAACCCGCTCTGGTGGTCAATGCCAGCGCGCTGGTAATCCCAAGAATGGTCGCTGCCATTTGCACGGTGGTGCCAGCACAGGGCCAAGGACCGCCGAAGGGCGCTCTAGAATAGCTGCTGCACAATATAAGCACGGGAGGCGCTCTAAAGCATTTGTGGCCGCTCAGCGGGCTAGGAATGCTAAGGGCAAGGCAATCAAACGTGAGTTAAAGTCGATGGAAACTCAATTGGTTTTTGATGGGTTGTTGCAAAAGCGATGGGAGCGAGCATTTAGGTTGGAGTAGTGCGACCCTTGACCCTTGGCTCTTGGCTCTTGGAACTTGCTAACCGAGGTTGCCAGCGCTGAATTTTTTGAAAAAGACGTAAGACCCTAGATGCCTTTTTGAAGAAGAGGGGGAAGCACCTGTATTCCATAGTGTTTTCTCCTCGTTTTTCAAAAATATTTTCAGAAAATGAAATGCCCTGTCACTTTACTTTTATACACTTTATACACCCATATACACTTCAAAAACACCAAGTGTATACGCTGTAACCCTTATCCACTCTACATTACAGAGGACTCGTTACGTTTATACGCTAAAATCACAATATTTTTCATCACTCGATTACTTTTTTCGAGGAGAAAAGTGTATAGGTGATTTTTATGCTGCGTCCTGCGTCCTGCCTTTGATGCATACTTCATCTACTAGGGCCTGTATTTCGTCAGAGCGCCACACTGTTACAAAAGATCCACAGTCCTTGGTTAACAAGCAAGATCGTCAAAACTGGTGTTAGCTTTTATTATCTTTACGTTTACGAGCGAGCCAACAAAACTCCACCTTATCAAGTCCGCCAACCAATCAAATAAACCGGCCCTCTGAGACGCAAGCCCCTGCGTCCTGCGGCCCCACCCCCTT
>Ga0255780_10002479_pt1 | contig 16591 bp, 12 predicted proteins | sample 071ome_32_FD_179978 | JGI IMG/M metagenome (GOLD analysis project Ga0255780, IMG submission 179978) | Coastal salt marsh microbial communities from the Groves Creek Marsh, Skidaway Island, Georgia - 071405AT metaG (version 2) | ecosystem: Environmental > Aquatic > Marine > Intertidal zone >... | reverse complement strand
AAAACTTTTGCCCGCGCGCGACCGCTTCCCTTCCCCGCCCGCGCCGCGGGCCTCGCCCGGGGGCCACCGTCGCTCGCCGCGCGGACGACGCCGAGGCCTCGCCCGAACCGTTCGAGCGTCCGCGATTCCTTCGCCCCGCGCTCGCCGCCGCCGTCGTCGCCGTCGCCGCGCGCATCGCCGCGCGCTCCATCCCACGCGTCGTCGTCGTCGTCGTCGTCAGGCGTCGTCCGTCGTCGTCGTCGCGACCCCGAGCGACACCCTCTGGCGTCGTCGTCCTTCGCGTCGTCCGTCCTTGGCGCGCCGCGCTGGCGTTCGACACCCGGGTGTGCGCGCTCGACGATTCGAAATCGAAATCCGATGTGTTCGGACGGAATCGAACGGAATCGACGCGCGGAACCCGACCGAGGCCGAAGCCGAAGAAAGAAAACCGACGTCCTCCCCACGCCGTCTCTTCTCTCGTTCTCTCTCTTCGCGAGCGACGGCGCGTCGGCGCGACGGAACCGTCGCATCGCACATCGCACATCGCACAACGCACATGTCGCGTACACGTGTATAAACACAGATTTATGTATGGGTAAACAGTAATACTTTAACACACAATCGCAAAAATCCAATCTCATCCATCCCGCGACTGCGCGCGACCGCACGTTTGGTTTGGGAGACGTGTGTGTTATGTGTAAACAGTGATGATTTGGGTCTCCCGAGATCATCCATCGGATCGATCGCGTCGAACGAACGGGTCGAACGGGTCGAGTCGGATCGGTCGATCGGCGCGAATCGATCGGGTGTTTTCGAGGGGACGGTCGCGACGCGCGAGGGCGAAATCCGAGGTTCGTTCGTTCGTCCGGTCGGTCGGTCGGTGTGTTTTTCTTTCTTTCGAGGTTTCTTGTCCTTCGGGACGTTCGCGCGTCGGCGTCGTCAGGCGTCGTCGTTCGTCTCGTTCGTCGATCGATCGTTCGATACGATACGATTGATTGATTGGTATCGTCGACGACGAGGCGGGGCGCGCGCGCGCGAACGTCCCGGTCGTTTCGGACGAAGGAGGACGAGGGTAACGAACCGAACCGAACGGTGTCATGACTCGGACGGCTTTGCACGCGTCGTCGGTGTCGTCGACGGTGTCGTCGTCGTCGTCGTCGGCGGCGTGGGATGGATGGACCCGGCGCGGGGTTCGCGCCGGGTGCGGTCGGGGGCGTCGATGGACGGGTGAAGACGCGAGCGCGGGGCGATCGGGAGGAGGAGGAGGAGGACGCGGAGCCGAGGATGGAGAGCCGAGGCGGACGGGCGAAAAGGTTGTCGTCGACGGCGTCGTCGAGGCGATGCGGGGCGCGGTGAAACGGATCGGAGGGATACGAGGGGTGATCGAGCGCGAGGTGGAGGGTCTGCGGCGTCGCCGCGGGTCGGGGGAGAAGAGAGGGCGAGCGAGCGGGAGACGAGCGGCTCGGGCGCTCGAGAAGAGGAGGAAGAGGAAGACTTTTTTAGCGTCGGCGTCGTCGGCGTCTGGAAGCGTCGGTGCGGGCGTCGCGAGGTGGAGACCGCCGAGAATGCCGAGCTTGGAGACGATTCGGTCGCGGGATAAGAGGAAGCTTTCGAGGCAGGAGGCTGCGGCGAGGAGGTTGACGAGCGGTACGCTCGCCGCGGTGGTTGTGCGCACGGTGCTCGCGCCGCTCGAGCGAGTCAAAATTGAGTATCTTTTGAACGGGAGCGCGCTCAAACCGGAGGCTTTGGTGAGTGCCATCATGCAAAAAGAAGGATTCGGTGGGTTTTGGAAAGGGAACATGCTCAACATTGCGCGCACGGCACCGTTCAAGGCGATCAACTTTTGCGCCTTTGACACGTATCGCGAATTCGTCTATCGCTCGTTTCCCGAAGGAAGCGACGCGAGAAAGATTGGGTTGCTCTGCGCCGGGGCTGGGGCTGGGATGACAGCCGTCATCACGTGTTTCCCCATGGACGTCATTCGCACCAGACTGCTCACGGCTGGGGGCCTCGAGCGGTACGGCTCCTTTCTCGCGTGCGTGCGGAGAATGTATAGAGAGGAAGGCTTGAGCACGTTTTACCGGGGAATCACCCCGGCGCTCGTTTCCATGGCGCCCAACGCCGCGGTGTACTATAGCATTTATGATGGGTTGAAGAACCGTAGATTAGCCCAGCTCAACCAGGAGAGAGCGGCGGAGAGAGCACGAAACGGCAAGCGTACGAAATCCAAAGACGCCGACGACGCTCAAGCCGTAAAGACGATCGAACAAAAGAACATGATGCTCTACGGCGCCATTGCCGGCGTCGCTTCCGAGGCGTGCACCTACCCGTTCGAAGTCGTTCGCAGACGCATGCAAATGCAAGGCGGTCGTTCTTCCACCGCCATCGTCTTTGGTCGAAAGGCGCTCATGGCGATGGCTTCGACGCTTCGATCCGTATCCAAGGACGCCGGCATTCGCGGCTTGTACGCCGGACTCGGACCGAGTTGCATCCAGGTTCTTCCCTCCGCCGCGCTCGGGTACTACACGTACGAGATGTTCAAACTCATGCTCAGCGTAGATTAATACCGACAACGACGTCGCACATTTTTAACAATCAACATCACGCACGGGGCGTTTGAATTGAAACAAACAAACGCGCGCTTCACATTTCGACGCGCGCGCGCGCTTCTTCGAGGCGAAAAAATCAAAACAAATGTTTACCCGCGGCGACCCGAACGCTCCGGACGACCGCGGTCCGAGCATGATGGTTCGCCACGCGGAAATCCGCGCGCGCGAGGCGGCGCGCGCCGCGGACGCGCACCTCCGTCAACGGTTCCCGGCGGCGACTTCGGCGACGTTGGCGTTGGCGCTGGAATCACACGGCGGCGACGTCGAGCTCGCGAAGGATGCGCTGCGGGAGTTCTTCGCCGTGGACCGAGGGACGACGGGCGCGGGGTCGAGGCGAGGACGGGGAAGCGACGGAAGCGACGCCGATCGAAGGAGGAGACGAAAAGAGAAGCGTAGCGAGCGGGGTCACAAGGAGCGGCGTCACAAAAAGAGTCGTCGGCGTTCGCGGTCTCGAGACGGACGCGGACGGGAGGACAGAGCGGACGGCAAGGACGGCGAAGACGAGGACGGGAGAGGAGGAAAGAGGCGCACGACCGTGGCGTTTGGGAACGATGAGGAGATGCGTCGGCGGGAGATCGCGGAGGCGCGGGAGCGTGAAGCGGCGGCGAGACAGAGCGAACTGGTCGAGCGAATGCGCGCGAGAGGAGACGCGGGAGCGATGCGCGAACAAGATTTGCTCCGACACAAGCTTCAGGTGGCGCACAGAACGGGGGACGCGCGAGAGGTGGAGCGCATTCAAAAGTTGTTAGCCCCCGACGACGCCCTCCAGAGGGCTGCCGCGGATAATTACGGTTTCGCGCCGTCTTAGAGTACTCTAGTAGCGCTTCTATAAAATGATAAATGTACAACGACGACGACGACGACGACGAAAGTTTCACGCCGGGTTCTTCCGCGGGCGTCCGCGCCTTTTCTTCGGTGGAGACGACGGAAACATCTCTTTCTCACCCTCTGCCGCCGCCGTGAGCGTCTGCTCACCGCCGCGCGTCTGCGCCGCCGTCGCTCGCATTCGCAACACGTCGTGCAAATAGACGTAAACAATCGCCGACGTCGCCCCAACGAGATGCCCGAACGTCATCCCCCGCACCACGCTCACCGGCCACTTTTGCCACGGCCGATCCCAATCGAGCGGAATCGGCAGCGCCCCGAACCACGCGCCGAGGCACGCGCCGAACGCCGCCGCTCTCGCGCCCACCTCTCTCGGCGTCCGCACGTCTCCGTCCACGACGATCCTCCTCGCCTGCCGCGCCATCTCCTCGAACGCGTCCTCGCGCCCATCCTCCATCGCCGCATCGCACGCCACGAAGAGCGGTGCGAACGTCATCCCGCTCGCCAACGACGCGAGCGCCCGCGCGCCGCGCGCCGCGTCGGCGTCCATCCACCCGCTCGCGCCGAACGCCCAGCAAATCCCGCACCACGCGACGAACCCGACGACGTATCCAACCATCGACGCCGCGACGCCGCGAAACCGAAACCCATCATCGACGTCACGAACAATCTCTTCGCCCCGCCGCCCCAGTCCCTTCCGTCGCCTCGCCGCGACGTCCACCAACGGCGCTAAAACGCTCGTCGCGATTCCGCACCAAAAAACCAATCCGTTCCCATCGCGCGCCGCCGCCGTCGTCGTCGTCGTCGTCGTCACCGACGCGCAGCACACCGACGCGGCGCACACCGACGCGAGCGAGACGACCGTCGCCGTCGCCTCGCGTCGCCGCGTTCGTCGCGGCATCGATCGATCGATCGACCCGGCGGTCCCGATTTTGATGTTTCCGAGACCGCGTCGTCTCGGAAACGCCGAAAAAAGTGAATGAATGAATGCATGGCATCCGTCGCGGCTTGAGTCACCGACGCGCGGGACGGACGCCGAGGGAAACGCGCCGAGGGATCGACGAAGGCCGGAGACTGAGTGACGGAGGTCGACGGACGGAGGTCGACGGACGATCGCGCGCGAGAGAAAGCGCGCGAGGGGATGGGAGCGCACCGTGGATAAATTTAGATTCGAACCGAATCGGTCTGTCGCGTAAGAAGTCGTTGACGACCCGAAACGACGGCGGACGGTCGCGCGCGGGAACGACGACGTCGCGCCGAGATGGGATATAATCGCGCGTCGGCGGGGGTGAAGACGGAACGCGCGGTGCCGGACCCGGAAGAGCCGGTGGAGATTGAGGAAGTGGACGACGACGCGACTGGGGAGAGCAAGGCGGAGTACGAGGCGTACGCGCCGACGCACGGAGCGTCCATCCCGGGCGGGCCCCATCCGGATCCCGTGGTGGAAACTGGGACGTTGGCCAAGGTGGCCCCGCCCGTGCCGGCGTACGAGCACTCGTTGAGGGACATCGTGGAGAGCGGCGGGTTGTCGTCGTTGCAGATGGAGAGCGTGGTGTACGCGTGCATGCGACACGAGATTCGATTGCCGGGGGAGAAACAGGCGCGGGCCGGGTTCTTTTTGGGTGACGGCGCGGGCGTGGGTAAAGGGAGACAGATTGCGGCGATGGTGTACGAACACAGACGCCGAGGTGGGAAACGCGTGCTCTGGGTGTCGACGAGCGCGGATCTCAAGTTTGACGCGATGAGAGATTTGAATGATTTGAACGCGACGCCGTCCATCACCGTAGAGCCGAGAACGCAGTCGAATCTTCCGACCGGTCCGCTCAGTGACATTGTCGATGAAGGGGTTGTGTTTTGCACGTACTCGCTGTTGATTCGAGGCGCTCCGAGGACGAAACGAAAGATGAAGCAAACGACAGACGCGTCGGTGGAAATGGTGGTGAACGGCAGTAGATTGAAACAGTTGGTGGATTGGCTCGGTGAGGATGAACACGGAGCTTTGATTATTTTCGACGAGTGTCACAAGGCGAAAAATCTATTCAGCACTGCGGGTAAACCGACCAAGACGGCGGTGTGCGTCGTCGCGCTGCAAGAGGTACTTCCGAACGCGCGCGTCTTGTACGCCTCCGCCACGGGCGCTAGCGAACCAAAGAATTTAGGATACATGACGAGATTAGGACATTTTGGATGGAAGGATACGGTGGAGATGATCAAACACCTTGAACCCAAGAATTCTGGATTGGGTGCTTTAGAAATTTTCGCGTGCGGATTAAAAGCCACGGGAAGCTACCTGTGTCGCACTTTGTCGTACGCGCACGCCGAATTTGAGCTCGTCGATTGCAAACTCTCTCAAGAGATGGAGTTGATGTACGATCGCAGCACGGCGCTTTGGTTGATTTTAAAAAAGACTTTTGACGCCTGCGTCAGGCTTCAAGACGCTGGCGACCTGCGCGAAGCCCAAAACTTGGTATATTTGAAGAATGGTATGGATGGTAAATTGGTGAGACTCTTCTGGGCCACGCACCAGCGATTTTACCGTCAGATGCTCATGGCTGCCAAGGTGCCAAAGCTCGCCAAGATGGCTCGTCGCGCGGTTGAAGAAGAGAACATGGCTGTGGTGATCGGTCTCCAGAGCACTGGTGAAGCGAGTCTCACGCGCGCGTTAGATGGGGGTCTCGGTGAAGACAACGACTTTGTGAGCGCTCCGGCGGAGATGCTGTCAAAGTTCGTGAGCGATTACTTCCCCAAAAAATCTTCGCGCTCGTCTGCGCAGATAACGACGGTTTGGGATTCGGTGCTGGCTGATGTAGTCCGCGTTGTTAATACGTGGTGTTCTCAAGAAACAATTGCTGACGCGGTGGGCCGCGCTGCGGTGCGGCGCGTGATGGATCAACGGGGTAACGTGCGAGAGCCGCCGGCCGACGAGACTGAGCTTCGCGATCCGTCTGGCGATACGGCGATGACGGATAACGCCACGGCGGCGCCTTCGAAAGATGAGTCAGACAGTGACATTGAAGTCGCGGTTGAAAAGTCTTTAGACGATGTACTTGCTGACCGATTCGAGGCGGCGAAAGCCAACGGGGACTTTTTGGATTTATCGAGCGACAATATCGCCCAGCGCGTGCGCGCGGGAGTCAACGAAAGTCAAGTCAAAGAACTCGAAGCCATGGAACAAAGAATCGCGTCGGGCCTGAATGCGCTGCTGCATTCCGCCGATGAGCAAGGCTTCGTAGACGCGGCACAGGCAGTGGCGGCGGTGACTACTGAGCCCAATGGATCTGCTCGTAAACGTCCTTCACAGACCCCGCCGCGCGTGCCGGCGCCGGCGAGACGCCGTCTCGACGATGACATAATAGAAATCGATATGTCCGAAACGGATGAAGAGATTGAAGAAGAGTTCCAAAAGAGTGCGATCAGACGACGCGCGTCGTACGAGCTGGCTCGCAGTACGTTTGATGGCGTGCCTGGTTCATCTACCGCAGTCATGGTCAAGCCTGAAAGTGGTGTCGCCGCGACGCCGACTTCTACCGCGAGACCTGCCGCGAACGTTCTCGCGAGACTCGGTCGATTTATGCCAGAGGTTGCCGATGCGAGCAGAGAGTTGGAAACGAAGCTGAACAATGTGGACGACCAAGAGCCAGCGCCGCCGCCGCCGCCGCCGCCGCCGCCAGTACAAGCGACGCCTCTAGCGCTGGTAACTGTTCCCCAGCGACGGGTGAAGCACGAACCAGTTCGAGAAGATTCAGATGATGAGAGCGATGAAGTCGACTCCGATACAGAAGGATCTGACGGAAGACGTGTTGTGAACCCACACATGGTCGCCATTCGAGCTCTCTTGCTGCGTGCCATTGAACATCTCCAACTTCCACCAAATCCTCTCGACAACTTGATCGACTTGTGTGGCGGGCACACCACCGTGGCTGAGATGACGGGGAGAAAGATGCATCAAGTTCGACGGCCAGATGGTGTTGTCGAGACTCGACAACGCACGGAAGACGGCGATGCATCGGGGAAAATGCTGAACATTTCCGAAAAGCGCAAATTTCAAAATGGTGAAAAGCTCATCGCCATCATCTCTGACGCGGCGAGTACTGGAATCTCTCTTCAAGCCGATAGGCGAGTCGCCAATCAACGTCGACGATGTCACATGACGTTGGAACTTCCTTGGAGCGCAGACAAAGCTATTCAACAGTTTGGACGATCGCACCGCGCGAATCAATCGAGCGCGCCCTTGTACAGAATTTTCATGACGCCTTGCGGTGGAGAGCGCCGTTTCGCTTCTAGCGCCGCTAAGCGCTTGCTCTCTCTCGGAGCTTTGCTCAAGGGTGATAGAAATGCAATGGGCGCTGGTCAAAGCTTACAGGGCTTCGATATCGACAATACTTACGGAGCTCAAGCCATGAAGAAGATGATGATGGACTTGAGGGGCGAATCATTACCGCTCCAAAACGTGACGATTGATGGATACTTGTTTGGATCCACCGAAAGGCTCATCGAAATGATACAGAATGACTTTGTTGACGTCGGCCTCGGCGAAAAAGATTCACGTGGTAGATTTTGTCTGAGAGCGAAAAATGAAATCCCGGTGGCGAAATTTCTCAATCGGTTGCTCGGTCTACCAATACAATCTCAGCGTGTCGCCTTTGAGTATTTCATGGAAACTCTGAAAGCGCTCATCAAACAGAAGAAACAAAACGGGACTTACGACGATGGCATCTTCAACATTACCGGAACAAGCATCAGGGCTAGTGAGGAAAACTGTCACGTCATCCACACGTGCCCGCTTTCCCAAGCGACGACGACGCTGAGATTGGTAGAATCGGATCAAGGCGTAAGCTACAGACACGTCTGCGCGCTGAAACATGAATACAATCGAAACAAGGCAGAAATGTTTGAAAATTCTAGACAGAAGGGCCGCTGCGGCTTTTATATCGCCACGTACGCCACCGCGGCAAAGACGAATCGTCCGTATGTTTGTTACGCCCAGGAAGTCAAAAAGTTTGGCCGAGAGTTGACGAATTATGACGTGAGAAATCCTCAAATGCGCATCTATCGACCAAACAATTTTGGCCCGACGTTCATGACTCTGGACAATTTGGAAATAAATTACGAACTCGTCGAAGATCACGAAGTGATGTCTGCAATCCGATTTCGGGAGCTTTGGAACTTTTGGTACGAGTTCTCCTCCAAAACCTGCAGACACGGTAAAGGATGCACGGCGACAAGTTTTGGCGCTAAGTGTACGGACGGTGTCCGATTCAAAGATGACGTGCTGATTTGCGGCGCCGTCTTACCGATTTGGAAAGTCTTGAATGAAAGATTTCAGCGTAGAGAGGAGCGTGAACGCACCGGACCTGTTTACCATGCCATCAAGGTTGCTCGCGTTCAGACATCGACGGGTGAAAAACTTGTCGGTTTGAGAGTGAGTGACGGAGACGCGAAGAATGATTACGAAGGTTTTGTCGAACGGACGAAACAAACCATCGAAGATTATGAGAAGGGTGGCATCGACCCCCGCACCGCCGAGGCCCGCGAATTGGACTACGCGGATGAATATTGGTAAGTGCACCTCTAGGTTATGATACGAATATGGTACATCAATGCTGTATACTATAGAATTTTCATATTGAAATATTACAATCAAACGCAACGCAACACAACGAGCTACTCAAGCGGTGGAAGACGCGACTGACTTTGCGGGAACGGCTATACATCCCGTCGAATCACATCGAAGAACCACCTTGGCCACGGTATCCTGACCATAAGGTATGGTTGTGTGCCCAGTCATGATCCAATCGCCGTCTCCATTCTCGCGCGCAAAAGTCTGCGTGCAGAGCAATGTCGCCCCATTCGCCACCGTCTCGAGCCCGGTCAAAGTCGCGACGCCCTGCTCGATAGTAACGTCTACATCTGCCACCTTGATACCCTCCGGTCGACGGTCGGGCTTGAGCACGACGTCCCAACCGTCGCGTCTCGCACCCTTCTCCACGAGAGGTGTCAACGCGCTGGGTCTACCGGAAGACTTGTCCCATATGCTCTTCATTCCCGTCTCGTCTCCAGCATCGAGCGCGCGATAAAAATCTTCGTGTAGACTGATGATACCGCTGAGCTCGGGCACTTCACGCGGAAGCGCCTGAGAAATGGCGCCGCGACCGCCTCCTCGCGCCACTTCGGTGCCTTCCGCCCTGCCGCTGATCGACTCGGACGAATCCAGCGTCGCGCGCTTCCATGCCTTCTCAGCTTCTTCGTCTTCGCGGTTACCTGGCCGATTACGCGGAAAAGTCGAAAGCAACACGTCCCAATTCGGCGCGCCGACGCCACTTCCGCGAATCATCCCGCTCGTAGAGATGGTCACGTAGCCACCTTTAGTTGCGCTTTCGCCCATGAGTCGTCGAAAGTACCCCGCCCAATCGTCGTTCTGCGTCGGCCAGGCTAACCATCTGCCCGCGCCGGCGCCCGGAAACGCCTTGACGACATCCTTTAACAACTCCCATCTTCCTGGACCGACATCCGCCACGGGGCTCGACGATGCTTCTACCGTTCGTTCGACGACAGGCACGACGAGTATTCTCGATTGCTCGAGCCTTCGTCTGTACGGCGTCGCCGCGACCAGATCCTTTTCCACTTTTGCGGCGTCGCCGTACACCAGAGCGACGCGAGCGATGTCTCGCAACTCACTCAACGAAAACGTCTGTTCCTCCCGAAACTTATTCCTCTGAATCACCGTCATCTTCCCCAACGCGAGCTCTTTTTGCAACCGCATCAACGCAGATTTCCTCTTCCCCGCATCGAATCGAACCGCCGCTCCGCACGCGACGAGCCCGGCGACGTTTTCCAACAACACCCCGACGTCCCCGCCTCTCGCCGCGTCCCCGATGCTCGCCGGCAGGCTCAAGCCCAACCCGAGAAACAACGCCCCGAAGAGCGCGAACCGCGGGTAGAAGAAGGGCGATCGGCTCTCCCACGTCCGCGTCGTAGCGTCGTCGAAGCGTTCACCACTCAGGAGGTCCACGCGAGACGGTTCACTCGGCGCTTCGACAATCTTTTCCTCGCGCGTGAACCGCCGCCGCCCCGGCGGCGTCGCGCTCGGCGGCGTCGCCCGAACGCCGGGTCTTCTCGCGCGGTGTCTTCGCGGACGCGTCGGTCCGAGCGCGCCACCGACGTCCGCGGCGGCGGTTCGCATCTTGTTCGCGCTGCGCTTTATGACGTGGTGACGTCAGACGACGCCTCCATCCGGTGCCCCGTCCCGTCGTCGGCCGTCATGTCGATCCTCGCGTGCGTCGCGACGTCGAGCGCGGTTGGTTCTCGCGCGAACGCGCCGGCTCGCGGACGCGCGGGCGAGAGAAACGCGCCGCGCGAGCGCCGCGTGGTTTTATCCGCAAAGGCGAGCGGTGCTGACGACGACGAGGTTGTTCGCGTTGAAGAAGCGACGACGACGAACCGACGACGCGCGGCGACGGCGCTCGCGGCATCGATGGCGATTCTCGCGTCGTCGCCTCCAGCGTTCGCGGTGGATCGACGAACCGTGGTGGCGAGAGAGATTAAAGAGACGGACTTTGAAAACTTGGACGCTTTTGAGCGTTCGCGTTCGAGCGCGAGGGCGAGCTCGCGGTTCGATGACCGGGGCATTCCCGTCGCGCTGTCGTCGACGAGCGATGGTGAGGACGTAGATGACGCGTCGGTGTCGTACACCGAACCGCCGAGAGCGGTGGTGGCTCGAGACGACGCGAAGAACGAGGCGAGGGAACGCCGCAGGTGGGCTTCGGCGGCTTTCCAGTGGAGCGTCATCGGCGCCGTCGCGTACAGCATTCGTAAAGCGCAACGACGAAGCGAGACGGTGTCTAAAAGTCTATCCAAGAGGTTTGGGTACGCCGGTGACGCGACGGCGACGGCGCTCGTCGGAACGAGGTGGAGGATTTTCGCGGATATCGGACGCGAAAAGGGCACGTGGATGCCGCCGGCGTGGGGCCGATCGGGCATGCGGCTCGTGTGTCCAGTCGCCGTTGAATTCAGAGAGAACGGCGTCGTTGAACCGATCGCCACGGGTGCGTTCACGCCGACAAAGTTTTCTTCGGGGACGTGGAGCCTGGACGGGGACACGCTGCGCTTTAATCTCATGATGAACGGGATGAAGCGAGGCGACGTCGAATTTGGCGAGGAAAAGCTCTTCTTCAAAACGCTCGCGTGGGGCGATCGAATCAGCGCCAACAAGGGGCGTTTACTCGTCAATCAAACCAGGTTTGTCATTCGTCGCGAGTGGCGATCCGTGGGGACGTTTAAAGCTGAACGGATAGACGATGAAGAGACGGATGCGGCGCTCGTTCCGCCCATGCGCGTTCGCGTTCCGGAATGACGCCGCGTCGCGCGAGGCGCTCGTGGGTCCGCTCGCCGCGATGGTCGCGTTAGTACTAGCACTGGTAGGTAGAAGAAACGGTTGAATCGACGACAAAAAGAAGAAAGTTTAACTTCCGTTATTACTTACACCTCGCCTCGAACCACTCGGCGATTTCCTCGACGTTTCGCTCCAAATCGTCCAACGAAGCGTTGTTTCTCGTCCACACCTCGTCGTACGCCTCCTTCGCCTCCTCCACGACCACTTGAAATATATCGCACTCGACGTTTTCCCGTATCTTCTTCTCCGAGTACCCCCTGCTCTCCAATCGCTCGTACAGCGTCTTGGTATCCTCGACGCAGGTCAAGACGACGACTAAATCAAACCAACGCTTTGGGAACAACTCGCACGAGTGATAGTCGCACGCGACGCCCGAACCCGATTCCTCCGCCCCCGCGAGCACTTCCTCGACGTGATCCAACACCCCGTCCTCATCGAGCTCGTGCGTGTCCATCTCCTCGACGTAGTCCCCGTAGAAGCCTCCGTCCTCGGCGATCGCGCCGACGTCGACGCGCGCGCACACGCCGTCACCACCCAATCGAGCCGCCAGGCGGTCCGCGAGCGTCGTCTTCCCGGTTCCGGGAACGCCGGTGATGAGCACGAACGGTCGCCGTCGCGCCTCCGGCGTGGTTTTGTGCGTCTTCATCGTCATCGTCGTCGTCGGTTCTCGGCTTTCCGTCGGCGTCGGCGTCGGTCGCGACGCAGACTGCCGCGGTCGTCGTCATTGACTCTCGCTCTCTCTCGCGCGCGCGATGTCCGTCGTCGCCGAACGACGACGGTTGGACCACGTCGACCGCATCGTCGATCGGACCGTCGACGTCGAAACGGGCGATGGAACGCCCGAGGCGGAGGCGGGCGACGGCGACGGCGCGTTCGAACGCGCGTTCGAGGCGTCGCCGTTGACGCGGATGATGTCAACCATTTTCGGATTGCTCGCGACGTGCGTCGCGGTGTGTGTCAGCGCGCTCGCGGTGTGCGGGACGCTCGTGGCGATGGTGACGCCGTCGTTCGTGTCGCGGGGCGTCCGACGCGGGGCGTTCGCGATCGGGTACGGGGTGTACGATACGGCGGTTGGACGGGCGTTGCACGCGAGGCTGTTGAGGTGGAACGCGGACGAGGGACCGCACTCTCGGGTTGGATCGCCGACGGTGTGCGGACGCGCGGTGGTGATACCGGTGCCGTTTTTAGCGGATAATTATTCCTACTTGGTCGTGGACGCGGCGACGAAGGAGGCGTGCGTGGTGGATCCGGGAGATCCGAGAGCGTGCGCCGCCGCGGCGAGACGGTGCGGAGTGAAATTGACGACGGTGTTGACCACGCATAAACATCACGATCACGCGGGTGGGAACGGACTGTTGGCGGCGTGCTTGAAGGAGGAGTTTGAGATGGATGAGACGCCAGAGTTGAAGATTTACGGACACGCCAAGGATAAGTGTCACGGGGTGAACGCGCTCGTCGAGGATGGCGACGTCATTCGGTTGGGATCGGAGACGCGCTTCTTGGTGCGACACGTGCCCTGCCATACGCTCGGCCACGTGGTGTACGCGATGCTTTCTGAGGAGAGCGATGGACGAACCCTGACTTTGGCGGATGCGGTGGCGATGTTTACCGGGGATGCGATTATCAACGGAGGCGTCGGGGCGTTTTTCCACGGCGACGCGGGCGATTGTCACGACAACTTGCACGCGCGCCTCGCCGAGGCTTCGGATAAGTGTTTGGTGTTTAGCGGCCACGAGTACATGGAGATAAACCTTAGATTTGCAAAGTTTGTCGATCCGGATGATCACATTACGGCTAATGCGTTTTTTGCCGTGCTGCTGCACCGACACAAGGATAACGCAACCATGCCGAGTTCCATGGCGGTCGAGAGGCGCATCAATCCGTTTTTCCGGTGCGCCGATCGCGCCTACCTCAAGCGGTTACTGGAGACGAAGAAAAAGTTGTCAGTACGTAGTAAGCGGCCTTGGTGGCATCGGTACTTTGGACCGAGCGCGGAGAGATTGGCGGAGATGCGTGAGGCGTCTGTGGATGCGTCGCGCCTCGCCCGACTCATCGCGACGAATGAACAGAAATCCAACGAGACGCCGTCGCCGGTAGCGACGAGGGAAGAAATCATCCGGGGGATTGAACTATTACAAGATCTCATGTCGGACGCGTTTGGTGTATTAGATTTGAAGAATGGAGACGAAGAGGAGCGTAAAATGTTTATGCAATACGCTCGAGCTGTGCAATCCAGCGGCACTCCGGCTCGCGTCGTCGTGAGCCAACTCGTGGCACCGGGCGCCGCCGCGTGATGGGTGCTCCTCCTCACGAAAAACATGAGATTGCGTTACTTTGATATGATAGTTGAAAAATGGCGCGCACGCACGCGGAATGTAATAGTGTATTCGAACGAGTGAATGAGTAATCTTTTTTTGACCGGCGCGCGTAATAGAAATGACTTCGTTTTGGATTTTACACACAACCTACCGAGAGTAGCGAGCGAGCCGACAACATCACATTTACTTGCCGAGAACGGTCGCGTTGAAGCGTTCAACTTCCTTCGCGGAGCCGATGCAGAGCGCGGTGCGCTGGTCAACGGCGTTGATTTGAACATCCAAGACGGAGCCGCCGGTGACGCCGTCAGACGTCTTACCGCCAGCCTTTTCGACGAGGAGACCGAACGGAGCCGCTTCGAAGGCGAGGCGGAGCTTGGCCGGGGACTTGGCGGAGGTCGGGTTGGAGAACACACCTTGGTTCTTGGTGAACTGCTGGTAGACATCCGGGACGAGGCCACCAGAGTAACGGAGAGTGTAACGCTCATCCATGTAGTAGTCCAACAACTTCTTGTAACCTTCAGTGTCTTGGGCGGCGCGCATGTTGGCCGGGGAGAAGATCTTGGAGGTTTCGTTGATCTTGATGTTCAAGCGGGAGCAAATCCACGGTTCAAAGGTGCCGTCCGGAAGTTGGCAGCCCTCCGGGGTGCAGCCGTAGGAGAACTCGTAGACGCCGTCGTCGAGGGCGACAATGACGGTGGTACGCGGACCGTAGAGCGCGACGAGGGAGGTGCGCTGGTCGCGGCCGGTGGCGCCGAGCAAACCGTCCGCACCGGTACCGGACTTGGAGTCCCAGATACCGATAATGGTACCGACAGCCCAGTTGTTGTCGACGATGGAGGAGCCGTCGAGCGGATCCCAGCACACGGTGTACTCACCCTTCGGGTTGCACTGAACAATTTCCGGCTCTTCTTCGGACGCACCGTAGGCAACCGTCTCAGAGTTCTTCACGCAGTCCCACATGAGGTTATCCGCGATGACATCGACGGAAAGCTGCGCGTCACCAAACGTGTTGGCGCTGCCTTCGACGGTGACGAGCGCCGAGCGCAACGCCTCGGTGATATCCGCGCAGCATTCGAGCATCTCGACGATCACCTTGCGCAGCATCGGGTCCGCGCAGTGCTTTTCCAAGATGTTTTCCAAGCTCGGGTACGAGTCTTGCTTCTCCGTCGTCGTGTAGAAGGACGTGGAGGAGGCGCCGTACTCGTGCGCGCGCACGTCGCGCTTGAGCGCGCGCGTCGGAGCGCGCGTCTTCGCCTGCTTCGCCGCCCGAGCGGCGGTGCATCGCGCCGGCGCGGTCGCGCGCATCTGTACGCAGTCAAAACCAAACCAACGCGCGTCAGTCTTTCGTCTCGTCCGTTTCCCACATCATTCGCGAAGAACCGGCGCGATCGATCGATCGATCGATATCCATCGATCGATCCATCATCGAGTTAAAAAAACCTCGAGGTTTTCCATCGTGTCCCGCGTTCTTCTCTCCTCGCGTCCGTCCGTCGTTCTCCATCGCGTCCGTCGTTCTCCATCGCGTCGGCGTACCATTTGAACGGTCGACATCTTCGTCTGTATCGGTCGCGCGTCGTTGTGCCGACGGAACGGAACGCGCGACCGAACGAAACGAACGAGTGCTTATCCACGTCGGCGCGCGCCCGATGAATGGGAGGGACATCCATCAGTGGGGGGGGGTGTATTCTCGAGTCACGAACCGTCGGATTTATCCATCGGTTTTATCGCATCGCATCGCATCGCATCGGTCGGTCGGACACATGGAACGCCCTTTCTTTCCTTTTCGTACTACTAGTAGTAATGACGAGTCGTGACTCAATAATGGAGTCCGTCCCCGAGTAATAGGTATGTTTTTTATTAAAAACTACATCTTCGTGGAGCGCTTCTTTGATGTATGTGAATGTATGGGTAAACAGTATGTTTAATGTATGGTACGGTACGGATGGATGGATGGGTACACCCGACATGACGTGGGTAATGGATGATGCGTCGGTGCGCGACGCCGGTGGTGCGCGCGGGAGAACGAATACGACGACGGTGATGGTGGTGGTGATGGTGACGACTTCGTCGTGTTCTGGTTCGGGGGTCGCGGCGGTGCGAACGCGAACGACGACGAGACTGTCGCGACGATCGTCGTCGTCTTCGGTAGCGTCATCTCATCATCGAGGGCGTCGATGCGCGCGTTCGGCTGGTGAGATTGGGGAGACGACGACGAACGACGGCGACGGCGACGACGAGGCGGCGAAGAAGAAGTGGAAGCCGAAACCGCTACCGTCGACGTTCGGGGACACGGGATCTGTGAAGAAGAAGTCGCCGTTCGACGCGACGACGGGGGCGACGTCGCCGTTTGAGCGGAAGCCGACGCCGGCGGGGAAACCGGATGGGAGCCCGTTCGGGGCGGCGGCGGCGGCGGCGGATAAACCGGCGAGTCCGTTCGGGGCGGTGGCGGCGACGACGACGACGACGCC
>Ga0255780_10002475_pt1 | contig 16611 bp, 9 predicted proteins | sample 071ome_32_FD_179978 | JGI IMG/M metagenome (GOLD analysis project Ga0255780, IMG submission 179978) | Coastal salt marsh microbial communities from the Groves Creek Marsh, Skidaway Island, Georgia - 071405AT metaG (version 2) | ecosystem: Environmental > Aquatic > Marine > Intertidal zone > Salt... | reverse complement strand
CTCGTCTCCAAATCCTGGTTCGCGTCGTTGTGCACGTCCACACGCGCCCGCTTAATGCTGTCCCTGTCCCTGTCCTTGCCCGCAGGCTGCAAACCGCCCACACCCGCACCGGCAGCATCGCCTGCCCGCTTCCCCGCGGCACCCACGTACGCATCCGGCAGCGGGTCCCGCCCGAGCGCCACCAGACAGTCGTTCGCCTTCCTGGCCCAGGGCTTGGCCAGCTGGTTCCCCGAGCACACAAACCCACGCAGACAATCGTCCAGCGCCGTCGCCGTCTTGGCATTCCGATACGCTTCGACCTGCCCAAACGCCAGCACCGCAGGCACCAGCTTTCCAGCAAACTGCGGCCTCGTCGTCAGAATCGACCGGCACGAACGGATGCACGCCACCGCCAGCGGTCCCGTCGTCTCTGCCGCCTTGAGCTTCTTCAACAATTTGACGAAGCACGACAGCATACTGTTCATTGTCTTTTGGTGCGCACTCTGCTGGGCAATACTCGGCGACAATATCGCCTGCTCGATGAACTTCGACGCCCCCAGCCTGATCCCTGCCGCCGACCCGTCGTCCAGACAGAGCGCCGAGACCTTCTCCAGTCCCCGTTGCACGACGCTCGTCAGCGTCCCGTCCGCAAGTCCATCGCTCTCCTTTGCAAACTGCCACCGCAATATCATCAGCAGCGACGTGATCGCCCGCTTCACCACGGGCGCACTCTCGTCTGCCAGCAGCCCGACCACCGCCCCGGCCCCAAGCTCCACCTGGTCCACCCGGACGCCCGGCACCTCGGCAAGACACGTATCCCAGAAATCGAGCACAGCCTTCCGAACGTTCACGCCCGGGTCGACCCTGGAGCACTGGAGGACGTTGTCGAGCAGGCTGTCGACGTCCAGAACTTCCGGACGGCGAATCGCGACCTCGGCCAGGCTCTTCAGGATCCCAGGTTTGTCTTTCGGGCTCGCCAGCTGGAACGCGTTGAAGAGCTCTAGCGCCTCCTCCGAGGCGGTGTCGCGAACGGCGTCGCTGTCGTCCGCCATCGCTGCCGCGAAGCCGGATTTGGATTCGAATCCTCGCTTTGAAGTTTTTCTGGCCTGAGGTGGATCCGTTTGAATGAACGCTGAATGACCGAGCAGCTCCGGGTGCCTTGGTGTCTCAGGATAAGGTATACTCGTTGACAAAAAGGTGCGCCTTGTCCTTCCGCTTCCGTCGTCGCTCGACGAACCCGTCCCACCCGTCCAGCTCGCGAAGGTCTCGCTCCTCCACCGCTGTATTGCTCAGTTCGAGCTGCACGAGTGAACCCAACTCTCGGAAGAACCCGTCCGGTAGCCTCGTCAAGTTTCGGTTGCCACGCACGTCCAAAACTTCGATGCCGTTTGGCGCCGTCGGCGCCGACGTGATCACCGTCTCGACGCCCGCCCCGGCCGCCAGGACCACCTTGGCAGCATTGAGCACGTCCAAATCAAGGATGCGTATCCGGTTCCCGCTCAGCACCACCGTCTCCGCGTCCAACGGGACGCGCCCGCAGTCGGTCAGGGCGTTGTTGCTCAGGTCGAGCACCGTCAGCCTGCCGACTGGCACCGTGACTTTCCTCAGGCTGTTACCCTTGAGCTCGAGGTGCGTAAGCTGCTCCAGGCCCTCGATCGCCTGGAAAATCAAATGGTCGTCATTGAGCTGGCACGAATTGATAACGAGCTTCTTCAGCGAGGCCCGCAGCTGTGGTGACGAGAGCCACCGCGCGAGCATGTCGGCCCGGAAGTTCCGGCACCCGGTCAGCTCGACGCGAGACAGACTGCGATCGAACGAGCCGGTGGGGATGTTGCCTGCGTCGACACCATTCAGACTCAAGTATCCAAGCTTCGCAGCAGCACCCACGCGCTCCTCGATCGTCTCCTGCAGTACCGCGGCCGGGCTCACGGCGTTGCGTATCGCCGCCTTGGCTTTGAGCATCGTCCTTTGCAAGACCTGGCCGCGGCTCTGGGTGCTGGTCGGTGCCACTCTGGAACCGTATGTGCCGCCGCTGGCTTGCTCCAGGAGGAGGACGGTGGAGGCTCGAGCCCCACCTGCTCGCCAGGTGGGATCGAGCTGTTTGCCCTTCATGATCAGCTTCTGGCGACTCTCGAGCACTCCCGTCGCCTCCCTCACCTTGCGACGGAGCACGTCGTAGTCAGTCTCGCCCCCCGTCGTCTCGGCATCGGGAATGTCGATGACAATCGTCGCGAGCTTGAACTTGAGCTTGACGGACGAGGGCATTCTTTCCCTTCGAATTCGAATTGCGGGTGGGAAGCGATCGCGGTTACATGGGGTTCGGTGACAGCGCGTAGCCTAGCCGGTAAACGGTAAACGGTAAACGGTGTGCAGTGCGACGAGCGCGCAGAGCTCGACGACGTGGAAGCTTCAATCGAACGATCCGCCCCCCCATGACTCCCCACACTCCCAACGCCAAGACGCTGGTCTCGAGCGTGCTCCTCACTGCGGATGACCTGGGGCTTGTTCCTCAGCTGACCGCGGAATACGCGAGGAAGCAAGAGGAGGCGCTGAAGGAGTTTCAGAGCGTATCGAGTCAGCAGCGGCGGTCGACCGAGGCGGCCCTGGACAACCTCAAGACTGCCCGGGCGTCGATCGCCAATCTCAGCAGTCTGTTTATGCAGATTATCGAGCTGTGCGACAAACCAGCGGATACTGCGCTGGGTTCGTTCGATTCGCAGCTGTTGAAAAAGTTGGCGACGGTGCACTCGAACATCGACCAGACCTACCGCAGCACGGAAACGGTTGCTGGACTGCCGGAGGCGGCGCTCAAGGCCGAGGCGATGATCTCGGATATGAACCTGGTGGACGCGCACCTGTATCTGTCGCAGGTAGAGGCGACGGTATATCGGATAAAGCATGCGCTGGACGGGACAGACTCGGCAGACTCGGCAGACTCGTCGACGGACGAGATGAGTCTGGAGCCGTACTTCGATCGAGTTCGGGTGTCGATGACGAAGATTGAACACAAACTGTGGTGGATTGTTCGGTCGTTCATGGAGCCAGAGTTGGACCGACGGGCGTTGGTGGCGGCGCTGCAGGTGATCGAGACGCAAGAGCTCGTCGACTCCAAGCTGGTTGCCGACGGGCTCGGGGACTGTCCGTTACGGAAGGGGTGGCGGCACCGCTGTATGCAGAATATGTCGAATGCGATTTCGGAGAGGACGGTTCACGTGCTGCAGCGGTGCAGTAAAATTCTCTCTGACGAGGGGGAAGGAAGCGCGGGCGGTGCGGGCGGGGAGGCGCTGTCGGTGCGGTTGGGGGAAGCGCTGCGGGACGTGTTGGGAGAAGCCGGGCGGATCCTTCGTGGAATGACGGTCGCGGTTGATCGGGTCGAGATGTGCTTCCCGGAGCGGTATCGGATACGGGAGTTTGTGCGGAACGAGTCGAGGGCGTTCAAGGAGAGTGTGCTGGAGATCCTGGGCGGGTACAGCGAGGACATGAGCAATGGCGATATCTTGTTCGTGCTGGACTGGGCCGCGGATGCTGGGGTCGACGGTCGTGCCCACGGTGCTCCCGCGGCAGACGGTGTGGACGGTGTGGACGGTGTGGACGGTGCCGCGGTCGCTGTCTTTGCCGACCGGTACCTGAGCAGGATGGACCGGGCGCTGCGGAACTGGCTCAAAAACATCCTGACGGCCGACTTTGAGGGCGAACCGAAGTCGGACAAGAAGGGACAGCTGTTCACGCCCGGTCCTCAGGATATGTTCCGCCTGATTGAGGAACAGGAACGGTTTGTAGGCGATAATGCGATGATGCGTGCTGGCGTCAGGCGTCGGATCCGCGCCATCCTCAAGGAGTTTCTGATCGAGGAGTACCGGCGGCGCATCGACGTCGAGGAGAATCTCGAAGTGCTCTGCGCCGTGTGCAACAACCTGCTGTTGTTGGACGACCTGCTGAGCGAGTACAAGCTGGACGGGTTCAAGCAGCGAGCCAGGGACGCAGCCGTGCGCTGCGGCAGGGTGGTCTTCCTGGACCCGGGATTTGCAGAGCTGTTTGGCGGGTTCTTCGCCGACGACGAAGGGTGGAAGAAGGCAGGAGCGAGGACGGGGAGTCTGATGGCGACGCTCGAGGATTTCATGGCTGACTTTCGCGTCTGGCTCGGGCCAAGCTCGGCGGTGGCGGCGGCGGCGGGTGACGCGGCCAACGCCGCCCAAGCCGGCATGGGCGACGTGTGCGTGAAGGAGGTCGTCGACGGGTGCTGCAGGTACTATGTTGCGAGCCTCCTGAGTGGCCTGAACGTCATCGACTCGGCCGCGATCGACCGGATGGACGATGACCTGTCCCGCATGCGCGACAAGCTTGGAAACGAGAGGAACGAGAGGAACGAGAGGAACGAGAGGAACATCGGGCTGGACGTCATCGAAGGCATCCGTGAGTTTTTCGCGTCCGACTCGGTCGAGTCGTTCGTGATCGGGTGGTCGAGTCTCTTGGATTCTGGCGGCCTCGGCGGCCCGGCACTGGGACTGGTGCAGGGACTGGTGCACAAGCGCGTCGACCTCACCCGATCCGACTGCCGCGAGATTCTCGCCGCGCTGCAGGAGCTGCCAGCGATGAGCGCTGAGACTGTCAACAGCGGTAGTTTGGAGGGCTTTGTCGCGATCCAGGAGGCGAACGAAGGGTTACGAAGGGACGCGCAGTTCAGCACCGCCTGGCGGGGACTGCGCTGGTGAATACCAAAATGAATACCAAAACGAATACCAAAATGGCGTACACATGTGTATGATTATTATTTGAACTCACTCGAGGTACTGGGCCTCGGCATCGCCACCGCCACCGCCCCGCTGCCCGTTGTTCATCCGATCCAACATCAGATGAATGAAGAAGTACGTCTCCTCGGGATTCGCCACCCACAGAATACTGCAGCAATCCCTCGTCGCGCTATCGTTCCCGCTGTCCGTGAACCTGTCCCCGACGTGCAACACCTCCTCCGGCGAACACCCCAGGTGGGCCATCAGCGCCTCCAGCCCCAAACTCTTGTTCCCCACATCCACGAACACGTCATTCCCCCCGTTGAACGCACAAAACGGCAACGCTCCATCCGTCCGAAGATTCAGCTGCGTCGCAATCGCCAGGTCCTCCAGCACCTCGTAGATCGTCGGCCCGGTCGGAATCACCCCCACCGCCCGCTCCTTCCGCAGCACGTCCACCGGCAACCGCAACCTCGCCGCCCCATCCAACAACATCCGCTCCGCCTTCCCCAGCAACTCGTCGATATCCTCCTGCTTCCACGCCTGCATCTCGGGAGATTTCCACGCCTCGTCCTCCACAAACTCCAGCCTGTACCCGCTCCCCACCCGCAACAGATAGTTGCACTCCCCGCCCATGATATGGAACTTGTCGATCACATTCCCGGGCAAATCCAACGCCGCAAACGCCGCCAACAGCCCCTCGACCCGCTGCTCGAACTTCCCAGCGTCCCCCGGGTACCCCGCCGCCGTCACAATCGCCACATGCACCCCCCGCCGCATCAACCCCACGATCAACCGAATCATATCGTTATCATGCTGCATATGCGCCCCGTCCGCATACAGCGTCCCGTCAGCGTCAAACGTTACCAGCTTGAGCGCATCCGCAGACGCGTGCACCTGCGCAATGTTGAGAATATGCCGTAGCTCGGCAAAGTTCGGCGGCACGTACTGCCTCCGCGACAGCGCGAAAAACTCGTCATACTCCAGAAACGCATCCACGAGACGCAACGGCGTGTAAAACGTTCCCAGCGTCGGAACGATCCGCCGTAACTTTGAAGAGGTCGGATCGCGACGATGCTCGGCGATCCAGCGATCTACCTTCTCCATGACCTCCAACGACGTATGCGTCTCATGCATATCCAGCAAGAACTGAATAAACTTGTCCTGCTCCTTCAGATGACCCTTCCGACGAAGCACCCCCGCGTCAGACGCACTCCTGGCCCGAGGCCCGAAGATTTCCGGCTCTGGCGACGACAAAAGCTCCTCCCAGACGAGCATTTGCGTTGTCTGCTGGATGGAATCGTCCAGAGATGAGTCGTACTCGGGCTCATAGTCGACATGCGCGTCGCCGTTGCCGCCATGGCCCGTTGTCGGCCGGCCCCAAGACCCGTTGTTCGCGTTGTTTCCGTTCGGACCACTGGCCCTCGTTGTCATCATCGCCGCGTGCCCGTGTGCCGTGCGTGTGCACCACAGCGGCGCTTGCGCCGGAGCGACCCGACCAAGACGCAAAGTCCAAGTGCTCATGCTTGCTCGTCTTCTGCTCCCCGTCTCCCCGTCTCCCGCTCGCGCGTTCTACTTCCGCTGCGTCAATGTCTCCGTGATATCGACGGCACCAGACCACTGACTCTGACGGGATCTCTCTCCTCCGGAGCTTGTTTTCCGTATGCACTCGACCCTCTCACACTCGAAATTTCATCCCAAATTTGCCTGTATTCGCCCAGACGGCAGCGTGCACATATCACGAGCATCACGATGAATGTCAGTGGCCGCGCATTGGCGCGTCGAGGCACGACGCAGTCGTCCCTCGCACGTCCTCGTCCCTCCCCCAAAACCAAGAACAAGAAGATAACCACCCAGGCGCTTTTGGGGGGGCCGATGGGCAACAACCAGAACGGCCCGACCGGTCCGCCCAAGCTGGTGATTCCCGGGGAGCAGGGCCCCCGCCAGGGCGGTCCCGGTCCCAAGCTGGTGCTTCCCGGTCAAGGCGGTCCGGCTGGGGGTGGTGCGTCCCCCTCCCCGGCTGCACCATCCGCTGGTCCTCCGCCAGTGCAGCCGGGTGGGTTTACGAACTTCAGGCCACCTCCGGGGTTCATGGACAGTGACGGAGACTCGTCGTCTCCTTCGTTGAGTACGCAGGAGATGCTGGACAGGCTGCAGCAGGGTCGGGGGTACTGGCACGAGCTGGCGTCGTACCTGCCCAAGCTGCAGCGTGAGGGGATTGACGGGAATATTGTGGAGGAGATGAGTGGGGTGGATCGTCGGACGCAGAATATGTGGGTGAATTCGAGCACGGTGTACGTGAGCTTGAAGAACAGTGGGGCGATGAGCAAGGAGACGCTGTCGTTTTTCGATCAGCCAGGCGGGGAACGGCTTCTTCACGAGCTCCGCTTTCTTTCCGTGGAACAGCGCGTGGCAACGGCGACGTATATCGCGGAACAGCGCATGGACGACCGGCAGTCGGAGATGCTCGCGAGGGCGGTCAAGGAACAGAGGATTCGTAACGGAGAGAAGGAGGGATTCAGCGAGCACCCCGCCGACTGTCTGGCGTTCAAGTTCTACCGAGATGCCCTGGAGAACAAGCGTCAGGAGGAGGTGGAAGTGTATATTACCAAGGGGCTCGAGCTGGCGGTGACTGCCAAGGCGAGGGAGGCGTTGGAGCGTCTGGCGGCAGACGTCGAGGTGGAGGTCGCACGGGAGGCGGCTGGGGTGACTGAGACCAAGCTCGACGTGGTGCGGCTGTTGCGGGAGGAGACAGGGCACAGGCCCGTGGCGTTGGCCGGGAACCTGGCGAGTTTGGACCCGGAAAAGGTCAAGCAGGCGCCCCAGGCGCGCGCCAGCGGCGTGTTTGGCACCATCTCGTTCGCTGGGGCTGGTAGCGTCGCCACCGAGTACGACTGGGTGTCGATACCGTCGTGGCCGATGACGGCGTCGGCGAAACACTTGGTCGCCGTGGGGGTGACCAACTGCGCGACGCTCAATGCGATGCGGGTGACGAGCAGCGTCAACTCGGAGAAGGACGCGTTGAAGATCTCCGGCGAGGGACTCGTCCTGATTGACACGGAAGATACATATTTGTCTTCAGGGGGCTCGTACTATGTCGCCAAGGGGAAGGACGGCGCATTCGACCTGCTGACCCCCGACGCCATCGCAGACCCGGAGAGCGTCTTGGGCAAGGTGCTCCTGCTCTGCCGACCCCCGGCCAAGCAATCGAACGACAGCGATTACGACTAGACTGATATTGTGTGCATGTGTTTTTGATTTTTAGTGAATGTTTTTGTCACTGGTACGTCGACCTCTGTCGGTTATTTCACCAGGACGCCCCCCGGGGCTTTCTCTTTCGCCTTCTCGCCCGGTTCCTTTCGATTCCCCTCCGCCTCCTTTGAATTCGAGTCGCGGTCCTTGATCGTGATCCCCCACTTCTTCTCGTACGCCTTGAGCTCCTCCCCCTTCCGCGCCAACTGCTGCCTCCCATTCTCACACACGCCCTTCAACCCCTCGTAGTTCTTGTCGACCTCCAAGACCACATCTGCCACCGTGCCTTCCACCAGCACATCCCCCACCAACCGCCACGCCCGCTTCGTCGCATCCGACTTTTTCAGCGTCGACGCCACCAACCGATGCTCCTCCGCCTCCGACTCCCGGTCGATCACCATCGACGCAAGCTGCTCCCGCTCCGACAGTAGCCGTTTATATCCTGTTAAGGGAGGGAGGGAGGGAGGGAGGTACGTTCCGTGAGGTAGGAGGCGGGAGGCGGGTCGTCTCGGCGTCGAAGAGAGGCTCCCCCTCGTCCCCCTCGTCCTCCTCGTCCGAGCGAGCTGCGTGGAATCTTCGGCCAGTCATCCACCCACGTCCGCACCACGTACGTACCATCGATGATCTGCTGCTTCTGGGCGTCCGATATCTGAGACATGGTCCTTCCCGCGACTGAAAACGTGTTCTTGAAACGCCGGTTCGAGAACGCCACCGAACAAGAAGAATTTCTCGCTCAATTCGCACGTCTGGGCACGCATCTCTCGTACATACCTAGGAATGAAACGCTTCTTGAATCCACAGCACGCGCATTGTACGATGAGCGCACGAAGCGTGCTCGGCCTCCGTCGAGTTGCCGGCCATGCGAGGCTGCCGGGAGCCACCCACCACGGGAGCCACCCGTCTTTTTCCCACTTGGTCCGTGCTTCGGCAGAGGCATCTTCGGCGGAGAACCAGAAGGGAGGCAAGCAGCAGAAGCAACAGAAGCAACAGAAGCAACAAAAGGGCAACAACGGTAACAAGAACACGTCGTCGGCCATCACGCCCCGAGCGGAAGATTTCTCGCGTTGGTACCTGGATATTGTGCGCGAGGCGCAGCTTGCCGACTACGGTCCGGTGCGGGGAACGATGGTGATTCGTCCGTCGGGCTACGCATTGTGGGAGTCGATTCAGTCGCATCTGGACAAGGTACGCACTCGTTGCCCTCCCCGCCCTATCGCGTTGCACTCACGCACGCTGCGTATGACGATTGTATAGGAGTTTAAGAGCATGGGGGTGGAAAACGCGTACTTTCCGCAGCTGATTCCGATGTCGTTTCTGACCAAGGAGGCTGAGCATGTGGAGGGGTTTGCGCCAGAGCTCGCGTTGGTGACGCAAGGGGGGGCGAAAGAGCTGGACGAGCCGCTGGTGGTCCGTCCGACGTCAGAGACGATCGTCAACCATATGTTTTCGCAGTGGATTCAGTCGTATCGTGATCTGCCGCTGCGGATCAACCAGTGGTGCAACGTGCATCGGTGGGAGATGCGGACACGTCCGTTTATCCGTACGCTGGAGTTTCTCTGGCAGGAGGGGCATACGGCGCATGCCACGGCGGAGGAGGCCGAGGCGCAGACGGTGCGCGTGCTTCGTCTGTACGAGTCGTTTGCGCGGGATGTGGCGGCGATGCCGGTGGTGGCGGGGAGAAAGTCTGCGCGGGAGTCGTTCGCGGGGGCGAACTGCACGTATACGATCGAGGCGATGATGCAGGACAGGCGGGCGTTGCAGGCGGGGACGAGTCATAACCTCGGGGATAACTTTGCGCGGGCGTTCAAGACGCAGTACTTGGGGGAGGACGGGGAGCGCAAGTACGTGCATCAGAGTAGTTGGGGGGTGAGCACGAGGCTGGTGGGCGGGATTATCATGACGCACGGGGACGACAGCGGGTTGAGGCTGCCGCCGCGGATGAGTCCCACGCAGGTCGTCGTGGTGCCGATCGTGAAGAAGGACATGGACGTGGAGGCGGTGTTGGCGGCGGCCAAGGGGGTGGCAGAGACGTTGCAGCGCGCGGGGGTGAGGACGCTGTTGGACGACTCGCTGGACCGCACCCCGGGGTGGAAGTTCAATAACTACGAGCTCAAGGGGGTGCCGGTGAGGATCGAGATCGGGCCGAAGGATATTGAGAAGAATGCGTGCGTCGTGGCGAGGCGGGATGTGGTCGGGAAGGAGGGGAAGACGTTCGGGGTGAGCCTGGAGGAAGGGGCGCTGGTGACGCACGTCGAAGGTGTCCTTGCGGAGATTCAGGAGAGTCTGCTGGCGGAAGCGACCAGGTTCAGGGACGAGAACATCGTCGATGTGCAGAGCTATGACGAGCTGAAGGAGGTGGTGGCGTCGGGGAGGTGGGCGAGGGGATGGTGGTGCGGGAGCGACGAGGACGAGGTGAGGGTGAAGGACGAGACCCAAGCGACCCTCCGGTGCTTCCCCTTTGATCAGCCCGGCGGTGGGGGTGCGTGCTTGCTCACCGGGAAGCCGGCCGACGAGGTCGCACTGTTCGCCAAGGCGTACTGATTTTCCCGAATTTCAAACTGCAAGCTCTCTTTCGCCGCGACGCCAGACGGACCAGGATCAGAGGGAACTTCGTGACATGGAACTCGTGACACAATCCATTCAGTCGGCGTCGAATCAGCGCCCAAAGCCGGCCGATTTCAAGCCGAGCTATGGCACGGCCGGCTTCCGCACGCGCGCCGATCGGCTGTGCGTTATCGTTCTCCACGCTGTCAGTCCCCACGCACGCACGCCCCTCACCTCCTCGCGCCCTCACCCCCTCACCTCCTCGCGCCCGCTCGTCCTTTCAGGTCGTCCACCGTGTTCCGTTGCGGCATTCTGATGGCGCTGCGGAGCCTCAAGACACACAAGACGACGGGCATCTGCATCACCGCAAGCCACAACCCGGCGCCAGACAACGGCGTCAAGCTGGTCGAGGGGGACGGGTCGATGCTCCTTCAGGAATACGAGGGGCTCGCGGACGAAATGGCCAACGCCGAGACGGCCGAGGCCCTGGTGGAGGTTGTCAAGCGCTGCATCGAGGCGGAAGGGATCGATGTGACCGCGCCCTCGACTGGGACGGCCAAGGTGCTTCTGGCATACGACACGCGGCCGAGCGGGATATCCCTGGCCGAGGATGCCGCGGCAGGCATCTCGAGCTTGGGTGTGTCGGTAGAGATTCTCGGCGTGCTGACGACGCCCCAGCTCCACTGGGCCGTCATGCGCCGCAACCGGGGCCTGCCGTCGTCCGAAGCGGCCTATTACAAGCACATTGCCGACGCCTTCGGCGTACTCACGGGGGGACCCTTGAACAGGAAGCTGCACGTCGACTGTGCCAACGGCGTGGGGGCCCTCAAGCTTGAACAGCTCAAGCCGTACGTGGCGCCGCTGGGCATGGAATTTTGCCTCCACAACGTGGGCGACGGCGTGCTGAACGGTGACTGCGGCTCTGACTTTATCCAGAAGGAGAAGACCCTGCCCGAGACCATGCGAGGTATTCCCGCCGGCGAGGCCGCGTGCGCCGTGGACGGCGACGCCGACCGACTCGTCTACTTTTATTCACCCGCGAGTGATTCGCCGCCGTCGCAGTCGCCGCCGGTCAACGTCGCGCTCCTGGACGGCGACAAGATTGCCGCCCTCGTGGCCGGACTCTTCAGGACCCTCGTCGCCGCCCTCCCCGGCCCCCTCCCAACATCAACCTCCATCGGCGTCGTCCAGACGGCCTACGCAAACGGCAGCAGCACCGCCTACCTGACCGACGAGCTCAACTGCAAGGTGGTCGTCACACCCACCGGCGTCAAGCACCTCCACAAGGCCGCCCACCAGTTCGACATCGGCATCTACTTTGAAGCCAACGGCCACGGCACCGTCCTCTTCCGCAGCGCGTTCTTGGACGCCCTCAGGGAGGTCCGGGAGGCGTCCGCCCCCGCACGCGAGATCCTGGCCCTGAACGACGTGATCAACGAGGCCGTCGGCGACGCCATCTCCGACATCCTTCTCGTCGAGACGGCCCTCATGAAACGCGGCATGAACCTCCCCCAGTGGAACGCCCTCTACCGCGACCTCCCCTCCCGCCAGCTCAAGGCCGAGGTCCATGACAGGACCGCCATCGTCACAGAAGACGCCGAACGCCGCGTCGCCCGCCCCAAGAAGCTTCAGGACGCCATTGATGCCATCGTGGCCGACTACCCCGGCTCGAGGAGCTTCGTTCGCCCCTCTGGAACGGAGGACATTGTACGGATCTACGCCGAGGCCGCCGACGAACGGGCCGTCGACGAGCTCGCGGCGCGCGTGCGCCAGGCCGTTCTCGAGGAAGTGTAGGTGGGTTGTGTAGTTGTTTGGTGTAGCTGGATAGGTGGATAGGTGGATAGCCTCAGCCCTTGCTTTCAGCACAAAGCCTCGTGCGATGAAGAATCAGTGGGCGCCCCCCCTTTTTCGCCCTACACCACCTACAAAGCCTCGGACGCCCATCCACGTCCAGCCTCTTAACTATAAATATTCTTATAGTCATCCGCACAAACATGTCTATGATTGCTTTGACCACCTCGGCCGTCAAGCCGTTCAAGGCTGTGATGCCGTCCCGTGTCCAGGGAAGGAGGCCCCTTTCCGTGAGGATGCAGGGCGCTCACGCCGCTGCCCCGCCCGCCTCTGGCGAGATTAAGGACAAGAACGCCGAGTTGGCCATCAATGGTACGTGGATTGTTGCATTCTGGCCGCGAAGAGGCCGCCGAATCTCATGTGGAGCTGAATCACATGTGACTTCTTATCCTTTCGCGCGTGGCGTCTGCGGTGGATTCTGCGTCCCGCGGCCCGGATTGAAGCGTGTTTGGTGGTAAATGCGGGGCATACGAGTCGGATGCGCCGAATCGGTCGGCTGCTTGTCTGTCTGTGACCGACCCCTCAGACCCTCCTGCACCGCACGCAAGCACGCTCACTGCTATGTACCCCGCTACCTCCTTTGCCTGCAGCCATCAGGTTCCTGGCCATCGATGGCGTCAACAAGGCCAACTCGGGTCACCCGGGTCTGCCGATGGGATGCGCCCCGATGTCCTACGTGCTCTTCAAGGAGTTCATGAAGGCCGACTCGAGCGACCCGAAGTGGGCGGCCCGCGATAGGTTCGTCCTGTCTGCCGGACACGGATCCATGCTCCACTACTCTCTGCTCCACTTGATGGGATACGATATGGGTATCGAGGACCTCAAGCAGTTCAGGCAGTGGGGATCCAAGACCCCGGGACACCCGGAGAACTTCCTGACCAAGGGAATCGAGGTGACCACCGGCCCGCTGGGACAGGGAATCGCCAACGCCGTCGGTCTGGCGCTCTCTGAGAAGCACCTTGCCGCTCGCTTCAACAAGCCGGGCATGGACCTGGTCGACAACTACACCTACGTCATCATGGGAGACGGATGCAACATGGAGGGAATCTCCTCCGAGGCTGCTTCCCTCGCCGGACACTGGGGACTCGGAAAGCTCATCGCCCTCTACGATGACAACCGTATCTCCATCGACGGACACACCGAGATCTCCTTCACCGAGGATGTCTGCGCCCGCTACGAGGCCATGGGATGGCACGTGCAGCACGTCGCCGACGGAAACCACGACATTGACGGCATGACCAAGGCCATCGCCAACGCCAAGGCCGTCACCGACAAGCCGTCCCTGATCAAGGTCTCTACCCTCATCGGATACGGATCCCCGAACAAGGCCGACACCCACGACGTGCACGGAGCCCCGCTGGGAGCCGACGAGACCTCTGCCACCCGCGAGTACCTCAAGTGGCCGTATGGCGAGTTCGAGGTCCCGCAGGAGGCCTACGACGAGTTCAACGGCTCTTTCGGAAAGCGCGGAAAGGAGGCGCACGCTGCTTGGGACAAGCTGGCCGCTGACTACGCCGCCAAGTACCCCGAGGAGTGGGCCGAGTTCGAGAGCATCACCACCGGAAAGCTCCCGGCCAACTGGGCCGATGCCCTCCCGAAGTTCACCTCGGAGGACAAGGGTCTTGCCACCCGTCTGCACTCCCAGACCATGCTGAACGCCCTCGCCCCGGTCATCCCCGGATTCGTGGGAGGATCCGCCGACCTGGCCCCGTCCAACATGACGCTCATGAAGATGTTCGGAGACTTCCAGAAGGACACCCCGGCCGAGCGCAACATCCGCTTCGGAGTTCGCGAGCACGCCATGGGAGCCATCTGCAACGGAATTGGCCTCTACGCCCCGGGATTCATCCCGTACTGCGCCACCTTCTTCATCTTCTCGGACTACATGAGGAACGCCATGCGCATGTCTGCCCTGTCTGAGGCCGGCGTGATCTACGTCATGACGCACGACTCCATCGGTCTCGGAGAGGACGGCCCGACCCATCAGCCGATCGAGCACCTGGCCTCCTTCAGGGCCATGCCCAACATGCTGACCATGAGGCCCGGTGACGGAAACGAGACTGCCGGATGCTACGCCGCCGCCGTCGAGAACGCCAACGCCCAGAACCCCAACGGCATCAAGCGCCCGTCTACCCTCGTCTTCTCCAGGCAGGGAATGCCCAACATGAACACCACGTCCATCGAGGGAACCAAGAAGGGAGCCTACACCGTCGTCGAGGAGGCCAACCCGGACGTCATCCTGGTCGGAACCGGATCCGAGCTCGAGATGGCCGTCAAGGCCGGAGAGGAGCTCAAGGCCGCCGGCAAGAAGGTCCGCGTGGTGTCCATGCCGTGCTGGGAGCTCTACGACGAGCAGCCGCAGTCCTACAAGGACTCGGTCCTGACCCCGGGCGTGCCCAAGGTCTCTGTCGAGGCTGGATCCACCTTTGGATGGGCCAAGTACGTCGATGCCTCCATCGGTATTGACGAGTTCGGTGCCTCCGCCCCGGCTCCGATCCTCTACGAGAAGTTCGGAATCACCCAGGATGCCGTGGTCGCCGCCGCCAAGAAGCTGATGTAAGCTTCTTGCCGAGGCGCGGTCAAGCCCCTCGCGGTTTGGTCCTCGTTGATCCAACATAGCAAAGCAATCTCTTTTATACCATGTTAATTTTGTGCGCGTTATTTCGTTATTACTTGGCAGAGTACCAATTCGGGCCGTAGTTGGAGTCGACGCTGAGCTCGACACGGAGCGGCCGGTCGCCGCAGTGCTCCCCGAACGGCGACTTCATGCAGTCGATCACGATCTGCTGCGCCTCGACGGCGCTCTCCTCGGGCCCCTCCAGGATCACCTCGTCGTGGACCTGCAAGAGCAGCTGCCATCCCAGCTCCCGCAACCGCTCGTTGGCGTCGATCCGAAGCATGGCCGCGGTCGCCACGTCGGCCGCCGAACCCTGGATGGGCGTGTTGATGGCCGCGCGGAGCGAATGCGCGCGCAGGGCCTTGTTCTTGCTCCTCGCATCGGGCAGTTGGCGGCGGCGGCCGAGGATTGTGCACACGTAGCCCTCGGAGAGGGCCAGCGCGTGCTGCTCGTGCTGCCACGTGCGGACCTCGGCCCGCTCGGCGTACCAACGCTCGACCGTCTCCTCCGCTTCCTTCAGCGTCACCCCCCAGTCCTTGGACAGCCCGTGAGCGGTCTTCCCGTACGCGATGGAGAAGTTCAAGACCTTTGCCCTCCTCCGCTCAGAGCTGAACATGTCCTTCAGCAGCGGCACGGGCGGGCTCCCGCCCCCCTCGCCGCCGTCCCACTCCAACAGGCAGTCGCCTTGGTCGATCGCCCGCTTGATGTGGTCGTACATGCCGAGCGCTGTCCTGGAATGGAAGTCGCCGCCGAGCTCAAACGCCTCGATCATCGACTGGCAGTTGGCCATGTGGGCCAGGATGCGCAGCTCGAGCTGCCCGTAGTCCGCGACGATCAGGGCGTTGCCCTTGTCGCGGTTGGCCGTAAACGCCTGACGCACCCGGTACCGGTCCTTCTCGAGGGCGGGCTGGTTCTGGAGATTGGGGCGTCTGGCCGACAGCCTGCCAGTCTCGGTGTTGATGTTGAGCGAGCAGTGCACCCGCTTGACGGTCCCCCCGCTGCGCTCGTCCGGCTTCAAGATGGCATCGGATTGAAGCGGCACGATAAAGTTGGACAGCAGGGTATCGATTGCCGACGCGTCGATCAGCGAGTCGACCGCCGCGCACGCCCTGAGCCCCTCCTCGCGGTTCCCGAACAGCGAGAAGAGCCTGCCGAATCCCTGCTCTTTGGCGATTTCCTCCAACACCTCCTGGGGCTCTTCCTTTTTGGCGAGGTTCTTGCCCTCCTGCAGCTTGGAGATTTCCGCGTCGTCCGTCGACCAGATGTCGTCCACGTCGGTCGAGCGCACCGTGGCGATGTCGTCGTTGCCCGAGGTGGCGGTCGCGGTCGCTGTACTCTCATTCAACTGGCTCAGCGCCTTCCTGGCCCGACCGGGCTTGCCGGCCATCGACTTGAGGACCTGCGTGCTGCACCCCGGGAGGCCGGCCGGCGTGAAGATCTCCGGCACGAGCTTGGTGGGCTGGTCGTCGGTCCCGTCGCTCCACACGTTGTGGATATCGATATCCATGTTCTTCTTCGGCTTCTTCCCCTCCTCGGGGGGCAGCTGGTTGGGCACCTTGAAGGTACGCGACAGGGGCACGCCTGAGTAGGTGGATGGTGGATGGTGGATAGATAGATAGATAGTCGGTCAGTCGGAGC
>Ga0255780_10002472_pt1 | contig 16625 bp, 12 predicted proteins | sample 071ome_32_FD_179978 | JGI IMG/M metagenome (GOLD analysis project Ga0255780, IMG submission 179978) | Coastal salt marsh microbial communities from the Groves Creek Marsh, Skidaway Island, Georgia - 071405AT metaG (version 2) | ecosystem: Environmental > Aquatic > Marine > Intertidal zone >... | reverse complement strand
GGCAATTCCTTAATTTTATTGCCGTCATCTACATCTACTATTAGTGGAAATCTATTTGCCATTCTCTAAATCCTGTTCTTTCTAATATTTATCTGTTATGTTACTATGCCACTATAAACATATATACCGCCGCCAGTTGTTGCTAAATATTTACTATCTCTTGACATAGCATAAATGCTCGAACTTTGGAACCCGGTTAGAGTTGATGTTAAACTATATTGTCCTGTTCCAGAATCTCTGTCCCATATCTGCACACTACTACTCTGACAAACAAAAAGTTGAGATCCATCAGGATTAAGATGAATAGTATTAGGCTGATCAAGTAGCCCGTCATCGTCTTTATTCAAATATTGGCTTTGAGAATATGTTTCTGCAACAGGATCCCATTCGAATATCCAAACCTGGCCAAGTATTCTATTTTTAATAGCAAAGTTTGAACCATCTCTTGCCATACATACGTCATCGCCAACATCTTGTCCTCCGCCTGGGTGCGGCACAATTAAAGGTCTTGCGCTTTTGAAAGTATCTGCTTCAAAATCATAATATGCCCATTGAATACCACCAGCGCCTGCTTGCCAAGATGAATCTTTGGCACCAACTACAAAATGTCCAAAATCACTAATAGCAATATTACCTTGAGAACTGTCACTTGACACAGGTAATTGATGTTTGTTTGTGTAACTGTAACTGCCTGTCACAGGATCTTTTGTATATACAACCACCCAGTTTGCCATTGTGCCACCGTCGATGGTATTTTGTTGCATCATTACATACTCACCATTACTGGTAATATCTAATCTATTATATTCTCCTACTTCAACAAATCTTAAAAATGTTGTTAAACTTGCATCAACACTAGGTCTATGCCTTTCAACAAACTCAAATAATCCTGTGCTTTCATTAAGATCATATACAAAAAATGCTCCATACCTATAATCGGTGCTACCATAGCCATTACTATCTATTATAAGTCGTGTTCCGTCATTTGTAAATTTAACTGTATTACCCCATCTGTATTTGAAAGAGTTTCCTCCATCGTAGGTATACGGGGCAATGGTTTGTAGCAAAGTCCATGATCCGCCGTCTATTTTGTATATTTCAACTAATCCATTGTTATCATTGGAACTTTGATCATAGTCTGGCATACCTTTAACAACATATTGTCCATCCAATGATACATCTGTAGAAAATCCACCTGAACCTCCTCCAGATACACCACCTAATCCTGTGCCACCACCTCCGGTTAATATATTTGTGCTGTCGAAAGTGTATGCAGTGTTTGAATAACTATATGCGCCGCCACCGCCGCCAAAACCAGCATCCTGCACAAGGTCAAATGTGTATATTCTACGATTTTGAGCACCAGTAACATATAATTGTGTCTCGTCTTGACTTAAGCCAACTTGTCTAAGTCCTGTATCAATGCCTGATATATCTAAAAACACACCGTTGTAAGACATAGTGCTGACATCAAAACCTGTGCTTAAATCAAACTCATAAACATATTCTTCTCTGATATCTGCCATATAAAATTTAGTTCCAGCACTGTTAAAGGTGCCAAATCTTGGTAATATATCAGAAGGCATATCAGTTGCAAAATCAAAACCCTGACTATAAGTTGCTGTAGAAAGATCAAACTCTGTGCCTAGATCATATTCAAATATACCTAAAGCACTTAATCCACCGGCATTGGTGATGAACATTTTTGAACCATCTGTATTGAAATTAATATCCGTTATATTAAAACTGTTTGACCCATACCAATCTCCTGTGACATCGTATAAGGCATTAGCAGAACTAGAAATTGAAAATATATCGTATGCTGTGCTGAGTGAAAACTCTGAAATATGCCCAGATGTTGGATTCGGAGATGAATTTGCATATTGATGAGTAAAGAATGCTTTTGTGCCGTCATTGTTGTAACGGAAGCCTGCTAAATTTCCTGCTGTAATATTGATAACTTCATATGGATCTCCGCTATCATAATTAGCGACTCCACTAGTCGGATCATAAGGTGTTGGTAATGCTACTGTGTATAGTTGTTTGCTCGAGTTATAAGTAGTTGTCACTTCAGTTCCATCTGCATTATAATTTAGATAAACCAAAGCCCCACCTGGTAATTGCGTTGTGGCAGACTGTGTAGCACCATCTAATGAGTAAGTTGCAGCACCACCGCCGCCGCCACCACTACTGCCTAAATTATACACATATGCTTTACCGCCACGATCCCCAGCCTGATATGCACCAATAATTACCTTATCACCGGTGATATTTTTTGAAACGTTATATCCAAAGAAGTCTGCCGATTGTTCATTGGTTTCTATTTTGCCAACTAAACTTCCGTCACTAACATTAAAAACAAAAACCTTGCCAGAGGCATTGCCTCCTATGTCACCATCGGCAAACGGAGCACCAACAATGGCATAGGTATCTGTAATCTCAACTGCGTGACCGAAAATAGCATCTTGTTCAGGTTCAGGATTGTCCAATGTGTGCAGTAATACTCCAGTAGATGCGTTGTAAATATATGCTTTACCTTCGTTAAGAAAAGTATCATCTTCATAAGGAGATCCTACTATTGCATAATTTGCAGAAATATCTACCTCTCTAGCAAATTGATCGCCGCCGCCAGGAGTGCCAGGGTTGGTTAGTGTGTGTAATAACGCTCCGGTGCTGACATTGTAAATATATGCTTGTTCACCAGTTTGCTCACCAACTATAAGATAGGTATCGTTTAGTCCAAGATTCCAACCAAACCTAGCATCAAAAGAAGGTGATGGACGAGTTAGCGTTCTTATCTGCGCTCCAGTAGCAGGATTAAAAATATAAACCTTTCCAGATCTTTCTGCTCCGCTATTATCCCAATATGCTCCTACAACAGCATAATTTTCTGTAATTTTAACAGCTCGTCCAAAAAATGTTCTATCAGGCATTCCTACAGGTTGTAATCTTTGGACCAATGCACCTGTAGAGTTATTGTATATATATGCTGCACCAGCAGGTTCTCCGCTGCTATCTTCTTCATTATATGCGCCAACAATAGTGTATGTTTCTGAACTAGCAACAGCAATGCCAAAAGAATCATTTGCTGCATCTGCGTTGGTATCTGGATTTGGTATGCTATGCAGTAATGATCCATTACTCATATCATATATATATGCTGCACCAGAACCTGAATTGAATGCATTTTCGTCTTCATCGTATGCACCAACAACAGCGTAGCTATCAGAAAGTCCTGTAGCATACCCGAATCTATCATTTACAACGGCAGTATCTACTATGTTCGGATTATCAAAACTATATACCAAAGATCCAAAAGCGTCACCGCCACCACCGCCTCCACCTATACTGATAGGTCTTCTTCTACCGCCTGAGAATGATCCTGTAAAACTACTAAAGAAAGGCATCAACTAAATCCTACCAACTGTCCCATAACAACATACGTGCCACCGTCGTTTAATATACTAAATGCTACAACATCTGTGCCATCTGCTGTGCCACTTGGAGCACTACCACCTTGCCATAAAAGTGTTTGTGCTACACCGCCTATTTCTACTGCTGTAGGGATATATGCTGTAGCACCTTGTGCAATAACAATACTCAATGTTGTAGCGTGTTCTGCTGTAAGTCCTAGGTTGGTAAAGTTTGCTGTCCAATCTGCTGCTGGTGTAGTATGATAGAAAATGTGTCCATTGTCACAATCGTGTGTTACTGTTCCTGTAGCACCTGTTAGAGTAGCAAATGCTTCTTCTGTGCCTGTGAATACACCGTAGCCTGTAATGTCTGCTGTAGATACAGCAACACCTGATAAACTGCCTGTGATATTTGCTGCATCGATATTTGTTAAAGCACTTGCATCTAATGCAGGTAATGCACCTGATAAGTTTGCTGCTGGTATATTTCCATTTACACCATCTACTAATAATGTGCTATCATCTGCAAACACACTACCTTTCAAGTCACCGCCTTCATCAGATAAATCACTAATTGCAATTTCAATTCTTTGTAGTGTTTGAGATTTTGTGTAAGCATCTGTAATACCGTATCCACCTAAACTAGTCGGAGTATCTCCTATGTTATCAAATGTTACTACACCAGCAGGTGCTGTACCACTTAATGCCGCAGCATTAAGACTGCTGTTAGGTCCATCTACTAAAACTGTACTGTCAGCACCAATAATAGTACTTGCAACATCACCACCTGTTCTGTCATACAGTTCCTCAAAGTTTTCATTGATTTTAATCATTGCATCGCGGAGAGGATCGCCCCCTCCGCCATTTGCTTTTGTACCAACGTTGATTACTTGAATAGCCATTATACTCTCCCTACCACTACTTCAACGATGCCTCTATCTTCATCGTCTTTGGTGCCAACTGCTTTACCAAGCACTTGTCCTACTCCGGGTGAGTTATTAACCATTGCATAACCTGGTATGGCACTTGTAACCAGCATATCACCTTTTTTGACACTACCTATTACTCTACATGGTACTCTACCTTGTAATGCTACACCAACTACGTGGTCGCCTTGTAATGCACTGTTCATTAAGTGTGCTGGATTGGTTGTTACTATACCTGCAACACTGGTTTGTCCTTTAGCAGTACATACAGTAACTTCTGCATCGCCACCAAACACAACTACTGTTCCTGGTTCGTAATCAGCATCACCTAAATAGTTTTCTGCTAAGTCTGCGTATAATGCTTCTGTAGCAGTACCATTAAATGTAGTTGCCCAAACAGTGTTGTATCTATGTGTGCTTCTACCTAAACTTACACCATTATCAGAACCACCGCCATTTCCTGGGCCTTTGATTTCACCTGTATGATCAAGTGTACCAACGTTGCTAAAGTTACCTGTTGCAGTCCAGTTTGTCGTACCACTTATTGCTCCACTTGTAAATGCAATACCTGTCATACCTGCTAAACTTGTACTACTACCTCCAAGTGCAATACTTGTGGTACCTATAGTAATATCATCGTTTGCTAGTTTAGCGTTAGCAATACCACCGTTTGCTAATGATATCCAACCATCTGTTGCTGTGAATTCGGTGCTGTTAAAACTTGCAAGACCTCTATCTGCTTGTGTGATACCAGTAGCATTTGCTCTAGTTGTTGCAGCATTCATTGCTAGTTTACTTTGCACTATTCCTGCTGATGCGTTAACATCTGCATTTATGATACTACCGCTTGTAATAGCTGTTGTCAATTCATTAGCAGCAGTTCTTGTAAATGTAACGTCACCGACTACTTCTGCATTTTCACTGTTTTGTCCAGTACCTGTAAATGTTAACAGTTGAGCACTCATTAAACCACCTGAACCTGTGATTGTAACATCGCCAATGTCGTTTAATTCGTCTGTTTTGTTATCAATGTAGTCTTTGGTTGCTGCATCACTGCCTGCTACCGGAGTAGCTAGGTTAGTAATTCTAAATCCACCCAAGCTCATGTCATCTTCCATTGGTGTCTGACTAAATCCAGGACCACCTAGTGACATAACACCTGGACCAATTTTACTTGCTGTTAATGCGCCATCTCTGTCAAACCCTAATCTGTAGTTGATATAATTCTCAACTGCGGTTTGTGTTGGTACTGCATCACCTTTTGGATCTGTAAATGTGTCATCGTTGCTAAACTCGTTAACACGCACACCACGTTTGAAACCAATACCGTCAATGTTTGTAAGAACAAGTGCAGCGTTAAATGTAACACTACCAGTACCTTGGTCAACTGTAAAGAATCTACCAACACGGAAGAAACCATCTTGGTCTGTCATAACAGTAAACACACGCCCTTTTCTACGTTCTTGAGCTTGTGCAGCACTCCTTGTTCCGTTTTCGTCAAACGCATCACTTGTGCTTGTTGCACTTGTACCAAAAGGCTTACCAAAAATACGTTCTGGGTAGTTAGCAGTGTTGTAACCACCAACACCAATATCCAACATATCGTGTCCTGTTGCACGACATGTTGAAATGTTAACTGTGATCTGTGCTGGTTCGCCTGCTGCTAAACCTGCTTTTAGTGTAACACCTCTACTGTTTGTTAAACTTATTGCAAGGCCGCTTGCTGTAGCTGGCCAATTTACGTCAGTGCCAGAAACATCCGCAATTTGTATAATACCAATAGTTTCAGTGGAACCAATACCGTCATCGTATTCATATTCAGCATAACCTGTAATAAGATGTACCTTACCACCCCATGTCATCAACATATCGTTATTTGCAATTCTAGCTTTGCCATCGTTATCCAGTGCATTGATAGCAATAAATCTGTCACCTACAGTAGCACCTAATGTGTTTGCACCACTAGCACCTGCTGCTGCAATCAAGTCTGTATAGTTTGGATCAATTGTAAGACTTGGAGCAGTGACTGCACCGTTGATAGTTTCTATGTTTGCAATAACATCTTGATCAACAGTTAAGTCGATATATCTATAGTTAGCATCAAATGTAACAACACGTTTGTTGCCTAATCCATCAAGTTGGAAACCATCTGTAATTGTAGTACCAAAACTAATTGTTCTGTATGTAATGCTTGTATCATCTTCAGTAAAGATAAATGCTGTACTTGGACGTACTGGCAAGTCATCTACTGGTAATCCATCTACAACAAAGTTTTGTTTGTGACGTACAACCAACGGAATATCATGTGGAGTATCTTCTTGCAAACCATTTTCTGTAGTACCTTCGATACCCGTACCAAAGTTAAATCTCCATACTCTACCATTTAACACTGGTGATTGAGCATCAAATGCAGGTGTACCTGTAATTCCAACTTCTGTAATGCCGCCACTGCCATCTACTGCTATAACACTAATTACAGCATCATTGGTAATAATACTACCGTCTAGTTGGTTACCTGCTACGTCAAATGTGTCTGAAACTGCATATCCAGCACCTGCACTTTCAATTATAACGCTATAGTTGTTGGTTCTATCTTTTGTTATTGTAAAAGTTGCTTTGCTTGTTTGAGGGCTTGATCCTGTATAAGTTGCAGTGATTGTATCGTTAACACCTTGATACCCATCAAGGATATAAGAAGTTTGTTGCGCATTTGTGATTTCATATGGCTGATACAAATCACTAGAACTACCTGGCGCTAGTCCATGATATATTTCTACTTCTGAAACGTTGTTAGGTAACCCTTCCAAATCGTATGCATACAAGAACAATGACCCATCGCTTGCATCAAGGTTAAGTGCTTCATAGCTTGTAGGTACACCAATAAGCGTAGCACTGTCATCACCGAACGCTTCATCACTGGTGTTCCAGTTGCCTGTTGTACTATGAACAAATACAGTTGTACCACCGTCTTTGAAGAAGCTAACAACACCTGTAGCACCTGAAATCTCTTGGCTGATTGTTTCACCAACCGTAATACTGCCAGGAACACTTGCAAACTTCAACACCGCAGATGCTCTAAACACTTTAGCAGGGAAAACCATGTTATCTTCAAGTGTTACATCTGTTGGAATTTCGTCTGGATCTGAACCATCAGCAACAAGTCCATAGAAGCCATAACTGTTGTTACCTGCAATACTACGAATCTGCGAACCATCTTTAGCAAGATAACCTGTGTGACAGTAGTATGTAAACATACTAACAAGTTCTGATAGAGCGTTGTTAACACAGACTGCACCAAATCCTAGGTCGTTGATCTGTGTAAAGTCGTTAGCAAGCATTGATCTATTACCACCTGATTGGATAAAGATATCAATACCTGTACCGCTTGCCCAACCTGTGCCATCATTACTGGTTTCGTCAAGAACTAGATTAGCTGTACCTGTTGCTTGGTTGTAGTTTGTAATTGTGTTAACCTGATATCTAGCACCGTTGTAAAAGAATGGGAACGGTGTAGGTGGTTGTCTAACAAACAAACCATGTCCTGCAGGTGAACTTATACTAACATTGAACGCACTGTTTACTGTATCGATAGTTGCTGGCATGTTGCCTGCATATCCGTCTGCAAACAAACCACCTGCAAAGTTTCTATTTGTTCCTTTTGATTGCGAGAAACTTGAACCTGTTTGACAATAAGGAGATCTAGTTAGGATTTGACCTTCTGGGTCAAGCACCATCATAAAGCCACCATGTCTTTGCACTGTTAGGTTTCTAACAATTGTGTTATCGTTACACAGCAACACATCCATTTGATTGTTGCGCTTAGGTGGATTGAATGCTGGGTTATTAAAGTATACAATACAATCTACCAAAGCATCAAAGTTAGTTTGCGCATCTACTTCTGTTGTAAACTGATCATCAAATACCTGAGGTATTGCACCAAGTGCTGTAAACGGATCTGTGTCATCGTTTTGTAAAACATTAGCAGCAATAGTTTTTATGTATGTAATGGCTGCAACAGTTTGCAATTCTTGACCTGCTACTGCACCTTCATAATAAGCACCTTGATTTGTTAATGTTGCTTCACGTCCACCAAATATGTTTTTCAAATCGCTTGAAAAGCCGTCAAGGATAAGTCTTGTATCTCTACGACATTTTGTAGCATCGTAAGTAAAGCCGCTCCATATACCTGCGCCACCTGCTACTTGGGCATCAATCCATTGTATTACTTCTTCTGCAATAAATTCTTTGTTAAGTTCGATAAGTCTTGCGGCATCAGGGAAGTTACCTGGATTGTTAGCACCATCTGTTCCTACGTTCACTGCTGTTGAGCTGTCCTGAGCATAGTGATAACCATACTTACCGTTTTTGCTGCTTACTGGGTGAACAAAGGTAATACCACCACCAGTTGTTGACACTGTTAGTATAACGTCAGCAGCACCACCACCGCCTAGATTGCTATCAGGTATGGTAATAGTTTCACCTATAATCCATCCTTCGCCGCCATTTTCTATAGTAGCAAGTGTGACTGCACCAGTACCGTCTACTGTAACTTCAAATGTGGCCTTAGCACCAATATTACTTGAAGCATAATCTGTAGCAGCAATACTGTAAACACCTGCTGCACGACTGACATCTGCGCCACTTGTGATAGACACTGCTGTAATCGGTGATTCTGCCGCAGCTAGTCCATCTACGTCAACATCTCTATAGAAATACGTATTAGCCCAACGTGATTGCGATACACCTGTTTTTGGACGTATAACACAACGTCTAAATTCGTCACCTTTGATACTTACGTTTTCTGGTAACTTGATTGGCAAGTGTTCTTCATAAATGCCTGATTCTACTCTTACTGTGATTTGGTTGTTTTGTGTTATCGCACCAAACTCTAATGGCTCACCTAATATAAATTCAATAGGTTCTTTTAGTTCAACTGTAACTCTGTCTGTTGTTGCTGTATAACCACGTTCGTAATTTGTAATAAATCCTGTTGCACCACTTGTAACACCTCTGATCAGTTTACCTTCACGTAGGTCTGGGTTTCCAGCAATACCTTGATCAACAGCAGGATTACTACCATTGTCAAATTCAAAGATATAACCATTACCAACAATCAATGCCGCATCATCTGCTAAACTATCATTTAGGAATGTCAATATATCATCAAATCTATCATCGTATGCATCAATAACAGGTGTGCTGATTGTGCCTGCTGCTGTAAGAGCAGCAAGTATATCTGTTCTTGCTTTGTTAATACCAGCAACAGTTTCTGTGTATTGTGTAGATTTTGCTTTTACTGCACTTGGGTTAGCACTGTAACGCTTACCTGCCCAACGACTTAGATAGTTACCGCCACTTTGAACATCTAGTTTAACCGCAGTAAGTATTAATCCTACATCACGTCTGCACAATTCTTCATTGTATACTAAGTCAGGATATGTAGTGCCAATAAATTCAATAACATTATCTGCAATCTCATTTAAGTTTGCTTCAACTACTGCCGCTGCTAGATCACTAGTTGCCACTGGAGATATAACACCACTGATAGTTGTAGTTAATGAATCATTATCTCCTTCATTGTATGTTATTCTTTGCACATATGGACCTGGTTCAAACGGTGTACTTTCAATAATTTCTGTAGCTCTAACCATAGCAGCATTGATAGTTCTGTATGAATACTGCGGAGATCTACCTTCTTGTCCTGCAGGTGTTGTTGATTGTGCATCGTCACCTGTGGTGCTAACATAAATGTTTGTTGCACTTGCATAACCTTGAGTATCAACATAAAGTTTTGTAACAGCCTGTAAATCGTCTGCGCCATTTGGAGTGCCTGCGCCACGCAATGGAATTGGGTGATCTGCTAGGAAAAGATCGTCAAGCATTGTTCTGTTTTCAGTTGTACCTGCACGTGATATTACATCTTCCATTGCTGGTAATTCTCTACCAGCAGCAGGTGGTACACCTGTGTCATATCTAAGATGCCCAGTCATTTCGTCACCATCGACGTTGACATAGGTATCATCTGTGTAGCCTTTGCTTACAATCACGTTGTCACTAGTAATAGCAGGTGCCCCTGGGTGTGTTGTTGTCCAATCTGCAACTAAAGTATCGATATCGTCACCAGAACCTGAAACATTTCTAAGCACAGTATTAACGCCATCGCTGTAGGCTAGAACACTGTTAGCATTTAATGGTGCTGTAATTTCCGGGTCAGGGTCTCTATTAATGTGTGGATCAAGTATTTCAACTTTGAGAGTACCTGAATCTTCTAGCGGATCACCTAATGGATCTGCAAAAGTGAATACAACACTGTTTGTTAATTCATTTGGAGAACTCTTATCATTGTTGTTAAATCCGCTGTCACTAACAAACTTATAAAAGTTGATATTTGATCCATCTGCTGAAACACCTGTTATAGCATTTTCGTTGCCAAGGTATGTGTTAGGAGTATCGTCCAAATCCTTAAATGAAATAGTACCGCCTAAACCAAAGACAGCATAAAGTTCTTTGAAATTTTCGTTTACTTTCTTAAAACTTTCGCGAATACTATCGCCTGTGCCGTCATTGCCCTCAATACCAATGTCAATTTCTTCTCTAGCCATTTATTTTTCCTTTACCACTGTGGTACTAAATTGTCCATATCAAAGTTTACACTTACTCCGCATCCACATGCACTTTGTGCATTCGGATTACGTATTTCAAAGTTTGCACCTACTAAACTTTTAACATAATCTACTTCTGTTCCAATTAGAAACATCAAACTATGGGAACCTACAACAAAAGCACAGCCGTTTGCAGTCTTAACAACTTCATCGCCTTCTTCTAAATCAACAGGTGATGCAATGGTGCCCCAGTCGTATTCAAACCCTGCACAACCTCCGCCCTTGATGTTAAGAGTGATTCCGTAACATTGGTTCTCTTCACACAACAAATCGATTTGTTTTTCTGCTGATTCTGTTAAGGTTAATATGCTCATTTTGGTTCCTTTCTAATATTTATCGTTGCTTTTTATAATCTTAATGTAAATATAGTTATGTTTATAAAAGAATATTTAATTGATACTTGGCATATGCGCCGCAGCAAACTTGGCAAGCAACACACTTATAGTCGCAAAAAAACAATGGTAGTATTGCGATGTGATGCTTGTGATACAGAATTTACTCGCGAACGTGGTAGTATGGATCCAAAAAGACTCAGCAACAACTACTTTCATGTTTGTGAAAATTGTGATGCAAAACGTTTTGCACAAAAGCGTGGAGTTACTGCAAAGAAAGTCTGGACCATGAGTGCTAGTAGTAATATACCTATAAGCAAATTATAATGTGTAAAGTTCAAATGATTTACTTGTCATAATTTGGTCATGTATTTGTATGCATTTTTTAACAATTTGATCATCTAAATCAAATTGAAAATCCTTTGCTATCTTTTTTGCATATTCTATGTGTTGCGGTATAGTAGGATGATCATCTTTTATTGGTTTCTGTGTCCAACTCATTCCGGTTGTAAATTTATATCCACCTTTATATAAACTGCGCATATCATCCATGCTTGTTATGAAGTAGTTTTTACCAGTTGATTGTAACAATGCTTGAATGGCAATTTTATAATTTTCTGTTTTTTCTTCTTCGTAAAATTCATTGTAATGATGTTTTATTCTACGCCAAATATTTTTGTTTTCTGTACTGAGTCTTATAGGACCATCAGCTTTGGTCCAGCCATCTCTAGTAAGATAATCAAACCTTAGAGGACTGGACCATTGAACAGTAATAAGATCAAAGTTTTCAAACTTGTCTTTTTTGTATTGCTCTAATATAAAATAAAATATACGTTCGTTTCCACAGCCTGACCAACCTTTGTTTTCAGCTTGTAAAATATCTGCATATGTTGGCCACATATACTGTGTAAAACTACATCCGTAACTGATTACTCTTGGCGCCAAATAGTGTATGCTCCATAGGCAATAGCACCATATGCAATTAATTTAGTTAGTGGTGAAAAGATAATAATTGCTGCACCTGCTGCAACCATAAGCACTCCGTCGATACTTGACCGTTGCTTTAATCTATTGTCTATCCAATCTTTGATCATTTCTCAATCTCCTAATGTGTTTGTCTTGCTCAAGCACTGTTGCTTCTAAACGCTTGAGTTTTTCTTCCAATGCTTGTACATAAGCATAAGTTGGAATCTGTTTTTCAGTTTCGTCTTCACCTAACATGGTAAAACTGTTTACACCAGCACCTTTTAATCCGCCAAGCACACGGTTAGGATTTTTATCTTTAACAATACCTTGTGGAGTTTTCGCTCCATACATTTTGCTCAAATAACTCATACTGTATTTATAATCATGTTGTTCTGTTGTAAAATATCTTTTACTTGCTCATATGTATGTGTGAATACACTACAAGTGATAATAAATCTACGTAACTTACTATTATTTGCTGCACTGTGAGGCTTGCTAGTATCCAACAATATAGGATGCTGCATAAACTTCATATGATCATACATATGTCTATTACTATCATCAATAGGAGGAAAATTTATTTCTCCTTTTGATTCTACTTTATTTTGTTCCCAATATGGATCTGTATGATCTTTTGCAGTGTATACATCTCCTACAACATTGACTGGAAAATTAATTGCACACTTACGTTGTAAGTCGATATGCGGATTGTACACACCATGGGGAGGATTCACAAAGAATAATACTTCAATTGGAAATGGCAGTTTAAGAATATCTCTAATATATTTTTTTAATTCTTTGCTTTCAATCCTTGCATAATCAATAAAATGATCATCCTCTTGTTCTTCCATTGTGTATGTTTGATCTTGAATACACTGGAGTGCAAGATAAGGATCGTAGTCAATATCTAAAAGAGTGTAGCTCATGCAGCTACCTTTACAGCAAAAGGATCTTTATTCATATAGTAGCGTTCAAGTAATTGTGTGTTTGCAAGATTCTTCATCTTAGCCTCTACCATAATGTCAGCCCACTCCCAATGTGACAATGCCCAGTCATTGCAAGCATCATTCCACAAGTAATCACTGTGTGCTCTCAGTTTTTGTTTTTTATATCCGGATTCAAGTAGTGTGTCCATGTCTGGTCGTACACTTGGGTTAGCATCTGTAAGGTAATCTTCACGGCTAATGCTGTAGTGCATAGCAGGACGCTCACCCCGCCAACTATCGATAATACGGTATATACGGTCGTCATTTGGTTCAATGTATTCTCCTGTCTTCACCCAATGGTGATGTATGTCTAGCACCAAAGCGAGATCGTCTGCAAGCTCAAGGCTGGCGTCGAGTCCCCACGAGTTTTCGTCGTTTTCGATTGTAATAGTGTTTCTTGCTTCCGGCGAGAGACGTTTAAGGACGTCTTTGATACCGGCTGGACCTTTTCGGCCTGATATGTGGACATTGCACTTGAAATCTTGGAATTTCTTGCCGTAGCCCATCCACCGTAGTAAGTTGACGTGATACTCAAACTCATCTATGCTCCTTTCGACGATTTCATCGTTATCGCTGGCGAGGACGGTAAACTGTCCAGGATGCATACTAAGTCTGACATCGAGGGCTCGTGCCGCTTCGCCAACCTTTGCGTAGTGTTTCTCGCAGTACGCAACCACATCAGGCTTAGACCAAAAATACATCCAGCTAGACTCGGTAGCACAAGGAAGCTGATTGCTACCCAATCGTACCATACGTAACTCTTGAGGAAGACTTCCAACATACTCTACTAGCCTTTTTGCTGCGGCTGCGTTATGTACCATGATGTCCCAGAGCCGCTCTTCTGCAACATCTCTTGTTTGTCTATTTAGCCAAGCAACAGTTGTACATTTTTCTGTAAGTGGCCGTTGTAGTTCTTCTAGAACTTTCTTTTTTTGTGTTTGATCTGGGTGCAGGTATTTGCAAGCAAAGCCAATACGCTTTTGCTGCGATTTCAAATAGTCACCTGCTGTTGTAAATTTTAAGTCTTGCATAATACTAGTATACTCACTTTGTTGTAGTTTGTCAAGATACAAATGCCTTTTCTTGTACAAATGTACCTGCTTGTTTTTTATTGCCTTCGTTAAATCCCATGCTTATTAATCTGTCACGCATTTCATTGTTAAAATCTATACTGCCACAAAGCATAACCTTATCCTCTTGAGGATTTATGCCATACCACAGATGTTCGTCATCAATGTAATATGTTATGCGTCCTTGATATTCACTTTCTTCTTGTGTTACAGTTGGCATGTATTTGTGCAACGGCAATTGAGATAAAAACTCGTTGTATGCTGCAAGTTCTTTGTTTGTTCTAACAGTCCATGTAACTGTAATTTTATCAAAACTATCAAATGTTTCGGGATCACGTAGTAAACTAATAAATGGTGCAATGCCAGTACCTGTTGCCATTAACCATAAGTGTCCGCCAAGTTCAACATTGCTTAATGTTAATGTACCTGTAGGTTTATCTCCTACTTTTAATTGATCACCTACTTTAATATGTTGTAATTTACTAGTTAATGGACCGTCTTGCACCTTAATGCTATAAAACTCCAAATAATCATCGTAAGGACCGCTTGTAATACTATAAGCTCTACTTGGAGCATTTGGCAATCCGATCATTACAAATTCGCCAGCAGTAAATCTGTAACTGCGTGGACGTTCTGTTCGTATTCTAAATAATCTATCTGTGTAATGCTCAACTTCTATCACTGTTAAATCTAACATTATACCCATCTTTCTTTTACCCAAGGATCTTCACAATTGTGTGGATTAGGATCACCGTGAAATACAGCAATCTTTGTACTTGGTTGAACTCTTGGTCTGTCTATTTCTTTGAAATTGCGTTTGCCGTTTACGATCGTTAAACTGCTTTTGCTTCGCATTTCCCATTTATAACTCATAATCCATTCATCAGGCCAAAATTCATGATTTTTAATATGTTTGTACATCCAATCTTGATCGCCACGGTTACGTGCTGTATGATTACTTACGTGTTTTTTGAAATCTTCCCATAAATTATGATATTCTCCTACAGTGGTTCTAAAAACACTGCTGTTCATTCTATCCCAATTTGATCTAACGTGTCTGTTAAAATCTCGTATAATACAAAATTTACCAGGCTTGTATGTAAACAGTTCGTCAATGTTTCTAAAAACCACTACGTCTAAATCTAAAAATAACATGGTGCCATCAAGTGGTAAGTCAGCACTCATAAAGTAAGGTTTATACCACCAACCTTGTGTTGGTAACTTTGGCAGTGGTTCTACTCTAATGTTCTTGTCTAAATTTGAGTCGTTTTCAGTAAAGCACACAAATTCATAGGGGACAGAAATATTTCTGTCCACCATGTTTTTTAATTTGTTTACATAATCTGCGCTATACTTTGTTCCATGCTTTAAGCAAACAACATAGCGTTTATCGCTAACTTCAACAGGAGAAGGTTTTAACTTGTCTGCTTTAGCAAGCAATTTTTTTGCTTTACGTTCTTCTTTAGTTTCAGTCCACTGCTTTGTAGATTGCACTGTTTGCTCCATGTTCTGCACATTCAACTTCTACGCAACGACAACGACCGTTGGTCATTTTGCTTACAAGTTCATCTGCACATTCCCAGGCGTGATAAGCAAACTTTTCTACACCTACACCATCTAGGATTGTAAGTTCAGCAAGTCCTTTTGCCTCCAAGTCATTAAATGTTTCCATTTCTGGATCGTCTGCGTCTAATACAATTTTATGATCGAATGTATCTTCTAACCAGGCTTTAAGCGGCTTTAACCCACCAAAGTCAACAACCCAATTCTTTTCATCAAGTTCATCTGCTGCAAATGTAAATCTAAACTGCAAACTGTATCCGTGTAAAAATCTGCAATGACTATGTGCTTTAGGTTGTCTAAAGCAGGCACTCAATCCTATGTTGTGCCCGTATGTTTTTGTACTGTAGTAACTCATATTATACTCCTCGGCTACTGGAGTGTGCGGAATATTTATAGTGGGTCGAACACGTAGTCCACTGTACTAATAATATACTACTTATCTTTGAACTTGTCAACAGTTAGTTCTTCTCGAATACTTTTAAGTTCGGCTGCTACTTCTACTACACCGTCCTTGGTGCTGGTGAGTGTTTTTACCAATAGGTGTATGCTTTTCATAGTCCACCACCACCAAATAACTGCCGTGGCAAAATACATACCAGTAGCAATAAAGAACAGTGTGCGTAAATCACATACTTGGAAAAAGTATGCTACCATCAACAGGCCAGTAAAAAAAATGGGCGCCAGTATTGCTGCTCTGTTCCATAACA
>Ga0255780_10002466_pt1 | contig 16653 bp, 22 predicted proteins | sample 071ome_32_FD_179978 | JGI IMG/M metagenome (GOLD analysis project Ga0255780, IMG submission 179978) | Coastal salt marsh microbial communities from the Groves Creek Marsh, Skidaway Island, Georgia - 071405AT metaG (version 2) | ecosystem: Environmental > Aquatic > Marine > Intertidal zone >... | reverse complement strand
TTAAGTTTCGAAGAGTATTTAGAAGAAGACATGCGTATTGCAAAAGCGTCATCATTTGCTAAAAAACACGCTGGTGATATGAAAACTGCAGTTAAAAAGATCGAAGGTATTCGAAAAGGTTTAACTAACCATCCTAAAGTTAAAGACGCTTTAAAGAAAGCTAATGAAGAACTTTCTGAAAATCCTGTTGTTGGAATGGCAGCTCGAGCCGCTGGTGCAGCAATTGGAAATAAAATTGTTGATAAAGCTGAAAGCAAAATGAAAGCAAAAGAAAAAGTTAATGAATTATCTAAAGGTACATTAAAATCTTATGCGGATAAAGCTCATCAAGATTCATTGAATAAAGCATATGATGCTGCTCATACAGGTGATCGTAAAGAATCAGACAAGCTACATAAGCAAGCTACTAAAAGAGCTGATAATGTTAAGAAGGCTGATATGAAAGCTTCAATGAAAAAAGAAGAAAATTTAGATGAATTATCAAAGAAAACTTTAGGTTCATATGTTAAAAAAGCATCGTTTAATGCTGCTCAATCAGCGTATCAAGCAGGCGGCTCTAATGGAAATATTGCTAAACTTCAACCACATATGGATAAATTAAATAAAAGAACTGCTGGTGTAAATAAAGCAACTGATAAATTAACTAAAGAAGATGTAGACGTTGAAATAGAAACACTTAAATCATATAAAGATTTTATTAATGAAATGCAAGGCGGCCGATATGTACATAAAGGTACTAGATACGGTGGTTCAGCACAAGTTGATCACGATCATGAAAAAGATTTTGGTATTGACAATGAGAAAGAGAAATTTAAGAGACTTTTACAGAAGAAGAAACCTGAGCAAAAACCTGCTCAATCTTCCACAGTAAAAAAAGGTCGAGGTAGACCAATGGGTTCCAAATCTGGCGCTCGTAATTAAAAGGAGAAATTAAATGGCACTTTGGGGAAAAACAGATACAGCAAATGATAAGCCTAAATACTTATCAACTGCTGATAAAAATGCAACAGTTGGTGTTGACGTAGCAGAAGCTACAACACCAGCAAACATTGCTAAAGGTATTAATAAACCTGGTTGGGTTAAATATTCAACATACACAGATGGCAACGGTAATACAAGACATAAAGCTGAAACATTAGTTGCATTTTCATCTATGTCAGGTGATGCAGCTGACGATGCAGTTGCAGTCGATCCAGTAATTACAATCGGCACACAACCAGTTGCAGCTTCAGTAACATCACCAGCTGATGCTACATTTACTGCTGCAGCTACTGTAAATAATGGCGCAACACCTACATATCAATGGCAAGTTTCTACAGATAGTGGTTCAACATGGGCTAATACTGTAGATGCTGATGGTACTGCTGCAACATTAACAGTTGTATCTACTGATGCTGAATATGTAGACGCTAATGAATTTAGAGTTGTGGTATCATCAACAACAGCTGCTGACGTAACATCTAATGCTGTTGCATTAACTGTTGCTTAATAAATATATCTGAGAGAGTGGTTAAACCGTCGTAAAAGGATGTAGTAAGCTAGGAATTTTGCGGTTTTCATACTAGCATGTAATAACTACTAAATTTTCACTCTCTCCATTGTGAAGTATAATATGAATCAAAAGTTGACAGATGATAATTTTTTAACCTACGCGATGCATCATTATGATAATGCCCAATGCTATAGTGTTGAGGAGTTTAATGATGATCTTAAAAGGTTTGTTTATTTAAAGAAGCTATTTAGTAGGTGGCAAGATAATTTAGAGTTAAAAGAAAACTTAATTCTAAACCATTTGATTATTCTATATAATCTATTTGGTGATCATGCTACAAATATGTTGTTCTTTAAAATAGATCCACAGCATTGGGATTTCTTGGCCACATTTCTAGTATTTCTAGGTCGTATGCCAGAAGAACTTCCACAGTACGGATTAAAATTATCAGATATGGAATTAGATTCATACATTATGTGTATACTCAGGGAAATTTAATGGCAAGATTTGTAGATAACGTACTCGCTTATAGAATTCTTTCAATGCTTGTAAAGAATTTTAAAGATACTCAGGCATATAAGCTTGGTCTTATCGATGATAAGGGTAAGAATATTAAGAAGCCTCAGACATCTAAAGAAAAAGATGCCTATACGTATCTTCATAAGCTTGTATTTAATATGAAAAAGATTATTAATCGTTTACCTGGTGGTGAATCTAAATTAAAATCTGTTGTAACAGCTTTATTTCTTATTAAAGAATACTATGAAAGTGGTAGTCGTACAACTTCACTTATGGAAGATAGATATAAAAGCCTATTAGAAATGGATGTATCTCTATTAGAAGAAGAGGTGCTTGTTGAAAAATTTATGAAAGATATGGACGAAGAGGCCCCAACAAATGCCACTGGTGTAGCAGTTTCGACAGATCGACCTGCCATCAGACGTAAAGATCTTAAGAAATATCAAATAATGAATAGAAGAAATGGGAACAATTAAACTATTTTTAGTTGCAGTTATTGTTATTTTTATTGGTATGGGTTTTTGGTATGTTACAAACCTTAAAGCTGATTTAGCTACAGCCCGTGCAAATAATGAAAAGTTAGAAAACGCAGTTAACCAGCAACAAGATGTTATTGATAAAGCATACCAAGATATAGAAGAAATAAGATCTATTAATGGTGCTTTAAAAGAAGAGTCAGAAAGACAAGCCGCAGAACTTAAAGCATTAAATGATAAGTTTTCGGTTAATGCTAAAGGTGAAAAACGTGACTTTGGTGCTATTGCTAAAGAAAAACCTAAAGCAATACAAAGATTGATTAATAGAGGTACTGATAATGTAATCCGCTGTTTAGAGATTGCATCAGGTGCCGAATTGACGGAGAAAGAGATTAATGCTAAGACAGCAAGTGAAGCCAATCCTGAGTGCCCAACCTTGGCTAATCCTAATTATAAGCCTCTTCTTAAGTAGTTGTTCTTTACTGAGTGGGTTTGGATGGAAATCGGAAAAACCGATAGAGGTTAGAACGCTAGAACAAGAACGCGTTAAATTAAACTTAGATAGTCCTAAACCATTGACAATTGAATCAATGGAATGGATTGTTGTTACACCTGAAAATGTTAATGAAGTATTCAAACAACTAGAAGAAAAGAATACTGATTTAGTATTATTTGCTATCACTGATGATGGTTATGAAATGCTTGCATCTGATATGGTTCTATTAAGAAACTATATTGCTCAGCAAAGACTGATAATTATGAAGTATAAAGATTATTACGAACCAGAACAGAAGGATACAAAATAATGGCAACAGAGGCAGATATCAAGGCGTTAGAGAAGATAGTTGAAAAACTAGACGACTCTATTGAGAAACTTACCGAAGTTAATAATAACATTGGCAAACTATTAGCCGTGCACGAGGAACGTATGAACAACATCGAAAAAGATACTGATCGAAATGTTGAAGACATTCGTGAGCTTCATACTAAGATTAATGAGTTTGGTAAAGAAATGCTTAAACGCATGGACGCGTTAGACTATAGCTTTGATACAAAGATGAAATCTCAGGCCGAAACTGCCACAAAGCAGCATAATGAAATACAAGCTAATGTTGAAAGAAAAATTGATCTTTTAGGAGATCGATTAAGAGTCTTAGAGCAGTGGAAGTATTTTGTTATTGGCGCCGCAGCAGTTATAGGATATTTAGTAAAATATTTAATGGGTTAAACCCTATACAGATATTATATTCTGTTTCACAATTAAAGTACAATTATTTTTTTAAATTAATATATTTACTTTAATTCGTTTATTTGTTATAATTATATTATGATTTATATTGACTCAAAGTATGTGAGCCTCCTGAGTTACAAGCTCAGAAACTTCAAAAAGAAAAAAGAAAACTATTGGAACTTTTCTTGTCCCATCTGTGGTGATTCAAAGAAGGATGCCAATAAAGCACGTGGATATGTATTCCTACATAAATCCAGGCTTGTCTATAAGTGTCATAACTGTGGTTATAGTTCTAATGTTGGTAATTTGATTAAGCATCTTGATTCAAATATGTATAATGAATATGTACTTGAAAGATATAAAGAGAATGCTAATAAACACTTCGACCACACAGATATCACAGAAACATCACTTATTGAAAAAGAAGTACAGATCAATACAGACATCGTAAAAGCAGGCGCGTTTTGTGTAGAAAACCTACCTTTTTCACATCCTGCGGTCAAATATGTAGTAAAACGTAAGATCCCGAATGATAAATGGAAGTATTTGTACTTTGCTCCTAAATTCAAAACCTTTGTAAACAACCTTAAGTTTCATTTTCCAAATACTGAGAATGATATACCAAGATTGATTATTCCTTATTTCGATAATGATAAAGTCTTTGCACTACAAGGTCGAGCATTTGGTAAAGAAGAACCTAAATATATTACAATTAAACTTGACGATGATAAGGAAAAGATATATGGATTGGACAGAATTAATAGAAAAGATACTGTCTATGTTGTCGAAGGTCCTTTGGATTCCTTGTTTATTCCTAATACTATCGCCGTATCTGGTGCTGGCATGGATTCTAAAACCATTATGGAGCTAGACTCTGTTATCGTAATGGATAATGAACCAAGATCTAAAGAAATCTGTAACTACATAGAAAAGTATATTGAAAATGGTTATAAAGTATGTTTATGGCCTGATACCATGAAAGAAAAAGATATTAATGAAATGATACTCAGCGGTAAGAAATCTGAAGACATTATAAAAATCATAAATACTAACACATATCAAGGTATAGAAGCCAAATTAAAATTTACTGAATGGAGAAAAGTATGAAAGTAAGATTAATAAGTTATAGTAAACCACATGAGAATATTCAAGCAGAAGGTTTAGAATCCGTTCAGGATCTGATTGCATTTTGTGCAAGAGTGTCTAACCCATCTAATCAATTGAATACAGAAACATCTGAAAAACTTATTAATTATCTCGTTAAACATAAGCACTGGTCACCATTAGAAATGGCATCTGTTTGTATGGAAGTTGAAACAACTAGAGATATTGCAAGACAAATGTTAAGACATAGATCGTTTAGCTTTCAAGAATTCTCTCAGCGTTATGCTGATCCAACTCAAGATCTTGACTTTGTTGTAAGAGAAGCAAGATTACAAGATACAAAGAATAGACAAAACTCAATTGAAACAACAGATTCTACCATAAAAGCATGGTGGGATGCCAAACAAAAATTTATTATTGATTATGTTCGTGAGTCTTATACTCAAGCAATTGAAAAAGGTATTGCAAAAGAACAAGCAAGATCAATTTTACCAGAAGGTAATACAGTATCTCGTATGTACGTTAATGGTACATTAAGATCATGGGTTCATTTTATTGAAGTACGATCAGGTAATGGTACACAAAAAGAACACATGGAAATAGCAAGAGAAGTAGCATGTGCTATTGCAGAAATCTTCCCAATGGCGGGTGATTTCATTTCAGAATAAATGTACATTAAATTATACATTTGTTATAATAACTATATGGAGAAAATATGAAGATCGCAATTCTACTTGGTAGAGGTACTGAGGGTTGTGGCGTTACTCAATGTGCTTTACAGCTACAGAAAGTAACAGGCGCTAAGATCTTTTCCGCAAAAGATAAGAAGTGGCCACGAGCTAAAGGTATAGACATAGACCAAATTGAATTTTCTGTTGGCAAAGCGTGGTTAGAACATGCAGATATGATTAATACGTATGACTTATGTATCGTATATTCTGTGCCTTCAAAAGGACACCCTGAAGATTGTCAAGAAAACTTTATTAAAATGTTAAAGGCAATTAATATTCGCAAAGCATTTATTAATGTTGACCATAAACCAGCTTCTATTGCGCGTAATGCAAATCTTAAAGAAGTATGCGAAAGTGTTGATGTTATGATGACCCATTCATTGAAAAATGCTTTTACTAAGTTTGTACAAAAGAATAATATTACTGTTCCTGTCGTTAAGATGGGTCTTGGTTTTGATTATGATGCTCATCGAGCAAAGTATTGGAAACCAATTGAAGAACAAAATAGTGCAATGGTTCGATGGATTGGTCGTACATCAGGATGGAAAGGTCCTGAATTAATGATGGACTTTCATGAAGAATCATTAATGAATAATGGATTTATTACTGTACTCGAAGGTTTAGAAGCTTCTATTGCATATCGATCTATGATCTATCGTGATAAAGCATACACCGAAAGACGTGCACTAATGAATTATTTCAGGCCTGAAAAAGAATATAATGAAACTAAATTCACGCCTGATTTATATGGTAAGGAAGAATTAAATAAGGGAGCATACTTATATCCTCCTTACACAAACGTTGATGCGATGGAACGTATGTCGCTATCAGCATTCGGTTCTGACTTGTATCATTTAGAAGCAGAAATATATGGTAACAATATTGAAAATTGTCATGCAGAATGTATTGCATCTGGTACTGTACCATTATTTCATAAACACTTCTGTGATCATGTAATACATAAAGTACAAGGCAAGCCAATTAGCCAGTGCATAAATACTGGCACAATCGGATTAGATTATTCTAACTTCGATGAAACTCAAAAGCTTATGACTCAACTAAAAAATGATAACGTGATGAGAAATGAGTGGAGAGAAATGGCATTTGAATTCTGGAAACAGCATTCAGACGCTAAGCCTGTTGTTGATGAGATACTTAAGTTAGCAACAGAAACACAACAAACAGAAATTAATCAAGGACTAGAGGAGTTTTTCGCATGAAAATTTTTATCACAGGTATGGCAGGGATGATTGGTTACCATACGGCAATCCAATTACATCAAAGTGGCCATAGTGTTGTGGGTATCGATAACTTTAACGACTATTATGAAGTACAGTTAAAAAGGGATCGCGCTGCATTACTCAAACAAAACTATGGTATTGAAGTTGTAGAAGCAGATATTATTACAGCAGACTATGATACATTATTAAAAGATGTTGATGCAGTATTACATTTAGCAGCTTACGCAAACCCTAGACACTCGTTAGAGTATCCTCAATATTATATCGATACCAATATTACTGGTACACAGAAACTTATCGAAGGATGCGAAAAGAATGGTGTAGAGAATGTCGTTTATGCTTCAAGTTCATGTGTTATGCATGGACAACCATTACCATGGAATGAAGTTGATCGTCCATCACATCAAAACAACCCATACGGTTGGTCTAAACGAGCAAATGAATGTCAGTTTATGCATTCAAATATTAAGAACACATCTGGTTTAAGGTTCTTTACAGTGTATGGACCGTATGGTCGACCAGATATGGCATTATTCTTATTCACTAAAGGTATTATTGACCAAACACCGATTATTGCATTTAATAATGGTGATATGATTAGAGACTTTACATATGTACAAGACATCGTACAAGGAGTTGAGATATCACTGAATAACGTAGCAAATAATAATGGACATGAAATCTATAACATTGGACGTGGTGAAAAGGTTAACTTAATGGACTTCATTCATCATATTGAGAAGAAAGTTGGTAAAGAAGCTATTATTGATTATCGACCTAAACATCCAGCAGATGTGCCTGCTACATGGTCTGATACATCTAAGTTACAAGCTTTAGGTTATCAACCTGAAACAAGTATTGAAGAAGGTGTTTCTCATTTTATTGATTGGTATAGGGAGTATTACAATGTCTAAATTAAAAATTGGTATTATTGGTCATGGCTTTGTAGGTAAAGCTGTTGACTTTGGTTTTACAAATAACAAAGTTGAAAAATATATTGTTGATCCTAATCATAATACAACTGTTGATTCTATGTATGATGAAATGAGTCCTGACGTTGTATTTGTTGCAGTGCCAACACCAATGGGTGAAGACGGTCAAATTGATTCTTCTATTATTGAAGGTGTATTTAAAGATCTAGCAAGATTTAAACTTAAACATAAACCAATTGCGGTTGTTAAATCAACAATTACACCAGCAATTGTTAAGAAGCTTGAAAAGATTTATAATAGAATTACATTTAATCCTGAGTTCTTAACAGAAAGAAATGCTAATCAAGACTTTATTGAAGCACCATTGCTTGTTATTGGTGGTGAAGATCAGCATGATTTAATGTATATAAAAGATGTATATGATAAATACTCTAACTGTCGTCAATGCCCTACATATCTTGTAGACCTTGAAACTGCAGCAATGGTTAAATATACATTGAATAGTTTCCTTGCTACTAAAGTCTTATTCTTTAATAAGTTAAAAGACATCTATGATAAGTCTGGTGCTGAAACATCATGGGATTTATTTACAAGTATTATTGCTTCAGATCCTCGTATCGGTGAATCTCATATGCAAGTACCTGGTCCAGATGGTCGATTAGGATATGGCGGTGCATGTTTCCCTAAAGATACAACCGCACTATTGAAATATTCTAAAGATATTGGTGCAGACTTTGGCTTATTACAAAAAGTAATACAAGACAATCAAGAAATACGTTCTAGTTATAAAGATTTAGATGCACGTGAGAAAGAACAAAACGTAAAATTTAATGTACTTTAAATAGAAACTAGGATATAATTATTATAAATATGAAAAACACTATGAAAGTTGGCTTCACTGCTTCTACATTTGATCTGCTCCATTCTGGGCATATTGCTATGTTAAGAGAAGCCAAGGAACAATGTGATTATCTAATAGCGGGTCTTCAAATAGACCCGTCATTAGATCGTAAGGAAAAGAACTCTCCTGCACAAACTATCGTTGAGCGCTATGTTCAACTATCAGCAGTCAAATATGTTGATGAAATAATAGTTTACTTGACGGAGAGGGATTTAGAAGATATATTGGAGATGTTTCATATTGATGTTCGTATACTGGGTGATGAATACAGAAATAAACCATTTACGGGCAGAGACATATGTAAAAAACGTGGAATCCAACTATATTTTAATAAGAGAGATCACCGGTTCTCAACCAGCTCTCTTAGACAATTGGTCGCAGAAAAACAACAATAAAAGAAGATGGAGTCGGTATGGAAGATGTAGTTAATGGCATCAGGGTTGACTATTCTCGTGATTCTTTGTTTGATGAACTTGGTTTAACAAGACTAAGAGAATCATACATGATGGATGGAGAAGAAAGCCCGCAGCAAAGATTTGCTTACGTGTCAAGCAAATTTGGGTCAGACGCAGAACACGCACAAAGGTTATATGAGTATTCAAGTAAGCATTGGTTAAGTTATTCAACACCAATCTTATCATTTGGTAGATCTAAAAGAGGTTTACCTATATCATGTTTTTTAAATTTTATCGATGATACAGCGGAAGGTTTAGTTGAAAATTTGTCGGAAACTAATTGGTTATCTATGCTTGGTGGCGGTGTTGGTATCGGCTTCGGCATCAGGTCAGCGGACGATAAATCAACGGGCGTTATGCCGCACCTCAAGATGTATGACGCATCCAGTCTCGCTTATCGTCAAGGTAAAACAAGAAGAGGATCATACGCTGCATACTTAGATATATCACATCCTGATATCTTAATGTTCTTAGAAATGAGAAGACCAACCGGCGATCAGAACATGAGATGTTTAAACTTACATCATGGTATTAATATTCCTGATGCATTCATGGAGATTATTGAAAACTCTATGAAGGATGCAGACTATGATGATTCATGGGAATTAAAAGATCCACATTCAGGTGAAGTTGCTGAAGTTGTATCAGCAAAAGAATTATGGCAACGTATTTTAGAAATGCGTATGCAAACGGGTGAACCGTATTTACACTTTATTGACGAGTCAAACAGGCAAATGCCGCAATGGTTGAAAGACAAAGGATTAAAAATCCATCAATCAAACCTATGTTCTGAAATCATTCTGCCGACTAATGAAAAAAGAACAGCGGTATGTTGCCTGTCCTCTATTAACTTGGAGTATTATGATGATTGGAAAAACAACAAAATGTTTCTCAAAGATATGGCAGAAATGCTGGACAACGTGTTGCAATATTTTATTGACAACGCTCCTGATACCATTGCTCGTGCTAAATATTCTGCTACTATGGAGCGGAGCATTGGTATTGGTGCTCTTGGCTGGCACGCTTTATTGCAGCGAAAAAATATCCCTTGGGAATCCGCGATGGCTACAGGCCTCAACAAAGAGATATTCTCAACTATCAGACGCCGCTTGGATTCAGCGAATAAACACCTGGGTACAGAACGCGGTCCATGTCCTGACGGGAAGGCCGAAGGAGTAAGATTTTCGCATGTAATGTCAATTGCTCCAAATGCATCTAGTTCTATTATTATGGGTAATACTTCACCAAGTATTGAACCATTTAGAGCTAATGCTTATAGACAAGATACTTTATCTGGTTCTCATATGCATAAGAACCAATACTTGGATAAATTAATCTTAGATAAGGTTAAAGATCCTGAAAAGTATGATGAGTTATGGTCATCTATCATTGCAAATGATGGTAGTGTCCAACATCTCTCTGAACTTGATGATTGGGAAAAAGATGTATTTAAAACTGCGATGGAGATCGATCAAAGATGGGTTGTACAACACGCTGCAGACCGTCAAGAGTTTATTGATCAAGCTCAAAGTTTAAATGTATTCTTTAGACCTGATGCTGACATTCGTTATATTCATGCTGTGCACTTCTTAGCATGGAAACAAAAACTTAAGACTATGTACTATTGTCGTTCTGATAAAATTGCTAAAGCAGATAGAGTTGCCAAGCGTATCGAACGTGAGGTAATTAAAGAAATTGACTTCCAGCAAATGACGGAAGGTGAAACTTGTTTAGCATGTGAGGGATAAATGAAAAAACGACTATTGAAAGAACTTCTTCTTAAGTTCATTGAAAGAAGAAGAGCCAAGAAAGCTGGCGTATACATAATAATGAATGGTAAAAAAGTATATATAAAAGATATATATGAAGCAGAAGGTTATATTAACATCGAGACAGAGGAAAAAATAAATGGCGGATAAACTATCACTAAGAGACGAAAGATCATACTACAAACCTTTTAACTATCCATGGGCATTTGATGCATGGTTAAAACATGAACAATCACATTGGTTACATACAGAAGTACCAATGGCAGAAGATGTAAAAGATTGGAAAAAGAAATTAACCAATGAGGAAAAACATTTCCTTACTAACATCTTTAGATTCTTTACACAAGGTGATATTGATGTAGCCGGTGGCTATGTTAAGAATTACTTGCCATATTTCCCACAACCAGAAATAAGAATGATGTTAATGGGTTTTGCAGCAAGAGAAGCATTACATATTGCAGCATACTCACATCTAATTGAAACACTCGGTATGCCTGAGTCTACATATAATGAATTCTTAGAATATGAAGAAATGAAGGATAAACACGATTATGTTACCGAACTCAGCTCGAAAAATGGTGATAAAGCATCGACTGCCGCTCATATTGCAGTATTCTCCGCTTTTACGGAAGGTATGCAGTTGTTTAGTAGTTTTATCATGCTTCTTAATTTTCCTCGTCATGGATTAATGAAAGGCATGGGCCAAATCGTTACTTGGTCTATTGTTGATGAAACTCAACATGCTGAATCTATGATTAAGTTATTTAGAACTTATATTGAGGAAAACAAAGAGATCTGGAACGACTCTCTTAAATCTAAAATCTATTCAATTGCAGAAAAGATGGTTGAACTTGAAGATAAGTTTATCGATCTTGCTTTCTCTCAAGGTGATATGAGAGATTTAAACTCAATTGATGTCAAAAAATATATTCGATATATTGCTGACAGACGTCTTATCTCTTTAGGTATGAAAGGTATATTTAAAGTGAAAAAGAACCCATTACCATGGGTAGAAGAAATGATTAATGCTCCAGTACATGGTAACTTCTTTGAAAATAGAGTTACTGATTATGCAAAAGGTGCATTAAAAGGTTCTTGGGAAGATGTCTGGGGTACAGCACACGCTGCATAATTATAAATAATAGTATATTGTAATAAGGAAATATATGGCTGTCAGACATTTTGTTTGTGAGCACTGTGATTCTCATGGTAAAATTACGGTGAAAACAAATGACATTAATTCAGATGATATCGTTTACTGCCCTGTGTGCGGCGGCGATATCTTTGAAGATGACGACTATGATGAATAATGTGGTTATACAATGATCAACCCTTCGACGAAACACCGGAAGACTATCAAGGATTTGTTTACCAAATTACTGAACTGGATACTGGTAAGAAATACATAGGTAAAAAGTTCTTTTGGAAACCTAAGATACTTCCTGTAACTAAGTCACGTAAAAGAAGGGTAAGGACTCGAACAGAGTCCGATTGGAGAACTTATTATGGATCAAGCAAAGAAGTACAAATGCTTGTTGAAGATAAGGGCTCTGACAATTATAAACGAGAAATATTGCACTTATGTAAGACCAAAGGTGAGTGTTCCTATTGGGAATTATATCACCAAATGGTTAACCACGTCTTACTCAAAGATGACTATTATAATGAATTTGTCGGCGCAAAGATTCATTCAAAACATCTAAAAATAGAGGAAGGAGATCTATAATGATTATCCTTATGTTTGTAACAGCGTTAACATTATCTGTTATTGCTGCTTACTATTCATTAATGGGTTTAGCTGCCATATTTGCGGCAGCAGTAATACCTATCCTTGTTATGGGAGGAGTTCTAGAAGCCTCAAAGCTTGTTGTGGCCTCTTGGGTTTATAGAAACTGGAAAGAAGCTCCATTCTTACTTAAATCATATCTAACAATTGCTGTAATAGTCTTAATGGTCATTACATCAATGGGTATCTTTGGTTTCTTATCAAAGGCTCACTTAGATCAAGCTGTACCAACCGGCGATTATGCTGAACAAGTTTCATTTATTGATGAACAGATTGCTATTGAAAGGGAAACAATTTCAAATAGTAAAGCTCTCATCAAACAAATGGACGATGTTGTTAATCGTAAGATGGAATCAGAAGGTCGTGAACTGAAAGATGAAAACAATAATACTTATGTAGAAGATGTTGCTGAACGTGCATTAAAGATCAGAAGATCACAAGCAAGAGATCGTTCTGCTTTAACTAAACGTATCAAGGCATCCCAAGCCAAGATTATTGAGTTACAAAAAGAAAAGGCTCCACTGTCTAAAGATCTACGTGAACTTGAAGCAGAGGTTGGTCCAATTAAATATATTGCTGCATTAATATATGGTGATGAACTAGATCAATCATTATTAGAAAAAGCTGTACGTGGTATGATAATATTGATTGTTGCTGTATTTGATCCATTAGCTGTACTCATGTTAATTGCTGCAAACTGGTCATTAAAACATAAGCAACCCCTTGCACCTCAACCACCAAAAAATGGTTTAGGTCCCATACAAAGACAAGTTGCAAAAGGTCCAGATGTAAAAAAGCCTCAAGCTGAAGTTCTAAAAGAACCGGTGAAAGAAACTCCAGCTAAAAAACCTAAATCATTACGTAAACCTTTAAAAAGGAAGTGGTTACAAAAAGAGGAGGTTAAACCTACACCTCCTCAACCACGTAAACCATCACTTGAGATCTTTTCTGATGGAAAACATGCATTTAAGGATAAAGATCTTTTATAAATAATATAAACTGATATACATTATGCTCTTTTGATCTATATACGTTAAACTAATCGAGAGAGTAAAATGAAACGAGAATTATTCAAATTCGCGGCCTGTATTCTATTGGGTACGCTTTTATCTATTACTGTATTTGCTGAGACGAATACAGTCACATCTACGGTATCTGGCACGGTTACTGGTACAACTACAATCGATCGAACACCATCAACCGCGATGGCACCAAACATTATGATTAACCAAAACGACATGTGTAAATCTGGCGTTGGCGGAGGTGTACAATCTTCTGTTATTGGTTTAGCATTAGGTGCAACAGTTGTTGATGATAATTGTGAAAGAATTAAATTATCCAGATCATTATATCAAATGGGCATGAAAGTGGCCGCAGTATCTACACTATGCCAAGATGGTAGAGTATTTGATGCTATGATGATGGCCGGAACTCCTTGTCCAATTGAAGGTAAAATTGGTAAAGAAGCTATGGCATTATGGGAACAGAACCAAGATCAAGTCCCATCTGATGCAAGCTGGAAAGTTACTGTTGCTCGTAAAGAGAATTCTTCAGTACAAACATTTCCATATACAACAAATCCATTAGGTCAACGTAACTAGTGAAAGATACAGTAACAATAGTAGGTATTTTACTTCTTTGCGGAACGTTTTTCTATATGATGGCAGATGCAAAGAGTTATGAAATCGGTGGCACTGGTCCTGAAGGTGGTACAATTACTGATATCCAATCTTCAGATCAAGTTACTGGTACATCTACTGAAATTACTGCTGATGGCTATGAAGTTACTACAACCACTACAGAAACAACTACAATTATCTATGAAAATGTAGATAACGAAGTAGTCACTACAACTACCACTACAGAAACAACCGAAGGCGTTTCATCTGGTGATGTAATAAATGAATCTGCATGCGGTAACGTAACAGGTTCTACACTTAATCATTGTGCACATGTTCATATGGATTATCAAGGTGGTACATGGGACTTTGAAGTCAACCTTGCTGATTATTTAAATAGTAATGAATGGACAGATGGTTTCAATATTAACCAATCGATATATGGTTATGCATGTACAAACCAAATTGGCGGTGATTGTTCTTCCGGAACACTTGACCCTCTCACAGTAACTATTACAGTATCTGATCCTGTATCTGGAGAATCATATCAATCAGCAGAAACATTTTATTTAGATAATACATGGAAAACTTATGAATCTTCAATGAGTATTGGAGAAAATAATCTAGGTAGTAGTACAACGATCGATTTATCTTATTATGGTATTGATGCAGGTTATTGGGGTGGATATTATGGTCCAGTCTTACAATACCCTGAACTAGAAATTATTGATACACAGATTACAACAATCACACAACAAATTACAAGTATTGTTACAGAACAAGTATTAACTACACTCACAACATATGAAGATACTGTCGTAAGAAACTATATTGGTTCTACTACAACAACATCAGTTGCAGATGTAACATCAGATCCTACTTCCCCTGCATCACCAACAAGTGTTGTATCTTCTACACCAACAATAAGTGTCAATGTATCTACACCAACTGCAACAGTAAGTAGTTTTTCAATGGATGCTTCACCTATGAGTATGAGTCCATCTAGTTCAGATTCAGGTGGAGGAGCTCAAACTGCAGATGCTGGAGGATCTGGTGGAGGTTCAACAGAATCTAGTTCTAGTTCTTCTTCAAGCAGTTCTAGTTCTTCATCATCAAGTTCTAGTGGTGGAACTAAAACAGCAAGTAACTCTAAATCAGGTGGTGGATCTAAGAGTGATAGTAAATCAGATAGTAAAAGTGATTCAAAATCAGAAAGTAAATCAGGTGAATCTAAATCTGAAGGAGAATCAAGCGATGAGGCTAAGACAGAAGTAGCAAATGCCATCGCACAAAGAATTGTAGCTGATATTGCTTCTGGTACTGGTGATCAGGCAGCAGCATTAGCAGCAATGGCATCATTAGGAGCAAACCTAGTTGATGCTTCATTATTTGATCTTGCCAACTTTTACGTTGGGGAAGACATTTATATAAATAAGACCATAGAAGATGTTTATGGGGTTGCCTTTACGTATGCGCAAGACAAACTCATGGATAAAATGGTAGAACAGCAATATCAATAACGGGAGATGATTATGACTGAAGAAGTAAAGGGCTACCACCCAGCAGATACAAATGGTGATGGTGTAGTTTCACCTGAAGAACAAAAAATGTATCTGGAATTTAAACGAAAAGAATTAGAAGACCAAGATGCAATGAGAGATGCTCAAAGAAACATGGCATGGTTTGCATTATTTGGTATGTTACTCTACCCATTTGCTGTTGTACTTGCAGTATTATTAGGTTTAGATGGAGCAGCTAAAATCCTTGGTGATATGGCTGCAACATATTTTGTTTCTGTTGCTGCGATTGTAGCTGCATTCTTTGGTGGTCAAGCATTGACTGCTAAGAAACCTGCTGCTAAATAATATAAATAAACCTTTCAATGAAGGGATATTATTATGGCAAAGAAAACAAAATCAACAATTAAAGTAGCTCACGAACCAGTTTTTAAAAGAACAAGTCAAGGTGGGCGTAAACCAAAGATGCAGACTATGAATAAAAATAAGAAAGCATCTTTTAAGAAATATAGAGGTCAAGGGAGATAAGATGGAAATCGACGTAGGTGGAATTAAATTTAAAGGCGGTAAAATCTTTGTAATACTCACAGCGTTATCAACTGCTGCTGGTATTGTATGGGGAGCTGCCATGTTCTGGAAAGACTATATGGAAATGAAAGAACAAATTCAATCCTACGTTGCTCCTGATTTATCTGAATTTGACAAAAAATTAGCAATCATAGAAGAAAACTCTGCAAAAGCAGTTGACTATACACGAGATATTAAGAATGATCTTAAAGCAGACATTCGTAAACTTGAAGATGTAGTTGAAACTGTTGAGCGCTCAACCAAGCAAGCTCAGCGTGATATGGATAAGGATCTCCGTGAACTCCGTAAGGAT
>Ga0255780_10002462_pt1 | contig 16666 bp, 16 predicted proteins | sample 071ome_32_FD_179978 | JGI IMG/M metagenome (GOLD analysis project Ga0255780, IMG submission 179978) | Coastal salt marsh microbial communities from the Groves Creek Marsh, Skidaway Island, Georgia - 071405AT metaG (version 2) | ecosystem: Environmental > Aquatic > Marine > Intertidal zone >... | reverse complement strand
TGGTCGGGGTGAGAGGATTTGAACCTCCGGCCTCCACGTCCCGAACGTGGCGCGCTAGCCAAGCTGCGCTACACCCCGATGGTGCGACGTCCGATGCTACCCGGCGTCGACGGTTTCTTCGGTGGGAGCATCGTCGACGCCGATCGACTCGACGACCTCGGGCTCTGCATCGGGCAAACCCTCGGCAAAGCAACCACCGCCCGCAATGGCTCGGCTGGCCCGACGCAATCGAAGTGCATCGAGGGGCTTGATGAGCCAGCCATCTGAACCGCTGCGACGGGCCAGATGTACGTCGACGTCCCGGTCGAGCAGGATCATGATCGGGACATGAGGCAGGGTGCCCGCACTTTCGTCGAGGCGGAGATCCATGGTGACGGCGATACCGCCCATGGTGCCGATCTGCATGTCGAGGATCACGAGATCGGGAGTCCTCTCCTTCACGAGTCCGGCCACTAGTCGACCTTCGCGGCAGACCGTGAACGAAGTATCGGAGTCTCCGAGGGCGGCGACGACTTCGTCGACCAGCCAGTCGGCATCGGTAGCCAGGATCACGTGCACGTCGACACGCTACCGCAGGGTTTTCGACGGGCCGGAATCAACGACCGAAGATCGCAGCACCGATGTCCGCCACTGCCACCAGGTCGTGGACGTCGTCGGCTCGTTGCGCAACTCGGGCGATCGGCACGTCGGACAATCGGTCGAGAAGCGGTTTGATACTCGTCTCTTCGGCCTCACCGATGGCCCGAAGTCGGGCCAGATTCCCGTGCAGCAGAGCCAAAGTCGCATCGCTGTCATTTTCGGCTCGTCGAGCGTTGGCAGTTGCCGATTTGGACGACCCGCGTCCGAACATCGGTTGGAGGCGGTTCACCACGAGACCACTCGTGACCACACCGGCTCGGCCGAGCTGATCGGTGAAGTAGAGGGCCTCTTCCACGGTGTCGGAACGGGGTGACGCGACGACCACGTAGCGAGTGGCGTCGGACCGAAGGAGTCGATCGACCTGTCGGGCGCGTTCACGGAATCCGTCCTCGATTCCTTCGAAGGCTCGGAAGAAGTCGACGGCATCGGCCAATACGTCGGCACCGATCACCCGTCCGATGGTCCGCAGGATCGGCTGCGCAGCAAAGTTCACGATCTTCAAGCCGCCACGGGCCGGAGCGACCAACCAGCGGTACACCCGGTGATCGAGGAAATTAGTGAGCTTCTTTGGCGCTTCCAGGAAGTCGAGGGCTTCGCGACTCGGTGGCGTGTCGACCACGACGAGATCGAAGCGGTCGTCGCCGTGCAACTCAAAGAGTTTCTCGGCCGCCATGTATTCCTGACTTCCCGAAAGTCGACTGGCGATGTTCACGTAGAACGGATTGGCGAGAATCTCGTCGACTTGTCGCTCAGTTCGCGCTTCACGTCGAACGAGTCCGTCGAACGTGTCCTTGGCGTCGAGCATCACCGCCCACAGTTCACCTCGATGATCAGCCGGAAGATCGAGGCGAACTGGATCGTTGCCGAGGAGCCCCGACATGCCGAGAGCATCGGCGAGTCGCTTGGCGGGATCGATGGTGATCACCACGACTCGTCGACCGAGACGCGCCGCCTCGACGGCGATGGCTGCGGCAGTCGTCGTCTTACCGACTCCACCCGAACCGCAGCACACGAGGACGCGTGCCGACTCGACCATCGATTCCATGTCACTCACCGAAGGCTTGGTCACGACAACTCCTCGTGGGAGGCCGCAACGGTGGCCAAATACACGATGTCGTCGGTGGTGAGGCCTGAGCGCGCAACGTGGGGGAGTCGAACGACGGGTCGACCGAGCTCGAGGTCGAGACGCGCAACTTCTCGACGGTGAACGGCACATTTGGTGGCGCGAAAGCGGGCTGCGGCGCCGAGGTCACCGTCGGGAACCGCACCAGATTCGACCAGAGCCTCGACGTCGGGTGCGTGATCGACGCCATTCACGATCACTGGTCCGAGAGCCATGGAGACGTCACCATTCGGATCGGTGACGGCCTGCATCGTCTCGAGGAGTTCGTTCACCGGTGTCGTTTCGGGGAGTGTCACGAGAACGAGACGGGAGCGCTGTGGATCGCGCAGCATGTCGCGTACTTCGATGGCCTGTGATCGAAGTGGTCCGCCACGAACGGTCGACGCGATGTTGGCCGGCGATCGCAGCAGTGCCAGCGCATGGCCAGCGGCTGGACCGTCGACGATCACCAGATCGTGCGGTCCGTCAGGTCCGGCCAGTCCGACCAGATGTTTGATCTTTCCGAGAACGAGGAGGTCGTCGATGCCGGGTGCAGCGCTGGCGACAACGTCGACGACACCGGTCGAGACGAGTCGTTTGGCCAGCCGCGCGAGTCCTTGTGTGGCGAGGTAGTCCTGCAACGCCTCCGATGCCGACAGGGTTCGGAGATGGATCGAGCCCGATCCTGACGTTCCGCGACCGACCTTCACCAGATCACCGTCGTAGGAGGCGCCGTCTCCCGGCGATCCTCCGAGCAGCACGTCGAGACCGGGGCGGCCGTCAAGAGTCACAACGAGTACACGAAGCCCGAGATCGGCTGCAGCGTTGGCCAGAACTGCCGTTACCGTTGTCTTGCCGACACCCCCTTTGCCGGCCACCACGACGAGACGCGTCGCGGTGAACAACCGGTCAGAAGCAGACGTCATCGGAGGCACTCGTGCGCAGACTAGCGATCCTTCTCGTTGCGGCCGGAGGCGTGCTCGGTGTTCTCGGTGTGTCATCGGTTTCGGCACAAACACCCAGTACCGATGTCGGAGGTTCCAGCGTCGCTGATGGGGCGACCGACGGTTCCGACGATCTTGGTCTGCCCGCAGTCGATGTGTTGCAAGTGTCGGGTCTCGTCGATTCGATCGTGGCCGACGAAATCGAACGAGCTCTCGAGCGTGCGGTCACCGACGGCTCACAAGCCATCGTGTTGCAGATCAACTCCAAGGCGTCGGTGATCGGCCGCGACAAGATGCGCGATCTTTACGAACTGATCGAAGCAGCGCCGATTCCGGTGGCCATCTGGGTCGGGCCGTCCGGCGCTCGGGCGACCGGTCTGGTGGCCCAGTTGTTGTCGGCTGCCGATGCGACCGGCATGGCACCCGGAGCTCGTATCGGTCGTACCGGAGTTCCGCTGACCGACTCGGTCGACTTCGGTTCGGCGACCGAGCTCCTGCAGAACCAAACGATCGGTTTCCAGGAGGCTCGACAACAAGGAGCGCTCAAACTCGAGATCAGCGACGAAGGCGCACCGACCATTCGCAACATGGTGTTCGCTCTCGACGGAATCGTCGTCGACGGAGTCGAACTCGACACCGCAGTCGAGCGATTGAACGACGACGGGACGGTGTCGAACGACATCACTGTCGTGCGCTTCCAGAAGCTCGGTCTCTTCAACCAGCTCTTCCACACAGCGGCCAGCCCGCCTGTCGCCTACTTACTGCTCATCATCGGTCTCGCTCTTCTCGTCTTCGAACTCTTCACCGCCGGCATCGGCGTGGCCGGTGTGGTCGGAGCTGTCTGTACTCTGCTCGGCTTCTACGGACTCGGTGAACTTCCCGAGCGGGGTTGGGCACTCGCATTCGTCATCGGATCGATGGTGGCGTTCGCGATCGACGTGCAAGTCGGGATTCCACGTTTCTGGACCGGAGTCGGCCTCGCTCTCTTCGCCGTGGGTTCGTGGTTCTTGTTCCCGACGTTCGACCAACAGAATCTGCGTCCCTCCTGGCTGACACTTTTGGTCGGCATCGGCGGAATTGCTCTCACCTTCGTTTCGGGGATGCCGAGCATGACCCGTACGCGTTTCGCCACGCCGACCATCGGCCGAGAACGTCTCATCGGTCAGTTGGGTCGGGCAGTCACCGACATCACCCCTGACGGATCTCTGCAGATCGATGGAGCGCGTTGGAAGGCTCGGACCAACCGGGCCACACCAGTGAAGGCCGGGGAGACGGCACGAGTGGTGGCGATCGACGGTGTGACCCTCGAAGTCGAACCCGAGGAAGGTGGCGCTCGTGACTATCGCGAACGTCGAAGCAAGTCGACACCTGAACAGTGACTCTCTTCGGCGAAACGCCGACCACGGAGCTGCTCCCGTACGACGGCAGTGCAGTGTTCCACGAGTGGGTTCTGGGGGATGAGTCGCACGAGGACCTAGTGGCGGCTCTGTTGGCCGGGTTGGAGTGGGAGCAGAAGCATCTCGTCATGTTCGGTCGGAAGGTGGCCGAGCCCCGCCTCAGTGCGTGGTACGGCGACGAGCCCTACACCTATTCGGGAGTCACCCTCGATCCTCGGCCCCTCACCCCGGTCCTCGAACGTTTGAAGTCGATCTGCGAGCGCAAGTCCGGTTCACGCTTCAACTCGGTGCTGGTGAATCTCTACCGAAATGGGGACGACAGCATGGGGTGGCACGCCGACGACGAACCCGAGTTGGGTGTCGAGCCGTCGATCGCATCCTTGAGTCTGGGTGCCACTCGGCGCTTCAAGCTTCGTCATCGACGTACTGGTGAGGTCGTCGAGCGCGACCTCACTGGTGGGTCGTTACTCGTGATGAGCGGAGCTTGTCAGTCGGCCTGGATGCACTCGGTCCCGAAACAGAGACGAGTCGTCGAGGCTCGAGTCAATCTCACCTTCCGCATGATCAAGTCCGAAGACGCGGGCCTTCGATCCTGACGTCGTCACGCCGTCGGGTGATTCCGCGGCTGTCGAGTTCGGTTGCCAGTGGTACGGCATGTTTACGGGTGATACCGAGGGCGTCACGGAACTGCGCCAACGTGAAACCAGTTGGACTCCGTTCAAGTAGGTCGCGTGCCGCCGCGCGAGCCAGGTCGAGAGCGTCGATGTGGAACCACAAGCCGTCGCGCTCGATCAGAAGACCTGCTCGTTCGAGTCGTCGCAGTTCGGCGGCCGAGACGTCTGACGGGGCGTCGGGCGCACAACCTTGTGAGCGCAACCGAGCGATCACTGGATGGGTCAGCAAGGGATCGACGACTCCGGGTCGACGAACACGATCACCGTCGACCACGAGCTCGTCCATCGTTGCAAGAAGTGCCCGGAGCCGATCGTCGAGACGTCCGAGATCGAAGCCATCGGCACCGGCCTGGTCGACCGCATCGATCAGGCCGGTTCGGGCGCGATCGAGAACTTCGTCGTCGACGACCCACCTGCCGACGCGAGGCTCGCAATGAACCCCCGTGAGCCGGGAGAGTTGATCGTGGTCGATCCACCCGTGTTCGGCGACGACTCGTTCGATAGAGCGGTCGGGTGCCGCCTTCGAGACGGGACGAATGGGAGCGACGTCGAGAATCTCGCCTCCGCCGACGGTTTCGCTTCGACCGCTGTCGCGCACGACGAATCGATCACCAGGTAACAACGGAAAAGGTCGATCGAGACGTACGCGAACGAATCCGGTGGACCCGGGATCGAGGGCATCGGGTCCGATCACGCGTAATCGAGCAGGGACGTCGGCCGACCCGATGTGGACGCGAAAGGCCCCGCGTCGTGACACCGAGTGCTCGAGCGACGCGAGGACCGAGAGCGATGCATCGAATCGATCGGTGTGATGCCAGTCGTCGGCACGAGTGATCACGTCGCCTCGTGTCACGTCGACGTGTTCGACACTGGACAGATTGAGTGCCACGCGATGCCCGGGGCCGATCGAATCAACCGATCGTCCGTGAGTCTGGATCGATCGAATACGACAGCTTCGTCGTTCGGGACCGACGATCATCGTGTCGCCGACGGCGAACGAACCGTCGATCGACGTACCGGTCACAACGGTGCCGCTTCCCTTGGCGGCGAACGACCGGTCGATGAACAAACGGGGCCTTTGGCGATCGATGATCGACGGACGAGTGGCGAGTAGTGCATCGATGGCGTCTAGGAGGTCGGAGATGCCGCGACCGGTATGGCTCGAGACGGCTATCACCGGTGCATCGGCCAGAAACGAATTCTTCAGACAGTCGTCGAGTTCGAGGTGAGCCAGTTCGAGTTCGTCGTCGTCGACCAAATCGACCTTGGTGATCACGACGACACCACGTTCGAGTCCCATCAGTTCGAGAATTCGCAGATGTTCTTCCGACTGGGGCATCCAGCCTTCGCGGGCGTCGACGACGAAGAGACATCCCTGTACGGCGCCGACACCGGCCAGCATGTTGCCGATGAAACGCACATGCCCGGGAACGTCGATGAACGAGACATCGCGTCCACCCGGGGTCGCAAGAGTTGCGAACCCCAGATCGATCGTGAGTCCGCGCTCGCGCTCTTCAGCCCATCGATCGGGATCAGTACCCGTAAGGGTCTTCACCAGCGTCGATTTACCGTGGTCGACATGGCCGGCGGTGGCGAGAACTGTCATGAAACGAACAAGTCGCGAAGTGCTGTGACGACGTGCTGATCGTCGTCAGGGGCAACCGTTCGCAAATCGAGAACCGTCCGGTCGTCACGGACGCGCGCCACGATCGGAAGTTCTCGATCCCGAAAGGTGGCCGTGACGTCTCCGTCGAGTTCGATGCCGAAAGAAGGAATATGCGCCCCGGGGGTGCTTCCAGCACCTGGTAGCGAGTCGCAGGCGATCACTTTCCCGATTCGGGCGCCGTTCACCACCTGATCGCAGCGATGTCGAATCGAATCAGCTGATGCGGTTGCCATCCTCCAGAATGGCACGTGCTCGCACGCAGTGCGATCGAGATACCTGATCGTCACGTCGTGTAGTGCTGACAGGACGAGTCCACCCGGTCGGAGCGCCCGGGCCAGAGGATGCGCTGCACATCGAGCCACCAGGTCGGCTCGTCCGGCGATGACACCCGACTGGGGGCCACCGAGAAGTTTGTCGCCACTGAAAGTCACGAGAGACGCGCCGGCCTCCAGCGATTGTCTGGCGGCGGGTTCGCCACGAAGCCAGTCGGGAGGTCCAGAGGGGAGCCATGGGCATGCTTCGTCGAGAAGGCCGGATCCGATGTCGGCCACCACGTCGACCCCGAGTGTGGACAATTGCGACACCGGAGTTTCCTCGACGAAGCCTTCGACGCGGTAATTCGACGGGTGCACCTTCAGAACGAGCGCGACGTCGGTTCCCTTGCGGTGGATGGCCTTGCGATAATCGTCAAGACGCGTCCGATTGGTGGTACCGACATCGACGAGCCGCGCGCCGGACTGTTCCATGACTTCCGGGACGCGAAACCCTCCACCGATCTCCACGCTTTCTCCGCGGCTGACCGCCACGTCACGATCGTGGGCGAGGGCGGCCAGGACCAAGAGGACGGCGGCGGCGTTGTTGTTGACCACCATCGCCGCCTCGGCGCCAACTGCCCGTGCGAGTAGTCGGCCGATTCCCGATTGTCGGCTACCTCGTCGACCGGTTCGAAGATCGAACTCGAGATTCTGGGCACGAGATTCGACATGTACGGTGACCGGAGATCTGCCGAGGTTGGTGTGGGCGATCACACCAGTCGCATTGATCACCGGTTGGAGCATGGCCGCCCGCAGGTCGAGCGCCAATGATTCGGCCCTGTGATGATCGCCCGAGGCAATGGCCTGGCGCGCAACGTCGACCAGAAGTGGATGGGGAAGATCGATGTGAGAGAGCGACCTCGCCAGAGCATCGACCGACGGCGGTCGCGAGGTCGAATCGACGGATCCCATCGTCCGGAACGCTAGTCCCGAGTCGACGACTTCGATGATGGTGGCCGACCGGCCAACGCGCGCCCCCGTGGTTAGGGTGAAGTCGTGGTCCTTTTTCTGCTCTTCATCGTGTTTCCGGTGGTCGAGCTCTACGTGATCATTCGAGTGGGCTCGTCGATCGGCTTCCTCAACACTCTTGGTCTCATCGTCCTCGTTGCAGTTCTGGGCAGCTGGTTGGTGAAGAGGGAAGGGATCAGGGTCTGGACGAAGTTCAACCGCAGCGTTCTGGAAGGACGAGTTCCCACCCGAGAAATCGTCGACGGCGTTCTCATCATGATGGCGGGCGCTCTTCTGCTGGCACCAGGCTTCGTGACCGACGTCTTCGCGCTCCTGGTTCTCTTTCCCCCGACCCGCCTCGTCTTTCGCCGCATGCTGATGCGTCGGGCGGAGTCCGGTATGACGATCATGGGCGGTTTCGGGGCGAGCCAGCATCCACCTCAAAGTCGCAATGGTCGACTGGGCGACGTGATCGACACCGACGGCACCGAACCACACGGTGAACTCTGAAACGTCCGTCGTGGCCGTTGAATCAGGTGAGTGAACCGATGAGAGACGAGTAGTCACTCACCACGAGAGGTCGTTCGAGCACCTCACCCGATGCGCCGGGTACGGCGACGTCGACGTCGTCACTCAACACCCTCACCGAGGAAATGTTCAGATTCTTGAAGAGCGACAGGACCACTTGAGCCAAGAGGAGTCGCTGTTCGCTTCCGGCCAGATCGAGGAACGTCGACGAGACGCTGATCTCGGCGACGTCGCTGTTGAGCCGAGCGTTCTCGATCACGAGCGGAGAGATCGACAACGAGGATCGCAGATCGTTCGCCAGTTCGAACTCGGAGAGTCCTGAGGCCAGCGAGTCGATGATCGACTGTGGATTGAGTGGTGAGAGCGACAGTCGCGGGCGACTCACCACTTCGTCGCCGCGAATCAGATAGACGATGATCGGCTCGACCGGTCGCGAGATGCCGTCGTCGGGTCCGCCGACTTCGATACGGCGATCGTCGCCGAGCCTGTTGGCCGATGACTCGGTTCCGAAGCTGCACGACGCAAGGAGCATCGAAACGACGAGGGCGGCAGCGGGAGTGGTGAGACGGGTGATCTTCATCAGTCTTCGTCCTCTTCGACCATGTCGAGTTCGAAGGAGAATCGCGCTCCTCCGCTCGGACTCGACGAGATGTTCAGCCGCGATCCCATGGAGCGGAGGTGTCCATCGGCGATGGAGAGACCGAGTCCGGAACCCGGCAGGCCCTGCGAGCGTCGTCCGCGGGTGAAAGGTTCGAGAATCGACTCTCGTTCGCTTTCGCTGATTCCGGGTCCGTCGTCGTCGATGTCGATCACGAGACGCGGTTGAAGCCCATCACGATCATTCAGGCCGACTCGTAGAGCAGTGACCCCTCCGGCGTACAGCGCCGCATTGTTGATGAGGTTGCCGAACACGTGCTTCAGACGGGTCACGTCGACACGCACGCTGATCTGCGAGAGATCGAGATCGGTCATGAAGACATGAGGAGGAAGATCGAAGTTCTTCATGATGGCGACGAACAGTGTGTCGGCTTGACGAATCGTGAGGTTGGCACGGTCGGAACCCGATGACTGTCGGCCGAGAACGAGGAGGTCCTCGAGCATTCGCTCGAACTCCGAGACCTCGGTACCGAGGTTGTCGACGAGGCCACCGAGATCCGAAGGAAGAGTGTCTTTGTGCATCTGAAGGATGTCAGCGGTGCCCCGCAGAGCGGTGAGGGGAGAGCGGAGTTCATGAGCGGCTTGGGCTGCGAAACGAGATTCGGCTTCGAGCCGATGCTGGAGTGATTCGGCCATCTGGTTGAAGGAATGCGAGATACGCGCGAGATCTGGTTCTCGCGGAATCCGAACCCGAGCCTCGAGATCACCGGAACTCAGGTCGACCGATGTCGTGCTGATCTCTTTCAGTGGTTCCATCACTCGGCGGGACAACCAGAAGCCGATGAGTGCACCTCCGATCGAACTGATGAACACTCCGATGAGCAGAGCGCGTCGAATGGCGTTGACGGTGTCCTGGATTTCCGACAGCGACGAGACACCGACGTAAGCGAGCTGCCGATCGGTTCCGATCGTCATAGGAAAGGTCACGAAATAGGCGGGCCGGCCGTTCAGCAGGCTTCTTTGATCGGCGGGTTCACCGATCTCGGCACGACCGAGAAGATCGGATGGCACGTTGCCCACACCGATTCCAGCGCTCAAAGACAGCCACTCGTCGTCGACCTTCATGAGCGCCCGGTACGACGGGTTGATCGTGGGAATCGACGTGAGAGCGTCAGCTGGTTCCTCGCCGGCGAGGATCGCACGCGCCACCAGTTCGGCGTGAACGAAGGACTGCTGTTGTGCAGCGGACTCTCGTTGGCTGAGCAGGTACGACTGTGCACTCGACCAGGTGATTCCCGATGCGACAAGTGAGATGGCGAGACCGACGAGTCCGCCGATGATCACGGCCTTGCCGCGTAGCGACACCCGCTCACTGACGTTCACGACTCACCGTTCAATCCGACGGGTCGACGATGCGGAAGCCTCGTCCACGAACGGTGACGAGCAGATCGGATGCACCGACGACAGTCAGTTTGGCGCGCAACCGGTAGATCTGGGTGTCGACGAGACGGGTTTCGCCGAGATAGTCGTATCCCCACACTTGTTCGAGCAGGTCGGCTTTCGACAAGATGCGACCGCTGGCGATCAGAAGTTCGCCCAGGACTCTGAATTCGGTCTTGGTGAGGTGGAGTTCCTGTCCGTCGTACGACACCTCACCGGTGTCGAAATTGATGGAGAAACCGGCGCGCTCGAGATTTTGGATCGGTTCGTCGCTCGATGCGCCCTCGATCCGACGCATGAGGGCGGCCAACCGGGCGCGAAGTTCCTTCAGTTCGATGGGTTTCGACAAGAAGTCGTCGGCCCCGGCTTCGAGGGCGCGGATGACGTCGTTGCTGTCACTGAAGGCAGTGAGGATCACGAGCGGGATGTCGTACTGCAGCCGGAGTCGTTGAACGACTTCGATCCCGTCCATGCCGGGAAGTCGAAGGTCGATCACGGCGAGGTCGGGTTCTTCGGAAGCGGCGAGGGCGATCCCGGTCTCACCGGAGTCGGCCTCGATCACGTGGTGGCCGTCGTGCCCGAAGGCCGTGGCCATCACCGTTCTGATCGACTGATCGTCCTCGACGAGAAGAATCCGGTACGTCACGCTTGCTCATCTAATCCGCTCGATCCCCAGGTCGCCACATGTGACTGTGATGTTTTGCGACATTTTCGTGAGTTGAGCGCCTCGCTCCTAGGGTGAGGCCGTGAGCGGCTCCAAGGATTTCGATCCAGCGAGTGTGTCCATCCGTCCGGCGGCCACCGTGATGCTCGTTCGTCAAGCGAACGGTCCACTCGAAGTGTTCATGATGAGACGAACTACGAAGGCTGCCTTTGCCGGAGGTATGTACGTGTTCCCCGGCGGTGCCGTCGACGAAGTCGATTCAGTCGGTGACACGTCGTCGACGAACACGGCGTTCGCGATGGCGTCGATTCGAGAGTGCTTCGAAGAAGCAGGGGTACTACTCGCCTGTGATCGATCGGGATGCACAGTGCGGTTCGACGACGCAGAGGTGGCGAAACGTTTCACTGGCTACCGACACATGGTTCATGCCGGGGAGCGCACCTTGACGAGTGTGCTCGAAATCGAGGGACTCACGCCGCGCCTCGACGATCTCTCGTGGGTGGCCCATTGGGTCACTCCTTTCGGCGAGGTACGTCGGTTCGACACTCGCTTCTACGTGGCCGCCATGCCTGCCGATCAGGATCCGTTGCACGACGACATCGAAACGGTCGACAGCCTGTGGGTCGAACCGTCGGTCGCTCTCGATCGAGCGGCGAGCGGTGAATTACTGATGCTTCCGCCGACCACGGCCAATCTTCGGTTCCTCGCCGAGCATCGATCCGTCGACGACGTGATGGAGGCGGCGCGTGCCCTCGGAACACCGCCGCGCATCCTTCCGAAGGTCGTGTGGGCTGACGACGGTCGTATCACCGCATTGCTCATGCCAGGTGACGACGGCTACGACTCGATCCCTGAACGTTGATCGACTCCGCTCAGGCGTCGACGAGGGCCGACCAGCCGTTGTAGCCGCCCAAGATGTCGCTCACGTCGTCGAAACCATTGGCTCGAAGGGTGCTGGCCGCTATCGACGAGCGATAGCCGCCGGCGCAGAACACGACAGTGGGGCGCGTCGGGTCGAGTTCGTCGAGGCGTCGAGTGAGGCCGGCCATCTCGATGTGCCGAGCACCGTCGATGGTGCCGAGTTTGAACTCGCCAGGGTTGCGAACGTCGACCAGTTGAAGACCTTCGATCGAGTCGCGGCGGGCCCCGAAGTCGTGTGCCGTGAGGCGGGACGCGATCTGAACCTCATCCGGATTCTCGAGAAAGGCCTTGACCGGATCATCGAGGTAACCGACCACGTTGTCGAACCCGATCCGGGCGAGCCGAGTTGTGGCCTCGCGTTCTTTGCCGGGCTCGGCGACGATCACGATGGGCGTGCCAGCCGTGACGACTTCGCCCGTGAACTCGGCGAAACGTCCGCCGAGTCCGACATTGATCGAACCTCGGAGATGACCGAGCGCGAAGTCGCCGTCGTCACGAGTGTCGACGATCGCGGCGCCAGATGTGCGGGCCGCGACGACGTCGGTCATCGACAAACCGGTCAGTGGTGCTTCCTCGTCGAAAGTGTCGCGGGCCTTGCGATTGGTGGTGGCTGCATGCAAGAAGTACAGGGGAGCCGTCGACTGGCCTTCGGTGACAGTAGCGACGAACTGATCCTCCGACATCGGAGCAAGCGCATAGTTGGTGGCTCGCTGTTCGCCGATCGAACTCACGGTGTTGGTCGAGAGATTTTTCCCGCATGCGCTGCCGGCTCCGTGGGCCGGGTACACCAATGTCGAGTCGGGCAGCGTCAGGAGTCTCTCGCGTAGCGAGTGGTACAGCATGCGGCCGAGGTCCTCGGCGGTGTGGCCGACAGCGGCCAGTAGATCGGGTCGTCCGACGTCGCCGATGAACAACGTGTCACCGGTGAACACGGCGTGTGGAATGGACGAGGCGTTCTCACGCACGACGACCGAGATCGACTCGGGGGTGTGCCCTGGTGTCTCGAGGATTTCGAGTCGGGCATGAGACTCGGAATCGCCAAGAATCAGCACTGCACCGTGAGCGAGTGCCGTGATGGGGAAGTCGGTTCGACCGGCGGCCTGGGCACCAAAGACGATCTCGGCTCCGGTCGCTTCGGCGAGTTCAAGGTGACCTGACAAGAAGTCGGCATGAAAGTGAGTCTCGACGACGTACTTGATCGTGAAACCGTTTTCCTCGGCCTCGGTGAGATACGCCGATATGTCGCGTTGCGGGTCGACGACAGCGGCGATTCGACTGTTGGTGTCGGCCACCACGTACGAGGCGTGTGAAAGACATTCGAGGTAGTGCTGACTGAGATGTAGTGCCATGTCGGGACCTTTCCGGACGTGTGCGTGCGTGAGACGGGCGTGGTCACGCCAATTTGAGAAACAGCTTTTCCACCTCGGCGAGATCGAAGCCGTTCTTGGACGCCTCGACTGGATCGGCCAGACAGTGGCTAAGGCCCGTCGCCAACAATTTGAAGCCCACCTGATCGAGAGCTTTACTGGCCGCCGACACCTGGGCCACGATGTCGCGACATTCACGGCTCTCGGTGAGCATTTGCTGAATGCCACGAACCTGACCTTCGATTCGCCGGAGTCGGCGGGTCAGATCGTCGATGGTCTCGTCGGGAAGTTGCATGACGCCTCCTGTTCGGTGGCCCCACTATACCCTAGGGGGTATCTACTGTCCACCCCGAAGTGACACGGGCGTCACCGATTCGATCACCACACCGTCGGCCCCTACCGACACCTCGGTGAATCCTCGTTGATCGGCATCGTCGGCTCGACGGGCCGAACATTGCGACATCTGCACCGGGGGAATCGTCTCGGTCACGAGTTGGTGAGCGATGGACCGGAAGGCGACGGCGGCCGGTCCGGACCCGGCCACGGCCACTGGTTCGCCGCTATCCGATCCCGCTGCCACGTGTGGTTCGAGGGGAATCTGTCCGAGCAGTGGGACGCCGATCTCGTCGGCCAGTGCCTGACCGCCGCCGCGGCCAAAGAGCGGATAGCGCTCACCGTGGTCGCACACGAATTCGCTCATGTTCTCGATCACACCGGCGATGCGTAGGAACGATCGACGTGCCATGTCAGCGGCGCGGATAGCGACCTTTTGTGCACTGACGGCTGGAGTGGTCACGATGATCATGTCGGTTCGGGGCAGCATGCGGGCAAGTCCCATTTGCACATCGCCGGTACCGGGGGGCATGTCGATCACCAGATAGTCGAGTTCGCCCCAGGCGACGTCGCGCAAGAACTGTTCGAGGGCCTTGGTGAGCATGAGTCCACGCCACATCAACGCCGTTCCCTCGTCGTCGACGAGGAAACCGGTGGACACCACCTTCAGGAGTCCGTCACCCACGACTCGGGTGTTCGGTCGGATTCTGGGACGACCGGTGTCGGGATCGGCCTCGGCTTCGAGACGCTGATCGAGGCCGAGCATTCGCGGAACCGAGAAACCCCAGATGTCGGCGTCGAGGACACCGACTGTGTAGCCCTGGGCTGCGATGGCCGCAGCCAGATTGACGGTGACCGAGCTCTTGCCGACGCCGCCTTTCCCCGATGACACGGCAAGGACTCGGGTCGTTGCTGGGATGGCCGTGTCGGGGGCTTTCTCCCGGGCGTTCCAGCGAGCCTTGGCCATGGTGGCCGAGCGTTCCTCGCTCGTCATCTCGCCCCACTCGATCTTGACCCCACGTACCCCGGGGTGGGTGGCGACTCTCGTCTCGATGTCCTTTTTGATCTGAGCCCGGAGGGGGCACCCTCCGATCGTGAGCTTGACGTCGACCACGACGAATCCGTCGGACGAGATCGAGCGACACGACGCCATCCCGAGATCGACCACGTCGGAGCCCAGTTCGGGATCGATCACGGCACGCAAGAGATCGGTGACGTCGTCGACCGACGGTGGAACGACCGCCGCTGAAACGAGAGGCGGAGTCACGTTCTCGGGCTCCATGAGTCAAGGGTACCGGTGGCTGTCGACTGTCGAGATGGCGACGGGACCAGTAAAATGCCCTGGTCGGGTCCAATCCCGGCCGGATGAGCCCCGTCTCATTCGCCGTTCGAAAGAGGAGAGACGACGTGATCACTCTGACCGATTCAGCAACCGTGAAGGTCAAGGAATTGCTCGAGGCCGAGGGTGCGAACGAACTTGCACTGCGAGTGGCCGTTCGTCCGGGCGGGTGCAGCGGTTTCTCCTACGAGATGTTCTTCGACGGTGACGTCGCCTCAGATGACATCGAAGCCACGTTCGGCGAAGCCGTGCGCGTGATCGTCGATCCGGCTTCGGCTCAACTCCTCGAAGGTGCGACTCTCGACTACAAAGACGGCTTGAATCAGGCTGGGTTCAACATCACGAACCCGAACGCCACCCGCACGTGCGGTTGTGGCCAGTCGTTCAGCTGAGCAGTTCGCGTAGTTCGCCGGCGTCCCAGACGGCGTCGAGGCGATCGATCACAACACCTGACGCATCGGTCACGAACACCGTCGGCTCGAACGTGAGTCGAGCGGCGCGCACAGCCGGTGCCACTTCGGTGGCTGCTCGGTCGGCGTAGACGTCGGAGTGCACGAACACAGCTGTGTCACCGAGATCGGTCGCCAGTTCGATCATCTGCTCGAGGACTGGCCCGCACACACCGGTCTGACAGTGAGCCGGTGTTCCCACCAAGTACACGACTGGACGTCCAGAAGAGAGAGCTTCGGTCAACGTGACGTCGTGGAAGGGGCACGGTTCAGGTTGGCGCGTGCACACCACCTCCACACCGCGAGAGTCGTCGAAGGTAGGGGTGTCGAAAGCGGTGAGTGTGTCTCCGACGCGATCGACCGACAAGTCGGCTACATCTTGAATCTGGAACGCGGCACCCTCGTCCGGACCACCTTCCACGACGAGCCCGTAGAAACCAGGTCGTTCGAGAAACGAATGGAACGTCCAGAACGGAATCGTTCCCTCACCGAGAGATCGGCGCTCGGCCGAGATTCTCTCGACGACGACCGAATCGTCCTCGAGAGACACGATCTTGGCGTCGAGACGCTCGGGACCATCTTGGGTGAGTCCAGAAGCGTCGCCGATCGACAGTGGAAGTCGTTGATGGCCCGGGCCGAGTTCGGTCGGGATCCAGCGCGCGGCGAGAATCGCCTCGGCAGGAAGTCCCCCGTCGTCACCACCCGATTCATCGGTTCGGTCGGAATCACTGCAGGCGGCGATCAGAGATGCCATCGGAACCCCGATCACAGCCGATGTGCCGAGACGAAGTAGACCCCGACGGGACAAAAGGCGAAGTTCGCGGGTCACGTGGCGGACGATATCCCGTGTCGTCTTGTGGTGAACGGTCCTCAGCGTGTGACATGGAGGGATGACGCCTCGGGAATCAGTCGTGGAATTCGAGCTCGACGGTCGACCGGTGTCGGTATCGAGTTCGATCACTTTGCTCGCCGCTTTGCGCGACGAGCTGGGTGTGCGTTCGGCCAAGGACGGTTGCGCACCGCAAGGTCAGTGCGGCTGTTGCACGGTGTGGGTCGACGGTGAGCCACGTGTGAGTTGTGTGACGCCAGCGGCTCGAGTCTCGGGTCGACGCGTCACCACCCTCGACGGTCTCGACGCAGGAGTTCGAGATCGATGGGCCGATGCCCTGTGTGCATCGGGTGGCAGTCAATGCGGGTTCTGCACTCCAGGCATCGTGATGCGTTTGGCGGCTGAACGTCATCAGAGCACCGTTCGTTCCGACATCGCGTCGAGCCTCACTGCGCATCTCTGTCGATGCACCGGGTGGCAGACGATTCTCGACGCCGCGGTGATGGTGGCGTCCG
>Ga0255780_10002447_pt1 | contig 16746 bp, 18 predicted proteins | sample 071ome_32_FD_179978 | JGI IMG/M metagenome (GOLD analysis project Ga0255780, IMG submission 179978) | Coastal salt marsh microbial communities from the Groves Creek Marsh, Skidaway Island, Georgia - 071405AT metaG (version 2) | ecosystem: Environmental > Aquatic > Marine > Intertidal zone >... | reverse complement strand
TCTTCGGTGGTAACCACTATTTCGCGCTTTCTGAAGCCATTTGCACCGTAGGTTTTGGTTTCACCTATTAATTTGATACTTCCTTGTAATTCCATGATCTAGTTTTGAGATTTATAGGCCTCTGCAATATCAGCCGCTAAGCTCTGAAAGGCTTCTGGGGTTAGATTTTCTTTATGTGTGAATTGTGCGTTCTTCATCTCATTGAGCGGAATAAGATGAACGTGGACATGAGGTACCTCTAGCCCAATAACTGAAAGACCTACACGTTTGCACTCGACGACCTTTTCAATAGCCTTAGCAACTGAATAAGAGAACTGCATAAGGTCAGTATACTCATCTATGGATAAATCAAAAAGTCGATTCGTTTCTTTTTTAGGGATACATAGGGTATGACCTTTGGCGTTCGGATTGATATCTAAAAACGCCAAAAAATCTTGATTTTCAGCAACTTTATAGGCTGGTATTTCACCGGAAATAATCTTTGAAAAGATCGTAGCCATTAGGATCTTGTAATTTTTACTACTTCAAATTCGATTTTACCGCTAGGCACTTGAATCTCTGCAGTATCACCAACAGCCTTGCCTAGAAGTCCTTTACCGATTGGAGAATTTACTGAGATTTTACCTGTCTTAAGGTCTGCTTCACTTTCAGCTACTAATGTATAGGTCATTTCTTGACCATTAACCTTATTCTTAATCGTAACTGTTGACAGCACTAAGACCTTAGAGTTGTCTAATTGTGATTCATCGATGATACGAGCATTGGCCAAAGTTTCTTCAAGCTTAGAAATTCTCATTTCTAAAAGTCCTTGAGCTTCTTTCGCCGCATCATACTCGGCATTTTCTGACAAATCTCCTTTATCTCTTGCATCTGCGATAGCCTGCGAAGCCTTCGGACGCTCGACATCTTTCAACTGATTTAACTCGTCTTTAAGTTTTTGCAAACCTTCTTTCGTGTAATAAGCTACTTTTGCCATGGTCATAACAATTAAAAAATCCTCAAGACGATGTATGAGTCGAGAGGATTGAATCAAAGATACAAAATTCTAAAGAGTCTCGAAAGTTGCGATTACCTATTAAATTCATTGCCATTTTTCTTTTCCTCATTGTATGTAGCTGTGAATCAACCACTCCTATTCAAAATCCATTTTTGCCAAAGGCCTCCTTTGATGTTCAAATTGATCTAAATCTTCCACTCTACAGTCCGCTTCAAAATACAGGGAATTCGGTCACGCTCCCGAATAATTTAGGTGGGATAAAGGGAATTCACATTACCAACGTAGGGTTCTCGACATTTAGGGCCTTCGAAGTATCGTGTCCAAATCACACCCCCAGTTCGTGTTCATCCACTGAACTGCAAGGAAGTCAAGTCAACTGCCAATGCGAGGATCAATTGAGTTACAGCGTATTTACTGGCCAACTGCTTAATCGTCAAGGTTCAGAAACCCTGTTCGACCTTACTGAATATCAGGTAAGAACCGAGGGAAATACGCTCTATATTTTTAATTAAGCGTTCTAGTTTTGATGAGACTCGCGAAGTAAGTCGTTTACCGTCTTCACTGGGTTAAAAGTCATTGAAGGCACCTCAACGAATAGTGTATTCCAGAAAGCCATAGCTCCATTCCATAAGCCGGGTAACTCAAGGGCAAGAATCTTGTTTCCTTCATAAGTTTTATGAGCAATAAATCCTTGTTTGTAATCCACAAAATCTTGGAGCTGATAACGCTCTCCCCCATAATCGGTAAGGCCACAAACAATATCCACCGGGTTAAAATGAGTTGCATTTTGAAGAATATCTTTTTGCTCAGGATTTTCCTTGTCAATTTGAGCAGACTCGACAATCTGAAGCCGTTCACCATCAGAGGTATTTACCCAAAATGGGCCTCCCCCTGGTTCACCTTCATTTCGTACCATGGCACAAACACGCAACGGTCTGAAAAGGGCATTTTTTAAATCAAACAAAGGATCTTTAGAAGCAGAGCTAGGTTCGTACCCAAAGGTCGTACTTAGAAACGATTCGATTTCTGCAAAATCTGCAGCCTCCGGAGATTCGCACACTTCTTTTTGAAAGCGGTGAATTTGCTCCTGAATCTCAAAAGAAAGACCTGCTAAAACACGTTTGAACTTGTGATGTTCAGACCAATCTCTTCTTACACAGATGTTATCGATGTTCTTAATAAAGACAAAGTCTGCGGAGAGTTTAGAAAGGTTCTCAATCAGTGCGCCATGACCTCCCGGTCTAAAAAGCAAATCACCATCTACCGTTCTCGCGGATGTAAAATCAATGTTCAGAGCAGGGGTGTCAGTGTGCTTTTTCTGAAAAGAATAGGTAGCCTCAACTTTAAAATCAAATGATTTTTTTAAACGCTCAATTTCTTCAGAAATAGCATCGAGATGATCTTCAGAAACCGTAAAATGAACACTCCCATTCGAATAATCTAAAGCCTCTATCAGATGAATAAAAAGCGGAGTGTAAGGCTGTTCTTCTTTGTGAAAGGGCAAAATGGCCTTTGGCTTATTACCAAATTCAAATGGTGGTTCATTGAGCATTGCACTTACCAGTGTAGTGCGGTCTTGATTGCTTGTTGGGTCTTTTAGCCCAATGGTATTCTTCAGATCAGAAGCAAATGGAAAACGATCAAAATCTTCAAAGAATTGCTTCACAGTCGGATGCTTTTCAGCGTACTCTTTAAAGGAATCAGCCGGTCTAAAGTCATCTAAGAAACTGTATAAACTTTTAAACATCCGAGTAGCAGCACCAGAGGCCGGAACGAATTTCTGAAGCTTATACTGCGATACTTTTTGAGTATATATTTCAAGGTATTTATCTAAATTTTCAATGTGGATAATACCATCATTCAACGTGGCCGGACGCGCTAAGTTCACGAAGGGTAAACCTTCTTTTATCTGCTTTAATTGTCTCTCGTATTGAGATAGAGAAATACCTAGATTCTCGAGTTGGGCTTGGTCTCTAGGGGCTAAATTCATAGATTTTAAAAGAGCGCCTCAATGGCAGTTGAAGCAGACTCTAGTCGGGTTGTTTGGTTCCCTTTCAAAGATATATAATTACAACCATTAGATTCCAAAGCAGAGCGAAATGCCTCGTACATTTTCTCTCTCTCATGCGGTTTATCTCTGAGATCGTCAGCTACCCACGGCACATCAATACCCGTAAGTAGATACAAATCATAGTTTTGACTAGACACCGCCTCAAGAAGCCTTTGATCTGCCCAACCGTTATAATAGACCTCAGAGTATACCAAAGTCTCGAGTAAATCTGTATCGCAAACGATGAATTGCTTCTTGTCGTTTTCGGCCTGAATAATTGCCTCGTTTTCAAGTTTCATCTGTCCGATAGCTATCGGTACTAGATCTTCAGGCTGACAAATAGCACGCGAACGATCCCATTTATCCTGCAGATACTCCCTCGCATATTCGGCTACCCAAGGCACATCGTACTTTTCAGAAAGTTGTTTGGCAAGCGTAGTTTTACCCGTTGACTCAGGGCCAAAAAGAACAATACGCTTTACTACAGTTCGTTTTTGTGAAGGGATTTTCTCCATGCGTAATATCCTTGAAAGGCAAGTATCGTAAAAATAAAATACTGTAATGAGAGCATCCCCCAACCTCGATAGGCATAAAGGGGAATGGTGATTAAATCGGCTGAAATCCAAAGAACCCAACTCTCTAATTTCTTTCGCGCCATCAACCACATCGCCGTGAAGAATACCCCACTGGTAAAAATATCGATGACATTTGAAAGATCCATCTCGGTGCTAGTTAGATGATAAACCATATAAGTAAAAAGCATCGTAATAAGTACTAGGGTAAGGCCAAGCCCTTTTTCTTTATTCGTCATAGTAGTGATTTGACGAACTTTTTTTCCGTCTTTTTGTCTCGACCACTCCCACCAACCATAAATACTCATCAATGAATAGTAGGCGTTCATCAGCATGTCTCCGAGCAGACGGTCTGTAAAAAAAAGGTACATGGTTATCGTTGTTCCTATAATCCCCGTCGGATATACCCAAATATTCGCCCGCTTCGCCAACCAAACACTCCACACGCCGAATATAAAGGCCAAGAGCTCAAGTACAATAAGCTCAGTACTTCGTTCTAAATAAGGGCCTAAGAAGAAATCGACAATATTCATGATAACGTTTTAGTCTGATAGGTATAGACTAAGGTGTGATTGTCGAAAGTTTCGAAAGTAAAGTGGAATCGATTTTCGTCAACCCATGCACTACTGTGGTGAGACTCTAGGGTAAAATCATCAATATTAATGGCCTCTCTAAAGGATAATCCTGCTCGGTCCAAGATTTTATAAATCGATTCTTTAGCCCCCCAAATAGCGGTTAGTTTTTCAATACGATCTGAAGTGTTTTCAAGACTTGCTACAGCCCCTTCTCCCGTAAATCGAGGTGCAATTTTCAAAATTTTCTCGCGATGCTGTTCTATATCTACCCCAACCTCAACATTAAATCCCAATGCGATCGCAACATAGCCCATAGTGTGCGAAATAGATATCGAAATCCCACTATCAAGAAAAGGCTTTCCTGACGGCTTATACTTCAGCCCTACATCCTCAATCTGATAAGTCTTTAGTAGCTGCCTTACCGCTAGAAAACATTTGCGGTGCGCTTCTGACTTCATCTTAGACAAGCGCTCTTTAGAAGCCTCAGAAAGATTGATATTTTGGCGTAGTTCCTCTTCAGACTCCGAAACCCGCCAAACGGCGACCTTATAATCTTGAATACTCTTACTACTCAGGCTTTTAAATAAAGGCACTTTCTGAAAATTGATGGTATCTTTGTAGCCGTAAAAATACGGTTTTAATCATGGCAACACCCACTTACACCCCTTACAAAGTAAAAGACCTCAGTTTAGCAGACTGGGGACGCAAAGAAATTGAGCTCGCAGAAGCAGAGATGCCGGGTCTTATGGCCCTTCGAGAAGAATATGGCGAAGCGCAGCCTCTGAAAGGTGCTCGTATTGCGGGTTGTCTGCACATGACCATTCAAACTGCCGTGCTTATCGAGACTCTAGTGGCCTTAGGAGCAGAAGTTACTTGGAGTTCTTGTAACATCTTCTCTACTCAGGATCACGCAGCAGCAGCTATTGCAGCAGCGGGTATTCCTGTTTATGCTTGGAAAGGGATGAACGAAGAAGAATTTAACTGGTGTATCGAGCAGACCCTATTCTTCGGAGAAGATCGTCAACCGCTCAACATGATTCTTGACGATGGTGGAGATCTTACCAATATGGTGCTTGATGAGTACCCAGAACTTGTGGCTGAGATTAGAGGTCTGTCTGAAGAGACTACTACTGGGGTTCACCGACTCTATGAGCGTATGGCCAAAGGAACACTCCCGATGCCTGCAATCAACGTCAATGACTCGGTAACTAAGTCAAAGTTTGATAACAAGTACGGATGTAAAGAAAGTGCCGTTGATGCGGTTCGTAGAGCAACTGATGTCATGCTTGCCGGTAAGCGAGTAGTGGTTTGTGGATACGGAGACGTAGGTAAAGGAACTGCCGCTTCATTCAGAGGTGCAGGTTCGATTGTAACGGTTACCGAGATTGATCCAATCTGTGCGCTTCAAGCATGCATGGACGGATACGAAGTAAAGCGTCTAGAGACTGCATTAGGTAATGCAGATATTGTCATTACCACTACGGGTAACAAAGACATCGTACGCGGAGAGCACTTCGAGGCGATGAAAGACAAGACTATCGTATGTAACATCGGACACTTCGATAACGAAATCGATATGGCCTGGTTAAATAACAACCACGGAAACACCAAGGTTGAGATCAAGCCTCAAGTAGATAAATACACCGTAAACGGTAAAGACATCATCATCCTAGCCGAAGGTCGTCTAGTGAACCTAGGATGTGCTACCGGGCACCCGAGCTTTGTAATGAGTAATTCATTCACCAACCAGACCCTCGCTCAGCTAGAGTTATGGAACAACTCTGAGAATTACGAGAACAAGGTATACATGCTTCCCAAACACTTAGATGAGAAAGTAGCTGCCCTTCACCTTGCAAAACTAGGTGCAGAGCTAACCGAATTAAAACAAGATCAGGCAGAGTACATTGGAGTGACCGTTAAAGGACCCTTCAAGCCTGAGTATTATAGATACTAGTGTCTCCTTTTCATAAACTAATAACACTCGTAGACGAGCTGTATCTGGAATCTAATCGGGCTGAAAAAAGTTCGATCGAAGTTTCCAAAGCAAATGTTGGGTGGCATATTGCACACTCCTACCTCGTAATTATAAAGAGTTGTGAAAATCTTTTAAGCAATACAAATCGCCCATCAAAAAATCGAAAGTGGTTTAGACAAGAAGTCTTTTTCCTTTTACGAAAGATACCTCGAAATAAGATTGAGGCCCCAGACTTTGTTGTACCTATCGATAATAGCGAGAAGGAAATTAAAAGGCTTTACAACAAGACCATAACTCTAATTGAACAGGTAGAAAGAATTAAAAACGGATACTTATCGCATCCCTTTCTAGGACCAATAAAACTACAAAGAGTTCCTCTTTTTCTTCGAATCCACACCGCTCATCACCTGCAGATTATTCGAGAAATTATCAAATAAAAAAAGGCTCTGCGATGCAGTGCCTTTTTTAATATTAAGTCTAGAAATCAATTACGCCTCTGGGAACGGATCAACAGATACAAATGATTTTCCTCCTACTTTCTTTTCAAAACGAACGATACCATCAACTTTCGCGTGAAGGGTATGATCTTTTGAAGCATACACATTTTCTCCTGGGTTGTGTTTAGTACCTCTTTGACGGACGATGATGTTACCTGCAATCGCAGCTTGACCACCGAAAATTTTAACGCCTAAGCGTTTCGATTCTGATTCTCTACCGTTTTTAGAACTACCGACCCCTTTCTTGTGTGCCATGGTATTATCTTTTTATTTGATTATGCTTTTGAAATCGCTTCGATTAACTCAGCCTTCTTCATTGAAGAAATTCCTGAGATCCCTTTGTCTTTAGCTACCTTTTTAAGTTCAGCTACAGTCATTGATGAATAGTCAACGCTAGCTTCTTTAGCAGGAGCTTCTACCTCTTTCGCTTCTTCTTTCTTGGGAGCTGCTTTCTTAGCTGTTGCTTTTTTAGCACCACTAGAAACGATGTTTTCAATGCTCACTTCAGTAAGATACTGACGGTGACCATTTTGTTTTTGGTAGCCCTTTCTTCTTTTCTTTTTAAAGACGATTACTTTATCGCCTTTCAGATGCTGAAGTACTTTAACTTCTACAGCAACACCTTCTACGACTGGGGCGCCAATAGTAACCGAACCGTTGTCGTCGATTAAAAGAACACGATCAAAAGAAACTTTTGAACCTTCTTTAGCGTCTAAACGGTGTACGAAAACCTTCTGGTCTTTTGCAACTTTAAATTGCTGCCCTGCCATCTCTACAATTGCGTACATAAAATTAAATTTAGTTCATTTTGCCAATAAGCGGGTGCAAATATAACTCAAAATAACGAGTTACCAACAGTTTAGAAACATTTTATCTCTCTCAGAATTAACACCTTTATAATACTTGGAACCTCCTTCAATTCTTATCTTCGTAATTGGTATAAACCTTTTCCAAACGTAACTTTTCAAAGGGTTTGTCGTCAAAACAAAATTAATTTAAACACATCTTACTTCAATGAAGCCATTTTATGCTTTCACTGCAATGCTTGGTCTTTGCTTGGGAACCCTTCAAGCCCAGCAAGTAGACTTCGAAGAGTACGATTTAGACAACGGTCTTCACGTCATTCTTCATCAAGACAATACTGCTCCCGTAGTGGTAACTTCGGTCATGTATCACGTGGGCTCTAAAGATGAAAATCCATCCAAAACCGGTTTTGCTCACTTTTTTGAACACCTTTTATTCGAAGGATCAGAAAATATCGAGCGCGGAGAATTTTTTAAGATTGTAACCTCAAACGGAGGGTACAATAACGCAAACACTACCCAAGACCGTACCTACTACTATGAGCTCTTTCCTTCAAATCAACTAGCCTTAGGTCTTTGGTTAGAATCAGAGCGATTAATGCATCCGATCATTAATCAAATTGGTGTTGACACTCAAAAAGAAGTTGTTCAAGAAGAGAGAAGACTTCGGGTAGATAACGCACCTTACGGGCAATTAATTGAAAATATGTTTAAAAACTTATTTAGCAATCATCCCTATAGATGGTCGGTAATCGGTTCTTTAGACCATTTGGCAAGTGCATCTCTTGAAGATTTTCAAGAATTCAACAAGGTATATTATGTTCCAAATAATGCCACTTTAGTATTAGCAGGAGACTTTGAAAAAGAAGAGGCAAAGAAACTCATCGATGATTATTTCGGTCCTATTCCTAGAGGAAACGAAGTGGTAAAGAAAACCTACGAGGAAGCACCAATAGATGGTCCTATTTACACCCAATTCGAGGATGCAAATATTCAGATCCCTCTTATTCTATTAGGTTACCGCACTCCAGGCCAAGCCTCTAGAGATGCCTATGTACTCAACATGATCTCCTCTTATCTCAGCTCAGGACAAAGTTCTGTCCTCCAAAAGAAGTTAGTAGACCAAAAACAAATGGCACTGCAAATCTTCGCTTTCAACTATAGCTTAGAAGACTATGGAGCCTATCTGCTTGGAGGTCTACCTCTTGGAGACAATACTATGGAGGATCTAGTTACAGAAATCGATGTAGAAATTGAAAAACTGCAAAACGACTTGATTTCTGAACGTGATTATCAAAAACTTCAGAATCAATTCGAAAACTCTTTTGTAAGTGCCAACAGCTCTTTTGAGGGAATTGCAGGAAATTTAGCTTCATACAATCAACTTTTCGGTGACACTAATTTGATCAATACAGAAATTGATATATATAGAAGTATCACAAGAGAAGAAATCAGAGAAGTTGCCAAAAAATATCTTCAAAAGCAACGACGTGTTGAATTAAAGTACGTTCCAAAACAAGACTAGTATCATGAGACTTAATATTCAAACTATTTTACACAAAACCACCAAAGCGGTTCTTATGATGGCAGTATTTGCCAGCGCTAGCTTGACCGCACAAGTAGACCGTTCACAACAACCTGCACCCAAAGGGTCTCCGGTTATAAAATTAGAAGAACCCCAAACCTTTGAGCTTAAAAACGGATTAAAGGTTCTTGTAGTTGAAAATCATAAACTACCGCGTGTAAGCGTTCAGCTACTCTTAGATAATCCTCCTATACTAGAAGGAGATAAAGCTGGAGTGTCAAGCCTTGCCGGAAGCCTCTTAGGTAAAGGTTCTATGAATATCTCTAAGGACGACTTTAATGATGAAGTAGACTTCTTAGGCGCCTCAATCAATTTCTCTGGTCAAAGTGCCTTTGCTTCAACTTTATCTAGAAATTTCCCGAGAATCATTGAACTAATGGCTGATGCAGCTATTCACCCAAATTTCTCAGGAGAAGAATTTGATAAGGAAAAAGAGCGCTTCATGGAGAATCTAAGGTCTAACGAAAAAAATGTATCGGCCGTTGCTGGTCGTGTAGAGTCAGCACTTGCTTATGGAACCGATCATCCAAATGGAGAGTTTTCCAGTATCGAAAGTATTGAGAAGATTACGTTAGAAGATGCTAAAGCCTTTTATGAAGACTTTTTTGTTCCTGAAAACGCATATCTAGTATTAATCGGCGATGTAGCTTTAAAGGAAGCAAAGAAACTGGTAAAATCAAATTTTGGAAAATGGAAGGCGAAATCTCCTAAACTAACTCCATTCACAGAAGCTTCTAATCCTGAAGCTACAGAAATCAACTTCGTTGATATGCCAAACGCTGTACAATCTGAAATTATTGTACAAAACCTTGTTGATCTTAAAATGAGTGATGAGGACTATATTCCTGCGCTTATTGCCAACCAAATTCTCGGAGGAGGAGCAGAAGGTAGACTCTTCCTAAATCTTAGAGAGGATAAAGGGTATACTTATGGGTCCTATTCAGGTATCGGTAGTAGCAAAGACACTAAGGCACGTTTTAGAGCTACTGCTCAAGTTCGAAATGCCGTTACAGACTCAGCTGTAGTTCAAATTCTAGAAGAAGTTAAGCGAATCAGAACAGAGCTTGTGAACGGAGAAGATCTTAAAAACGCTAAAGAGAAATACAAAGGTAGTTTTGTTCGTTCTCTAGAGCGTCCACAGACCATAGCAAATTTTGCTCTCAACATTGAAACTCAAGGCCTAGACCAAGACTTCTATGAGACTTATTTGAGTCGAATTGATGCAGTAACTGCCGAAGAAGTAATGGCTGCCGCTAACAAGTTCTTTGCTCTTAACAACCTCAGAATCGTAGTGGTAGGAAAGGGTGTTGAGGTAGCCGAAGCTCTTGAAAACATCAATTTCGATGGCTCTAAGCTCAAAGTGAACTACTTTGATCCATTTGCAAATTCAATCGAAAAACCAACATTTAGCAAGCCACTACCTGCGGGGCTTACTGCTCAAAACGTGATTGCATACTACCTGGATAAAGTAGGTGGAACTAAAGCTATCAAAAACGTTAGTTCCTACGCCATAAAAGCTACTGCTACCATTCAAGGCATGACTCTTGAGTTGGCAACTTCGGCAAAAGGTGCCAATTACACTCAGGAGATGAAAATGATGGGCAATGTTATGCAACGTTCTGTACTTACCGAAAGTGAAGCCTATCAAGAGATGCAAGGTCAACGCATCCCAATGAGTGAAGAGGATCGCCAAAAAATGCAGCTAGAGACAGGTATTGTTGCGGAGCTAGCATGGGTAGATAATCCTGAAATCAAATTAACGGCGATCGAGTCAGTGAATGGTTCTGACGCATATGTTGTTCAGCTGACTAAGGATCGTGCGCTTTACTTTGATGTAAATACTGGGTTAAAGATTCAAGAAATTGTAACGGTTGAAGCGGGCGGACAAACAATTACTCAAAAAGCCTCTTTCGGAGATTACAAGGAAGTTAATGGGATACTTATTCCTCATAGTGTATCAAGAAATCTAGGACCGCAAACGCTAGATTTTCAGATATCTGAAATCACAATAAACTAAGAATGAAAAAGATTGTAATTCTATTATCCCTATTTGCTAGCCTAGCCGTTTCATGCAAAGGCGAACCATCTAAACCGGACACCGAAGCCAAAATTGTAGATCCTTATACGATGGAAGGTGTCATGGCAGTGCACGATGAAGTAATGCCAAAAATGGGACAAATGGCCAAACTGTCTAGCGCATTAAAGCCACTAGCTGATGCTTCTCCTGAAGGTCCTGAAGCAAAAGCTATCGAGGATCTAAAAGTTGCTCACGAAGCGATGATGACTTGGATGAAAGAAATCGGAGACACTTTTACCCATGAAGAAATCATGAAAGGAACTGCCTTAAGTGATGAAAAGAAAGAAGCGCTTCGAATTGAAGCAGACAAGATCGCAGAGGTGAAACGCTTAATGCTAGAGAGCATTGCAAATGCTGAGGCCTTGTTAAAGGAATAACAAACGCCTCTCTTCACTATATTATAGGGCTGTCTTTGGCAGCCCTATTTTTATTTGCTTAATTCGTCTATTATCAATGCTTTCAACCGTTAGGGTATATCCCTTGAAACGGATGATTTCTCCTCGTTTTGGAAATCCTTTGGTGATCTCTAGTACAAAACCAGCTAGGGTCTCAGACTCTCCCTTAAACTCTTCAAACACCTCTACGCTGCTTAATTCAGCAACACGATAGAAATCTTTCAAGGAAGTTTTTCCTTCAAAAACATAGGTGTAATCATCGATACGAGAATAAACTAGATCAATATCGTCGTACTCATCACTGATATCCCCAACAATCTCTTCAATAACATCTTCTAGAGTAATCACGCCAGAGGTTCCTCCGTACTCATCTACAACAATGGCTAAGTGTGTTTTTTGATTTTGAAAATCTACCAATAGATCATCTAACTTCTTATTTTCTGGCACAAAAAAAGGAGCACGTAAAAGGTTCTGCCACTCAAAATCATCTTCGTCTAAGTGCGGTAACAAGTCTTTGATAAAGAGAACACCCAAGATCTTATCCATAGAGTCTTCAAAAACAGGTACTCTTGAATACCCCTTTTCAGTGACCCGCTGCAACACCTCAGCGTAGCTCAGGTCGCTTTTAAGACCGAAAATATCAATACGCGGACGCATCACCTGACGAGTTTCAGTGTTACCAAAAGTCACAATTCCTTCTAGTAATTTCTTTTCTTCTGAGGTGGTATCTTCTTGCGAAGCTAATTCTAAGGCTTGAGAGAGATGATCTACACTAATCTGCGCGCGTTTATCCGCCAGTTTATCCTCCAGTAGGTGGCTTAATGATTGAAGCGGTCGACTTAACGGGCTAAACAGCTTATCTAAAATCGAGAGCACTGGCGTCATTCTCAAAGAGACAGTGATCGGATTTCTATTTGCATATATCTTTGGCAAAATCTCACCAAAGATCAAAATCAAAACAGTGGCAATGGCAATGTCAAATAATGTTTGCAATGACAAGACTCCAAAAAGCAAGGTTTCTGAACTCGAGAACCAGAAATCAGAGAGATTTGTGAAAAGTAAAACAATGGCAATGTTGACTGCGTTGTTTGCAATAAGAATCGTAGCTAATAAACGCTTTGGTGTGGAAAGTAAGGCTAAGGTTTTTGCGCCTTTCTGTTCTGGATCTTCTTTTAGTTGATTCATATCAGTTGCCGATAAACCAAATAACGCTACCTCTGACCCTGAAATCAGTGCAGAACTGATGAGTAAAAATAGGAGTCCTATTATAGAAAGAAGAAGCTCAAGGTTACCTAAAACGGCGATCTCGTTAACAGCTAAAACAGTTGAAATTAAATTACTGGATAGGGGGTCTGAGCTCATAGTTTAGAACGGAAGATCGTCGTCTTCTGCAGGAGAAATATTGGCCGCAGGAGTCGTCGTCGGCTGACTGGCTGATGGTTGTCCCATCGGTGTCCCACCTTCTTTTGGAGGGCTAAGGAACGTGAAGTCAGTTACATGCACCTCAGTGCTATAGCGCATTTGTCCACTTTCATCTTGCCATTGACGGTTTTTCAATCGCCCTTCAACATAAATTTTGTCACCTTTCTTCAGGTACTTCTCACAAATTTCTGCTGCCTTGTTTCGCACAACAATGTTATGCCACTCGGTGTTTGAAACCTTTTCACCAGTTTGTTTATTAGTATAGGTTTCATTTGTAGCTACCGGAAATCTACCGATACAATTTCCACCTTCGAAATAGTGCATTTTAACCTCATCTCCTAGATGGCCAATGAGCATAACTTTGTTGAGTGTTCCTGACATAAAATTAAAAGTACTAAATTTTGAATTGTTGAAGCAATCGCTCCATTAAAGTTGAGGTCGGATATTGATCAATTTCATCCATAGAAACCACCGGTTGGTTTAGATTTTTTACCTCCACTCGGTAAACTCTTACCTCGAGATGTCGATGAGAAAGCTTGTGCACTATTGGGTTTTCACTTAGCAAAGTCACCTTTGCACTTTGCCCTACGAATGACTCAATTTCGTTCACAGTTAATTCGCCAGAAGTATCAGATTCTATAAGTGGAAACTCATACAATCCCGCCCAAATACCATGGTTAGGTCGTTTTACAAACCGTGTGTTTCGATTCTGGTCAAGCAACATCAAATAATGTAGATAACGCTTGGTTACTTTTACTTTCGACAATTTGACGGGCAAATCATCAATCCTATTAGTTGCTAATGCTACGCATCGATCATTAAAAATACAGCTCGTACAATTTGGCTTTTTTGGGGTACACTCAGTCGCTCCAAATTCCATGATTGCCTGATTAAAAAGATCTGGATCTTCAGGATCAATTAAAGAGTCTGCCAATTCTTGAAATAACTTTTGACCACTCGATTTGTTAATGGGCTCATCGACACCGAAAACACGGGACAAAACCCTGTAAACATTCCCATCAACAACTGCCTTTTTTTCCTTGAAAGCAAAGGAGGCTATTGCTGCTGCTGTATAGGGCCCAATACCTTTTAACTTCAAGAGTTCATCGTAGGTTTCTGGGAAACGTCCGCCAAAATCCTCGCAGACAATTTCCGCTGTTTTTTTTAGGTTTCGAGCACGTGAATAGTAACCTAACCCTTGCCAAAGCTTTAGAACTTCCTCCTCATTTGCCGCTGCAAGATCTTGAACTGTGGGATAAGCTGCCTGAAACTTTTCATAATAAGGAAGTCCTTGAGCTACTCGAGTCTGTTGAAGAATCACCTCGGATAGCCAAATAAGGTATGGGTCACGCGTATATCTCCACGGAAGAGATCGTTTACTTATTAAATACCACTTTATAAGTGGAGCTGAAAAATATCGGTTATCTTCGCTCATCTGATATAGTAGCCTAAAATTTAGACGCTTAAGGCTAAAAATGCATTTAATTCGTATATTTGCAAGCCTTAAAAAATAATTAAAGATAACCAGCATATGACGAAAGCAGACATCGTAAGCAAAATCTCTGACAAATTAGGAATCGAGAAAGGAGACGTACAAGCTACTGTAGAGTCTTTCATGGAAGAAGTGAAAGCGTCTTTAGAAAGTGGAGACAATGTTTACTTAAGAGGTTTTGGTAGCTTCATTATCAAAACAAGAGCTGAGAAAACAGGTCGTAACATTTCAAAGAACACAACTATTAAAATTCCTGCACACAACGTGCCCGCATTCAAACCTGCTAAGGTTTTCGTAGAAGGCGTAAAAAACGGTGTAGAAGTAAAATAAGTATTAATCGATAAATCAACCGCATTATGCCGAGTGGAAAGAAAAGAAAAAGACATAAGGTAGCGACTCACAAGCGCAAGAAGCGTAGAAGAGCTAATCGCCACAAGAAGAAATAAGTAAGCTCGGGCCCTGTCCCGAGTTACTATTTTTCACCCCATACGTTCATTGACATTTTCGAATACCGCTGACAAAACACTTCGTGTTCTGCAGCACCATTATTAATTAGTGTACTAGTATTTCTACTAGTGCAATAAATATCGTAACCGTGAATAAAGAATTAATCATTCGAACACAGAACAACACGGTCGATTTTGCCTTATTAAAAGACGGGAAATTAGTTGAATTACACCGAGAAGAAGGAGATAATAGCTTCTCTGTAGGAGACATATTTCTCGCGAAAGTACGCAAGCCGGTTACCGGTTTAAATGCTGCCTTTGTAAATGTGGGGTATCAAAAAGATGCCTTTTTGCACTATCATGATCTGGGACCAAGAATTGGGTCTCTTATGAGCTTTACTAAGGGAGTGTTAAGCAAAAAAATTACGGATTTCAGTTTGACAAACTATCCGCTAGAAAAAGAAATAGATAAAGACGGCAGTATCAACGATGCGATTAAAGCTAACCAATCTATTCTGGTTCAAATAGTTAAAGAACCAATATCTACTAAAGGCCCTCGAATCAGTTCAGAACTCTCGTTGGCAGGTAGATACGTAGTGATGGTACCTTTCTCAGATAGGGTCTCAGTCTCACAGAAGATCGAGAGTAAAAAGGAGAAGGATCGTCTCAAGAGATTGGTAATGAGTATCAAACCTAAAGGTTTTGGTATCATTGTGAGAACAGTAGCCGAAGGTCAAAAAGTAGCTAGCTTAGATGCTGACATACAACGCCTCATCGGAAAATGGAATACCTTATGTGCTAATGTTTCGCAAGGAAACCATCCATCTAAAGTACTCACCGAAGTTAATCGCTCTTTAAGTTTTATAAGAGACGTCTTTAACGAAAGCTTTACGGGTATTCATGCCGACGATCCTGCTATGGTCGAAAGCATCAAAGATTACCTCACCGAAATATCACCCAAACACGAATCGATTGTGAAGCTTCATACAGGAGCCGTTCCAATTTATGAGAAATTTGGGATTGATCGACAAATTAAAACATCATTAGGAAAGACCGCTTCTATGTCAAAAGGGGCGTACCTAGTGATTGAGCACACCGAAGCCATGCATGTCATCGATGTCAATAGTGGCAATCGATCAAACAAAGCAAATAATCAAGAAGACACTGCACTTGAAGTTAATCTCATTGCTGCGACAGAAGTTGCTAGACAACTACGTCTGCGCGATATGGGAGGAATCATTGTAGTCGACTTCATTGATATGGCTAAGAATGAACATCGCAAACAACTCTATGATCACCTGCGTGAAGAGATGAGTGATGACCGTGCAAAGCACAAAATTTTACCACCGACGAAGTTCGGTCTGATTCAAATCACGAGACAACGTGTAAGACCAGAGGTAAATATAAAAACCCGCGAAAAAGATCCGAATGAAAATGGAACTGTTGAGGCTCCAATCGTTTTGATTGATAAAATGAATTATGAAATCGAAAAGATTTTAAGCAAAAAGAATAACAAAGGAGGTATCTACTTAAACGTTCACCCGTTTATTGCTGCTTACCTCACCAAAGGGCTTAATTCTATTCGTTTTCGCTGGTTCTTAAAGCATAAGAAGTGGATACATATTATCCCTCGAGATGCCTATACCTACTTACACTACCGTTTCAAAAATAAACAAGGCAAAACGATACGTTTATAGATAAAGCCCCCTCGATGAGGGGGCTTTTTTTTTGCAGTAAACCGAAGTACTTTTGAAAGGTGTACTACAAGCCAAAGACTACCTCTTACACCATTGACGAAGCGAAGCAGCGCATAGAAAACTATTGTGCCTACCGAGAGCGCTGTCATAGCGAAGTAGTTTC
>Ga0255780_10002434_pt1 | contig 16797 bp, 4 predicted proteins | sample 071ome_32_FD_179978 | JGI IMG/M metagenome (GOLD analysis project Ga0255780, IMG submission 179978) | Coastal salt marsh microbial communities from the Groves Creek Marsh, Skidaway Island, Georgia - 071405AT metaG (version 2) | ecosystem: Environmental > Aquatic > Marine > Intertidal zone > Salt... | reverse complement strand
TGAGGTGAGTCAAGGTTATGGTTAACCTCAGCAATATCATTTACATATTTAGTAGGATCAATATTCCAGTCGGACTCATACGTATCAGGCGCAAGCTTTAGCTGGGCACCACCTGAGATAGTTGGCGCAACAAACTGGCTATTAATCATGTCTTCATAGGATGCCTCATCCAACTCAGACATAAAGATCAAGCCATCGGCATGCTCCCCTTCACCCGGATCAACAAGGCTGACAGTAAAGTCGGTGTAACCCACCAGCTCTGCTGCATCCAATGCGTAAGACAGGGGCCCTAGTGCAAGGCCTCCATCAAAATCAACCTGGATATTCAGATCACCTGATACAGCTGATTCGCCCTCTTCATTTGCCTTAATGTAGAGCCTGTCATAAAGAGATAACGATTCAAGCGATTGGCCGGTAAGCGTTTTGTTACCGCTAGCTGTCTCACCCTCTTGTGCACCCCACATGCCAAGCACCAATGACGCGATGGATGTTGATGACATCTCAATGATGTCTCTTGGGGTATAAATATCGAAGACACTGTCCGCTTCAGAAATAACGCCATCAGCTTTTGATAGATCGATGCTGACCCGACTTAAGCGCGCCTGAGTCACAGGATCCGCGGTAAGGTCATCAATTTGAATCTGACCATCAACGATCTTCGCTATAAATTTAGCAGCCGCAGTGTCGTTAAGCGTTGATGCCTTATTCAGTATGTTGAGTAAGTCAGCTACTTTTTGCGATGCGTCATCGTTATCAATCCTTGGTAGGCCATCTAGATGAACCACCTCAGGGGTAACGCCAGTAGCCGCTGGCAATGTCACAAAGGTGTAACTGCCATCGACATCGATATTGAACTCTGTGCCGTCCGCAAGAAAGATGCCGATATCGCGTGTATTAAAATTCGTATCAAGGGTAATCGAATTGATCGCGAAGTCATTCGATCCAGTGGTAAGGTCTGTGAAGACGAGTCGGCTATTTTCAATAGCCACAGAGAATAAGCCATTGGTATGCCCTGCTATCTGCTGAGCACCAATCTCATTGAGGTAATCCAACAAATCCTGGATAGTTGCATCGCCCACAAAGGGCACTGCCGAATCTGGATCAACCAATCCCTGAATGCCCGCTGTCGTCGTAGCGACCGAATAAATTTGACCCGACTTAGTGACTGCCGTTTCACTGCCATTCAAGTCCACATCGACAATGGTGCCGTCCGACAGGGTTATTCTTAGGTCTGATGCATCGTCAGTAAGCCCCCTTTCGGTGAGGCCGACGCCAGAGTTGATTTCATCAAGTAATGACTCACCCGTGATTTCGATGGCGCTGTCAGGATTTGCGATGGCGATACCGCCTGTAACCGAGAAATCAAATGAACCATCTACAGCGGCCTGACCCTCTGCCATGATTGATACTAAATCTCGAACGTTTTCAGGAATGAACTGCGCCACATCGAACGGTGCAATCGCAGAGAGGTCAACCGAGTACGGTAATGTCCACTCAAGAGCCTCCCGGGCCTCATTCCATGTCAGCGCCAAATCAACTTGTGTTTCTCCGCTCGTACCATCATTTAGCATGGTATTGAGCTCATTGGTCAGCTGTTCAATAAACTGGTTGATACCTCTGAATGACAATCTGTCATATGCATCGCGTACGCGATCAACAAACTCCATCAGTTCATCGTTAAGATCGATTAACTCGTTAAGCGTTTTATTGATGACAGGGATTTCAGTATTGCCAAGAAGCTCAGGAAGCCAGCGCAATAGCTCAAGAAGGTAGGCCTGAATGTCCTCTTCAGACATTTGAGACATCTTGTCGAAGTAATCTTCAATGGGCCGCCCATTAATCGTAATGTCTGGCCAGCTGAGGTTGAGGTCCCTGCCACTCGATTCAATCACTAGCTCGAGCTTTTGATCCGTCTGGTCAAGGCCGCCAATGCCAAATTCAAATGGGATGACAATTCTTATTGCCGGATCCTCTGCGGATTCGGGTATCGACACATCAAATAATAAATTGTCTTCAATGGAGAGCACATCACCAAGGGTTAAGTACTCACTGTCACCGGTGATTAAGTCGAGCTTGGCGGTAGCATTTAGGTCAACGGTTGCCGTCTGAACGCCTAAGTCAAAAATACCAAAACTAGCATCCACATCATCGACAGTGGCGCCATCAGCGACTGCGCCCAGGGTTAACGAGCCAACCTTAATAAGAATGGACTCCTCATTTGGCGAATCGAAATCGCCAACATCAACACCAACTTTAATCTTGCCCTTAATTTCACCATCAACATCAACTGCAATCTCTGTTGCACTCAAGCTTTGAACCGAACTGACATCCAAAACATAATCGTTTAAGACTGTGCTCTTGCTTAAGTCTATGGTGAACCACACCCGTTCTCTGTCTTGTAGATTTTCAATCTCCGTCTCAATACGATCCACCACGAATTGTTCATACTCAGTGATAGATCGCTCAACACGATTAACAAACTCTTCGATTGAAAGAGACTCAGGGACATTTATGGAGTCAAGTGCATCCGATATACCGTTCTCAATCTGAGAGGCGTAATTCGTTAGTCTTGATAATGGTTGAGATAAGCCTGTGAATTCTTGGTTTAAAAGGTTGTCTGCATCATTTTGAAGGTTTGACGCTTTGTGAATGATCTGATCGATGGCATCGATAAGACCCTCAACCTGTTGACGAGATAACTGAACAGACTCAGGCATTTTCAAACCCCAATTAATGTAATTATTATTGGGGAAAATTTAAGCCATTTTATAGTTCTTGTTAATATTTATTATTGATCTAAAATATAATTTATAATATCTGCATATACTTAATTATTGGCAATTCAAACGCTTAGACGTTAGCGTTCGCCGAGTGACTCAGAGAGTGTCTTAACAAGTGGCTTGGTGATGTACTGCAACACCGTATTAGATCCAGTGATCACCTCAACCGTTGAGGTCATACCAGGCAAAATATCAAGATGCTTTGCGAGTGCATTCTTAAAACGATTGGACTCTGTTTTTACCTGAACTCGGTAATACGGCTGCTTATCTTCTGAATTCTCATCAATCAGCGTATCCGCACTGATGTAAATCAATCGACCATTCAAGTCACCAAAAATCGTGTAATCGAATGCATCAACCTTTACGGTCACGGGCTGGTCAATTTCAAGAAATGCAATATCCGCTGGAGAGACTTTCGCTTCGATGATTAGGGCATCGTTAGCCGGCACGATCTGCATGATCTCCTCGCCAGGTCGTACCACACCACCCTCGGTTGTAATTCTGACATTTTTCACAATGCCATCGACCGGAGCGACCAACTGAGTCATGTTGAGTTTTCTTTGGCGCTGAACCTCTGTTTGCACAACGGTTGCCAACTCTTCTTGAGTCTTACTCAACTCAGCCTGCGCCTCACTAAAATAACTATTACGCTTATTTGTGATCTTTGATTCAACATCAGCAAGTTGTCTTTCCAGCTTAATAATGTCTGTCTCACTTACATGGCCACCGGCAACCAGTGGCTTATTTAACTCAAGCTCTTCTTTAGCTAATCGTGCCATGTGCTTAAGCCCATCTAACTCTTCGTTAAGTGCTCGTTGTCTTTTCTTGTAGAGTGACTTTTGATTGGCAATAAAATTAGGAAACTCTTTAGCCAAAGGTGAAAAAGCTAACGGCGTCTCTAGAACTTCCGCTTGGAGCCTGCTGAGAACGGCCTCAAGTGCAGCACGCTTAGCCTTTGCCTCTCGCAGGCTTGACCGTGCCTCAATCGGATCGAGCTTAATAAGAATGTCACCACGCTTTACCGAATCACCCTCTTTTACAAGAAGCGACTTAATGCTACCCACTTCCTCAGATTGGATTATCTGGGTCTTGGAGCTTGCGATTACTGTACCCGAACCGCGTGTTATCTGATCAATTTCAGCCCATGAGGCCCATAGCAAAAAGGTCAGAAACACAATCGCCGACGCCTTGATCACCATACGATAAGGGCGGACAGCCTCTTGAGTTTCTAAAGCATCAAAGTGCTCATCTGATGAACGAAAAAATGCTGCCCAACGCGCAAAAAAATCACTTACCTTCATCATTTTGTAGACGCACTCTGTTTTTGCTTTGCCATTGCCTCAGCACGCTCTTTCATCGCTTGCATAACTTTATCCCGAGGGCCATCAATTGAAATCTTTCCTCCCTCAACAACAATCACGCGATCAACATGGGGAAGGATGGCCGTCTTATGCGTCACAACAACAATCGTGTTCGCCTTTGGAATCTCGTTAAACAGATGATTCATCACCCAACCTTCAGTAAAACCATCCATAGACGCTGTGGGCTCGTCTAATAACAGAATGCTTGGCTTTGCCAGTAACAATCTAGTCAGACCCACCAATTGGCGCTGACCGCCAGACATGCCCTTCCCACCTTCTGAAATGGGCAAGTCCAAACCATTAGGATGACTTTTGATCAGTTTGTCTAATCCTGTCGAATTGCACGCAGCAAGAATGGTGCTGTCACTGACCAATGGCAGGCCAAGAAGAAGATTTTCTTTAAGTGAGCCACTAAACAATCTGACATCTTGCGGAAGGTAGCCCACATGTTCTCGCACAAACTCTGGCGCAAGCTGTTGAAGATCGATCGAGTCAATCGACACCCGGCCGGACTGGGTGGCGACAAGGCCTGCGAGCATTTTTAACAGCGTACTTTTGCCACTACCCACCGGACCTAAAATCGCAACACGCTCACCCGCGGCAATGGTCAGCTGCTGGGTTGCGAACGATGGCATATTTTCTACATAAGAAAAACTGACATCCTCAAGCTGAAGCCTACCCTCACAATGATCCGGGACCAGTTGCTTGATAGAGGCATCACGCTCACCTGGCAACGTCATAATGTTATCTAACACATTGAGCGCAATCTTTGCCTGCTTCCACTGAACGATAAGGCTTGGAATTTGGGCAAGGGGCGACAAAGCGCGACCACCAATAATTGAACAAGCAATCAAAGCGCCCATTGTTAACTCGCCGACAGTGACCAAGTAAGCACCAAGCGTGATCATGCCCGCATAACTGAGCTGTTGCATGGTCTGTGTCAGGTTGGTCGACATGGTCTGCAATGAACGCATTTTTAATTCTGTTATGGCAATTTTGGCGGTCAAGTTCTTCCAAAGACCCATCATCTTCCAATCAGCACTCGCCGCCTTCAATGACTCAATGCCATCAATTGACTCGATCAACATGCCATTCTTAAAATTCGATTCCGCCATATGCTCTTCGGTATAGCGCTCAATCGGCTTTCTAAAGGCCATGCCAACCAAGACCGTAATCGGCAGCATCAGCAAAGGCACAATGGCAACCCAGCCACCAATCATCGCAATGACGATAATAAAGAAGAGTGCAAAAGGTGCATCAGCAACAATAAACAATGTAGATGACGTCATGAAATTTCGCACCGACTCAAAATGTCGAATTTGCGACGCAAAGGTACCCACCAACTTAGGTCTTGCATCCAAGCGAATGTCTAATGCCTTTCCAAAAAAAACCGAACTTAAATCCTGGTCGATGGCCTTACACGCACGATCGACCATAAATGCCCTCATTTGCTTAACCAGCAGCTCCATGCCAATGGCTATGAGCGCACCGATACCCAACACAACGAGCGTTGAATAGCCCTGCGTGGGCACAACACGATCGTAGACCTGCATGGTATACATCGCAGAGGCCAGACCAATGGTGCTTATCAAAAAAGTGGTTAATGCGGCCTCGATAAAGACTGAGCGATGACTGGCAATCGCAACTCTAAACCATTCAGTTGCAGAGAACTTATTACTGTCACCGGCAACAAGCTCATCAGTTAGACCCAACTTAAATACATGTACCGATGGCTGATCAAAAAATGAAAAGGCAAGCTCTCTGGATCCGGCATCTTTGGTGTCTGCAAGAATTCTTTCGCTTCCAGCCCGACCCCGCAATAGATAAAGAGCACCATCTGTCTCATCAAATGCCAGCAAGGGGTATGTTTCAGTCGCCAACCCCGAGCTTGCAACAGTTGTCATCTCAGCGCGCGGGAAGCGGGTTCGCCATAACTCTTTAATGGCTGAAATAGCTTTTAGGCTATTTACCTCAACACCATCAAGTGAGATCTCTGCTCTCTCAAAACGAATTGCGGGGACTGCCTCACCTAATAACCCAGCATATCGACTTAATGACCACGCCCAAGGACCCAGAAAAGGGGACTCATCATGTGCTTCGTTAGGCGCATCCGCCACGTCAGTCATGTTAATCATTGACTATTTTTTACAAACGACGCGCCAACCAAGGTTTGCAAATCAAATGCACTTGCACAAATATCACTTTGCGCATCAGTAAGGGCCATTTTGGCTTGCACATACTCTCTTTGGATATTGACCACATCAAGCCAGCTCTTCTTACCTACTTTGTATTGCTGTAGATAAGACTCGATAAGCTGAGAGTTAGATGAGACTAACTGTTTCAATGGTTCGATCTGATTAGAAGAGGCGGCATAAGACTCAACCAACGTTCTCACCTCTTGACGCAATTCCCGCTCAGTCATTTCATACTGATAAGTTGCAGATGCGGCGCGTGAACGAGCTGCGGATGTTCTTGAAACTGAAGACAAACCATCGGTCAGCTGATAGCGCAAAGCCAGATAAGCCGTCGTATCGTCATCACCTGAAAAACCATTGTCACGGGTATTTTCTACACCAACGACCAACTTGGGTAACCAATCAGCCTTCGACTGCGTTATCTCAGATAAGAATCGGTTTTTGTCATTAGCCAACTTTTTTAGGTTAGGTGAAGACTCGAGCGCATCAGACAACAATGACTTTGCAGAATAATTAGCGGGAATCTCACAGTCCAGGTTCACCGGATTTTCCACCTGAACGTTTGTCGCCTCGTACAACGCCTCGATAGCCTTCTGTTTTGCACCTTCTATCTGAAATGACAAGGAACGCGCCTGATGCAAACGTGAATCAACCGTAATAAATTCAGAGCGCGGACTAATTTTTTGCTCCACCCGCAATCTCATGGTCTCTCGCAACTTATCCAAGACATCAATGCTCTCAATGGCAGCAACAGATTTATCGGTATAACGCAATAATTCGATATAGTTTCGTCCAATGTCACGAAACGCTGTTTCACGAGCAAATTCAACATTGTCTTTAGATGATGCCAAACCAAACTCGGCAGCCTCGATGCCAGAGGTAATCGAGCCCCCACTCCACACAGGCTGCTCCAACGTAATTGTGGATGCGTTCGGTGAGCTGTCTTTACTGGCAGCGTTGATACTCAACGATGGGTAACGACGCCAATGCGCAGCATCAAGGTCAAAGCCTGCAACATCCCTATCTGTCGTCGCTCTTTTAACCGATGGATGCTCATCTGCCTTTGCCAACAATTCATCAAGCGTGACGGCATGAGCGACTTGAGAAGCGGCCGCAGCCAATACAAGGCCAGCAATACAATGACGGTTTAAAGAGAATGGAGAAAATTTCATTTCAGCACTTCTAAATCTAAATCAATCTAATCATTGTAGCAAAATCACGCAGACTAAAATTAAGTTTGCTGTGTTTCACGCATAAAAAACCGGCCGAAGCCGGTTTTTCACTCGAGTGCGAGTTATGCAATGAATGCATCATTAAAGACAATGTTGGCATCATCAAAGCCAGAGCCCGACGCAACAAAAGTTGAGTCAGGACCAAAGCTGATCCCCATTACCTCAATGTCAACCAACCCTGCGGTCTCTTCCACGTCAGCAAAGACTAGTAAGAAATTCTCCTCCTCATAAAACTCCCAGCCAAAGCCGTTATCAAGCGTCTCCAAAACGGTACGTTGATCTGAAGTCAGTGACTGGTTAGTCGTATCACCATCCAATTGGACATAGTCATAAGCCTTATTAGCAGGATCACCCGTATTAAACTGGGTTTGCAGTGCATCAATATCTACATCCAACTTTCGGCCCACATTGGTAATTGCCGATGAAGCACCATCAACATCCAATGAATCATAGGTTACGCCATAGGTGTCAGCGTCTGCCGTTAACGCACGTGTCGCATCAATCGTGTCCTCACCATAGGTGAAGTCAACGATACGGTACATAATCATGTCATGTGGCTCGACAATCGAGAACACATCATTTCCATCACCGCCATACGCAATCACGCCCTTGTCCCATGGGTCATCACTGTTGAGGTCACTATTAGTAGGACCATACTCCATCATATCAATTACATCATCACCACTGGTGCCGGTAACAATGTAAGGTGTTGACAGCACCACATCCATTGATGAGAAGCCGGATGCTGTTGCGTCCAGTTGGATTTCTTTTGATCGGATCTCAACAACCCCCGCATCAGAGTTCGTATCAACAAAGATGACTGCAACATTACTTTTGCCGCTACCACCAGTTGAAGAGCTCAAGAAGAAGCCACCCGCTTGGTTATCCAGAGCGGTGCTCGTTGACTGCCAGCTGTCACCCTCACCCCATGTAAAGCCATAGTCCGTTTTAAAGGTAGTCGCATCGACATCTTCAGCCAAGTAGACGTGTCCATCAGATGGACTGGTGACATCCATGTACTGAAGGTACTGGTAATTAGGGTAAGTAGCGTCGTTGTTGTTAATCTTGTCATACAAGATTTCAGAGATGGAGATGACATCCACACCCGGCTCGAAGTCCGTGATTGTTGCCTCTAAGCCGACATGGTCAAGGATGTAAAACACATCAGGGCCCACACCGCCAGTTGCGGTTGCTTGACCGAATAACGCAATACCATCAGCTGACGAACTACCCACATACGAGCTTGGACTGAAGAAATCATCAGCTGTTGCGGAAGCGCTGTTAACAAAGTGGTAATCCGAATCGTCCGCCTCGGAAATTACTGTAGAGTCTTCCAAGCTGTACTCAAAGTCAGTTAACTCAACCCATCCATTATTCTCACCATCCTTAAAGGTGAAAGTAAGTTCAAACAAGTCATCACCCAGGCCGGATGAGTTTTGTAAGGAGAAGTCAACAGCGGCAGCAGTTGCATTACCAGAGCCGCCTGTAAAATTTGCTTGAGACGTCCAGCCGTTTAGCACAGCAAATGTTGGAGCGTTCAACGTTGAGTCCCATTCCACATTAAACGCCTGGATACCTGATAACGATACATCCTCGTTAAGTGAATAAGTTACCTTAAAGCCATCAGCTGTCTTTGTTACAACAGAAGACAGATAGCTGTCCTCCTCATCAGCATCTGCCACAACAAACTGCACATCATTGGTTTGCAGCGTGACTGATTTGGTCGAGGCAGTACCCAACGCATCTGTTGCAGTGACCTGCAGCGTGAAGCCATCAGCGGGAAGGTCGTACAACTCATCCAGCTGTTCATCATCTAAATAGTCACCATTTTCAAAACCAGCAAATGCCGCATCATCAGCCGTGACAACACCCGTCGCAGAATCAATGTCAAAGTAGACATCGCTAGCTGTATCTAAAGAGTATGTGACCGCATTGTCATCGATTGCCTTGGCACGATAAAGAATGACGTCTTCTTGAGTAAACGAATCCCAGAAGGACACGCCAAAGTCACCCGAGATAAACTCAGGCGCGGTGTCATCAATATTTGTCACTGACACTGACACTAGCTTTTCAGATGCATTACCCGCGGTGTCGGTAGCCACCACGGTGAAATCAACCGATTGCGCCGTTTCATAGTCCTCTTTACCGCTGTATGTGACCTCACCAGTTGAACCATCGATAGAAAGTGAGCTTGGCGCACCTGACTTAAGGGAGAAGGTAACACTCGCTGTGTCAGTTGCAGCAGCGGTGTAAACCACTTGATCCGTGTAGTCAGTCTCTTCAGTCAATGACCCTGAGCCTGTGTCGCCAGAGGTTATATCTGGAGCTGTGTTATCTATCACGAACGAGACCGTTGCCGGCATTGAGGTGACATCCAATGGTTGACCACTAATGGTGCCCACCAAGCTGTACAGCTCAAGATCAATATAATCAACCGTCAGCTCATCCGTGTCGTAGTCGCCACTTACGACAGCCTCATACGTAATCGTTTTGGCTGATTCATCATGATCGACATAGGTCGCAACAATGCTTTCTTGGGTGGTGGTGTTACCAGTATCCAAACGAACAGTTGGATCGCCATCAGTGCCATCTGCCGTCCATGTAAAGGGCTCAGATACCGTTGCTGTGACAACAATAGTGTCGCCATCTTTGGCAGTGGTATCAGTTGTGCCCTTCTTAACAATCGACACACTGCTTATCACAGGCGCATCGTACACATTGAAGGTGATGTCTTTTTCGACGGTTAAACCACCGGCATCTGTCGCTACAACCGTGACAGTTGTCTCACCCTCAGTAGTTGCCGTTCCTGTAATCAACGTTGCATCAGTTGCATCAACTGCAAGACCCGGCGGAAGGTTTGATCCAGACTCTAATGAATAGGTTAAGGAGTCATTGGCATCTACATCAGAGAAGATGTCATCTAAGTCAAGTCCGGCAAATACCTTGTCAGTGACCGCAATAACATTAACAACATCAGCGACAGCTACTGGCGCCTCGTTAACATCAATTACCGACACCGTTATCTGTTGCGACGCAGTGTTGCCTGCATCGTCCTCTGCATCAACGGTGACGGCATAAGAGGCTTTAGTTTCAAAGTCCGCCGCCGTTTTGAGTGTCAAAACACCTCTCTCATTGATGTCAAACAGATCAGCATCATCACCTGACAACGAGAAAGAATCAGGACCATTGATATCTTGTGCATCCACGCTTGCCACAGCGGTGGTATTTTCATCCATGCTGACATTGGCACCTGAGATAAACACAGGAACTGTCGTATCGGTGGTGATCTCAGCAGTGTTTTTAGTCTGGGCGCTGACGTTGCCGGCTTTATCTGTCTGCTCTACAACAATCTTGTCAGCAGCATAGATAGCATTCGCGTCTAATTCAAATGACGCGCTGTCAGTGCCATCAGCCCAAGATGAGCCACCATCAACAGAGTACCGCCAAGATGACACATCATCATCTAGGGTGACATTTACGGTTAGGTCATTCGTCAGGCCATCATCATCAGCTTTACCACTGTCAGTAGCGAGTGCAATCTCAGGCGCATTGACCGTGTTGTCTAGGGTGTAGGTGGTATTTGCAGGGCCATAGGCGTCAGTGATCATCGCCTGGCCACTGGTTTTTCCAACAACAGAGGCATCACCCAGTGTCACCTTTGTGATGGCGGTTGAGACTGCATCACCAGCAGGGGCAGATGCCGTGTACGTGATGGTCTTTGCATCACCATCATGAGAGTCATAGGTTGCAACCACAGGGGTTGTGCTATCACCGAAGGTCAGATCGATTGTCGTGGATGCATCAGCACCATTCATAGTAAACGCTTCAGTCAACGTCAGCACTACCGTCAATGCTGATCCGGCCTTACCGGTATCAACATCGTCGGTCGCATCTTTTATAGAGAACGATGCAATCGCAGGCGCGTCAACCGCAAGGATCGCAAAGGTCTGCTCCACAGATTTACCCGAGCTATCAGTGGCACGCACGGTGATGTCACGGGTGTCCGCCGTTGAGTCGGTTGTGCCCGAAATGACACCCGATGCGAAGGTAATGTCCGCCGGCAAATCGCCACTCACCACCGAGTAAGTCAGCGTGGCATCCTTGGCATCCACGTCAGAGAAGTAGTCTGCAAGCTTTAGCTCATAGGCCTGGCCTGTGACCACCACCTGATCGGCAATGGTGCTGCTAGCCACAGGGTCCTCATTGATGTCTTTGAGGGACACCGTAATCGCTTGCGCCTTGTCGTTGCCCGCAACATCGGTTGCAACCACATTGACCGTGAATGACTGTTTATCACCTTCGTAGCTAGGCGCAGTTTTAAACGTCAGCACACCCTCTGTGGTCAGTGCAAACAGGTCGTTATCACCACCGGTGCCCAATGCCCAGGATACAGACTCATTGGCCTTGAGCGTGGCCACCGCTGTTTGCTCCTCATCGGCAGACACGGCAGTGGTGGTAACAGTTGGGTCGGTATCGTCTAACTTAAGAGTTAAGGTGGTCAGCTCAGAGGGATTACCCGCCGAGTCAGTCTGACGAACATTAACTGTGTAGTTACCATCAGCCACAGGCGCTGTGTAGGTCTCAGACCATGCCTTGCCATTGATCTGGTACTCAACGGTGGCACCTTGCTCAATACTCGTCGGGGTGGTCAGAGCCAAGTCATTGGTGACGCCATCGGCAGTGTTGTCACCGGAATCGGTAGCCAAGGCAACCACGGGCTTAACTGGCGCTGTAATATCGTATACATATGTTGCGCTGTCTGATCCAGCGTTGCCCACCCTGTTATAAACGTCAGCTGTTACAGTGACCGTGCCCTCATCAAATTTAGCCAAGTCGTAGGCTGAGAATTTGTAAGACCAGGTACCATCATTAGCAATCGCATAACGAACAACCGTGGTGGTGCCATCATTAAGTGTTAGTGTGACCTTTTGGCCATCCTCAGCATCTGTGGTGCCTGAGATGGTTTGTGGCGAGTCATCCTCGGCAGCGTTGCGGTAACCATCAGAGATTGGCGTCGTGATGGCGATGGTTGGTACTGTGTCATCCAACACAATAACCGCCTCGTCGCTCAGGTCGGATACATTACCCGCCTTATCCACCACCGTGGCGGTGAAGGCATTGTCACCGTCAACAAGTGTGACAGCAAAGTCGACATAACCGACAGCCAAGTCAACCTTGTCTACAACATGCTCATCGGCCGTTGTTGCGTCACCGACAAAAAACTTAACGGTGTCGCCAAGCGCAACAGCGGTGCCATCTGCACCAGAGGTTTTGAGTGTCACACGAACACTCGCACTCGAGTCGCTGGTCAGCCCATCACCCTTCACACCTGTATCTGAGTCAGGTGCCAACGAGATCTCAGGCGCCGCAGGGGCAATCTTGTCGAGCAGGGTCTGCTGAGCTGTTGAGATTTGAGTGATTGATGTCGCTGAACTGATGGTCGTGACCGTCTGCTTCAACAACGTGACACCAGCGTCATCATCAACACCCGTCAGCTCTTTCAGTGTGTCGGTATCATCAAGCGCGATTAAGGTTGAAGAGGTTGATGAGTAGTTGCTGACGATCTTTTCAACCATCTTGGTGACAACAAGGTCAGACGCAGAACTACTTTGTGTCACAACCTCAGAGTAAGCCACAACTGATGCAACCTGTGTTGCGGCCTTTTGAATGATAAGGCCATCCGCATCCGAAGACTCAGCCTTAGAGACTGCGTCATATGTCAACAAATTAATGGAAGTAGAGCTCGTGCTGATACCCAAGGACGTCTTAACACTGTTTTGTGCAGCATCAATAACTTCAGTTCTTGTTAGAGTGGTGGTACTGGTTGTAATTGACTTTGCGGTTAGGTCGATCAACGTTGTCAAAGGGTTCAACACCGTGGATCCAACATCACCAGGCGCTCTCATGTCCTGCGTATTTTGAATACCCGTGTCAACGTTATAACCACCCGATGCAATAAGACTGTAAGCACCCATGACATTTGCAATTTCGGTCAGTGTGTTAGGCAACAAGAAAAAGTAACCACTGGCATCGGTGTTAATGCCTGCGTCAATTACGCTGCCATCATCGAGCTCTAGGGTAATGGATGCACCCTTAATACGACCATCTGCCACCGATCCACTCGAGACACTGAACCCCTCAAGGTCAAAGTCGTTACCTTTCGTGTCTTCCAACACATCAGCTGTGGCATCAGGATAGTAACTCACGCCTAAGGTGTTGCCCTCAGCAAAGCTACCACCAGCAAACGTTAGGGTGATGGTGTTGCCATCAACCGACGCGCTGGTTGGTGTTTCAGTCGCACCATCAACATCCAAGGTAAAGACGGTGAGATCAGTATCATCAAATGCAACGTCTTCATTGAATGTCAATATGATCTGCTGACCATCAACATTGGTAGAAATACCTGCAAGCTCAGGGCCCGCCAAATCAAATGAGCCAGACACCGCTGCACTGCCTGTGCCATCAGCCATACCTGTTGCAGCGCCCGCGGCAAGGCTAAATGACACAGCCGTGTCAGCATCGGATGATGTGACATCCAAGGTGAAGGTTGTCAGCCCATCGCCACCCAAGGCTGACGCTTTGGTGCCGCCGACAACAGCAACATCATCGGCTGTAAAGTTTTCAACGTCTTCAGCAAATTCAAACGTTAAGGTGATCACCTTGTCAGCACCGGTATCATTAACGCTTTGGGTCACTGTGACGCCAATGCCTGCAGCAGATGCGCCACCACCGCCACCCGCAGCAGCAAGTCCCACCGCAGCCAAGCCAATGATCATTGGCTGTGAAGCGACAAAGGCAGAGGCAGAGCTTGCAGCGCCAGTCTCAGCAGCGGCTGAGGCATTGGCTGCGCTATCTGCCGCCGCTGTGTCATTCATTGCCAGCAGGTCACCCAGGTCCCAACGCGACAGCTCTGCATTGGCTGCCACCTCGACAGACTGCTCAGGGATTTCCTCTTCAGCCTTCTTTACCTTTTTGGGATCAACCTTTTCATCACCCAACGCTAAGGTTTCCTTAAGAAACTTTTGAACGCTTTCCAATAAGGTTTGGGTATTCGCTTGGGCAGCTTCAAGTTGTGCCTGCTTAATTTGCGAAGGAGTCTTTGATGATTCTGACATGACAATCTTCCTAAGGATTTGAATATTATTGTTGAATTGATAATAAGTTATATTTTGATCGTTAAACAACGAAATAATCAAAATTTAAATTGTCAAATGAGAACTGCCCGTTGATCTCAATTAACGCTGCGCCCCAGCTGAACGCAGTGACGTCGCGTTGGCTATCAAAAGACATATCACCATCCGCTAATTCACTAATTGATTCATCCTGGCGTTGGTACAGTGCCAGTGTGTCACCACTCTGGTAATCGTCAATCTGGTTGTCACCCGAGCCGGTTGTGAACTGAAAAACATCATTACCGTTTCCACCAGAAAGCCAATCGCTCCCCGCGCCGGCAAAGAGGGTGTCATCGCCATCACCACCGTAAATGCTCTCATCGGCCGAACTGCCCCAAATGATGTCATCCCCACCCATGCCGTTGAGTTCGTATACACCATCGCCAGTGGCTGTGCTCAGTGACTCGGAGGTCATGTCAATGATGTCATCAGCATTGGTGGCACTTAAGTGAACATCACGGAATCGAGCGTCATCACCCGAGACCTCACTGTGTCGCGGACCAAAGACATTGTCTGCCGCCATCACAACGCCTTTGTCACCCGGCGTAAAATCATCGCTGTTATTAATTTCTAGCCAGATGGTCGGTGAGTTCACATTTTCGAAGTCAGCACTGCCCCACACCACGTCATCGACTCGGAGGTAACCGGCAATGTCCACTCGCTGATCCGTGCCCACATTGCCCAAGTGATCGCCCACATTTTTGGCGTAAAAGCCAGCGCCCCACGAGCCGTCTATTTCCAGTATTACAGTGGTTGAGCCATAAGACTCATCCGTAAACGCTGCGACTGGCGTGTCAAAATACGACTGATCAACAAAGTCAGCGCCCGTGCCTGTTTTGATGTAAGCACCCGTCTCAAGAAAGTCATGGATCCAGTCATCACCTGACCCGGCATCAAAGTGACTGTCCCTCAGCAGGTTGGCGAAGTGATCAGCAGACACGCTGCCATCGAGCCAAGGCACACTACCTGCAATGTTTCCGAAATAATCCACACTGCCCCAGCCATCATCAACCACCTCTTCGGCTTCAAAGTCGACATCAATAGCGCCTGGCGCATTGGAGTAATCAATCCAGTCAGACCAGTACAATGATGGATCGGTCAGCGTGCTACCTAACAGCGGTCCATTTTCCGGGCCCTCGAAATTGGTTCGGCCAGGCTCACTCATCCAGCCATCCACCCAGTTGCTACCAAAAAGCGTCTTGTCTGTTGCATTAAAAATCGCCTGACCATCCGTGATGGATGTCATGTCCCTAAAGGAGGCTAGCGCCCAGTAACGGTCATCTTCATCAACATAAGAGGGCTGAGGTATAGGCAAATCATGCGACGAGGCATAGGGGTATAACTCAAAAGAATCGTTCTGCATGACACTGTGGGTTGTCACGACATGCAGCATGTTTAGCGCGCTGAAGCGCAGTTCGTAGAAGTCAGCCACACCCTCAACGTCAGGATCAGCATCTGGCCATGCAGGGTGCGAGGCATAGTCTTCAATCCGCAAATACGAAATGAGTGACCCTGTCAGAGTCTTAATTTGCACGTACAGATCGTCGGTATTCTGATCTATCCAGGCATCAAAGACTTTGTCGTCGAAAACATTTTCTCCGCCACTGTCGCGCAGCTCACTGGGCAACACAACAACCAATGGCCCACTATCAATAAGCGCTTGTGCAGTGATATCTAGGACCTTAACACCACCTGACAGGTAGCCCACATCCATCGGATCCCAGACCAACGTGCTGTTGGCCTCAAGCCACGCTAATTGCGTCTCGCGGCTGTCTGGCATCGCCGTAACCAGTGTGGTGTCTGGCAGCGTTGATGGCTGGAATTGACTGTCAGTGAGTAATGCTATGGTTCCTGAAGAATCAGTCACGTTGGCCACATCGGTCAGTTCAGACGAGGTCATATCGGTTGCGAACAATGGGTCACCACCAAAGTCGTAGGCATGCACCACCTCGACACCATCGAAGTCATGTGTTGTGAACTCGACAATCTGGCTATTAATGGCTTGGCTATTTTTTTGTGTAGAGATGCTCTCGAAGGCCAACCAATCTGAAGAGAAG
>Ga0255780_10002422_pt1 | contig 16847 bp, 9 predicted proteins | sample 071ome_32_FD_179978 | JGI IMG/M metagenome (GOLD analysis project Ga0255780, IMG submission 179978) | Coastal salt marsh microbial communities from the Groves Creek Marsh, Skidaway Island, Georgia - 071405AT metaG (version 2) | ecosystem: Environmental > Aquatic > Marine > Intertidal zone > Salt... | reverse complement strand
GGTTCGAATTATTGCTCTACAACGGAGCGATCACGTACGTGGGGGCCTGGCTGATCAGCCAAGCACCCTCACGTAGTTAGTGAATGATAGAAATTCTTTGAGTACTGCGCAGCCCATTGTTACTCACTTCGAGCAGATATGTACCGGCCGGCATTTGTTGGTAATCTAGGATGAGATCACCAGTTACTGTTGGGTAGGTGCTGCGAGATAGAGCAGCGCCGCTGAGGTCAAATAATTGGACTTGTACCGCACCTTCAACTTCACCCATATTGATCTGAATCAAACCATTCGACGGGTTCGGATATATGGTCCAAATCGTTTTCTCCATATCGCCCAATCCAATGTTGTTGTAGGTCGTGGTCGTTTGATCCGTCCCACAATCTGTCGTGACCGTCAAGGTGATGGTGTACGACGCTCCTCCCGTAGCGTAGGTATGCACAGGGTTTTGTGTGGTATCGGTCGTGCCGTCGCCAAATTCCCACAACCACGCCGTTGGGGCTGGGGTACTTTGATCGGTGAACTGGTAGGTCGTTCCCGAGGTTAGGGCGAGGCCAAACTTCGCATCTAGCTTAGGACCTGGAACCAAAACAGCACTATCCGCGACGAAGGTGTAGGCATTGTAGTAGGTATATTCTAGGTCGTAATCTGTGGCGATGTTCAGGGTGGTGTTGTGCGCACCGAGGCCTGCGAAGGTCGAGGTGAGCGATGAGCCCTGACGATTCAAGGTGAAATCACCGGCCAACGTGGTGTCGGTCGAGGTAAGTTCGAAGCTGAACGGCACATCTTCACAGATGGTCGATGGCAATTGTAGGGTCGCCATAGAAGGAGTACCGCCCAAATCAATGACGCGGATGTTGTCCAAATACAGGTTGTTCCCATAGCCACAAATACCCATGAATTGGAACTGTATGAAGTCCGAGGCGAGGTTGCCGAGCGCCACCGTGTCTGTACGCCAATCTGCCTTGCCTGAAGGCACGTAGGTGGAGTTGCTAGGACTTAACGTGGCAAGATCTGCGTTGCCCTTAAGGTAGAGGGTATCGAAGGTCGATCCACAATCCGTACTCACGAGTATGGCCAAGGTATCGGCATACGTACTCGAATAAGGGGCATAGCTAATATCAAACATCAAGGTTGGGTTGCTGTAGCCACTAACATCAAATTTCGGGCTTTCCAAATAATCCACAGCGCCTGTGCTGCCGTAGTTATAATAGCCCATGTACATCGCCGCAGATTTGGCCCCCGTAGGTCCAACCACCTCTGCCACGGCCCAAGTCGTTCCTCCGTCCGGATTGATGACCGTGAAATCTGAGTTTGAGGCGAAGGTCCACGTTTCGACAATAGGCAATCCAGGCAGCGGACTGACCGTGATGTAGTTCGTTTGAACGAGGGTGTCGGAACCGTAGTTGTTCGTTGCAATTAAGGTGATGCTGTAGCTGCCATAAGCGCTGAAACTGATTTCAGGGTTTTGGCTGTTCGCACTGGTTCCGTTCACAAAGCTGTGGGTAGAGGGGGTAATGGACCAATTCCACGAGGTCGGCGTCTTATTACTGTCGTCTGTCAATACAATAGCCGTATTCAAACAAGGGGTGGTAGTGCTCGCACTGAAGTCCGCATCCGGCACCCCGATGTTATCAATCACGCCTACTTCATCAATGGCAATATCGCTCTGGTAACCGTCTCCGGTGGTTCCGGTAAAGCGCAAGATGATGGTGTCGCCGGCATAGGCCACTAAATCTTCGGTCACATTGACCCAGCTGTTGCCCTGGCTCCCGCTCACACTAGTGAGTAAGTGCCATTGGTTGCCGTCGAAGAGTTCCACTTTTAGGCTTCCGGTGTTGGCTCCATTCATGTGATAGGAGAAGCTCAATTCAGGTGCGATGGCTGTGCTCAAATCAATACACGGGCTCAACAATACCGCATCTTGGTAATCACAGCTCCCTGAAGATTCGAGGTAGAGGTATTTGCCGTTTCCGCTAATATCAGCACTTGGACCCGTACCGGGACTCTGCGTACCGCCGCTCCAAGTTCTCCAATCGATGTCGTCCTCACTTCCGTTGGCTAGGTTTACCCAATTTCCTCCTAAACTACACGCCGTACCGCCGCAATTTGTCGCATTGCTACAATTATTGAAGCCATCGAAATCTTGTCCAAAAGGCAAGGTATAGAGGGTGGAGTTAAAGTAGGTGATGCCGGTCTGCACGGTATCATTCAATCCATTTTGATCGCCGCTAAGTTCGGCCCAAACACTAATGCTTTGGTTGCTCGTTCCGGACCATGCTAGCGGTGTGCTGAAGGTGAACGTAGTGTCGGCGTACGGAGGGATACTCGCGAACAAGGTATCTCTAACCACAGTACCGCCAAAATCATAGGCTACTGCTACGGTATCCAGTGTACTTGTGGAAGGATTTAAAATTTCAATGGTAACAGGAACAGATGCACTGTGGCAACTGGTCACTAAGGTTGGATTCAATAGGGCTGAAATAGCCGCATCTCTTGGTAGCGGACAAGCATTTGTTCCTGCAGGCAGTTGAATAGCGTACGCTCGCTTTCCATGAACCCCATCAAGATCTGCACTTGCACTGATCCAGGTTGCTGCTGTGGGTTGGTAGGGGATGACCATGGAATTTGACGACGAAGTCATGACGCTGTCCATGTATTTCGATCCAAGGATGTACGCAGTGTAGCCATTTGCTCCGCTCACGGTACCAGAGGTAATTTTAATGCTGTCTGGACATGCCCAATCAATGGTGATGTTATTTGGCTGACCAAGGATTATGAACGGACCCGCAATGGAAGTATCTGAACCGTTAATTACGCGCAAGAAGGCATCGTTTGTAGCTACGAATGGTGCGGTCCAATTCGCCACTCGATTTCCACTAATCGCATTGAGGTTGATGGAAGTCCACGTCGCCATAGAATCTGTGCTGTAGGCCCAGCTCAGCCCGGTAGTCGGGCCGTTCCAACGTACAGTAGTGGCACCCGGCTCAAGGACAGCACCGGCATGCGGGTAGTCCAAGCTTATTGTGCTCATCTCGTAATCGTAGACTACGTAGAACTTTTGTGGACCCGAAGGAATGTTCGTTCCGTAAACTTTAAGGGTGAAGTCTCCGGTAGATGGGGCGGCCAAAGTCACCTGTTCAGCATTGTTCAGGGTGTCTGTGCTGCGAACCGCAAGGTTATTCAGAGTCGTCCCGTTTGGCGCTGGGTTCAATACCCACGGTTTGAATGTGCTGCTTTGGCTCTCGTCAACTACCTCAAAATCAAGATTGTTTACTAGTGCTTTTGAAGCAAATGTCGATCCTTCTGTATCCGTCCAGTACAACATAGCACGGAAGTCTTTTGCACCTGCTGGCAGGTTGATGCTGTAGGAGAGGGTGTCGTTTGTGGAAGCGGTGCCGACGAAGAAATTGGTATCGGTAATGGTACGCAACGCGCGGCGTGCGTTGATGCGGCCGTAGCCGAAAATAAAATCGGGCCCTACATTACCTAAATCATCCGCCGTGTTCATCCCAATGGCTTTCAACAATCCGCCATCGGCCGTGTCGTTCTGAATCACATCGTAGGCGTTGTGCAAGACCGCGAAGAAGCCCGCTGCACCTGGAGCGGCCATTGAGGTTCCAGTCTTGTAGCCGTAGGTATGTGGGTCAATGGTGCTATAAACGTTCGTTCCTACGGAGGCGATGTCCGGTTTAATACGTCCATCGTCTGCAGGTCCGCGGGAGGAGGATGGGGCAATGGCATCCAGGTAAGTGATGTTCGCCGTAGCCACGACGTTCTTTCCTTGTTTGTGTCCACCGGTAATGTTTCCCCATTGGGAGCCTGCTCCGTAGCCACAGTTTGATCCATTGCTGTTCCCAGCACTGAAGACGTGCAGCAGGGCTGGGTTTTGAATGATGTCTTTATCTACTTGGGCCGCAAAACTGGTGTAGCCTGCGTTACAGCCGTTGGAATAAGAAGAATTGGTCACGCGAATTCCGTAACTCGAATAATGGGCATCAATATTTGATAGGTTGCCCGGGTAGCTGTAGTATACATTGTACGCTCCTGGTGCCACACCTTCGCTGTCGGGATCGATATTACCGGCACCGAGAATGGTTCCAGCTACGTGATCACCGTGGTCTCCCAAGCTTGTTCCTGCCAATGAGGTCAAACGTCCGGTGTAATCTGCGTGTGGGCCTATATCTCCATCATCGCCATGACCCACAACTACGCCCGTTCCGTCGTAGGGGTATTTTGCTTGTGCCCAGGAAGCGCGTGCAGCAGCACGTGCATTAAAGTTTTCTGGCGATCCCGGCTCTTCGATGGCTTGGATGAATCTGATCTGCTCGTATGCAGCGAGGTTCAACAGGTCGTTAGGATCAACGACTAGGGTATACCAATTATTTCCCAACGCCTTCGCTCTAAAGAACGCCATAGCAGTGGGAAGAGATTGACGAACCTCGAATTGAATGGCCACTTCATCGCCAACCCAAGCCCATTCTGGTATGTTCAAGGTTGCCAAAGGACCGTCTAGTTTCATGGCGGCACTAAAAGGCAAGAAAGCACTAACGCCTGCATTCTTCAACGTACCTGCGTTTATTCCTGCGGGCAACGCAACTTCGAACGCATTTTCCGGCAAATATTGCATGACCACGACGCCCAAATCCTCCAAGGCTTTTTTATCTTCGGCAAGCACTGGACCATCCCATAGCGCCACGCCATAGGTAGTACGCTGTGTTTTGATACCTATAAAAGTCTCTTCTTCAATACGATAGGTTCCGGATTTGAGTTTTAGGGCCAATTGGGCCTGCGCTTGAAAACCAACAATCGTGAGTAGGAGGAGTAAAAATCGAGTCATAGACAATGAAAAATTTGAACGTGAATATACTATCTAACCGCCGCCATTTAAAATGGTTGGGGCTCTTCCTTTTTGTTTTCCACATAAACCATGTCCAAGCCCAATACAAACCGATGACCCAAAGCCAAGCCATGGCAGAGATGGAGCGCTTTGGCTCCGGCAAGCGCGTGTTGTACATGGCGGCCCATCCCGACGATGAAAATACCCGTTTGATTGCTTGGTTGTCGAATGCGCTGGATGCGGAAACCACTTATTTATCGCTCACACGTGGATCGGGTGGGCAAAATTTGATTGGCGACGAACTAGGCGCAGAGCTTGGTATTATCCGTGAACATGAGCTTCGTGCTGCACGCAGTGTGGACGGTGGGAACCAACGTTTCACCGATGCCCTCGACTTTGGATATTCTAAAAGTGTAGAAGAAGTTTGGACGAAATGGGATCATGATGACCTCCAATTGCAAGCCGTGCGCACCATACGAGAGCTGAAGCCGGATTTTATCATCACAAGATTCCCTCCGGACGAGCGCGCAGGTCATGGTCACCATACCGCCTCAGCCGAACTGGCCATCGAATGTGTCGAGTTGGCGGCGGATGAGAAATACGATACCGAAACCACCGCTTGGTCGGTTCAAGGCGTTTGGTGGAACACCTCCGTATGGTGGGATCCTACCTTGAAAGACGATCCGGAAGCGGTGTACCTAGATATGAGTGGATTTGACCCGTTGCTGGGGGATACCTACGGCGCCATCGGCGATGCTGCGCGTTCCATGCACAAGTGCCAAGGATTTGGTGTGCCTATCAATCGTGGTCCCCGTGAAGAATACTTCAAAAAGCTTTGGGGCGGGGGCGATTTATCGTCTTATCTCATGCCAGATCGTGGCGCGGATGCGCAAAGTTTACTGGCTCAGGACGCAGCTTTTGCCCTTGAAATAGGCGATCAAAAGCAAGCCATCACGAAATGGGCAGAGCTGGGTAAGGTGTTGTTGGAACAAACCACCCCGGAATCTGATAAGTACCAGCGCTGGCAACAGGTCATGCTGCATCTCTTGGGCGTGTATGCTGAGGTCTTCACTGCTACTAACCCCATGCCGGAAGGCCCATCGTATCCCGCAACTTTGGCGCTTCAAGCCCTGAATTTTGACGTGGAGGTGAAACTGGCTTCGGTCAAGGCACCGAATAAACATATGGGTTTGAATCCCGCACAGGTATTGACTAGCGAAGGGCAAGAGCTCGAAGTGGATTTGTATGATGAGGGAAAGCTCACAAAGTACATCAGGGTCCGATTAGATCACGAATCCGCCATCATCATGCTTTACCTCAAGCCTGTCGCGAAACTCAGTGACCGCGCAATAGGTGAATACCGCGAGGCCATTGCGGTGGAGCCGGCCATTCACGCAAAATTCGACCAAACCGTCTACTGGAATACGGGCAAGAAAGGAACCATTGGATACAGTATTTACTCCAAGGATGGGGGTGTGTTGAGTTGGTCTCTAGATTTTATAAATGAAGGATGGAGACCAGTGACGGAGGATGATCACTTTGTTCAGTTGGAAATGCATGATTTTTTGTCTTCTTCCATAAACAGAAGTGAAACATTGAATGCCGGATGGAATCATTTCACTGAGGAAATACCGGCTAAAATGGAAGATGGGAAGTATTTTGTTTTCCTGTCGTCAACTATTGAAACACCAAAAATGGCCATTCCAAAGTCTATTGATGAGAAACAAACCATCAGCTACCCACACATAGGTACACATTACATGTATAGTCCGGCACAGGCGACGTTGACCGTCCTTGACCTCAATAAAAAGCGCATCAAAGTGGGCTACATTGAAGGAGCAGGAGATTTGATGGATGAGACGTTGGAGAGCGTAGGTTATGATGTCGTAAGAATTACAGAAGAGACGCCAGAGCTTTGGGGTGAAGTGGATGCCGTTTTGGTTGGCATTCGTGCCTTTAATACCGAAGCATGGTTGATGGAGAGTGAGGAGCGCATTAAAAGTTTTGTGGCCAATGGCGGAAATTTTGTGGTGACCTATACTACGGCGGGCCGAAGCGGGATGGCATTGCCATTGCCTGTACCATTGACCGTGGGGCGTGATCGTGTGACGGAAGAAGAGGCGCCGGTGGCGCTGAAAGAATTGGACCTCCTTCAAAAACCCAATGCCCTCAGCGAAGCTGATTTTGAACAATGGGTGCAGGAGCGTGGTTTATATTTCCCGAGCGAATACGAAGGCTATACCACCGCTTTGAGCATCACGGAATCTACGGGGACTGTGTATGAAAACTCGACTGTGGTTGCAGAGTATGGGAAAGGTTCCGTAATTTACACAGGCCTGTCGCTCTTCCGGGAATTGCCGAAGGGGGTTCCAGGCGCTTTGAGACTACTACAAAATATCTTGCATTATGACCGTTAAGAATCCCTCAATCATTAATTGGAAGAAGTACTACATCGGCGTGATCGCGCTTTTGGTAGCGGAGATTGTGGCGTTCTATTTCATCACGCGTCAATACGTGTAAATGCACCCCTTAGATTGGTTCGTCTTAGTAGGGACGCTGGCCCTTATTGTAGGGTATGGCGTCTATAAAACTCGGTTGCGTGCGGCGGGGGAGTTGCTCAGTGGTTCGAAAAATGTGAGTTTATGGACCATTGGATTAGGCATCATGGCTACCCAGGCCTCGGCCATCACGTTCTTGTCCACGCCCGGTCAGGCCTATGCCGAGGATATGGGATTTATTCAGTTCTATTTTGGACTTCCCCTCGCAGTCATTCTGGTCAGCGCCTTCTTTGTGCCTGCCTACAGAAAGATGAGTGCCATCACCGCGTACCAATTCCTCGAGCAACGTTTCGACCGCAAAACCCGATTGTTTACCGCAGCCCTTTTCTTGATGTCGCGCGGCTTAGCAGCGGGCATTACCATCTTCGCGCCGGCCATCGTCCTAAGCGCCGCACTGGGCCTGTCCCTCAACCTCATGATCATCATCATAGGTCTGATCGTGGTCTTCTACACGGTCAGTGGAGGCTCCGCAGCAGTGGCTGTGACACAGAAATGGCAGATGCTGACCATTCTTGGCGGAATGGGGATTGCCGCCTATTTATTGATCGATAAGATTCCCGTGAGCATGCCGGAAGCATACGACATCGCGGGCCAGATGGGCAAGCTTCACATCATCAACACCTCCATGGACATGGGCACGCGCTACACCCTGTGGTCGGGTCTTGCCGGTGGGTTGTTCCTTTCGTTGAGTTATTTGGGTACTGATCAGAGCCAAGTCCAGCGCTACCTAGGCGCAGAAAACCTCTCTACCAGCCGTTTTGGCCTGCTTTTCAACGGGGTGTTTAAAGTGCCGATGCAATTTGGTGTGCTCTGCGTGGGCGTCTTGCTTTTTGTTTTTTACCAATTCACTCAACCGCCTATCTTCTTCAATGAAAGCGAAGTGAAACGAGCGCCGGTGGAAGTGCAAGCGGAATTGGCCGAACTGGAAAAATTCCATGCAAATTCCTTCGCCGCCAAGCGTGAAGCCCTCCTCATCGGAGATTGGGCTGCTGTGGATGCGCACAAGGAAACCCTTGCCCAAATCCGTGAGTCCTACATCGCCACCCTCGAAGCACACGTGCCGAATTTCCAGCGCAAAGACACGGATTACGTCTTCATCACCTTCGTGCTCAACTTCCTACCCAAAGGCCTCGTGGGATTGCTATTAGCGGTGATCATTTCCGCCGCCATGTCCAGCACCGCCGGGGAAGTCAGCGCCCTTGCCACCACCACCTATGTAGATTATTACACGGTATTCAAAGGGGAGTCCCAGCGCCCGAAGCGCACCATTCGCCTGCTCACCTTTATTTGGGGGCTGGCCGCCATTGGCGTCGCTCTAGCCGCGCCACTGTACGAGAACCTCATTCAATTGGTCAATGTTCTGGGTAGCCTATTCTATGGCACCATCTTGGGAATCTTCTTGGTCGCCTTGTTCATCAAACAGGTGGGAGGGAAGTCCATTTTGATGGCCGGTATTTTGGGCCAATTCGTCGTGTTCTTCTGCCATTACCTCAACACCACGGATATTATTTCCCTCGGCTACCTCTGGTACAACGTCATCGGCTCGGTGACCGTTGTTGCGACCGCTCTGGCATTCCATTTCTGGTTTAGAAGAGGAACTGTATATGGTTAGAATTGAGCGCGTTGCTTCATTCGCTCGACCATCTCGTACACCGCAGGACAGTGCCTAACATTAGTCTCGGTCAACCCTAAGATCGACTTCATGTTCGGGTGATCCGTATGCGGGTATTGCCGGCATGCCTTTGGTGCGTATTCGTAGATAGTGCATTTGTTGGTGTCCAATTCCAAGAAGGGACACGGCAAACTCTTCATCACCCAATCCCCATCTTCATCCACACGCAGGTATTGCTTCTCGAAATCTGCCGGCTTCATGCCTTGTTTTTTGGAAATCCGCCCAATATCCTGTTTGGTCAGCAGAGGTCCGGTGGCGCGACAACACCTCGCACAGGTCAAGCAATCCGTTTCGGCGAAGACTTCTTCATGCATCGCATGAAATTGCTCGTTCAAACGCTTTGGATCTTGCCCGTTTAGGCGGGCGAAGAATTTTTTATTCTCCTTTCTCTTGGAGCGGGCGAGCTCTTTAAAATCTGGCCATATGCGTTCGAGATAATTAGCCATTCGCCTTAGCTACCAATGCTTCCAATTCCTCTCGGGTCTCTCTAACATAGGCCTCGTATTCCTTGGTAGATGGGCCGTAAAAACCGGTATGGATCTTCACCACATTCCCCTGGTGATCCAACATAATCGAAGTAGGATAGCTTCTAATCTGTTCCAAGGGCAATACTGCATTGCGGTCTTGTTGAGCATTGTAGGTAGCAATAACCATTGGGAAGGAAGTGCCTAAATCGCGCTCCATTTTCTGTACGGCAGCCGTAGCTTTTTCCAACGTCCCGCTGTATTCGTAGCTCAATCCAAAAACATCAATGGCTCCCTCAAATTCACGGTAGTACTGGTCCAACACTCGGCCTTCGTCCATACAGTTTGGGCACCACGATCCTTGGATGGCTAAGATGGTAGGCTTAGTGATGGTGCGGCTATCAAAGTGAACGGTATCGCCATCAAGACCCGGCAAGTGCCATTCGATGTGGGTATAATCCTCTCGCAGTGTGGACATTTCTTCGGGATCTTCTAAGGTGGCATTATCATCTGCAATACCTGCGAAGGAGTAGTAGCCGGTCATCCCGGCCCAAACGTGACCTTTAATGGCACTATCCGAGACCGCAGCGCTGACTTTGTAAATAAATCTGCCGTCGAAGCCCATGAGCTCAAAACCACCCTCGACCTCGTAACCCGTCATAAATCTGCTATCGCCAGTAGAGGTGGCGATGGTGCCAACAAGCACACCGTCTTTTGTATCGAGCTGCAGCAATGCAGGCTTCTCGTTTCCATCACCCAGGTGGCGAATAATGGCATATTGGTTCGAGAATTCGGAAGGACTCTGCGAGTAAGTCATGCGTCCCGGCGTGAGCGTGAGTGGTAAGCGGTAGTTATTCGCGTCGGTTCGATAGTATTCTCCTTTAAACCCATCCTCTGTTGAAACGAGCCAGAGGTCAGAGGCGAACACTGGGAAAGTACCTCGAAGAGTATCTTCTCCGCTTAGAGTTACTTCAAAAGACTCTTGTACGCCGTTGTAAAACGTTAGTATGTTCTCTTCCAAGTGAACGTTAAAGGACACGCTAGTGGAATCGTTTTGGATGATGGATCCAATGAAATCCTGACCTGTGGCTGCTTCTGTTTGTGGCTCAGGTTGTGAGCAAGAAAAAAGGGCCATCGAAATGGCCCCTATGATGATTAAATTCTTCATGTTTGAATTAGAGGTTTAATTCCTCAATAAAGGTATCAATCTTTCGTTCAAGTTCTGCCTTGGTTGCAGCGTGGCTATCGCCAGTAGTAGCGCGTACGCTGAAGTAGAACTTGATTTTTGGTTCTGTCCCCGAAGGACGAGCACTGACTTTATCTCCCGCCTCCGTAATGAACTGTAAGACATTTGAAGATGGCAGCGCCGTGCTTGATGTTGCTCCGGTGCGCAGATCGGTCTGAGTTGAATTGCTGTGGTCGATGGCAATGACGACTGGAGAGCCAGCCAAGGTCTTTGGCGGGTCATTGCGCAGAGCAGTCATCATATCCGCAATTTCTTGGGCTCCGGAACGGCCTTTCTTGGTGATGGAAATCAAACGCTCTTGGTATTGGCCAAACTCGCGGTGGATGGCTTCTAGCTGTTGCAAGACTGTACGGCCTTGTGCCTTGGCATTAGCAGCCATTTCCGCAATCATCACTGCAGAAGCCACGGCATCTTTGTCGCGAACGGCATCCCCGATGAGGTAGCCGTAGCTTTCTTCACCGCCCACTAGGAATTGTTCCTCCGGCTTGTGATTGATGATATCTGCGATCCACTTGAATCCGGTCAAACAGCGGTAACAAGGCACGCCATAGGCTGCCGAGATATCGGCAATGAGATCCGTGGTCACAACTGTGGCAGCAGTAAATCCGTTTGAGGGGAGGGTGCCATTTTCCTTATACGCATTGAGGATGTAGTGGACGAGTAGTGCTGCAGTATCGTTGCCGTTGAGCAGTTGCATTTTGCCTGTTCCATCGTTGGCAGCAATGCCCACGCGATCAGTATCAGGATCACAACCGATCACTAGATCAGCTCCGGTGGCTTCGGCTTGTGCAACGGCCATGGCCAGAGCTGCGCTTTCTTCCGGGTTAGGGCTCGCCACGGTAGGGAAGTTGCCGTCTGGAGTGCTTTGCGCTTCCACAAGCTGCACATTGGTGAAGCCTGCTTTGGCCAAGGCTGGAGGTACGCTAATGATTGAGGTGCCGTGCAATGCGGTAAAAACGATGTTGAGATCGGTTTTGCCGGCGTTGCTCAAAGACAATCCCGCAATCATATCTGTGTATTTCTCGTCAAGTTCGCGGCCTACGGTTTCGATTAGGGCTTCATTGGCATCCCAACGAATATCTTGGAAACGAGTGGCACGCACCTGTTCAATAACGCCTTTGTCGTGTGGAGGGACTAATTGGCCCCCGTCGTTCCAATATACCTTGTACCCATTGTATTCCTTTGGGTTGTGTGAGGCCGTTAAAACGATCCCAAAATCGCAGCCAAGCTCGCGTACGCTGAAGCTGAGCTCAGGCGTCGGACGTAAATCCTCGAAAAGGTAGGTGTGTACACCATTGGCACTAAGGACCTCTGCCACTTTACGCGCAAAGGCCTTAGAATTGTTGCGGCTGTCGAACGCAATGGCTGCTTTCAGGTCCGTACGCCCCATGGATTGCTGGGCATAAACGGCCAAACCTTGTGTGGCTAAACCGAGTGTATATGGGTTGATTCTATTGGTTCCCACGCCCATGATACCGCGCATCCCTCCAGTACCAAAGTCTAGGTCTTTGTAGAAAGGCTCAATCAAGGTATCTCCGCCTGCATCGAGCATCGATTTTGCAGCAGCACGAGTTTCAGCATCAAATAAATCAGAGGTCCACAACGTGGCATTTTCGGTAGCAATGGATAGAACGTCCGCGCTCATGTAGCTAATGGTTTTAGTGAATCCCAAAAATACAAAAAGGGGGCCGGAGCCCCCTAGACATTGTTATGACAATGTGTAATTTATTTCAGAGACTTATTCGTTGCCGAGCATCTCGTAGGAGCGGGCAATGAACGCAGTCAGCTCTTCACCGTGCAGCAAGTTTTGCTGAAGCTTGGCGAGGTCAAGGGCTTGATTGACAGCTGTTCCACGAGCATCTGCATCTTCAGTATCCAAGATTTTTGAAGCGAGTGGGTGATTGGCGTTAACAATCAGATCGTACATATCAGGGAAATCTCCCATGCCCATCATGCCTCCGCCACCGGTCATCTGCATTTCCTTCATACGGCGCATGAATTCAGGAACGGTAATTACTAGAGGCGCCTCGGTAGAGTCCATGTCTTCGAGTTTCAGGGTGAACTTTTCCTTTGGAACGATGGCTTCTAATCTGGTTTTGAGCTCTTCTTTTTGCTTGTCGCTGAGCTTGGCTACACGAGTTTCGTCCTTCTTGATGAGGTTGTCGATCAAATCGCTATCCACACGTGCGAAAGTGGTGTTTTCGTGCTCTTGTTCCAATTTCTGCAGCAAGTGGCTGGTCAAAGGAGAATCTAAGAGCAGTACACTGTAGCCTTTGGCTTTGGCCGCTTGGATGTAGCTGTGCTGTCCGTCCTTATGGGAAGCGTAGAGTACAACGGTCTTTTTGTCCTTATCCGTTTGATTCTCTTTGATTGATTCGAGGTAGGCTTCAAAGGTGTGGAGGGTACCGTCGGTATCTTCATACAGGGCAAACTTCTTGGCCTTGTCGAAGAATTTCTCCTCGGTGAGCATACCGTATTCGATGATGATCTTCATGTCGTTCCACTTGGCCTCGAAATCTTCGCGGTCTTTGCGGAACATCTCATCTAACTTATCTGCCACCTTCTTAGTGATGTGTGAAGAGATCTTCTTCACATTGCCATCGGCCTGGAGGTAGGAACGGCTCACGTTCAGTGGGATGTCCGGTGAATCGATGACCCCGTGTAGGAGGGTCAAGAAATCGGGTACAATACCTTCTACACTATCCGTAACGAACACCTGCTTCTGGAACAACTGAATTTTGTTGCGCTGAGGCTCCACGTTCGGTTTGATTTTCGGGAAGTAGAGTACACCGGTCAAGTTGAACGGATAATCTACGTTGAGGTGAATATTGAACAGCGGCTCGTCGAAGCTCATTGGGTAGAGCTCGCGGTAGAATTCTTTGTAATCTTCCTCGGTCAATTCGCTCGGGGTACGCACCCATGCTGGGTTCGGGTTATTGATGACATTTGGCACCTTTTTGGTTTCCCATTTGGCCTCTTCACCTTCTTTGGCAGCATTGTAGCTCTCGTCCTTTTCGCCGAATTGGATCGAAATAGGCATAAACTTCGCATACTTGCTTAGCAGCTCGTTGATTTTGCTTTCCTCCAAGAAGTCTTCACTGTCCTCAGCGATGTGTAGCTTAATTTCCGTTCCGCGATCCGCTTTCTCAATGGTGTTTAGTTCGAATTCTGGGTTTCCTTCACAGATCCACTGTACGGCAGCGGCATCTTTGTGGGATTTGGTCAAGATTTCCACCTTCTTCGCCACCATAAAGGCGGAGTAGAAGCCTAGACCGAAATGACCGATCAGGTCGGCGCCGTCCATTTTGCCCTCGTATTCTTTGACGAATTCTTCCGCGCCAGAGAATGCCACCTGGTTGATGTATTTGTCAATCTCTTCTGCAGTCATCCCGATGCCTCGGTCAATAATGCTCAAGGTCTTGGCCTTTTTGTCGAGTTTGATATGAATGGTCAAATCGCCCAATTCGCCTTTGGCCTCACCAAGATTGGTCAGGGTCTTTAGCTTCTGCGTCGCATCCACAGCATTAGAAACGAGTTCTCGTAGGAAGATTTCGTGGTCGCTGTACAAGAACTTCTTGATGATAGGGAAGATGTTCTGTGCGGTTACATTAATGGATCCTTTAGACATTGTATTTGATATTTTGGTTTCTCCCTTCTGTTCAACTCTTGTGCCATGCCTTTTTTGGGCCCATTAATGTGACAAGGTGTCAACCAAGGGTGTCAATTTTGCGTTATCTTATAGGTCACAACCTAATCATAGACACATGCACACAGCTAAAATTTCCGGAACGGGACATTATGTACCAGAACGCATCATCACCAATGCGTACCTGAGCACCTTGATGGACACCAATGACGAGTGGATCACCGAGAGAACGGGCATTAGAGAACGCCGTTGGGTAGAGGAAGGGGATGGCAATACCGCAGCCACAATGGGTATTAAGGCCGCACGCAAGGCCATTGAAGCCGCTGGGTTGGAGCCCAATGATATTGGCCACATCGTCTTTGCGACCATTTCGCCGGATTATTATTTCCCTGGTTGTGGGGTCCAAGTACAAGAGGCCCTCGGCATCCATACCGCAGGGGCGACGGATGTGCGCAATGCCTGTTCAGGATTTATCTATGCACTGAGCGTGGGTAATGCCTTTGTTCAAACCGGCATGTACGAACATGTGTTGGTGGTGGCTTCGGAGCTTCAAAGCCCTTTCTTAGACAAAACCACGCGCGGTAGAGGAGTAAGTGTCATTTTCGGAGATGGTGCGGGAGCAGTAGTGCTCTCCAGAGCATCAGAAGGAGAGAGTGGCATCAAGAGTTGTCACATGCACAGCGAGGGTAAGAATAAGGAGGAACTTACGATGAAGGGCTTTGGAACCCAGCACTGGATAGGGGAATTGCTTGAAAATGGAGTAGATCCGGATATTCACTACCCGCAGATGAATGGGAACTTTGTCTTTAAGAATGCCGTCGTGCGCTTCGGCGAAGTGATCGGCGAGGCGTTGGCGAAGAATGGATTGACCCCCGATAAAATCGATTGTTTGATCCCTCATCAGGCCAACCTGCGCATTGCTCAGTTCATTCAAAAACGCATGGGACTTCGCGACGACCAAGTATTCAATAACATTCAGAAATACGGCAACACCACTGGGGCCTCCATAGCCATCGCCCTTTCCGAGGCGGTGGATGAAGGTGCCGTGAAGCGCGGCGATACCGTTTGTTTGGCTGCCTTTGGCGCTGGATTTACCTGGGGTAGCGTACTGTTGACCTATTAATCTACCTGAAGAATACGGTTCTGGGTAAAGGGTTTGAACCTGCCTAATCCCAAAGTTTGGGCGGTACAGCGATCGAATTGCGACCCGGGGATGCAACCGATGAGCTCGCTATCTGGGGCTTCACATTCTAAAGTTGTGGCCAATTCCTGTACGCGTTCAAACACCTCACAAACCCCAGCTTCCATCGGCTTGGTGAGGTTACAGCTTACTTGGACCACATCCAAATCAGGAATGTACCACCCGATAGATTTTACCCCTGGAAGGCCGCCATCACGCTCGCGAATCATCGCGGCAATCCGCTTGGCCTTAACTAACAAGTTTTCTTTCGAATCCCCGGTCAAGTTCACATTAAAGGCCACCATCAATGGACGCACTCCCATCGCCGTAGCGCCACTTCTGGCTACTTCGTTCGACCAAGTTTTTGGCCCTTCGTCGGGCAGGTCACCCCCGGCAATCCTTGCCGCCAATCCTTCGTATTGCCCCTTGCGTACCAGTGCCAAATTCTTGCGCTCTGGCTGGCGAGCACTGTGTTCGTAGCAATAAATAGGCAAGCCTTTGCTGCCCATATGCGCGGCGAAATGATCCACGGCTTTGATGAGGTCGTGCGCGTATTTTTCATCGTCGAGAAGGACAAACGGACAAACATCTACGGCGCCCATTCTTGGATGCACGCCTTGATGAGTGGTCATATCAATGGTTTCAAGGGCCAATTCTATCATCCGCTCACTCGCCTGAAACACCGCGTGTGCTGGGCCGGTATAGGTGAAGACCGTTCTATTGGCGCTCCCTCCTGGATCGACAAAATGGAGCGTAACTTCGGCAATAGAGGAGATGCCCTCGGCAATACGCTCGAGAATTTCGGGGTCAGCCGTACTGATGTTCGGGATGCACTCTATGCGGTAGTTGCCGGTCATTCTTGGAAGATGAAGGCCTTAATGAAATCGGCCACTAATAATGCTAAACCTCTTCCTGCACGTGCGGCATCATTAGCAGAGACGATGCGTCCTTCGCACAAATGGAAGTAGGTAGGGTTGGTATCAAGGCTGTAGATCATTTTGCGCACCTGCTCTAGGCTAAATCCGCTAATGCTTTGGGCGCTGGAGGGGAATTCTGCGATGACGTCGACATCGAGTTCGATGGCATAATTGGACCCTAATAATTCCTCAATTCTAACCAAGGTTTCTTCCATGGATTCTTCACCGGCTAGGCCATCTTCGTAGCTGAGGTATTCTATTTCGTCGTGATCTTCCATGAATTGCCAGATGTACTCCGGCGTGTAATTTTCCTGCAAGCCCCACATG
>Ga0255780_10002415_pt1 | contig 16868 bp, 10 predicted proteins | sample 071ome_32_FD_179978 | JGI IMG/M metagenome (GOLD analysis project Ga0255780, IMG submission 179978) | Coastal salt marsh microbial communities from the Groves Creek Marsh, Skidaway Island, Georgia - 071405AT metaG (version 2) | ecosystem: Environmental > Aquatic > Marine > Intertidal zone >... | reverse complement strand
CCCCGGTTTCAGTGGCACCGGTTTGCTCATGGCAGCCTCGTGGTACAGCTCCCACCAGATGGCGCGGATTTCCTCGTAGGGAAAATCATCACCGTGGCCGGCAATCAGCTTGGCGCGGGTGATGGGCTCGGGATTGCCGATACAGGTGTGGTAAACATCCAGATCGATTTCCACACCGACCAGTTTCCCGGCCTGTAAAAAACAGTCACGGCAGATGCGCTCGGTGTCGAGGAGCAGGCCGTCCATGTCAAAAATGGCTGCATGGAATGTCATGGATATATCGGTAATCGCCGGATTCTGGTCAGTGATAGTGCAGTTATACGGCGGGTATGCTGGAGCGGACGATCTCCGAATGAAGGTTGTCACTTTTTAGCGGCAGTGCCTGCTCCGAGATCTGGGAGGCCATGGAATCGCGTGCCACGTAATAGCTGACGAGGCTGGTGGCCAGAAAGCCGACGACCAGCAGCAGAATTACGGCGACCAGGACATACAGTTTCTTGCTGTACATGGGGAGGAGGGTGAACTTACCTGTAGTTGAATGACACGCGCTAAAGCACTGGAGTCCTCAATATGAGACAACCGGTTTGAAATGACCGGCAAACCCGGTAACAAAAAGCAGGTGTATAAACGGCCAGGTATGCAAGTGCCACATTAAGGCGGTAGTCTGGTAATTGACTCCTGGCGTTGTATATATGGCTAAACATATATATGATTTCCCATATATGGCTATAGCGCCTCTCCAGCTCTACAAATGCCTCGCCGATGAAACGCGCCTGCTGTGCATGCTGCTTATCCAGCAGGAAGGCGAATTGTGCGTGTGTGAGCTCACCACTGCGCTGGCGGTCAGCCAGCCGAAAATTTCCCGGCACCTGGGACAACTGCGCGAATGCAGCCTGTTGCAGGACAGGCGGGAGGGGCAATGGATTTATTACCAGGTGAACCCGGCGCTGCCTGGTTGGGTCAGTCAGCTCATGGCGCTGACACTGGCCAATAATCAAGACCTGATCAAACCCGCCACCCGGCGCCTGGCCGCCATGGGCGACCGACCCGTGCGTAATCAGCAATGTTGTGCATGAATGTTGTGTATGAATGTTGTGCATGAACGAACAGCCAACTTTATGAAACCCCACCTACCAGAAAGCCTATGACATATGGACAACGATTTACCCAACATTGACCCCGAAAGCCTCCAACTGCCTGACCTGGAGACCCTGCACAACCATGACAGGATGACGCATCCGCCCAGAATACTGTTGTTGTACGGCTCCCTCAGGGAACGCTCTTACTCTCGCCTGGTCATCGAGGAATGCGCGCGTTTGCTGGAGGCCTTCGGGTGTGAGACCCGCATCTTCAATCCCGCAGGCCTGCCCCTGCCCGATGATTGTGACGACTCCCACCCCAAGGTCCAGGAACTCAGAGAACTCATGACCTGGTCGGAGGGCCAGGTGTGGTGTTCGCCTGAACGTCACGGTGCCATGACCGCCATCATGAAAGCCCAGATCGACTGGGTTCCCCTGTCCATTGGCGCGGTCAGGCCCACGCAGGGTAAAACACTGGCGGTGATGCAGGTTGAAGGAGGCTCCCAATCCTTCAACACCGTGAACCAGCTCCGGGTGCTTGGTCGCTGGATGCGTATGATCACGATCCCCAACCAGTCGTCTGTGGCCAAGGCTTTTCTGGAATTCGATGACGACGATCGCATGAAACCGTCCGGCTTTTATGACCGCATCGTGGATGTCATGGAGGAGCTGGTGAAATTCACGCTACTGACGCGTGACAAGGCCGGCTATCTGGTCGACCGGTATTCGGAACGCAAGGAAGCCGGTGAGGCACTTATTGCCAGGGTGAACAGCCAGCGGGCTTGAGCTTAAATCAAAGGGGCCAGAGCCGTCTGATTTAATGGCGTTAATGTCAGAAGTCTCGCCAGAATAAAAAACCCACTTTAAAGTGGGTTTTTATTTGGCACGCACGGAGAGATTCGAACTCCCGACCAACCAGTTCGAAGCCTGTTACTCCCGACTCAGTCGCCGATAATACTCCGCCACCGATTCCTTATACTCATCCGGCACCGTATCCGGCGTCGCTGTCCTGACGTTATTACCCGTCCCAGTATTGCCCTCAATCTGCAACCCAACTTCCAGCTGCTCAATCAGGGCCAGCATATCGTTGTACTCGGCCGCCAGAATATCCTGGTTGCGATTCAGGCGGGTGGCTTCGAGCTGACGAATCCAGTCGTACATCTGGGCCAGTTCCTCGGCATTCAGTTCCAGATCCTGCACGGCTTCTCTGGCCTGCTGAGTGAACTGGTCGAGGTCGCCGTAGAAGCGGGGATCGACATTGATGGGGCCCTGGTTGAGTGGATCGATGCCGTTCCACGGGCCGAACTGGTTGCCGCCGATGAAGCGGTCGGCACCGCCACCGAAGTTGCCGCCAGCCTGCTGGCCACCCTGTTGCTGTCCGCCTTGCTGGCCCTGCTGCTGGCCGTTGGGATCGGGTTGGCCTTGCTGCCCTTGTAGTCCGGGCTGATTCGGGTCACCGGGCTGCTGGCCATTGCCGGCCAGTTGCTGTTGCAGCTGCTGGCGCAGGGCCTGGGCCTGGCGGCGTGCGACGTCCACGTCTGAGGTGCCGGGAGCGCCCTGGCCTTCGACCAGTTCCTGGGCTTCGGCAAGACGGTCCGCGAGGCGTTCCATTTCGCTGGTCACGGCGCGTTCGTTACCGGCGATGTAGAGGCCGTAACCGGCATCAATATAGAGTGCGGCGTTGGACAGTGCCTGTTCGAGTTCGCTTTCCACCACTTCCTGGTTGGCGCGCTGCAGTTCGCGGGAGGCTTCGGGCACATCGTCACCGAAACGCTGCATGGCACGCAGCATCTGTTCCTGAAGGCTGGACAGTTCGCCAGCCAGCGCGGTCTTGTCGCGGGCCAGCTGCCATTCTTCTTCCAGTTCCATGCCGCGGCTGTTCGCGTCTTCACCGCTTTCGCGTTCGGCCACGGCACGTGCCATGGCCTGCTGCAGCTGCTGTTCCTGGCGCGCCTGTTCGCGGGCCATGCGGCGGGCCTGCTCGGCCATGTTGCTGAAGGAGGACTGCAGGTTGGCTAACTGGTCAGCGGCGATCTGTTCACGGGCACCTTCGAGCTGGCGCTGGGCTTCTTCGGCGGCGCGCTGCATTTCTTCCGGGCTGGCCCCGTCGCGCATGGCTTCGGAGGTCTGGTCCATGGCGCGGATAGCGCTTTCCAGGCGGCGCTGCAGTTCAGACTGGGCAATCTGCTCTCCTTGCTGGCCGCCTTGTTCACCACCTTGCTGACCGCTTTGCTCGCCGCCCTGGGCCGTCTGGCTACCCTGGCCGGCCTGGCCACCTTGCTGACCGCTCTGGCCCTGCTGGCCGGGCTGTCCCGGTTGACCCTGTTGGCCTTCCTGACCCTGCTGGCCATTTTGTGCCGTCTGCTGTGACTGCTGGCCCTGGCCGCGGGACAGCTGCTCGCGCTGCTGCTGCAGTTGTTCCAGGCGATCCTGCAGTTCCTCGGCCTGGCGACGCAGCATTTCCTGTTGGTAGCGCTGGGCATCGGTCATCTGCTGTTGGTTGCGCAGGTTGTTGGCCAGCTGCTGCTGGCGTTTGGCCAGTTCATCCAGCTGGTTCATGATGTCTTCTTCTTCCGCCTGCTGGGCCTGCGGGGACACGTTGGAACCGGTTTCGTACTGGTTCAGCTCCAGGTCCATTTCCAGTTCAAACATTTCTGCCAGGTCCTGCTGGGCGCGACCGCCACCGCCGCCACCACCACCGCCTTGCTGGTTCTGGATCTGGAATTCGTTGAACACGGCCTCGGCGCGCAGCAGGTGCTGCAGGGCTTCCTGGGCCGGGGCGATGGCGTCATCGAGTTCAACCACGGCCAGGCGCTCGGAAGCGGGGTACATGCTCTGCACGGCGCGCTCCATGTTGACCACGAATTCCTCGATCTGGTCATCCTGGTTGGCCAGCTGGCGGGCGCGTGTGCGCTCGGCCAGGGTCGCGGCCTGCTCGGCCAGCGTGGTCTGCAGTTCGGAGAGCAGGGTGGAGTTGACCTGGATCTGGCCGCTGCTGGCATCTTCGGCCTGTTCGCGAATCAGGTTCCAGGTGGAGGTGATGATCTGACGCTGACGGTTGGAAATCTCGTCCTGCGGGCCGCCCTGCTGGCCGCCACCACCGCCGCCGCCTGACATCTGCGACTGGCTGTAGCGGCGCTGGTAGTTCTGAATCTGGATGAAGAACATGTCGGTGCGCACGGTCTGGGTACGGTCACTGCCTTCGGCGTAGAAGGAGATCAGGTCGCCCGGTACCAGCGGCACGCCTTCTTCTGCCGGCGGCTGGCTGTCGTCAGTGGCGCCGTCCATCAGGGCCACGTAGGCCGCTTCGTCTTCTTCGACATCCTGCGCGATGGCTTCCTCACCGTTGATGATCTGGAACTGGCCGACATTGGTGCTGATTTCGGTTTCTTCCGGCACCCGGATGTCTTCGAGCATGAAGATGTGCTCAGCGGTGATGTCACGCACGTTGGTGGCCAGCTCGACTTCTTCCCAGTCGCCGCCGTTGACGGAGTATTTCAGTTTGAGCGTTTCCAAGTTGAAGTCGTCACTGGCCTCGATGCGCGCGGTGACTTCCTCGATGTTGCTGGCGTTCCAGTCGCCACCGGGGCGAATGAATTCGATGGTCGGCTTGCCGTCCTCGGCAATGCGGATGAAGTAGTCATCGCTCAGGCGGACCTGTTCACCGCCGACAATGGCGGCAATGTAGTACTCGCCTTCGTCAAGCACGTTGAATTCGGTGGTGGCATCCACGCCGTTGATGGTCATGGCCTGGTCGACTTCATTCAGCACCAGGGCACCTTCGCTCAGCGGTGAAGTGGTGGTGACCTTCAGTTCAATGCGCGTGTCGGGCAGGGTGCGGATATCGCCGACGTTGAACACTTCCGGATCACGTTCGGTCCACTCGGGATAGTTGTAGGTCAGCTCCAGGGACTCGATGCCGGGCACATCAACCACGGTGACATCAAATTCCGGGCTGCGCAGGCCGGTGGAGGTGACGTAGTAGGACAGGTTGTCCTGCATGGCAAAGAAGGTGAACTCGAAACCGGCGGGGCTGCCGACCATGGCCACTTCCTGCCAGTCATTGCCATTCTGGCGCACGTGAATGACAGCTTCATCGGGATCAAAGCCTTCCATCACCGCCATGACACGCAGGTTGGCACCGCGGCGCACGCTCTGGTCGCCCGGGGTGACCACGATGGACTGCGGAGGCAGCAGGTCATCAAAGGCCCAGCCGGCCAGCAGATTGCGCAGGCTGTAGTTCATCATGCCGGGACCGGCCACCAGCAGGATGGCCAGGATGACCACGGCCATGCCGCCGATACCGGCGGCAATGCTGAAGTCGCGCTGGCTGATGGTGGTCTCGACCGGCTGGGCGTCAGTCAACTTGAGGGTGTCTTCAGCCAGCAGGTCGCGGAACGGGTTGTTTTCCTCCCGCATTTGTTCATAAGTTTCGATGCGGCCGTCGAGACCTTTGGTGCGCGCCTCGATCTTGTGGGTCAGGTGATCATCGATGTCTTTCAGCGGGCGCACGATGGCGGTGATAATGGTGCCGGCCACCGCCAGCACGAGGAAAATACGGAAGGCAGCAACCGTCTCACCGGAAAAGCCGCTGGCGGTGGAGAACCAGGCGCCAATAACAGCCATCACCAGCAGCACGACGGCGGTCACCGCCAGGCCCTGGATCAGGGTGAGTTTTTTCAAACGAGTTTTGAAACTGTCTAAATATTGGTCTAGGCGTTTTGAAGTCTGCATGTCTGCTTTGCCTTTGCCTTTATGAAAAGCCTTGTGTGAATTCAGAGATTGCCGGTTCTTACGCGCAAGTGCTGGTTGCCCAGGAACGATTCGGCCAGCACGATGATGACCAGCAGAAACAGGAAGAAACGCCAGATTTCCCGCTCTTCGCGGTCATCATCGGCAGCCGTGGCGGCATCGGTGGTAATAGCGGCTTCACCGGAACCGGCCGTGCCTGCCACCACATTCTGCCAGTTTTGCAGCACCTGGGCATCCATAACAGTGAGATCTGACTCCCGGCGGTCGGGATTCACGGCCACCAGGACCTCACTTGCAGAAGTAATGACCCGGTAAAAGCCGGTTTTATTCAAGGCGATGTCCTGGGCCTGGGTGGTGTCGGACAGCGATAAGAGGCTGCTTCCGTCGGGATCAAACACCTGGCCGGACGCGCCGCCGGCGCGGGACAGCTGCAGGAAGGTGCCGGTAACCTGTTCGCGCACCAGCAGGTTTTCGTTGGACAGGTAACGCGCGGCTTCGGCCATGAAGGTGACGAACACCGGTTTCACGGGCAGGTCGCTCAGCGTGTTGTCCAGCGCGGTGGTGAGCTGCATGAAGCGGCCGCGGCCGATCTGGCGCTCGATCAATACGGGACGATCACCAGCCTGGGCGATCAGGATGCGGTCATCCTCACCGGCGGTGACGGGCAGGGTGCGCATGATGACATTGCCCCAGCCGGAGGATTCGCGCAGCACGGGATGACTGCTGTCGATCATGGTAACCGGGTTGCGGGTCTCACGGCGGATACCGGTGGTGCCCATGGGCAGATCCAGTACCGGAATGGCGGCGCGATCAAGCATGTCTTCACCGACGCCGGCAATGACACTGCCGCCGCCGCTGACGTAATCGGTAATGGCCGTGGCCAGGCTGGCGTTCACGGCACTCATGTCTTCAATCACGATCCAGGGATAACGCTGCAGCACGCGCGGATCGAAATCGGCAATCGGCTGGGTGATGACATCATAGCCGCGCGGCGCGGTTTCCAGCGCGGTGGTGATGTAGGTGACACCGCGGGATTCGGGATCGTCGGTTAACAACAGGACCGGGGCGGGCGGGGCGTTGTCATACACCGTGTGACGGGTGTCATCGCCGGGCAGGGCATCGCTGGGTGACATGGTGATGTCGATGCGGTTGTCGCCTTCGGCAAAGGCGACATCAGGAAAGGTCACGTTCGCGAACTGGGCGCTGCCGGCCTTGCCGAACAGGATTTCTTCGGTGCCCTGCGGTTGGCCGTTGATGGCCAGGGAAACGGTGCGGCGCTGGCTGTCTTCGGTGTTGTAACTGCGGGCCGTGACAATGATGTTCTGGCCGCTTTCCACAACCACTGAGTCGATGGCGATGTTGGGGGTGTTGTCAGTGACGACACGCTGCAGGTCGAGCGTCATCGGGCGACCGTTGATGACATCGGGAATCATGTCGGCAAAGCGCACGGCCTGGCCGGTCTGCTGGAAGTCGCTGACCAGGTGCAGAATGAAGTTGGCCTGGCTCTGTTCAATCATCGTGTTCAGGGACGACACCATCACGCCGAGGTCGAGCTTGCCGTTGCCGGGAGACAGGCTGTTGATGCGTTCCTGCAGCAGCTCGGCATCATCGGTCACCGGCACGATGCTGGTGACACCGCTGGCGGCGGCATATACGCTGGCGACATCGTCAGCGCCCATGCTGTTGATGATGGCCAGGGCATTGTCCTGCGCCGTATCAAAGGCGCCGTCGGCCGACATGGAGAATGAGGTGTCTATCACGATGACGTGGTGGGTGGTGTCGGCGGTGATCACGGCCTGCGGCGCGGCGAAAAACACCGGGCGCGCAAAGACCAGCGCCAGCAGCACAAAGAACAAGATGCGCAGCGCCATCAGCAGCAGGTATTTTAGTTTTTTCTGCACGTGAATGCGTTTTTTCGCCGGTTCCAGGAAACGCGTGGTGGCGAACTGTTCGCGCTCGGTCACCTGGGTTTCCAGGCGGTGCAGCCAGATGGGCAAACCAATGCCGAGCAGGCCGAGCAGAAAAAGAGGGCCGATCAATGCCATGTCATACCATCCAGATTAATTCGCATGTCCCCTGTAGGAGCGGCTTTAGCCGCGAACGACGACTCCGCGAAATTCCATTCGGGGCTAAAGCCCCTCCCACATCGTGCAGGTATGTTTCCGCAGTTGCAGGTCGGGACAGGAGCGCAGGTCCGTTTCCCGACAGGGGCATATTCCTCACAGCCATGGTTGGCCATGTCGGCAAACGGCGCATTGCGCCTATGCCGACCTCCGGTCAGTAGATTGGCCTGATCCGTTGTAGGAGCGGCTTCAGCCGCGAATGAACACCGACGAAGATATTCGCGGCTGAAGCCGCTCCTTAGGGGGTTCATGTTTGCCAATGCGGTCGCCATCATCCGCGCTTCTCCCTGAATGTCAGGTAGTTGTGCAGCGCGCGGTCCAGTGGCTCTGACGTGTTGAGCAGCACGTGGTCGGCGCGAATGCCGTTGGCGGCTTCCTCGATGGTCTTGATGTGTTTCTGAATCTTTTCCCGGTACGCGTTTTTCATGTAGGTGGGTTCCACCTCGATGGCGTCACCGGTTTCCATGTCTTCATACAGCGTGGACTGCTTGATGTCCGGGTTGAGCTCGGCGTCATCAAGCAGGTGGAACATGATCACGTCCTGGCCATGCAGGGCCAGCGGACGGATGTTTTCCAGCAGCTCTTCGGCGTCGCAGTAAAAGTCGGAGATGACGGCGACCAGGCCGCGGCGCTTGATGTGTTCACGAAAGCGCGTCATGGGCTTGTTGATGTCGGTGCCTTTCGCGGCTTCGGCGGCATCGAGCGTGTGTATCACGCCCTGCAGCGAGCCCATCTTGCTCGCCGGTGGCCGGTATTCCTTGATCTCGTCGTCAAACAGCATGCAGCCGACGGCGTCATGCTGGCGCGAGGACAGGTAGGCGAGACTGGCACCGAGGTATTTGCCGTACTGCAGCTTGGTGATGCCGCCGGAGCCAAAGCCCATGGAGGCGGAGGTGTCGAGCAACAGCATCAGGTGCGAATTGGTTTCGCCGAGGAAGCGCTTGATGACGGTCTTGTCGGTACGGGAGTAGACGTTCCAGTCGATGTAGCGCGGATCGTCGCCTTCGGCGTACTGGCGGTATTCGACGAATTCCTGGCTGAAGCCGAACTTAGGCGAACGGTGCAGGCCGATGACGAAACCTTCCACGACGGCCTTGGCCACCAGCTCCAGGTTGGACAGGCTGGCGAGCACGGACGGGTTGAGCAGGCGTGTCTGCGCGTTCTTGTTGTCGGATTGGCTCAGGTTCATGTGACCTTCGTTTTGTTCATGTTCCTTTGTCGGCAAATGCTACGCTATGCCGATTTATGGCTTTATTCCGGTTGTACGTATATTTGCCGGAATACATTTTCATTTCTGGGCAAACGGTGGTCGCCTTGCCGGATGACGCCCTGAGGGCTCTTCCGGTCTTGTTCGTTGTGTCGAATGGCGCTGCGCTTATCCGACCTACCTCGTGTCTCATTGGTAGGTAGGATCAGCCCGCTGGGCGCCATCCGACATCGTTCAACCTTCTTATGCCGCCGCCGGAATCGCCAGGTCGTTGAGCATGCTATTCAGAATGTCATCGATGGTCACGCCATCGGACTCGGCATAGTAATTCGGCAATACACGGTGACGCAGGATCGGCACGGCGAGGTGTTTCACATCTTCTGGCGTCACATGGTAACGGCCTTCCATCAGGGCTCGGACCTTGGCGGCGAGCACCAGGTTCATAGAGGCGCGGATGGAGGAACCGAAGTTGACGTATTTTTTCACCATCTCGGTGGCCAGCGGATCGGCCGGGCGGGTGGCGCGTACCACGTCCACCACGTAACGGGTCACTTCCTGGGAAATCGGCACCTGGCGCACCAGCCACTGGAACTTGAGGATTTCCTCGGCGCTGGTACAGGCGGTCACGGGCGGCATGTCGACACGGCGGGTAAAGCGGTCGAGGACAGCCACTTCTTCTTCCGGTGACAGGTAATCGAGAATCACGTTGAACAGGAAACGGTCGAGCTGGGCTTCCGGCAAGGGGTAGGTGCCTTCCAGTTCGATCGGGTTCTGGGTGGCCAGTACCAGGAAGGGTTTTTCCAGCTGGTGGATCTGGCCGCGCACGGTCACGGTTTTTTCCTGCATGGCTTCCAGCAGCGCCGCCTGGGTCTTTGGCGGGGTACGGTTGATTTCGTCGGCCAGCAGCACGTTGGTGAAGACCGGACCGGGGACAAAACGCCATTCGCGTTTGCCGGTGCTCTGGTCTTCCTCAACCATGTCGGTACCGGTGATATCGGTCGGCATCAGGTCGGGGGTGAACTGGATACGCTTGAAGGTCAGGCCCAGGGCCGAGGCCAGGGTGTGCACCAGCAGGGTTTTCGCTGTACCGGGCATGCCGGTGATCAGACAGTGACCGCCCACGTAAAGGGTGATAAGCAGGTTGTCCACGATGTGGTTCTGGCCAATGATGGTACCGGCAATCTGTTCCCGGATCTGGTTGTTGGCCGTCACGAATTTCTGGACGAGTTCGCGGGTTTCTTCGGTATCAAAGGCGTTTTCTGTATCGCTCATAATGCGTTCCTGTCTGTTACCACGTTTACATTGTTATTAGTTCAATTCGTTCTTTGTCGGCAAACGACCTTACAGGCCTATGCCGACCTACGTCCTCATTCCGGACATGTTTCCATGTTCCGGTATATATGTTCATTCATGGGCGACCGATGGTCATCTTGCCGGATGACGCTTCGCGCTTCCGGCGTTATTCGTTTTGTTGGATGGCGCAGCGCTTATCCGACCTACCTCGTTGTTCCATTGTTGTCTCATTCGTCGCTGTCGCCCCGGCTCATCTCGAGCAGCAGGCGCTGGGCCGGTCGGTATTGCGGGGCAATATCGAGCGCGGTCATCAGGTATTCCATGGTCTTTTCTGCATTGTCCAGCGCGTCCCAGGCCTTGGCAACCCGGTAATGGGCGGCGGCCTTGTCCAGCGGATCCAGGGCCAGCAGCACCTCGAATTCCTCCAGGGCCAGCTGCGGCCGGTCGGTGTCCATGTACAGGTCACCGAGCAGTTCGTGTATGTCTTCGCGGAACGGGTTGGCCCAGTTGGCATCGACCAGGACTTCCTGAGCCTTATCCAGCATGTCGCGCTCACGGAAAAAGCCGGCCAGGCTGATCAGCGCGTCGGGCACATGGCCGCCTTTTTCCCAGAAGGTCTGGAGCGCGGCAAATTCGTCATCGCGGTTGCCCAGTTCGCGGTTGGCGCGGGCCTTCACGATATAGGGGCTGTCGTTTTCCACGTAGTCCGGATAGGTAAAGATGGCGCGGTCAGCGGCGGCCGCGGCAGCTTCCCACTCGTGGGCCTGCAGTGCCTCAAAGGCGGCACGCATGTCTTCCATCCACACGCCCAGGCCGCTGAGCAGCGGACCGTATTCGATATCGATGAACTGCTTGAAGTGGTCGTCGAACTCGTCGGCGCTGATGCCCAGCACCTGCTCGATCGCGGCCACCGGGGTGGCGCCGTCATTAAAGAGGTAAAGCATGTCGACGATCTTGTCGAAGCCGTACTCGATGTCGATGAACTCAAACACCAGCCCGGCCTGCATGTAGGACACGATAACCTGGCCCTGGTAGGTGGGACGCATGAAACCGTCATCGAGTTCGGCGATGGGCATAAACTTGCCCTCGCTCATGGCCTGCAGCACATCGGTGGGAATCTTGCGGCCGGGAATCGGGCCGGTCCGCCATTCCTCGTACACGGAGATGCCTTCACTGACCCAGCGCGGTACCAGGTTCTCGGTAGCGCCGAGTGTGTACACGTGCGCCATCTCATGCCAGAGCGTGGTGCCCCAGTGATAGCTGGCTTCCGGATGTGCGGTGGGCGAGTCCATGGCAAAGAGGTAGCCGAAGGTGACCCCGAGCAGGCCGACACCGGGCATGCCGATGGAGCGCACGATGAAGTCTTCGTGGTTCGGGTAGATCTCCACCACCACCGGTTCTTTCGGCACCAGCCGATAGCGTTCGTTGTAGACCGCCATGGAGTCCAGCGACAGTTTGCTGGCGTAATTCTTCAGCACATCCTTTTCATCCTTGCCCAGGCGCAGGATCAGTTCCGGCAACGGCCCTTCGGGCGGATCCGGGTAGCTTATGTTGACGAAGTCATCGGTGAAGGTGTCGAGCAGACGCATCAGATTGACGGTCATCGGGTTGAAGGCATTGCCTTCATAGGAAATCTGTACCTGCTCGATGGCATCGGCTATGTCGTTCATGCGCAGCAGGTTCTGGCCGAGGTAGACGCGCGCCTCGTGATGGTCCGGCTGCAGGTCCACGGCCTGCTGGAAAAATTCGCCGGCTTCGCGGTAGCGGCGCACGATGGTGGCGTGATAGCCGGTAATGAAATAGACGTCGCCATTATTCGGGCTTTCCGCCAGGGCGGCATCGATATAGGACTGGTAATCCTGCCGTGTCATGAAGGCATAGGAGGCCCACATGGCATTGAGTTCCATGGCCGGCAGGTCATTGTCCTCGACAAATTCGGTGGCTTCTTCAAGCGTGTCCAGCGCATCGTCGTAACGGTCCTGGCGCAGCAGCGAGCCGATCACCATCATCATGGCGCGCAGGCGTGTGCCCGGCGGCGACAGTGCTTCTTCCATCACGGCAGCCAGGTGCTGGTTGAGCACCTCGGAGTCGCCGCCTTCACTCAGCGCAGAGGCGGCGCCAATGTGTGCCCACGCATTCGCGGGATCAATGGCAAGGGCTTCCTCGAACAGATTGTAGGCTTCCTGCGGCTGGAAGGTTTCCAGAAACAACTCGCCCCAGCGCACACGCACCATGGGATTGTCGGGAAAATCGTTGAAGGCCTGCTGGAACTGGGTATTGGCACCCTGCAGGTTGCCCTGGGCCCACTGGATTTCCGCGCGCACCCACGATGGTGGGTTGGAAATATAGAGGTCGGCAAAACAGGTGATGGCTTCGCGGGACTGGCCGCTCCAGTGCAGGTCCTCGCAGCGGTTCAGCTCATCATGATCGAGGGCGCCGTAGAGGTGATCACGGGACTGGGCGGGCATGCTGAGGCTGGCAGCCAGAACAGGAATAAGGGTAGCGGCTCGGGTGAGGCCACTGGCGCAGAGGATGGTGCTGTGACGCTTAGTCCCCATTAGCCCCGGATTCTCCCCTGAGCATGTCGATCTGTTCGCCGACTTCGGCGGATTCGAGAATCAGTTTCTGCAGGCGTTCGACATACTCGGCGTTGCTGTATTCATTGCGGCGCAGCTGCAGGGACTCGATATCGCTGTCGAGCTGGGCGCGTCGGGTCAGCAGTTCGGTAACCCGCGGATTGTCATCGCTGGTCTCCAGCGGCTGCACGCGGGCCAGGGTGAAGGCAGCGGCACCGCCACCGCGAATCTGCGGATGCTCGGTGGCCAGACGGCCGTCGCTTTCAAAGAAGCGGGCGGTTTCGCGTTCGGCAAAATCAAAGGCTTCCTGAATGCTGACGTTGTTGTTCTTGTTGATGTCGGCCACTTCACTGGCCAGGGCTTCGGCGAAGAAGGTGCCGAACTCGGTGGCGTTCTTTTCATTGCCGTTGCGGGTGGCGGTAATGATGATGCGGTCGTCGGTTTCCAGTTTCTCCAGCATGGCGCCGCTGGCGCTGGCGGTGCTGACAATGAAATGGTTGCTGCCAGGAAAGCTGCCCATGACTTCGGCCAGGTCGGCATCAGTGATGTCAGGGCCGGGAATATTGAACTTGAACTGTTCGCCGTCGTAGCTGCCATGGCCGATCAGGTAGATGGCGACCCGGTCATCATCGGTGAGCGTGCCGGTGAGGGCATCAAAATGGGCGAGCAGGGCGTCGCGGGTGGCGTCCTCGCCAGAAAAGGTGGTGACATGGTCCGGGCTGACGGTTTCGGAGGCAGCGGCAATCTTCTCACGCTGTTCGGTAAAACGGCGCTCGAATACCTCGACGCCACCCAGGCCCTGCACCACGGTGATGTACAGCTCGGCCTGTGCCGGCAGGCTGCCTAGGCAGGTGGCCCAGAGCAGCAGGGCAAGCGCGCTTTTAGACCATGTCATGAGGCCTCCTCATATAGTCTTCCACTGCCGGCGCAGTCCCCATTCCATGGCTTTCAGCAAAATCAGCAATAAAAAGAAGAAAGGCGCATCCCACAAGTAGCTGATCTGTTGTTCGGTGATGCCCGCGGTGGAGTAGGAAATGGCTTCGGGAATCTCGCCCCACTGTTCGGGTGTCCAGTACTGACCGCCGGTGACGGCAGCGACGCGCTCCAGCAACTGGCGGTTCTGGCGCATGTTGAAAATTTCCTGGCCCTGGTCGTAACGCACGGCGGTGGTGCTGGAGGAGACCAGGTTTTCGCCGACACGGGAAATGGCTTCAATGCTGTACAGGCCGGTGCCGCCGGGGGCAAAGCTGGCTTCATAGACGCCGGGCTGGCCGGGTGCCGGCAGCAGGTCGAGGGTCACGACATCGTTGTTCTCGGAAGACACTACGGCGGAAATGGCCAGGCCCTGGTTTTCCTCGGCTTCGGGGTCGCGCACCTCGGCGCGCACGCGAATCTCCTCGTTGTTGACCGCGCTGGACAGTTCAAACGGGCGTGGGGAGTTGGCCACCAGTGAGCGCGTCATCTGGCGCCAGAAGGTTTCGTGACGCATGTCGTCCACTGGCAAGCTCATCTGCCAGCGCCAGGTACCGCCGGTGGCCATGACGTAGGTCTGGCCGCGGCCGTAGGGCTGGGTGACCAGCAGTGGCTGGAGGCGGCCTTCGACGTTGACGTTCAACAGGGTGGTAGAGGCCGGACGCAGGTCGCCCAGCAACTGGTAATCGGCGACTTCCGGTAACTCACTCCAGAGACGGTCGTTTTCGGATTCGCTGTCGCTGAACTGCAGCATCGGCGCCAGGCGGCCCGAGTCGGTGAGGGCGACAGGGGCTTTTTCGCGAATGAAGGCGGATTCTTCCATGCTGTTCAGGCGCACCGGCAGGATGTCCGCCACAGGGGATTCGGCCCAGCCGCCCAGGCCGAGACCGTTGAGGCCGGCCAGCATGAGCAGGCTGCCGCCACGCTCACTGACAAAATCACGAATGAGTTCCTGCTGTTCGCTGCTCAGCTCGGCGGCATTGTAGCTGCCGATGATCAGGGCATCGTAGTCAAACAGTTCGGCGCGCTCGGTCGGAAAACCATTGGCCAGCTGTTCCGGGTTGTCGATGCCCTGACGGTAAAACTTGTTCGGGGTGACCTTGAGCAGGGTGGACAGCTTGATGCTGGGGTCGTCGTCCAGGGCGCGCTGCATGAACTTGTATTCCCAGCGTGGCTCGCCCTCCACATAAAGCACCTTGTACTGGCTTTCCTGCACGTCCACGACACGGGCGCGGGAGTTGTTGGCCAGGTTGGTTTCCCCGTTCACGGGGTCAAGGGTGAAACGCAGGTCGAGCTGACCGGGTTCTTCCACCTCGATATCGACAAAGGCCAGGGTCATGTTCTGGTCGTTGCCCAGGGTGACCTCCTCGGTGCTCAGGAAAGTGCCGCCGTTATACACCTTGATGCGTGCTGTTCCGCCCTGGTCGTGGCGAATGCCGACGCGGGCGGTCAGGGTGGTGCCGGGCAGGGCTTTCTCGGGCAGGATCACTTCGGTGAGTTCGAGGTCCTCGGGAATGTCTTCCCGGCCGATGCCCACGGTGTGGACCGGCACGCCGAAACCGGCGATTTCATTGAGGTCGGCCTGGTTGATGGCGCCGCTGTTGTCGGCGCCATCGCTGACCAGGATCACCGCGCCCAGGGATGAGCCGCTGGCCTGGCGCAGGGTCTGTAACAGGGCAGTGCCGATCTCGGTGGCCTCGCCCGGATCCGGCAGATTGGCAAAGGTGTCCATGGCGGCCGCCGTAGCATCGAAGCCGTACGGCAGGATGTTGTAGATCTCGGCAATGTCTTCGAGGGATTCGGGGGTGAGCAGTTCCTGGGCCTGGACCATGCGGGTGGCACCACCATCACTGAAGGTCATGCTGCCCGAGGTATCGAGCATGATGGCCACGGCATTTTCGCCGCGCAGCAGGCGCTCGGAGACCAGTGCCGGCTGCCACAACACCACCATGACAACGGCGACCATCAGGCATTGCAGTAAACCGAGAGTGGCCAGCTTGCCCCAGCCCAGGTTGCCGGGACGGCGTGCCAGCATAACGGCCACAGCGACGGCAAAGACGGCCACGGCTGCCACCAGCACCCCCAGCGGCCAGCCACTGGCGAATATAAAGTCGCTGTCGCTGAAAACGGCGCGGGGATATTTGAAGAAAAATTCGAACATACTGCCAGTTTAAGTCAGAGGTACTGCCGATTACGGTCAGCCTTACAAGGGACATCCCTTATGACCATAAAATTTCTGTTTCATTATGCGTTTGCTGCGAATTACGGCACGCGCTTTTCCAGAGTTCACTTCCATGCGCTTGCAGGCATTGTCACGCGGGAATGTTGACGGCGACAAACGTGTGGCAGGGACATCAAGAAACACTCTGAACAGCTGACAATGACCTGCTCTTTACTGAGCACACTTCAGCAAACTTCGCCCCTTCCCATCACCCCGGTAAAAACGCGCCAGAACTGCCTGGAAACCGCGGTTTCCTTGGCTCTCCCGAAGAAGGGGGAAGCCATATAATCATGTTTGTTCTGAAAATACCATCCCCGCCCCCGGGCCAACAATGCAGCGTTCAAATGTTCATATTGCTGTCACATTGTTGGCCGCCCGAAGCCCCTTTGTTGCCCTGTTAAAGTCGCTGGTTTATGTTGGTCCGACACATGCTAGCCCCGAATTACGGGGCCTGCAGTGATTATCTGTGATATCTCCCGGCGTTGTTGCACAGCGATTATGAAGACTGCCAACAGGCACCAGGGGTCAGGCAATGCCTTGCATTCAATGCCTTGCATTCAGTGTACCGGCAACCCGTTCACCATCATCACCCTTGCCGCCAACCTGTGGCTGGCGGCCTGTTCCGGGCAGGACCCGCCGGCGGCC
>Ga0255780_10002384_pt1 | contig 16958 bp, 24 predicted proteins | sample 071ome_32_FD_179978 | JGI IMG/M metagenome (GOLD analysis project Ga0255780, IMG submission 179978) | Coastal salt marsh microbial communities from the Groves Creek Marsh, Skidaway Island, Georgia - 071405AT metaG (version 2) | ecosystem: Environmental > Aquatic > Marine > Intertidal zone >... | reverse complement strand
GATTGCAGGTAGTCCAGGATCCGTGCAAGTTGCAGTGTATTGCATGAAGGGGCCGACAGGTCCGTCGAAATAGGCAGACGCATGTTCCTCCAATACTGCTGGCGCAAATGGTCTAAACTTTTGTCTTCTTTTGATTTCATTGACTCTGTCTTTGATGTCTGCGCCTCTGGGGTCTGCAAGTAAGGAGCGGTGTCCAAAAGCTCTAGGGCCAAACTCTGCCCTGCCGTTAGCAACACCACAAATGCCAGTAGTAAGTAGTTCTTGTAATGCTTCTTCAACAGGGTATTCTCCTTCTATGTTGTACCCAGTATACATGTGCGGCATGGGCATGTGTTCTTTACGATGTGCAAGCACACACCCTACAGCTGACCCAGCGTCTCCTGGATTTGCCATTATATGTACGTTATCGAAATATTTGTAGGCTATACTGTTTGCACTACAGTTTAAAGCACAACCTCCCATTAGCACAAGGTTACGACTTATTTGCAGCTTGCTCCAGTACTTTAATATTTCAGCTAATATATACTCATATACTTTCTGTGTAGCCGCTGCAATATCAAACATGTCTTGTTCTGTGGTTAGATCTTTGCGCCAGTTTAAACAACCTCTATGCAAATTTTGTTTAAATCGTATTTCGCCGGCTGCTGCATAATCTATAAAGTCATTAAGTATGTCGCCAAACAATCTATTTGGATCGCCATAAGCTGCCATACCCATTAAGATGTATTCGTCTTCGTTGGGTTTGAGCCCAACACGTTGCGTCATCGCCGAGTACCATAGTCCCACGGAATGTGGATATCCTTGCGAGTAAAGGCGTCTAAGTTTGTCTCCTCTTCCTTGCCAGACTGTAAGGGTTTCGAATTCTCCGATTGAGTCAATACAAATAATAGTAGCTTCTGTAAAAGGACTAGTATAATAACCGGCAGCAGCATGGGAATGATGATGACTAGTATACCGAATAGGAGCAGATAGCCCATAAGATCTAAGATACTTAGTAATATTGTTTTCGCCCAACCGTATTCCTTGCCCTGCTCTAAATTGTCTAAGAGTTTTGACAAGAGGTCGTTCATACCATATAATTTCATTCGGTTCTCCCCATTTAAGTGCGTAGTTAATTAATTCTGTATTTAAATGTAAATCGTTTTTTACGCCACTAAATCTTTCTGCATGACTAGCAAACTCTAAACCGTCATCTGAAAAAACTGCTAGAGCAGCATCATGACTGTTTGCACTTATACCCCATGTTATCATACAGTAATATCTACCCTTGGCATGTGAGGATGGTGTTTGACTTCTTCACCTTTTGCGTTATACGATTGAAACACAACTTCTTCAATTCGTGTTTGACCTTTTTCTTTTATGTGTCGTACGTGAATTTCTGTGTCTACTTTAGGTGTAGAATAAGTTTGTGTGTAGTAACTTAATACTTGATATGATCCTATGTTATCTATCATTTGTAAATAAACGGATCCTTTTTACGAAGTTCTTTCATACGTTTTCTAAATTTAATTTCTTCTTTTATTCTATAATAGGGCCAAGTAATCCAACCCCAAATTGTTTTTAATATTTTCTTTAACCAAACCATTTTTTTGCTCTCAGTCTAATTTTTAATGCAGATTCGTCTGCTTGTGTTGCAATACTGTGTAGTGTATATAGTCTGCCGTAACGATGTACAGCATCACCAATATCGTTTATATCTTCTGCCCATTCAGGCATACTAACACTATATCCTAATTCAATTGCACGTTCAACAAGTTTACTACCAGCCTTGTCTCTGTCAGGCACAACTATAATTTGTTTCTGTAATTTATTTAACAGCATTGCTTGTTGATCAGAAATTTCTGACCCACCTAGTGCGCATCCTTCTACGTGTAGTGCGTCAATCTGTCCTTCGCATACAATAGCAAACATTTTTTTGTAGCTTTGTTCATCTAGTCCATACACAAAACCGGGTTGTACTTCAGTAAGGTATTTAGGTTTCTTGTCCGGAACAACACTCCGAGCAGTCCATCCAACAACTTGTCCTTCGTAGTAAAACGGAATAATAAGACGATCACGATAACCTAAACTAGGTGACCAGTAGTAATCTGTATCATCTACGTTTAGGTTACGTGCAGCCATATACTCAAGTACAGACATACTAAACTTATTAAAGTCTGTAATATCTGTAATCTTAACAGCATCGTCTGGCAACGGAACAGTGTTAAACGTAGGTAGTTCAGCGATTCGTGTTTGCGCTTCAACTCCTTCATTTTCTCTCATCACTTCAAGTGCCACCTTGTTGATTATATCGTCAGGCGCCCCCATCCATTGTAGGAGCCTTCGCAACTTGTGACTAAAGTTCCTGCCCGGTTGCCAGCTTGCTTTGAAACCGCAGTTAAAGCAGTGGTAACTAACACCACCATCGGGGTTAGCAATTAGTCCACCACGTCCGCGTGTATCTGCTGAGTGTCCGTTGTGATGACAGCACTGTGCGTTAAAGGAGAGCCAACCACTAGGCGTTTGTTTACGCTTAGCCGGAAGGTATGTCAGAACTGTTTCGCTTACTACACTCATAGTATTATTATAGCGTAGTAATTTTAATTTGTCAAGTAATTTTAGTAGATAAAAATTCTGCCCATGCACGTAATGCTATAGGATTCCAGTGGGGTTGTCCGACCCCATCACCTGTTGTATGAGTTGGATAGTTTTCTTTAAGCCAGTCAAATTGCGACACTTCTTGGTAGTAATTTTTATCGTTATGTAATATGTCCCAAACTTTAGACATAGACGGGGTGTTTAATATTGCATCTTTTTTAGGTTGAATAGGATCACTAATAGAATTAAAAAACAAATATGGTATTTTATAATTTTCTAAAAAGTTTTTTAACGAAAAATAAATCCAAGAAAAATATGACATTCTAGAATCTAAACTTTGTATTAGCCAATAGTCAACAGCAAGTTTAACATCTTTACGTTTCATCCAATCTTCGATATAAGTTTTATTTTTAATGTTTGTTGCAACCCCAGTATTAATATTAAAAACTTCATTATTATCGTCAACAAATTCATGTCTATGAAAATCAGTCCAACCAACAATTACTTTTAATTCATTTTTAATATGTAAATTTTCTATAATAAATGATTGTAAATTAGTTGCAATACTCCAATTACTTTGTCCTGGTTTACTTAAATTTATACCTTCTACATTATTAATATTACATAATTGTGCAGGCCATGCATACTCATAATCTTCAGGCGATTGTTTACTAGGCATTGTACATTCAAAACCCGATGCCATACTACAACCATTTGTTAAAAATATCATAAGTTTATAATAACTTCTGAGTTGTTGTTTGTCAAGAATTAATTTCTAACAAGTATTTGCGTTATTGCATTTGCAGGATTTGCATCGGCAACAAATCTTATGTAACCAAATACTCCATTAAAGTTTACAGGTTTTGGCTCGTCTTCTGACCCTGTAAATGATAACGTAGCAACCGGTGACCATGTAGTACTTTCTGAAACTTGATTATCTAATGTAGCTTCTACAACAACATCGCCAACATATCCGTTTGTATATATTACAGCAGTATGTAATGCACTATTTCCGTTAATACCAGGTTCTGCATCTAACGAACTACTAATCCACTCTCCGTTTGATTCTACAAACGTACTTATTGAATAAGATTCTTTAGGTCCAGGAAATGCATCTCCACTTACTTTTATAACAGCATCCATTCCAAAGTGAGTGTCTATATATGTTAAAATATTATCGTTGTTTGAATCTACAAGATATACATTATATTTTAAAAATTGCTCTTTTAAATTTAATAGATCGTTTTCTGTAATTGTTACAGTAAAAAGTCCTTTTGTAGCAGTACTACCATCATCTAACACAATAGCGTCATGTTCTATAACTAAATTATTATTTTCATCAAACGCTTTAAACTTTGGGGTATATCCTGTTGTGTTTATTGGTTTCTGATCTGCATTTAAAAGTCTAAATTCTAAGACATTATCTATGCCTTTATATACTTGTAGTTGTCTTTTATACACTGGTCTGTACTCCGTAACGAATCCTGCCAAATCGGCTATAATGTCGGTTCTGTTATTGACTAAATATCTTGATAACAATTGCATACAGTATTTATCGGAAACCAATGCTAACAAAAAATATACAAGAAAATTTTCCATTTTTATCCGTTGTATCTTACGGTGGCTTAGAATATATCGGTATTATTTCAAACCAAGATCAATATGTAACTTCGATGTATGTATTAACTGATATACATACAGAAGAAGATAAAAAGAAATTTTTAGAACTAGGTGATATTTGGTGGTGGGAATCTAATCGAATGATACCTATTAATATATTTCTTAAAGGAGAGTTTGATATTTTTAGAAATATATTATTAACAATGAATACCAAAGATGTTAGCGTAACAATTGGACCGTGTGTTAATTTAAATAATTTATCTATTAAAAGAGTAAAACGTAAAAACGTACAACTGGTACGTAAACCTAAAAATTAATTATTTAAATTTAAGTCCCCATACCCATCCGACTATTCATTGTCTTGTATCTTTTCGCATAGTAAATTCATATGTACTACAACTGCCATTGCATAACTTACTGCGTGTGCTTTCTTAAAATAATAATCATTATTCTCTGGTTTCGTCCAAACTTCCTTCATTACCGTCGTCCAATCCTTCCCAATCAAATGCCGCTTGGCAGGGCGGATCATAGCTAAAACGGCGGCTAGTTGTTCTACCGTAGACGGTTTCATCTTCTCGCATAATAAGTGATGTCCCGCAACGTGAAATAGATTCTGGGTAAACTCTTCGTGAGTAAGCAACTCCCATAATGGCTCCTTATTCATAAGTTCTTGTAAATGAGTTTCGTCTCGTACATCTTTATATATCGAAACGTTCAAAAAATCAAGTTTAAAGTATCCGCGATCCTCGGCAGCTTTGTAGTCGATAGTTGAATAATTGTCTACAGGATTATGTGGAATTTCTGTAACGTATACACCTGTGTTGTGTTTTTTCTCTGCATTAATTGTAGCAATACGATGCGGTATCTTTGACAACACTACATCTCTATCTGCAAAGTCTATATCAATATCTGGCATATTATTCTACTTTAATAAAATTTAAATTTAAAACAACTCTTGCTCTTTCGTCTGTACAAGTAGCTCCTGTATGCTGCATTTCTCTTGGAAACACAACAAGTCTATTAGATACACTTTCTACTTTTTCACCAGTTTTAAATCGTGTATAACCGTTATTTGTATTTAAATAGAATACAGCAGTATAAGATTGACTAGAAATATTTTTTGAAATATCGACGTGCATTCCGTGCTCGATATGTTTATCTGTAACAGGATTTAAATTAGCCTTTGCTTTAATTAAAAACATTGGCTGTAGTTCTCCTAGTAATGGTTTGATAACGTCTAATGCCGGGCTTTGATGATAAGGATTCATAAAAAACATATGATAAAACTGAAAATTATGTTTGTCTTCAACTGCAATTTCTGAATCTGGATCTTCTGGAGAAAGTACATCAGCACCAAACCACGGAAAATCTTGACCTAGGATTATTTGTTGCATTTTTAAAAAAACTTTGATATCTAAAAAATTGTCGTAGACTTTTATTTCTTTAGTTAGTTCCATTTATTTTACTCCAATACTGCAACCCATTTTTACTTTTTTTTGGTGTTTGACCTATATATTCTTCCCCGGTTTCTCGATCAACTAATTTCCATTTCATAGGAGACTTCGTTTTAACAATAAGCTCAATAGGCTTATCAAGTTCATAAACTTCAACTCCATTTTGTAACTTACGCAAATTGTTTCTCCAACTTACGTGCTTTTTTAATAGCCATATCCCATTTTATTTTACTAACACGATCTTTCATAGTAATGCCCAACAAATGATCTAATTCGTGCAAATATACTTTAGCACTATATCCTTCAATTTTAACAACTTGTTCTTCTAAATCTTCATTGTAAAATTTGGCAAGTATTTCTTTTGGACGTTTTACTTTAACAAACATGTTAGGAAAACTTAAACAACCTTCTAGTTCTGTTTCTGTTTCCTCAGTGTATTGTAGCACTGTAGGATTAATACAAATGTTTGCATTGTTTTCATGATCACCCATAACAAACACTTTAATATCTTTTCCTATTTGATTAGCACTAAGACCTACTCCTCCGCGTTCAATCATAAACTTAACCATTTCTTTTTTAAGTTCTACAGGATCAAAACCCGGGTTCTCAATGTCAACATCTTTACATTCTTTTTCTAAAATAGGATTAGGATAAAATACTAATTTCATAAATTTGATTCCTTTGCAACGTCTTTAACTAATTGTACATCTAACGGATGTCGTTTAAATCTCAAAGCCCAGTGTTCTGGATTAATAACATGATACACCATACTCAATTGTTCATCGTTAAACTTACTTAACATTTCTTTGCCACTAGCACAATTAAGTATGAGCCATGGACTTATTTTTCCATCTTTAATGTGCCATACTGCTCTATTTAAACTGATATGCTCAAAGTAATGATTCCACGGTGCAGGTTCGTTTTCACTTGCCCATTCTAGCATAGTTTGTACACTACGTTCAAGTGCAGTAGTAACATCTTCTTTAAGTATGAACTCTAACACATACTTTTCATACATTTCATCACGTGCCCAATGATCAAGTTTAACGCCGCTAGTAACTACATAGTCAATATATTTTTCAGGATAAAGGGGACGAACATTATTAATAAAACTTCCAAACTTAACAAAAGCATTATAGTAAGGAGATCCGCAAAAGTCTTCGTATGTTTTTTCTTTTTTAGTTCCTGCACTTAATTTGTAAAATCTTTGAAACGCATACAATCCGTAACGCACTCTTTTTTCATCCTTTTGTAAAGCACGTCTTTTCTTTTCGCACATATGAGCTGCAAGAGTTTTTTCTCTTGTGTAGCTGTTGCCACAATATTCACACTTGTATGGTTTTTCAGAGTTTGACGTCAATGTCATATTCCTCAGCCAATTCTTTGAGTTCTTTTTTTGTAAATAGTCTAGCAAGTAAATCTACCTCGTCTTGTTTCATGTTTGGATATATTTTCTCAAGTAACTTTTGTGCATTGTTGTTACCTTGCTTTTTCTTAAAGCCTATCCATTGATGATATTCAATTTTACCTGTATTGCCTGATTGACATAGCAACTGCCATTGTAGTTTAGGATGTCTAGTACCTAGCTCGTTCCAATTCTTATTATAGTATTCGTTTGTTTTAAACACAGCAAGTTCTTGTGATTCTCGATTACCTTTAACACTACTAACATATCTATTCAACAACCAGAAGTTTACTTGTTTCTTTTCTTCATCATCTAGTTCATCCCAAACACTCTTGGCACCCATGTCAACTGCTGCTAGAATATCCTTTACTGGGAGCTTTACTGTTTGTTTTGGTGCAAGTGCCATGCGTCTACGTCCTCAGGTGAATTTATTTCTATACCATTAAAGTATACACTCTCTGTACCAATAGTGCAACCATTTTTAAGCCAACGCAGTTGTTCTAATTGCTCGATATCTTCTTCTGTTGTTACAGGCATACTAGGGTATCTTTCTAATTCAGTAGCCCAATATCCGTAAACACCTAAGTGGTGTTTACCATACTTAGTAAAGCCTCTACCAAACCATAGAGCTTTTCCTGCACCTTCAATCATTTTAACTGAGTTAGGATCTTTACGTAATCCAGGGTCCATGTCTGTGTGTACAGTAGTTACTGTGTATTGATTAAGATTATAATATGCATACTTAATCATATCTGTAGTTACATCAGGCATATCGCCTTGTACATTAACTATACGACTGTACTGTCTACCTAACTTAGAAGATACAAATCCTGCACATCTTTCTGTACCATTTGCATAATCTAATTCATCTAGCCAAACTTGACTAGGTTCAAATTTTTCTGCAATACGATTGTCGTCTGTAAGTACAAATACATCTGCATTAATTTCTTTTGCTGCTTTACGACAACGTTCGTATACGTGTCGTATCATAGGAATACCGTCTAGTGCTGCTAATGGTTTACCCGGAAAGCGTGTACTGCCGTATCTAGCGGGAATAAGAATAGCTGATGATGTCACGTACTACCTCCTCAAAGTTTTCTAGTTTTAACATATTAGGTCCGTCACTAGGTGCATGATCTGGATCGGCATGTACTTCTAAGAAGAAATTACTAATACCAAGAGCAGAGGCAGCGCGAGCCAAACCAGGAACGTAACCCCTATTGCCGCTGCTACTGTCTCCGTTGCCGCCTGGCGCCTGTACTGAATGGGTAACGTCAAACACGATAGGAACGTCAAAACTATTGAGCATGTAATCCATGCCAGTAAAGTCAACGACAAGAGTATTATAACCATGAGTAATTCCCCTTTCTGTTATCCATACTTCTCGAGCACCTTTAGTTTTACTTAGTATACCTTTGACATCCCAAGGTGCCAGGAACTGTCCTTTCTTGATATTTACAATACAGTCTGTTGCACAGGCTGCTTCAATTAAATCTGTTTGTCTACAAAGGAATGCAGGTATTTGCAGAACATCTACAATATGTGTAAGGTATTGTATTTGATCAACTTCGTGTACATCAGTAAGAATTTTTAAGTTTGCAATTTCTTCTTTCATTACAAGAAAATCTTTTATTGTTGAGTGTAAACCTCTACCACGTTTACCGTCTATGCTTGTACGATTTGCTTTGTCAAAACTTGCTTTGAAATAGTAGTCAATACCATACTTGTCGCACACACGTTTACATTCATTTGCGATATATGTGCTTTGCTCTAATGTTTCGTGTTGACAAGGTCCTGCAATAATTCTCATTTGCTATCCTTTATTAACCAGTATGTTGTTACTAGTTTATCCATTTGTTTTTTAAGTGTTTCATTTTCTTCACACAAATCACACAACTCTTGCCAATCGCCGTAGTGTAACAATTTTCCTTGGGCACGTGATACTCCGCCCGGGTCACCTCCAACTATCCAACGAGGAAGTTTATTGTGCGGAGGATCTCTATAGCGAGCATAAACTACGCCATCAGCACGTTCATATATCAGTGCTTCATTTGGTATTAGTTTTTCCAACTTGTGTTCCGCTTGTTCTACGCACAATGTCGTCGTGATTAAATTCAGCCCAGTATAGTTCAAATGCTACACCATCTTCTAGTCCTTCAAACTGATGTACTTTGCCCGGTTTAACTTGTGTAAAGTCTCCTGCTTCAAGAATAGTTTCATCAACTAGTCCTTGGTCATCTTGCCAAACACGTACAAGCATTTTGCCTGACTCTACAAAGAAACCATTCCACTTAAACTTGTGTTCATGTTCTGAGCATTTGTATCCTGCTTTGTATTCAATACGGTGAAATTCCAATACACCGTTAGCATGTATTAGTTCTGTATTACCCCAAATCTTTCCTGCTTTAATTCCCATCTATATAGTCCTTATATATTTCCATTGCTTCGTCCCAATATACATATCCTTTATTGGGAATACTCGGAACAAAGCAAAGTGTCCACCGCCCTGCATGTGGAGGACTATATGTATCGTGTAGTTGTCCTACATTAACAAGACTTGGACGGTTAGTATTAGCTTCGTATACTAGTGTACACTCGTCTCTATTTGCAAGAACATTGGTATGTTCTCTTTCGCTAAACTCGTCTGCTGTTTTTACATCTATGTCTTTGAGCATCTGTTTAGCAGTTTCTGTATCTTTTACTACCTGTGTATTATTAGATTGCCACCAGCGGATTCGTCCTTCCTCTGGACCAAAAGTAACATTAATTTTTACATGGTTATCTAGTGTTACGTCATCTGCATGTACAGGCAATGATGCTCCGGGTGGCGTGTAAAATACTTCAGTGTGTCTAATTACTAAACCTAGATCTTTGTGAAATTCATCAACTAAAGGATCTCTATAAGGGTTAATATCATGATGTTTTATCTCAGTTGGTTGTGTATCAAACATCGGATGTTTTGTTATTTCGAATGGTAAATTTAAATATCTATGGTAAATGTTTTCCATTACATTAACAATCCAAAATCTATAACTTCGCTTTGTCTACTAATATCTTTGACAAAGAATGCACATTCAGGATTTTCTCCATCTGTTATTGGTACACTTAGCAATTGTCCGTTTTTCATTTTAGGAAAATACCATTTTACATCTGTATAAAAATTTGTAATATGTATTCTACCAAATGACGGTTTATATCCTTTTAATGGATTGAATAAAAATGCATCAAAGCCTCTATCATTGATACTTGTTAACGGAAGAACTTCTAAATCACTTCCGCTTTCTGCATCCCCTACAGCAATGCTCCAATCAACTGGCATTGTAATTTCTTTACCATCAATATTTAAAACCATTGCCGGAGCACTAAACGATTCTAAAAAAATTAAAGGTATCCAAAAGAAATCAGGATTACCTGGGTCGCTATTATCTAATACACTGAACCTAACATCATCATCTATTTGATCAGGCAAGTTGTCTAAATGAAAGCATTGGTTATCTAATGTTAATATTCTCATAATTAATTCCAATCAACTTTTTCTAAGGTAAACGGATACTGTGCTTCCTTGTAAAATTTCTTACGTTGTGTTAAATGTCTCTTGGCAAATTTGCACGTTGATGTGATATCCCAAATTTGCACAAAGTCTTTGTCCTTTGCCTTTCTTACGCCTCTGCCTATTGATTGGATTACTCTTACGAATGACTTGCCTGGTTCTATAAGAACAAGATTAAAAATACGAGGGATATTAATGCCGACGGCAGCAACGCCATACGTAGCAATGACCACGTGATTTGTTCCTTCGTTAATTTCATCGTATGCTTCCTTTCTGTCTTTTAGTTTTACATCGCCTTTTACAAATGTTGATCCAGGTATAAGTTCCTGTAATGCTTCTCCTGCACTAATACGATCTACTAGTATAAGTGTATTGCCTGATTCTTTTACTGTGCTTAGTAGCTTGCCTATGTATTCTAATCTATCTTGATTTGTTGTTAGATATTTTAATTCTGATTGATAATCTCTGTGTACTACTGTATCCATTAGTTGAACAATGTTAACATGACAACTCGATAGTACACCTTTGTCCTGTAACTCTTTTGCAGTAATGTTTCCTATGACGGGGCCTAATGAAGCGTGGATGGATTCAAACTCGAACTTTTCTTTTGGAACAGTTCCAGTTAGACCCCATCTGATAGGAGCATTGCGTAGGTTGCGTGTAAGCAAGTTCTTAAGAACTTCCGCTTTTGCTTGGTGTACTTCGTCGACAATAATAGTGCTTACACCTTCTAAGAACTCTGCTAAACTTAATACAGCAGAGCCATCTTTATGCTTCTTGTCAAGTATGTTTAAACTTTGCCAAGTGCATATAGTGTGAGTCTTACCTAGTTCTTTTCTGTCTCCGAAGTACACCCCTACGTCTAACCCACAATTGACATAGTCTTCTTCTGTCTGTGTAACCAAACTCTTGTTTGGTACAATTACAAGACTGCGTCCGTACGGCTCACTAATATGTGACAGTGTAGCAGTTGTAATAGTCTTACCTGCACCTGTTGCAATTTCTTGCAAGCTCTGTGGGTTTTGTAGAAAGTTGTTGATTGCTTCGACTTGGTAGTCACGCAGAATAATTTCTTCACCTTCTGCTGGATGTCCTTTTGGCCATACAACACCTTGGTCTGCCCAATAGCGTTCTGTAATAGGCTGTAAATTTAATTTAATTGGATGCCGTCTGTCATCAATGTCTACGATTTGGACATTATTTTTTGTAAGTACTTCAACGATAGTATCAAGATGGTTAACATAGCCAGTGCCACCAATCCCAAAGAAAGCAACTTTGCCATCCCAACGCCCGAGCTTATACTGAGGCATATATCGTGCGTAAGGCACTTCAAACTTGAGAGCATTCGCCAGTTTTCTCCGTACGTCAACTTCTAGTCCTTCTAGTTTGATGTTTACTTCATCTTCAATTATTAATCTGCAACTAGCCATAATAGTTAGAATATTTCCTCATTGGACTTTCGTATTCGTCTCTTAATATAACCAAATCACATCTTGTATTAACATAAGAATTAACATGTCTATTAACATTATTGCCAAATATTATAGATGCATTAGGAACCCAGTCGCATGAAATAAGCAACTTAGGAAGTTTACTATTATTAATATACACTACTTTTGTTTGTTTGTCAACCCAATTATTTAAATTATTATCCTTGATGTATTCGTTAAAACTAGCACCTGTATTTGATGCATTTGACATTCTAAAAAGGACACTTTGTTCGTTATGAAGCATTACATGTCTAAAGAAATTAAAGCATTCATATAGTTGTCGTTCTGCTAAATTATTAGCTTCATCTAAAACAACAAGTAATGGAAACCTATCTAAATTATAAAGAGATTCTAAAAGATAACGGTTATCATGTTTGCTAGGTTGACATAATAATTCTATTTTATCTCTCATAGCAATTTCGGTTTGTAAATCTACTACTGGCAAAGTTTTGTCAATATGTTTAATACCGTATCTTCTATGCCTATCAATTATTTTAATATGCGGTACTGATTCAATGTCGCCTAGTTCTTCTTCTATATTTTTTAGTGCTTCTGGACTTAAATTTTTAATAACACCGTTATATATACCAGGTATATATGATTCTTTATTTTTTAATATAGTTTCAACTTCGTTACTAATACTAATTAATTCTTTATCAATTTCAAAGTTTTTTTCAATAAAGGTAGTTACAATATAATGTATACTAATTTCATTTAAAGAAAAATAATGCTCATGTGTTCCTTTGGCATGATAATAATCAGCTGAGCCAGTTAATGTTCTTTGCAAATCTTGTACAGTTACAATAGTTGTTTTATTAAACGGAAAACGTATTTTAATCCATTTCTGATTATAGTCGATTCCTTTTAATGGAATTTCGTCGTTACTAGTACAAATTTTAATATACTTACTACGATCAATTTCTCTTAAAGGCTGACGTAACTGCTTAACTGCATAATCAAAATCACAATCAATATTAATAAATTGAGTCTTGTACTTAGACAATTTTTCTTGCATAAGTGCAAATTGTCTATCAGTTAGTGCTGTGCCTTTAAATACCTGACGTGCAATACTATGCATAATAGTAATGTCTTCTTTGTCAAGTTGTATTTTAGGATGTTGAGACATCCCAGCAGCGGCTTCTAATAAATCTTCAATGGTAGCTATACTGTTCATACATATAGTATAACTTAAAATATCTTATTTGTCAAGCGTTTAAGTGGTACACCTTGGGAAATTTCTTCAATTGTAAATTCAGTCCAGGCATAGTTGTTTAGCCATTGCTGTCTATCTGGCATTACAGGATTTTCTATATCATGTAGGAAGTCAATATCATTAGCTACATCATAAGCAAGACTATGAGTACTAACAAAACTAGGGACACCGGCAATAACAGAATGTATGCCAGGATTGCTGCTATAGCTAATAGTACAATGTACATTAGAAAAGCCCATATCAAAATCGTCATACGTTCCTCCTATCTTTACAGGATCTTTTCTAATAACATTTTTAAATTCGTGTTCAATACTAGGTAATGAACATCTTGGGTGCGGACGAAATACAATAGTACGGTCTGTGTGCTTTTGTATCTCATTAATAGTAGACATTATCCAATCGCTCATTCTAGGCATGTTACGCCATTGTTCGCTTTGTTCGTGTTGTCCACAAAGCAAAATATATTCACCATCAGTACGCCAAGGCTTTAAAGTTAGTCCTTGTTGATGAGCCCTATTACTATCACTGTTGCAATCGACACCAAAGTCAGCATTTCGATTGATACCATTTAATCCTACCTTCCAAGTTGTGCCGCGTTTTATGCCGCCAACTTCTAATACAATTACAGGTCTATTATTGTTTCTATTTATATCCCATACTTGTTTATTTTTACTCATTCGACCGTTCCACAGAACGCTCCATATAACAGCAACATCGTAGTTATTATAATGATTCATAACTCTGTATGGCTCGTTATATATTACAGTATGTCCTGCATCTACAACACTCTGTGCAAATGCTTCAAATACTGGTTTACTGTTTAATGCCCCATAATCTGTATATAAACAGAAAATCATTTTAACCCCTAAATATTTTGCCAGTAAGGCTCGTTTCTATTACCCATTAAATCTTTTTTCTTTGAATGCCCTTCAAATTTACGAGCGCCTTTCATGTGGTCCATCCATTTTCCTAATTCACTATTTATTAGTGGGTGTCCACCGCCTCCTGTTTTGGCAGTCTTATTGTATATGTTTGCACTGTAATCTAATGCTTTGTCTTTAAAGCCTGCAAAATCGTTGTTTAATAGCTCACCAAACACATATGAATCGTGCCATTCTTCTAATGTAAAAATTCCGTTTTCTGCATTCTCATACATAGTTTCAAAGGCTTCTACAAAACTACAACCTACAGGATGATTCATATTAATACCATAAAAGCCGCACTCTGGCCATGTTTGGGAGCCTTTGCCCCTGCCTACATATGTTAACCAATTGTTGTATGGCAATAGTTCCTCAAACTCTTTAAGGCTCCAAGGACTATGTATATATGTGTCTGCATCCATCCAAACAATCCATCTACCTGTGCCATAGTTTTTTGCACAAGCATCAAATACTGCATACACTTTATTTGCAAAACGTATAGCATGCCATTTGAATTCTTTATGCCAATCTCTAGGACGTCTTGCTTTTATCTCGTCGGGCGGGATACCATTTGCCTTTGGATCATCTTTCCAGCGTTCTTTAAATGCATTTAGTTTAGGTAATTCTTGCTTTGCATCAAGTATAGTAATTTGGTTAGGGTCAGGGTTAACTGGCGTACAGTCCTCTGCGTAAACGACTAATTTGATGCGTTTAGCAACGTTTTGTGCAAAGCTATCTATAAAACGTTGTCCATATACTTCCATGCCTTCTGGATGGAATGTAGTTACTACTATTATTTCTTGGCCCATTTTCTTAGGTGCCTCCATGCTGTTCCGTCTTTTAATTCGTCTAATGTCCAATGCATTTGTGCCATTTTTTGAATCCATTTTTCTCTATCAAATTCTTGAGGAGTTTCTAAACTTTCAAATGTATTATGTGCAACCTCTCCTGCTTGGCTTCTTGCAGGATCGGTAAGAAAAATAGGAACACCTTCAATTGCAGCAACTACACCAGGACTACTATTGTGATTAACTACTGCATGTGCTGTTCTTAAATCGTCTAATAAACTTTTAGAATTTGACAACATAACGTCTTTAAGTCTAAAGCGTGATAAAGCACGTCTATGTGATAAAACATTTTTATCACCCGGATGAAATCTAACCATAATTTTTCTGTCTGAATATTTTCTTATTTCTTTAACAGTGTTAACTAGCCAAGGCATTAAAGGTTTGCCGTCCATACTCCAGCCTCCATCTCGCTGACAACAAATGAGTATATTGTTTCCTGCTTTCCTCCAAGGCTTAAATTGGATACCTATCTTCTTGCTTATTAAGTCCCATCTATCTGGATGTGGTGAATCGTTACAGTATTCTCCAGTAGTTGGAAATATACCATCGTAACTGTACCTTAAAAATTTATTCTTATTTCCTGGATCGTATGATAAAAATAAGTTACTATCGACAATAATACTTCTTTTACCGTCTTTAACTTGTTTGTCAAATACTGCTTTGCGTAGTTGTAAGTGAGGACTATTTTTACTTCCAGGATGGACAAATCCTTGTACAACAGCGACATCAGAATCTATAGGTTCGTAATCGCAAACTATAGTACCTTTATCGCCAGCAGCCCAAACCCCTTCAATAAAATTAACAATAATTTGTGGCTTTTCTGTATTAGTATTTCCTGGAGGGATACCCATTAAGTATGAAGCTACTTGTAATGTCATAGTATGTTGTACTCCTCTAACACACGCATTGCTACTCCAAGTTTCATTTCTTCAGGAGTAAATTGACAATATCCTAACCAATTTTGCCATGCTAATACTTTTTCAGGATCTTCACGTAATGGCGTTTCGATTTTACTTAAATCTTTTAAACAAAATTCGTCAGCAGCATTTGGAGCAAGTGTAAATGCAGGTACTCCAAAACCAATTGCTTCTGTTGCAGCAATACTATTATATGTTACTACAGCATATATCTTATCATCTTTTAGTTGATTATATATACTATTTCTTCCAATCCTTTCTCTACGTAATCCTTTATCTCTAATAATTATAGGTCTATCTGTATGTTTTTTAATTTCTTCTATAGTTTCTTTAAGCCAAGCATCTCTATCTATACCGTAAAATAGACAAGGTTTATCGCTTGGAGTAACTATAAGTATAGGACCAGTTCCTTTCCGCCATTTTGTAAATCTTAAGTGAGATCTGTGCCCAATTATGTTATTGTATCTATCAGGCGGAAGATCATATCTTGGTTTGCTATGTTGCATACCATTTTTTACAATACGATGCCAGTTTTTTCTTTTTTCTAAATTTCCAATATACCCTGTATCAATATAGTAATAATCTCTACTTTGCTTTTCACAAACACTAACTGTTTTTCTTTGAGTCATGCTTCGAAAGATAACTGGATTTTCAATTGGTAATTCAGTTAATTCACGCCAGCCGGAAATCCATTCAGCATGTGTTCCTTCTTTTAGACATTGCACGATTCTATCTTCAGAATCTATTGCATATATTTTATCCATTCATCATGTCCGCAAGTTCTTGTTTCCATAGATCACTAAATTCACAATTTCTATAGTTTTCGAACCACGGTCCTCCTTCGGTATAGTGTATTAGTTTTGGTGTTTCTATATCGTCATAAACACCAACTAGATAGTTCCATGTATGATCTAGTTCGCCAATCTCTTCATCCTTTAGCCAACTAAATCTATGCAAGTATGCT
>Ga0255780_10002373_pt1 | contig 17017 bp, 17 predicted proteins | sample 071ome_32_FD_179978 | JGI IMG/M metagenome (GOLD analysis project Ga0255780, IMG submission 179978) | Coastal salt marsh microbial communities from the Groves Creek Marsh, Skidaway Island, Georgia - 071405AT metaG (version 2) | ecosystem: Environmental > Aquatic > Marine > Intertidal zone >... | reverse complement strand
AATACCGTAAACCACTATACAGCTCCTCTAACCTATGCCAACTTCCATGAACATAATCTTGAAGTGGTGAATTAAGCACAACAGTGGGAACGTTAGCTAGTACTGAAAATGCGATAGATGTTGAAAATTCGGTAATCACAACGTCAACATTATCTAATAACTCAAAAAATGGCTCGTAGCTAATTTCAAAGTCTTCTATTTTTGTTTTTTTGAGTACCCTAACGTTTTCTGGGTAGCTACTACTTGGGTGTGGTTTAACAATTATCTTATACGACACCCCTGCAGCTTTGAGTGAATAATCGATATTTTCAAAAAATTTAAGGACATCCTTAAACTCTAAAAGACCTGGATCAGCATCATCTAGCTTCTTTTTACCTTCCGGCATAAATTTCCTACTGAGTACCAAGAATTTCAACACATTTCCATCGCGTGCATTTTTACTTGATCTGTTGGACGCAGCCTCTCTTATGTTTAACCAGGCTGAGTCTAATCCTGGATGACCTATCATCGAAAACTGGTCTCTTTGTGATTCATGTACTTTTAAATACGGTTTGGCATATTTGAATGAAGACCAATGATCGCAATACCGCGGAAACTCGATATCGTCTAAAGAGAAGGGTACATATTCACCCGTTTCATTATCCACATGGGCAGCATGAGGAACTAGAATAACAGGAGCTTTCTTAGCTTTATAGAATTCGGCGAACTCCTCTTTACCGATAAAATCAACCCTTGAACGGTGATCAAATAATGTTAAGTCTGGATTTAGCGTGTTAATAATTTCTTTGGCATCCACGTACTTTGTGCATAACCATTCATCTAGTCTTTTCCTTGGTCCGGCTAATATATATTTTATAACCTTACCGCTAAGAAAAAGAGGGTTTTTCATGAATGATCTGAGAGAAACATTATCGTAGTATGAAAATGATAAAAGCTTTCTCCACAGTTTTATCAAAAAGCGGCTATTTATTATTAGAAAATCGCTATAATCATATTGCTTGATATTATATTCATTAAAGACTTTATCATAATATTTTGCATTCCTTAGCATCTGCTTCCGATTCGAGGCACAATACAACACACTTATTTCTGCGTGCTTAAATTTCTTCCTTAGAAAGCATAAATAAGGAATAGAATAATCTAGTGTGCTTGTATTCCTAACAACAATATGAACAATTTTCACAAAAATTCATCCGTCGGCATTTCAATCACAAACTAACCCTTCGGGTCTTTCAGATACTTAAAAGTTAATTTATTGATAAACATTGCCAATCTGACTATTACTTTAGCTATGAATAAAGAAAATTCTGCAAAATCTTCAATCCTGAAGGCCCACTTTTTTCTGGGTGAAACTGACACCCATACACATTTTCCTTACCAATTATTGCTGCAATTCGATTGCCCCCATACAAGCAATCAGCAACTCGCATTAACGGGTCCTCAGGTGCCGCCATAAAAGAATGCACAAAGTAAACTGCGTCACCTGGAGTCGAACTTTGCAGAATTGTTCCGTTCCATGTAGCCCCCTCAAAAACGACTAAAGAGTTCCAGCCAATATGCGGTATTTTGAGTGGCGTACCATCAGGGCTCACATTAGGAACTGGCACAACACGCCCAGGAATAATCCCTAGGCCTTTAGTCACGCCATGTTCTTCGCTTTCATCGAGTAACAACTGCATACCTAAGCAAATGCCCAACAAGGGTATGCCATCTGTAGCGAGTGCTTTGATAACTTCAACTAAACCGAGTGATTCCAACGCTTGCATGCCGTTTGCAAAAGCACCAACTCCGGGCAGGATTACACGCTCAGCTCGAGCGATAACATCAGGGTCCGAGGACGTGATCGCCTCTGCGCCACACTCCTCAACAGCACGCTGAACACTGAGCAAATTTCCGACACCATAGTCAATAATGACAACTTTAGGTTTACTCATAGGATCGAACCTGAAGTCCTGCAGATCGACATACTTGCCTTACATCACCAATCGTCGCTCGCTCATAATGCAAAATGTCCGCCATCGCAATGGCATCTACACCACCGTTATTGACTGCGTCTATTGCATCCTCCGGTCTACCCATTCCGCCACTGGCAATCACCGGCACAGTGACTGACTGACTGACTGCGCGCAGAAGATCTACATCAAACCCCTTCCTCGTCCCCTCGCGATCAACAGACGTCAGAAAAATTTCACCAGCACCCCGATCCACTGCCTCAGCAACCCATTCAACAACGTCACGTCCACTACGTTCGCGACCATTTTCGGTCAATACTTCCCATCGCTGGTTTGACAGCTGTCTTGCTTCAACCGAAAGCACCATACATTGGTTACCAAACGTTTCTGCGATTTGTGTAATCAACTCAGGGTCTACAACTGCAGCAGTATTGATAGCGACCTTGTCTGCGCCAGCGCGCAAAACTGCAGCGGCATCCTCCACAGAACGTATCCCACCCCCAACTGTTAAGGGCACAAAGATATTTTTCACCGCCTCTTTGATAATTTCAGCCAAATGATTACGGCCGTATAGTGACGCGACTGCATCCATATAGATCAACTCATCAGCGCCCTGATGATAATAGCGATACGCGTAGTCTTGTGGATTACCAATAACTCGGAGGCCTTCTAAATGAACACCCTTGATTAAATTTGGGCCCTTGATATCCAAACGGGCTATCAATCGTTTGTTACTTCTAATATCCATCAAGTTGAATGCCAGACAGCATGCCTTAATTGCCATTCGCCGCCTATCTTTTCCCAGAGGTGATCCGATCTCCAGTTATCCAACACCTCATGAACTTTTTCATCCGTAATATTGCAATAGTCCAGGAAAACGTCGTAATACTTAGTGGGAAATTCATGATCATACCGTTTTACCAAGGCAACGCCCTCTTCACGCGTTATCTTTCCATCACGTATTTCATGGGCGGCGTCAGAAGTTGCTCGACCGATACCAAATTTGACATACGCAAGATAGTAATGAAATCCATCTATCTGGTCGTCAAGGCTCGCATACTTTGAATATGTCCCTTGCGAACGTTCTGGGTTTGGCTCAAAACCAGTATTCTCACGACAATAGTAGTAATTTTCTTGTGGATCCCAAAATTTGTAATAACCAAAAAAATGAATTTCTGTCTTGTTTTTCAGAATATCTGAGAATTTTGGCGCCATAAAAGGATACAGATCTTTTTCGCTTAATCCATGTCTCATCCAAAACTCTGGCGGGAGGGCAGAAAAATAGTGTTTATCATGGTCTTGAATCTCCCTAGTAGGGACATTGGCATTCTTCATATCCCCACCATATTCAACTTCACCGTTCTCACCATACATAATTAATTGAACATTATGCTTAACCGCCATATGGAGTGGAAAATTCGTTTGGCCGTAAATAAATGGCTGAAAAGGATCCCCCAAATGCTCAAAAGATAGTTGTGTTAGCTTTCTAGTAACAAGGGGATTGGGCGTCCCGAGGATATGGCTAAAGCCTGAGGCAACGAACGAATCCAAGTTTTTTCGTCCAATTTCTGTTGCTTTGAGTGGCGCCCAAGTCACAGCCAGAGGATTCATGCCATATTTATATTTAAGCTGATGCGCTACAAAACTACCGTCCTTTCCGCCGCTACAGGGCACGATCACATCATATTCACCGTTATTTTTACGATGCTTATCACATAGCTTGATGAGTTCTGTTTCTCTCTGACCCCAATCGATTTGAGTTCTTTTATGCTCAGCGAAGTTACATGCGGAACATACCCCATGTTCATCGAATGTGATCCGCGGCCTCTGATTAGAAACTGTACATTTCTTACAAAACTTCACTTCTTGAGGAAGTCCATACATCTTTATCAAATCGCGCTTCATACTTGTTCTCTTTTCTATTAATTCTGTTTTGAATTTGCCAGCTCTAGATCTTCCGGTCGTCCCACATCTAACCACGGCTCATGCATTGGATAGGCAATTGTCTGTAAGCCACCTAGCATTGCCTTTTCAAACAATGCTGGCATGTCGCAATGCTCATCACGAGCAAGCAAATTAAGAACCACAGGTGACAACACATAGACTCCTGCGTTGATGTGTGAACGGGAAACTGGCTTTTCATGAAAGCCCGTAATCCGAATTCCATTCATATTGACTACGCCAAATGGATTTTCCCATTCATGTAATCGCACGGCCATCGTCGCATCCGCCTCATGCCGCTCATGAAAATCCAATAACTCTCCATATCGAATGTCCGTCATGACATCACCGTTTGTAATGACTAGAGGCTGATCAGGCGCACTCTCCAATAATGAAAGTGCGCCGGCAGTGCCAAGCGGCGAGCTTTCCCGAAGATATCGGATACGCACATCAAGATGCCTGCCATCCAAAAAATGCTCTTCAATAATATGGCTAAGGTAGTGCACTGAAATAATGAAATCTTCAAAACCTTCGCCCTTGGCTTGTTGGATGATGTGCTCAAGCATAGGCTTGCCCGCTACACGTAGCATCGGCTTGGGGCAATCCTCAGTACGCGGATGCATCCGCGTACCTCGTCCGCCAGCCATAATGACCATAGTATTTTTACGCTCTATCGGCTGAGCAAGATGATCCCAAAGGTGTATACCTAGTACATGACCATCTTCGTCAACAATGGGAATTTGACGAATCTTGTTCACCGTCATTAACTGCAGCACAAGATCGCGCTCCAAACTCTCTGGCACCACCAGAGGATTTCGAAAAATCACTGAATCAATCGGACTCTGCAAGGTCAGCCCTTTCAGAAGACCTCGGCGAATATCACCATCGGATAAAGTACCGATAAGTTTGTTTTGAGGATCTACGACCAACACGATTTGCAGAGCGACCTGATCAAGATTTTGAATCGCCTGCTGTATGGTCGCATCTTCCGTCAGTAACGCATGCTGCCAATTTTCTAGAATCTGGTTCATCTACGAATCTTTTCAGTGAAGATCAAAAAAAGTTTTCTTCAGAAGGTCATTGGACGATGCACCCTCCAAAATCTTCACAATCTTCTTGCTTGCTCCGCCCGTCCCGTAGGGATTTTTAACTGTTGGCAACATCGACTGAAATTCTGGCGAGTAAAGCAGCTCGAGCGCTTTACTGATCGAACCCCTGTCTGGCTCGCAATCAATCACGCTTGCCGCCTTTAGCCGGCCTCGCTGGCGATCGCCAATGTTGATTGTGCCTTTCATGAAACTCGGCACCTCGGCTAGTCCGCTGGATGAGTTACCTACGACGCCATCAACATGCTGAATACAAGATAGATAACGTAATTGCCCCAATGAAGTATAAGCGCGAGCCTGTGGATGCTCGTCAGAAAACTCCTTGATCTTCTCGAAAAGGACACGCCCTTCGGTATCTGCGTTGGGCATGGTGAATATCAACTGGGTATCTTTTAGTTTCACCAATGCGGCCAGCAACTCATCCATCTGCTGCGCACTGGTATTCTGCTCCAATGTTACAGGATGAAATGTAATCAGCAAATTGCGTTTTTCGAGTTTGAAATTGAGCGCTTCTTCTAGCTCATCTCGCGCGAGTAGCTTCAGGCGCAGGATATTGTCGATACCTAATCCACCGACATTAAAGACATGCTCAGGCTGCTCCCCTAACTGAATGACGCGACGCCGATATTCCTCAGCTGCGACAAAATGCAGATGTGACATCTTAGTAATGCTGTGACGTATCGCTTCATCAAAAGCACCTTCAGTGGTTTCCCCCCCATGAAGATGCGCGATAGGAATGCGCGCAACCATAGCAGCAGATGCAGCAGAAAGAAGTTCGTACCGATCACCTAAGACCAGCATTAAGTCGGGTTTTAACTCACCGAGCGCATCGGCAAAACCAATCATGCCAAGACCCATGGATTTCGTTATTCCCACGGCAGTATCGGAACTAAGGAGCATTTCAACCCTACGGTCGATTTTGAAGCCATCGGCCTCAATCGCCTCGACCGTCATGCCAAATTCAGGCGATAGATGCGTCCCCGTCGCAATGAGTTGCAACTCCAGCTCAGAAGATTGATGAATACCCTCCATCACCCAGCGCAGCAGGCCATATTCCGCGCGGGTTCCGGTAACGACACAGATCTTTTTCATAGAGTGATCAACTCATCCGCCACGAAATCACGCACTGCAACCCGATCTATCACTTCATCCCAGCGCATGGGGCTTATGCCAGTACCAGGTCTTTTCACGGTCACATTCTCTGCCGTGAACCGCTCTCCTACATGAATCGGCTTTGCGGCAACCAAGGATTTGCGCGCAATAGGCTTGTTCTTCGCTTCGCTTGGGCTTGGGCGCTTAATCCCATCGCCCATTGCCTGTTCAATGTTTCGAATAACACGCACCATCTCAGCGAATTCGTCAGGCTCAAGGCTCGCCTTGTGATCAGGACCGGGCAAGTTCCGATCGAGCGTAATATGCTTTTCAATCACGGTCGCGCCCAATGCCACAGCAGCAATCGGCACTTCTATTCCAGCCGTATGATCAGAGTAGCCTACAGCCACACCAAAGGCATCGCGAATGCTGCACATGGCGCGTAAGTTCACATCGTCCATCGGCGTGGGATATTCGGTATTACAGTGCAGCACAGAGATTTGCGTTCGCGGCGTACCGGCAGTCTCCAACACTTCCAGCGCGGCGTCGATTTCGCCTAAGGTCGCCATTCCAGTGGAAAGAATCACTGGCTTACCCAATCCACCAACATGGCGCAGATAAGGCAAGTTTGTGATCTCACCCGAGGGGATCTTGAAGCGCTCAGCACCGAGCGACGCTAGATAGTCGAGACTTTGGATGTCAAAACCCGTGGAAAGGAAACCGATATTTCGTTGTTGGCAGTGCGTGATCAAGAGTTCATGCATCTCCATATTAAGCTCGAGCTGTTTCAGCATCGCGAACTGGGATTCAGATTGATCGGTAGTTTGATTTTGGTAATCCGCCTTGGGTGCACTTTGTGTTGCAAGGCGTTCCGCATTGAAGGTTTGAAACTTCACCAGATCGGTTCCAGCATCAGCTGCGACATCGATCAGCCGCTTGGCGAGATCTATGTCGCCATTATGATTAACGCCTGCTTCGGCGATGATTAAGGTGTGAGGATTATTTTTCATGCTTTATCACTGCGCCACTCGGGACATCACGGAGAATAACTTGTCCCGCACTGATAATCACATTCTCTCCGATAACAATGCCTTCCTTAAGAATTGCACCACTGCCAATAAATGAACCCTTACCAATATTTACACCGCCATTCAGTTTCGCGCCGGTTGAAATATGACAATGATCCGAAACAACTACATCATGTTCTATTAACGCCTGGCTGTTAATAATGCAGTTAGCGCCAATGCTGGCTCCGGTGTTCAGAATCGCGCCGTGCATAACAATAGTTCCCTCATTCAGCTCGGCATACTTTGAGCAATATGCAGATGGTGAAACAATACTGGGCAACTTTCCACCTAATTTCTTAAGTTGCTCATACAAACGAAAGCGAATTTCAGGGCTACGAATTTGACCAACCGTAATTAGCACTTTAGGCGTCTCTTGCAATAAAAAAGGCAGATCTTCGTCCGAACCAATGACTGGATATCCAAAAATCCTATCTGTTAGATCCGATACTGGCTGCACAATTCCTCGAATCCGATACTTTCCTTCGGCTTCGATTACATCTATGCTTGAGCGACAATGTCCTCCACCGCCGATGAGTAAAAGATCACTCATGCCAGGCCTACACATACTGCTTCTCGTTTCCAGCGAAACGAGGTTCGTGCAATGGGAAATTACCCTCGCCCAATGCATTACGAAGAGCATTAATGATGGAGTCAGCAATCATGCTCAAAGATTATACTGATCCGACTTATAAGCCGTTAGATTGCCAGAGCTGATGAACCAATCAGCCGTTTCTTGTAATCCTCGCTTGAAACCTTCGAGGCCACCATAGGCTGGCTGCCAACCCAATAAATCTTTTGCTTTCTTGTTGTCAGCCCACAAACGCTCAACTTCGCTTTTTTCAGGTCGCAAGCGCTGATCATCGGTCAGGATTTCGATATCAGCACCCATCACCTCAGCAATGGCTTGCGCGGTATCACCAATCGAGATTTCATAGTTGCTGCCAAGATTGATGACCTCCCCAATCCCTTTATCGGATTCCAATGCTTGAATGAAGCCATTAACCGTGTCGGCGACATAATTGAAGTCCCGCGTAGGATGAACAGCACCAAGTTTAATCTTGCGCTCGCCATTGGCGATTTGAGTAATGATTGTTGGAATCACTGCCCGCGCCGATTGACGAGGCCCATAGGTATTGAAAGGTCGCAAGGTCACAACGGGCGTACCAAACGATAGATATAAAGATTGAGCAATCTGGTCTGCGCCAATCTTGCTTGCTGAATATGGCGACTGACCCTGCAGCGGATGCTCTTCGGTGATCGGCACAAAACGAGCCGTGCCATACACCTCACTGGTCGAGGTATGAACGACTTTGCTGATAACTAATTCGCGCGCCGCTTGCAAGACGTTAAGCGTACCTTTGATATTGGTATCCACGTAGGTATCAGGCGAATGATAGGAATACGGGATCGCGATCAAGGCTGCCAAGTGAAGCACTGCATCACATCCCTTCATCGCCTCACGTACACCATGCGGATCGCGAATATCTCCAGCAAAAACCTCGAATTTACCTTTCACGTCTTCTTTGCACTGATCCAACCAACCCCAAGAATTGAACGAGTTGTAAAGGACGAAAGCTTTCACATCGTAACCCGCGCGAACCAAGGCTTCAGTCAAATGAGAACCGATGAAGCCGTCGGCGCCGGTAACCAGAATTTTCTTAGACATTTTCCTGCTCAATTAAGAATTCAACCCAACGCCAATCTTGCGGGGTATCCAAGTCGACCGACCGCTCAGGCGGCATGATGTAACCCAGTGTTTCCGGCCCAATAAAATCCCGGCGCTCAAGCAACCAATCTGTTCTTGCAAGATAAAGCGCACCATTCAATGAATAGGCTGGCGGCAAATCCTGGCGTCGCGCCACATCAAGTCTCCCTTTAACAAAAGGATCAAGACTCTGAGCAGCATTAAGTTGATACACCCAGTACGGATGCTTCTCCACTTCGCAAACAGAAACTGCCGACAGCGCACCTTGCTCTTGGCAAAACTGCCAGATCCCATCAATATCTTCGGCAGAGCGCAAGGGTGAAGTCGGCTGCAATAACAAAACCCAGTCGTAATCAGGTAACTGCGAAATCGCATGCAGCACTGGAGCTATTCCTGGCGTGTCATCGGCTGCTAATTCAGCGGGTCGCATAAAAGGAACGTCTACGCCCAACTCGCGAGCCACTGAAGCAATCTCCTCGTCTTCAGTTGAAACAACAATGCGGTCTATACAAGAGGATTGTTTTGCTGCATCAATCGTCCAGCCAATCAACGGCTTGCCTGCTAATGATTTAACATTCTTGCGCGTAATGCCTTTTGAACCGCCGCGAGCGGGAATGATACCAAGTAAACTCAAAACAAGTCAGCTTGCACGCCATTAAGAGTTTCAAGACACCTTAAATGTGAGGTTCTGTCCATATCTAGAGTACGCTCCTGCCCCCATCCATCACAACATTCTGGCCATTCATATAACTAGATGCGTCAGAACAAAGAAATTGCACAGCTGCGCGATACTCTTCCCGCTTAGCCATTCTTGCCAATGGAATCAGGCTCGATAAGCGCCGAACAAATTCTTCCCCCTGACCATTAAACACACCACCCGGTGATAAAGCATTGCTGCGCACATTCTGTCCAGCCCAATACGTCGCTAAATAGCGGGTCAGCCCAACCAGCCCAGCTTTAATGACAGAATAGGTAACCGGCTTTACCGGCTGCATGTCATCTGGCAGATCTTCTTTTCTATATAGTCGCTGGTCCGGAGCAAAGACAGACAAATCTGAGGAAATGTTAAGAATGACTCCACCTTTGCCACTGTTAGCCATAGTAGATCCAAAAATCTGGCTGCATAAAAAAGCACCCGTTAATCCGACCGCTAACTGCAAATCCCACTGCTCCCTGGGGAAATTCTCCAACCTTGAGGTCTCAATAATCCCAGAATCATCTTTTACCTTAGGGTCAATTGCGGCATTGTTAACGAGAATATCAATTTGAATTCCTTGATCAGATAATTCTTTTTGAACCGAATGAATCGCCTCAGGACTAGATACATCCATCTCATAGACTAAGATGTTTGCTAATGGAAATTCACCATTTAATTTACTCTTTGCTTCTGCAAGTTGTTGCAGATATATCTGTAAGCACGACTGTTGCATCACATTCTAATAACGCTGCCCCATGCTCAACCCCCAATAGCCCACCCGCTCCGGTAATAAGGGCTGTCTTCCCACTTAAATCAAATCGATGTGTTGGCATAGGCAATCGATAAACTATGAATGGATCTGGCCGCCATCAAGCGCCCAGACACTTCCTGTTGCAAAACCAGAAACAGGAGATAATAAGTACGCCGTAAGATTTGCAACATCCTCAGGAACCCCAAGCTTTTCAAGCGCAACATCTCGAAACAATATCTCGGCGACAGTCTCTGGACTTAGTTCCATCTTTCTTTCCCAAACCGATCCTTCGAAGATAATATTTCCGGGTGCAATCGCGTTAATTCGGATACCTCTCTTTCCTAATGGACGCGATATACCACGAACATAAGCATGAAGAGCAGCCTTAGCAGCTGAATAGGTAACCGGCGCAGCAGGAACAACCTCCAAACCACAAATCGACGACGTGCAAACAATTGACCCTTTACTCTTAGTAAGCGCCTCAGAGGCCGCTTCAACAATGTTCGTCGTACTCCATAGGTTTACTGAGAACACCCGTTGCCATTCATTAAAATCTTCACTACCCGGCGGCACAGATCGGCCACTACCCACATTACAAACCACTGCATCAATACTGCCATGTGACCTCAATATTTCGTCAATGAGGTGTTTTGCCTGATCAGGGACAGAAACATCAGCCACAAAACCAACCGATCCAGAAAGACCTGAGACGGCCTGATCAAGTTCAACTGGATTTCGGCTATTCAACACAACGCGACACCCCTCTGCATGAAGCACCTGTGCGATTGCCAAACCAATTCCTCTACTGGAACCGGTAATCAACACAACCTTGTTATTTAGTCGCAAATCCACAAAGAGGTCTCAAAATGGTAGTCAAAATCATCATGAATTTTCAGTTTCAGTAACCAAATCCAGAACCATGTTACGATATTTAATGATAGCCCCAGCGTGATCACCATCAGCAGCGCGGGCTGTTTGGAGAATATAGTTACCGGTGTAGCTAGCTTTCTTTAGTTCTGAAAAAACGACCTTAAAATCTGCACTGCCTGTACCAAGCGGCACCGTAGCTCCACCTCGAATACGGTCTTTCACATGAACATTAACAATCCTAGCCCCGTAGGCATCAAACTCATCCCTCGGTTCAAATCCAAGCGCAGCACTATTTCCAATATCGTAGTTAATGCCAAAGCGATCACTCGGCAAACGATTGATGAAACGTTTTAGATTTAAAGGTTCAAAATCTGACTCAAACAAAATTTTTATACTTTTGCGTGAAAAGCATTTCTCGTTGGAAAGAAGAAAATCGACTAATCGGTCTTCTTGTTGATTATTTTCCAAACAGCCATTATCCACCAAGGGTACAACGACCATCTTTATACCAACAGTTGAACAGGCATCACAGACCGCCAAAAAATCATTCTGCAATTTAGACTCGAGATCAGCACTACTCTTCCAAAATGGTGCTTGCATAAAGCAGTCACCCGTTAGTGATGGAATAGCGACATGATGGAAAGAACTAAGAGCCCTAATCTTTCGCTGACCCTCTTTAGTCATAAGAGGATTTTCGTAAAGTTTTTCTTGATCTAGCGTCCACTCCATTGCCGACACATTAATACTCTCAGCAATGGAAAACTCAACTTCCCAATTTTCCCAAGGAAACGCTTGGATTTTACCATCAACTTGATCGCATAAGCGGCCTTGCATAAAACCTAAAATGCTTTTAAGAGAGTTCATTGGTAAATTTTTCAAAAAGAACCTCTGCCATATGCCAGTCAATTGGATTATTAATATCAATATCAATTCGATCTGGAGCAGAAACCATAATTCTCGGGTTTTCTCCATACATACTCAAATTGCCATCGACAGAGAATAAATTTTCAGGCTTGAACATATAAACATAATCATTCCTAATGTAAGCGGGTGTTAAATTTTGCCGTGTACCCCAACCATCTGTGAGGCTTTTCCCCGAATATCTCTCAACGTATCCGTTTGAATCAAGACTAATCATCCAGTCTGGATGCTGATTTGCAACCGCCTGCTTGACAGAAAAAACACATGTTATATGTTCATTATCCTCAAAAAGAGAGTTCGCATCTAAAATATCAGATGCCCTTCTGAATGGGGAAGTCGGTTGGAGAAGAGCTAGTCTGTTAATTTTTTTTCGCCCAATTTTTTCAACAGCATGCTTTAGAACGGATTCAGTTGTAGCTGTGTCAGTTGATAATAATCTAGGCCTTATAAATGGGACTTCCGCCCCCAAACTTCTTACGTAGTCTGCGATCTCAACACTATCGGTACTAACAAAAACACGACCCCACGAGGATTCTTTGGCCGACTTTAAAGCCCAGTATATTAATGGCTTCCCACAAAAAATTTTCATATTTTTATTGGGAATGCTTTTCGATCCAGCCCTGGCAGGTATTAGTATAATGTTTTCCATTTCATTTCACACATTATGGGCTAACGCTCATGAAAAGCCATGAGACTCAAATCGAATATGCGCCCTAAGCTTTTCAGCAATAGGGATTTCGTCTTGGATGATTTTTTTCTGTCCATCTCCAAGCGCCTTTTCAATTTTCCTAACGGCACCGACTAATTGGCGCAACCCATTTGGCTCAACAGAAGCAGACTGGTCAGATCCATACATTGCGCGATCAAGAGTAATATGGCGTTCAAGCGAGGTGATACCCATAGCTGCTGCAGCATAAGAAATTGCCAAACCAACTTCATGCCCACTATAACCAACATCACACTTATAGCGATCACGAAGAGTATTAATAAGCTTCAGATTAGCATCCTCATCGCGCATTGGATAGGTTGAGATGGTGTGCATCAATTCGAAGGAGCAGCCCGCGTCCCGGAAAATATCAACAGCGTTTTGAATATCGTCATAGGTACTCATGCCTGTTGATATAAATGTGTGCTTTCCTTCTTCCGCGACCATTCTTAGTAAGTCATTGTGCACAATCATCGCTGAAGCAATTTTGTTAAATTTACAGTCAAATTGGCGCAAGAAACCTTGGCTATTTGTATCCCAAGCGGACGCAAACCACTCAATACCTTTATTAGCACAGTAGGCAGCAATCTCTTCGTACTGTTTCTTGCTAAACTCTAGCCCCTCTTTTTGTGCGCGTTGCGTTTTGCCCCATGGGCTTTCGCGTGGACTATCCAACAAGTCCTTGGTATAAACCTGATTGATATCGCGCTTTTGGAACTTCACTGCGTCACAGCCAGTATCCGCAGCGATATCAATAAGCTCTTTACAAATACCCATATCCCCATTGTGATTAATGCCAATTTCGGCAACAAAGAAAATACTCATTTATTTAGCCCCTCTTTCCAGAATTAAAATAGTTCAGCTACTTCGCTAGCAGACATGTTTTCAAGCCCAATCAATAATTCGATGAATGCACGAACAAACCCATCACCTCCTTTATTAGGCAAAACTAGATCCGCTTGTTCAAGAATCACTTTATGAGCATCTTTAGGTGCTACCGAGAAACCTGCGCTTCGCATCGCAGCTAGATCATTGAGGTCATTTCCCAAGTAGACCAATCCTTCAGCCTTCAAATTATTTTCATCGAAGTATTTCGCTAAATAATCTGCTTTGTTAGACATTGACTGGAAACAATCGACCCGAAGCTTCACTGCGCGCACTGAGACAACCGGATTTTTCTCTTTTGAAAGAATGAAGCAATTTGGAGCCCAACTGTTTGCTTTCATGAAATTGTGCAAAATATCAAAACCTAGCCCATCACCACGATCACAGCAGACCGACTCGACACCATTCTCATCGACCCAAACCTTGTTATCGGTAAAAACACCATCGAAATCGAAAACAATTGTATGGATATCTTTCCAATCTGGTAGCTTTTTATCAGACAAGCCCGAGCTCCTGCTCAATCAAATCACAGAGAATGTGGCCAATTAAGATATGCGCCTCTTGGATGCGTGCCGTTGATTCGCTTGGGATTACAATCGCCATATCGGCTAAAGCTTTCGCCTCACCACCGTCTTTTCCTAAAAGTGCGATTGTTTTAACTCCAAGCTCTCTTGCAGTTCTTAGAGCGCGCAAAATATTCTCACTATTTCCAGAAGTTGAAATCGCCACTAGCACATCAGCATCTCTCGCCAGCGCCTCAAGTTGCCTTGAAAAAATATCTTCATAACTGTAGTCATTTGCGACACAAGTCAGAACCGAAGTATCCGTTGTGAGGGCAATTGATCGAAGCGCCTTGCGGTCTTTCTTAAATCGTCCAACAAATTCGGCTGCCAGGTGCTGACTGTCAGCAGCGCTACCACCATTACCACACCAGAATAACGTGCGATCCTTTGCTAATGACTCAGAAATTTGCCTGCCTACAATAGTGGTTGCTTCCAAACAAATAGCTGCTGACTCAGTAATTACCTTTAAGTGCTCATTGAAGTGAGCGGAAATCTTATCTGACATATTCATCTTTCAGGTCCATAAAGTATCTATTGGATTGAATTTAAGCTTTATTGAGAAGCATCCAGCATCGCAAAATATTGGTTGTTGGCAGTGAGTTCGTCATACGAACCACTGGCCTTCAACTCGCCATGCTCCAGAAGATAGATCTGATCGCACTGGCGCACAGTGGAGAGCCTATGGGCAATAAGAATGATTGTGATTTCATGGCCGAGATTGTTAACCGATTCCATAACGGCTTGTTCGGTCAGGTTGTCCAGTGCACTGGTAGCCTCATCCAAGATAAGTACCTGAGGGTTATGGTAAAGCGCGCGGGCAATACCGATGCGCTGACGCTGCCCGCCTGAGAGGCGAACGCCGCGCTCTCCCACCTTTGTGTCGTAGCCTTGCGGCATGTTGTTAACCACAAACTCATGCAAATTGGCGATCTTGGCTGCGCGCTCCACCGCATGTTGATCAATATCCTTAATATTAACACCAAAAGCTATATTGGCGGCCACGCTGTCATCAGCTAAGTAAATATGCTGCGGTACATATCCGATGCCGCGTTGCCACTGGCGGCGGTTGGCGCTAGTGATGGGTTTGCCATCGATCTTCAGTACGCCATCTTGTGGCTCGAGCAACCCCAGAATCACATCCAAGGTGGTGGTTTTGCCGCTTCCACTGGCGCCAACAAAGCCCACCGTGCTAAGCGCGGGGATGGTAAATTCAACTCTTTTCAGCGCCGGCTGTGAGGCATTGGGATAGCGGTAGATGACTTGGCTTAGCGTGATGGCTTGAGTAAGCGGCAGCGGCCTGAGATGGTCGTGGTGAGCATCAGTGGCTTGCAGGCTCATGAGATCCTGATGCAAGACGTCCAACGCTGGGCCGACAAAACGCAGCAGAGCTAAGGCTTGGTAGATTTGTTGAAGCGCAGGTATAAGGCGATAACCGGCAAAAGCATAGAGCGCGATGACAGGCAGCATGTTCTCTAAACTCGCGCTTCTGGCCATAAGGTAAAGAATTACCAGCAGCATGCCACCAAAGGCGATGGCCTCAAGAAGAAAGCGCGGCAGCTGGCTAATAACTCGGACAGAGGAGTTACTTTTTGCAAAGATTTCTGCAGGTTTGGCAAAACGTTGTGCGTAGGCCAGCTCTAGCCCACCCACTTTCACTTCTTTGACGGCGCCAAAAGCCTCACTTAGGGCAATAAAGCGCTCTTGGTTGGACTGAGTGCGTACTTGGCCCAGACGTTTTAACCAACCGCTCATGACGGCTAAAATGATGGCATAAGCCAGTATTAACCCCAAACCAACATTGAGCGCCAGAAGCGGGTCAACGATGATCAGCAAAATCAGTAACATCAATGCGACCGCGACTTGCGTCATCAGCGTCATCAACGGTAGCAAGCCGTTACCAATGATAGTACCGACTTCTGAAAGAACTGTCTTGCCAAGATCCGCGCTATTACGATTCAAAAACCAGCTGTAGGGCTGATGAAGATAGCCTTCCACCATGCGCTTCCCAATATTGTATTCACGCATCATCACAAAGCGAGTTTGAGCGTAGATTGTAAGCGCCTTGAAAACCAACGAAGTGACCAGCAGCAGAAAGAAAAACACACCGAGGGCAAAGAGGAACTGCTCAACGGTCTTGACGCCAATATAGCCGCTCATTATGAATGCAGCATTGAGCAAGGCGTTGGACTGCGCCAGCTCGGGTTTAGTTAGCACCGTCATAAATGGCAGGATTGATGCCACACCCAGCGCCTCCAAAATCGACATCACTAGGACCATGCCAAACAAAGCAGCAGCGCGCTTGCGCTCGAGAGGAGTTAGCAGGGCGAAAAGTTTTTTTATTGTGTTCATTTTTTATTTAAAAAATATAAACCTGAAATCAGCAGGATTAAGAAAGACACGCAAGAGGAGGAAGTTCCGCCATTAATGGTGCACAAAAATCAGTAGCAATTAAGGCTTTTTCAGGATGCATCTTGGAGGAATTAACCTAGCAAAAATATAAACTGTTCATTTATAGAGATCTGATAATGGCTATTATCGAAGGTCAATTTCCACCCGACAGACAATAGCTACCGCACGACAATTTGGGTTGAAATTGAAGCGAAAAAAAAACATAACTGAAATTATACATATTCCCTAAAAAAAACAGGGTTTAATCTGACATATAAATGTGATTTATGTGAATTATTTTAGACACTCTTTAAGTGATTTTTGCTAGGATGGGATCTTAAGACTGAAGTGGTTTGTAATTTTTTATTTCAGT
>Ga0255780_10002367_pt1 | contig 17036 bp, 7 predicted proteins | sample 071ome_32_FD_179978 | JGI IMG/M metagenome (GOLD analysis project Ga0255780, IMG submission 179978) | Coastal salt marsh microbial communities from the Groves Creek Marsh, Skidaway Island, Georgia - 071405AT metaG (version 2) | ecosystem: Environmental > Aquatic > Marine > Intertidal zone > Salt... | reverse complement strand
TCAATATTTTCTATATGTTATATGGGATTTGCTATAACTCTATCATTGACAATGAATAGAAAAAAATAATGTACGGTGGCCTTCCTTTATTTCTAACATTCTGTACTATCCTTATCGTTTGCGATACAGCAGTACACGTAATGATACAGATGTATTTTGAAGGTCACCCTGCATTTACAACTTACCAATAGGCGTAGAACTTGAAGCAGTCATATTCCACACTTGTTTCTTCTCTACGCCTTTTTTCTGTGCAAATACTTTGGCATCACAGTTTGAACATACGTGAAAATAGTTGTTGTTTAGACGCTTAGGATCCATACTTCCCCTTGCACGTTCAAACTCTTCATCACAACTATCACATCTAAACACACATACAGTCAATTCACGCTTGTAGGTGTGTTCCTTGCCCGTTTTGCTAGTGCGAAAGTGCCGTGTTTGCTTTTTATATTCTTCTATGAACATAACTATATTTACATTAAGATTATAAAATTATCTAATAAATAGTAATAAGAAAGGACAAAATATGAGTATCTGTACACTAACTGCCGCTGCAAAAGCACAGATTGACACACTATGTGAAGAAAATGAGTGCTATGCAATTACATTGAATATCAAAGGCGGAGGTTGTGCAGGATTTGAGTATGAATGGGGAACAATGCAATCTCCAAAAGAACTTGAAGAAGGCGACGAAGTAATTAAAACAGACAGTAACTGTACTTTTGTAATAGGCAAACACTCATTAATGTTCTTAATTGGTACTACAATAGATTATACAAAAAGTATAATAGGATCAACTTTTGAAATTAAAAATCCTAATGCCCAATCAGCTTGTGGTTGTGGTGTAAGTGTAAATTTTAAGGATCAATCCTTAGATAATAATATACAAATATTGGAGCTAAAATAAAATGGCAAGACAGCAAGTAGACATTGGCGTAGAGGGTAACGACGGCACAGGCGATAGTATTCGCGAGTCGTTTCGTAAAGTAAACGAAAACTTTCAAGAACTGTACGCAGTGTTTGGCATTGGCGGACAAATATCTTTTACTGATTTAAGTGACACGCCAAACAATTACGAGGGGAACGAAAATAAAATTCCTGTTGTAAGATCAGACGGCAGCGGCCTAAATCTTTTAGAACTTGCGTCAGATAATGCATTTGATGGATCTAACGATACGATTGGCTTCGATTTTAGCACAGATGGTAAATTGATTTTACGACAACTTGTTTCAAAAGTTTCAAACGATCCTTTGCCTACATTAAGTGGACCTTTAGATGCATCAACACAAGTTATTGCAAATGTAAGTGTGTCAGAAGAAGCTTTTGAAGATTTTAAGAATTTTCATGGGTACAATGATTTAGACTTTAGTTCTATTGTAATTAATAAAGGATTTGCTGACAGAAACTATCAAGAAAAGGCAGTCGCAGGTGGCGGGATTAGAATAGGTGACGAACCTGCAGACACAAGTGGTTATACTATAACTGCAAACAGTCTAACAGCAGGATATTTTAGATCTGTGGCTCATGGGCTATCTGATGCATACAACGGTGCACCGTTTATTTTTAATTCTACAGGTGACGATCCATTTGGCGTGGTGAGTGGTAATACATATTACATTGGTATTGCCAATCAAGATGACATAGGTCTGTTTGCTACTGAATCTGATGCGATAGACGGTGTTGGAAGAATACTTGTTAGTGGCGGAACAGGAATTTTCACACTTGTAGATGCAGCCCTTGACGACAATTTAGAAGGCAATTGGTTGAGTAATGTTGCATTACCTAGAAAAAGCATAGTTCGTCGTCAAGGCGACCGTATGACAGGACCCTTGAATTTATACGACCATCCCGGTGAACTAGTAGGTACCGGCCTACCTTTTGGACCAGATGATTTACAGGCAGCAACTAAACTTTATGTTGATAGTAACGCTGCTACCAGTAAAGTTAACATTTTCGTATCTGAAGCATCTGGCGATGATAAACAAACCTATACTCCTGTGGGCAAAGAAGGTAGAAATCCTGCATATGCATACAAAACTATAAATGCTGCCGCTAGGAAAGCAGAAGAAATAATGCTTGCGGCACCAAAAGAACCAGGGCCTTACCTACAAACTATGACATTCAACAACGGCGAAGGTGAAGGCGCTATTGTAACAGCAGGGGTTGACAGTCCAAGTGTAGGAAGAAATAATGCAAGATCTTTGATTGTTGCTAATAAAGAATTTGTTGCAAAAGAAGTTACTGGTTATATAGATAATCTTTACCCTGATTTTGCAGACAGTTACGATAAAGAAATTTGTCAACGAGATGTAGGATTAATTTTAGACAGTGTAAGTTTAGATTCTTTATTAGGCAATAATGCTAATTATCTTTCTCGTTATGCAGGTTTAAGATATTATTCTAACGTGAGTGCGCAGAAAGCAATAGGATCACAAAAAGCTTATACGGTCGCAGGTATAAGATATGCGCAGACTTTGGTACGAGATTATATATTAACCAATACAGCAGTACCAACAACATATCAAAATAGGGTTACACAATATATTGACGTTGGCACTGTTCCAGATGCTCAAGCAGACGAAGTTATTTCAGAAAAGTTTGATATAGTATTAGAAGTAATAGACAATGGTCCGCTTAATGCACCACAAATTGTTGACGGAAATACTGTTTACAAAATTAATATAGGCAACGGTAATTTTGGTTTTATCGATCAGGCTAATCCTGCTAACACAGACATTATTCCTGGTAAGGTTGTAAGAGGAAAAAATTCAGGCGCAATTGGTAGAATTATTGATTATAAGCACGAATCAGGATCTAGACCTGTAAGCGTAGTAGAAACTGACGAAATAGAAGTACAGTTATTGAAACCAATCGAATTTGAATCAGGCGAACCTTTAGAATATGGAAATATAGTTAATGAAACACAAATAACAATTCGTGTAGAATCAGGAATTTATGAAGAAGATTTTCCTATTAGAGTTCCGCCTAATGTTTCTATCAAAGGTGACGAATTTAGAAGAACTATTGTAAGACCAAAAGACAGAATTTCACAATCAAGGTATTCAAATTTATTCTTCTACAGAGATGCAGAATTTGATAACTTAGTCCTGGGAAAAAGTTCAATCGAAACAATCGATTTTGAGCCTGCGCCAAGTGGCGCTAGACCAGCAGGAACTTATACTGTTACTGAAGTAGATTATTCTACAAACAAGCTAGGCGAAGACGCAGTATTTGAAGTAACAGTAGACGCACTAGGTGCTATAACCGATATTTCAATTACTAATCCAGGAAAGAATTTCCAAGCAAATGAAATTGTTACTATTCAAGATGTGGCTTTGGGTAACAATGGTGCGCCTGCATATAGTTTCACAGTTTTGACAGTACCCAATGGTGTACAATACATAAATCCGTTGTCAGGTAATATAGATGGATATTTTGGTAACCACTATTTGTTAAGACCAGACAAACTAAAAAATGTAGGACCTGGATACGAAAATATAGGTAACTGGGAAACTGCTGCATTGTCTCTAATAGACAATAAAGAATTTATCCAAGAACAGGTTGTTAATTATGTAGAAACTACATACCCTGCACTAATAGGTTCTCCTGGTTATTCAAGAACAAAATGTTCTCGAGATGCAGGTTTAATTGTTGATGCACTTGTTAACGATCTACGTGCAGGAGGCAATGAATTTGCGTTAGAAGCACAAGGGGAGTATTATGCAGGAGCAGTCGAAGTTGGCACAGAAACTGAAACAGTTGCAGGTATTCAACATATCTTCACTCTCGCAGATGATATAGTTAGAGGAATATCTCCTTCAACATTATATGGACCTGCAGGAGCAGCACCAAATCCAGGAGTAAACCTTGAATATGCATTTGACGATTTCAACGGAGACGGTGACCCTGCTGAATGGAATTCTGGTACGTTATATAGACTAGGCAATGTCGTTAAATTTTTTATAGGCGGCGAAGATAGGTATTATACACCTACAATAGAGCATACAGCCGGAGCAACTTTTGATGCAGCAGAAATAGCTGCATACTGGCGCCAGATAGACGGGCCTCAACTTGTCGTAAACAACTTGATAGATACTGTTGTTTTTGCATTTGATCCTGAATATAATCCTCCATTAAGAAACACAGAAATGGATGTGTTTTTAATGAACGATGCGACAATTTTACGTAACATTACCGGCCAAGGTCATGGCGGATTCCAAATGGTTCTTGATCCGGAAGGACAGGTACTAACAAAATCACCTTATTGCCAAACTGGTACAGGATTCTCAGCCAGTACAAACAAACAAGCATTTAGAGGAGGATTGTTTGTTGACGCATTTGTAGGTAATTCAGCTGTACAAGTTATTGAACGAGTAGACGGTGATCCTTTTAAGCTATCAATTCAAAGTCTAGGTAGCGCAGCAGAACCTCAGGGGTTGTTTGTACGTAGACCAGAAACTCCGAGTGTGTTTTATATAGACGGACGTAGATTCCAGGTTAATGCAGTAACTCAATATGATAAAGAAACAGGAACAGCAATATTAGTCTTATCTCCTGGATCTAATGACGGTACAGGATTTGCTGGATTAACTAGTGAACTGAGTACAGGCGTAGATCTTGATGATTTAACTTCACCGATAGATATTACACTACAAACTGCTGGAAACAGAAGTATGCTAGGTAATGACTTTACACAAATTAACGATAAAGGTTATGGTTTAGTATGTGTGAACGGTGCATTATCAGAAATGGTGTCAATGTTTACCTACTATTGTCATACTTCTTATTATGCCAAAAACGGATCAGAAATTAGATCACTAACAGGGTCATCATGTTATGGTGAATTTGGTCTTGTTGCTGAAGGATCTGATCCAAACGAGATACCAGATGCAATTGCTCTTGCCCAAGATATGGTACAGCCTGCTAAAACATTTACAGCAAACATTATTTTAGAATTAACATCTCCTGTAATATTAGAAGCAGGAGAAGTAATTGAACAAAATATTACAGGTGCTACAGGTACAGTTTCAAAATCTACAAGTCAACTAGGAGACAGTGTTGCTTCACCGTCAGGTGATAGGGTAATATATTTAACAAACACCTCAGGAGCGTTTGACACAACAAATGAACTTGTAGTGACTGGTCCTATTACAGGAGATTCTACAGCTAATGCACTTGGTCCTGGAAGTGTTCCTATTAGAGTTGATAGTACAGGATATGCAAACGAAGAATTAAACTTATTCTTATTTGCTTATGACTTTAAAGACCTGCCTAGCAATAGATCAGAATTTGATATATATCATCCCGGTATACCAGCATTTGCTCGATACGAAGTAGCAAATGTGGCGCCTACAGGAGCTCATCTAGGAAGAATGCGTTTCGTCGGTTCAGAAATACCATTCAAATCTCAAACAATAGATAACGGATTAGCCGCAGGAGTAACATTTACTTTATATAAAACAATTAGAAACGGCTACTCTATAGAAGTAAATAATGGCGGTAGTAATTATACTGTAGGCGATACTATGGTAGTAGATGGGCTCGAGCTCGGCGGCGGAACAATTGAAAATGATGCATTTATAACTATTACTGAAGTTAATGGCGGCGTAGTCACGGCAGCATCTATAACGGGCTCTCCATTTTTGGATAGTAACAGTCCGATGCACGATGGTGCTGTATATAAACTTAATTTCTCAACAAGTGATGCACAATTTAGTACAGACGGTTTACTAGAAGATGTTCCGTTTGGTGTAAGCATAAACTATAGACGTAACCAAACACACATAATTAGAGATTTTGCAAGGCCAGATGTTCTTACAATACGTCCATCTACTGCTGTAATTTTTAACGAAAATCCAGATTTTGTGTATAGGTCAATTAGTTTTTTAACATCAGACAGCTTAGGTAATGAACTGGAAAATGACGAACTACAATCTGGCTTTGATGCCACATATGATTACATTAGATTAATTATTGATAGTGCAAAAGCTCAAGAAGCACCGTTGGCCGCAGGCGGCACAACAAAAGGAGGAACAGTAGGTGATACTGTTCTTGCTGTGCAACCTACTCTTGATGCAAATGAAATTTCTAGATTAAACAATAATTTAAGAACCCCTGCAGCAAATAGACCTATAGGTTGGACTGTAGACTCATTAACAGAAGCGCCTATTATTACATGGGGTGGAAAAACTTTCTACGTGTATAATGCCCGCGGTGTTGATGCTACAAACTCACTTGTCCCGATAGCTGAAGACAATGAATATGTGATCGTAGATATAGAAACTATAGACAGTATTAACTTAGATGATTATTCTAACCCAGGAGGCTTAGTAGTAGGATTGCCTACTCCTGTTGTATTAGGGTCAGAAACTGTAACAATTAGAGCAGGTCTAAAAGCTGGCGCTGAAGGAACAGTAACAGTTAATATTTCAACTTGTCGTGCTACATCACATGATTTCTTAGATGTTGGATCAGGCGGTTTTAATGAATCCAATTATCCTACAGTTATTTTTGGTGAACCAGCTTCAAAAGATCAAGCCAAGGAAGTGGACGAGCGTGGTAAGGGTCGTGTGTTCTATGTTTCAACAGACCAAAACGGTATCTTTAGAGTTGGTAGATTCTTTAGTGTGGACCAAGGTACTGGTACAGTTACATTTAGTGCATCACTTGCACTATCAGATGTTGACGGACTAGGCTTTAAGCGCGGCGTTGTTATTACTGAATTCTCAACAGACACAGCAATGACAGATAACGCTTCTGATACTGTTCCAACAGAGCTTGCAGTACGCGGCTATGTAAACCGACGTTTAGGTTACGATGTCAATGGTACTCCTGTTGCTAATAAATTAGGACCAGGTGTACTTGCTCCTAACGGTGCTGTACCAATGACTGACGATCTAAATGCTGCCGGTAACACAATAACTAACTTAAAGGTTCCTAATAGTGATTCTGATGCTGCAACAAAAGCATATGTAGATTCAGGATCAGGACAAAGTGATGAAATTAAAGATCTAAGAAGTTTACAATATCAAAGCTTTGATGAAAATCAACTATTAGTTTCTACAGAGTATAAGAAATTATATATTCTTTCAAGTTCTGTTGTAGGCGGACCTTTTGAACGTGGTGACACAATAACAGGAACTATAACAGGTGCTACAGGATTAATAGTTGACATACAAGTAGTCTCTGGATATGAAGGCGATATGTTAGAAATAACATATACTCCATTGACTAGTGTCTTTAGTGATGGTAAACCAGAAGGTATTTCTCCCGATCCTGATGTTGTACTAGGGGATGTAAGTGGTGCACAAGGACTTGTAGTTGACGGTCCTGTAGATGAATGGGCTAATGGCGTACTAAATGCTGCTAGTGACATAGAAATCACGACTAATAAAGAAGTTACACTAGACGGCGGCGGCGTAGTAATAGATAGATATACAACTATTAATTTCCAAATCAAACCTAATAGTATTGTTAATTCTGATGTTAGTCCTACAGCTAATATTTCTCAAACAAAACTAAGTTTAAATGCTGCCAGCACTGCACCTAGTTCGGCAGGTATTACACAAAATGATTTAGGATCAGCAGTTTTCGATGATGCAATATTTACTGCTACAGGTGGTTTTATTTCGATTGCAAATGGACAATTACCTTTACAAAAAATACAACGTATTAATGATGGTACTGTGCTAGGCAATTATGCAGGTGATAGTTCAGACAATGATATAGATCAAATTCCGTTCAGCACTGTTATTTCAGAAGGCGGCGGACTAGGTGACGATGACTTTATTACTGAACTAACAGCAATAGATGATCCTGGCGAAGCGTTGATAAAAACTGGAGAAGGCATTTACGGCATTTCAAATGTAAGCACTTCGGGTGAAATTAATTCTATTGTAAAAACAAACGCAGATGGTAGTATACAGGTAAATTCACTTATACTGGGCGGCGATCCAAGTTATGAAATACTATCATTAGATGGTACTACAGTAATTGTTAAGACGCCTTCACAAGGTGAAATAATGAGAGCAGCAGGTGGTGCGCCAGCGGTAGGTGCACCTGCAGATCCAGGTTACGTTCCTCCTACGTTCCCGGATTTAGAAATAGCAGGTAACGTTAACATCTCTGGAACAGGAGTATCAGAAAGCACCTTACAAGGATTATCTAACTTTAATGGTGAAAAAGTTTTAGGTGTAGACTGGATATATAGTTCGTTTATAGAAGCATCAGGAGAGAAAGGTGCAGCAAGTACAGGTATTGGTATAGGTGCAAACACAGGTGTATCAACAACAGGACAAATTGCTATAATTACAGCAGATAGCGCAACTAGTTCAAGTGTATCTCCAATGACATTTAGTTCTACTGGAGCATTACCTGATACAGATGATACCTATGACATCGGCAGCACAGATTACAAATATGCTAATGTTCATGCAACAACTTTCCATGGTACTGCTACAGAAGCTTATTATGCTGACTTAGCAGAAAACTATTTAGGTGATGCAGACTATGAGCCAGGTACAGTTGTTGTATTTGGTGGCGATGCAGAAGTTACAGTATGTACTGCCAAAGGGCAAACCAGTGTAGCAGGTGTAGTAACAACTAATCCAGCGCACTTAATGAATAGTGCATTAGAAGGCGACAATGTTGTAGGATTAGCATTACAAGGTCGTGTACCATGTAAGGTTATAGGACGGGTAGCAAAAGGAGATATGCTTATTACAAGTGCTGTGCCGGGCTATGCAATTGTTAATAATGATCCAGCAGTAGGTACTGTAATAGGAAAGGCAATCACTGAAAAAGTTGATCAAGACAGAGGTATTGTCGAAGTTGTTGTAGGTAAGCATTAATGGAAAATAAAAACGTAGATAAACTTGTAAAAAAGGGAGCAAAAGCTTCTGTAGATAATAAGAACCCGCAGCCCAGACGTGTAATTGCAACTGCTGGAAAATTAAGAGTACAACTTGGAGCACCAAATGGCAAAACAAATAATTAATCTAGGCACAAGTCCAAATAAAGGTGACGGAGATCCATTACGCACTGCATTTGATAAAGTGAACGATAATTTTAACGAATTATACACAGCGTTAGGAAATCCTTCCGGTGCAACAAATAATGTTCTGCCAAATTTGGATGCAACCATAGATTTAGGTAGTGCTGATAAACAATGGTCAGACTTATATGTCAAAGATTTTATTTACTTAAATGGTGCTAGGATCGAAGTTACATCAGGAGGTGCATTACTTGTAAATGGCGGTGCGCCAGCAGAAGTACAAGATACTGTAGGAAGTGTTTTTGGAGATGATTCAACACTGCTAGTAGACGGCGTAAACAATATTATTCCTAGTGCAAATATATCAGGTACAGAAGCAGCTAATTGGGACACAGCATTTTTGTGGGGTGACCATAGCGCAGCAGGATACGCTCCGCAAGCAACAACATATACCAAAGTAGAAGTAGATGCAGCTATTGCAGCAGTTGATCCGTTTAGCGGCGATGTTACTGGTTCAGTGTTTGCTGACGATAGCACACTATTAGTAGATGGTGTAAATGGTGTTATTCCAAAAGCAAATATAGAAGACAGTACTAACTGGGATACAGCATATGCATGGGGCGATCATAGCGCAGTAGGATATCTTGTACAAGCAGATATATTAGACGGCACATTAACGATTGATGTTAATAACACAGGTGATTTACAGGGTAGTGTATTTGGTGATGATAGTACTTTACTTGTAGATGCAATCAACAGTATAATTCCAACAAGTGTGTTATCAGGCGATTTAAGCACAAACAACTTAACAGGTACAGGAGGCGGAGATAGCCTTAACATATACGCAGATGTAGTTGGACAGGTTGCAGTTACTGACAGTAGCAAAAGAATATTCTTAACTGATACAGATAATGATTTATTTGAAATTGGTAGTGGCGCACCTTTTCCAAGTTATACACCAACACTTAAAGTTTGGGGCGACACACAAGTATTAGGAACTATTACAGGTAATGTTACAGGCAATATAACCGGCAATGTTACAGGTGATGTTGTAGGCAGTGTCTTTGCTGATGATTCGACACTATTAGTAGATGGTGCAGGCGGAACTATAGCAGGACCAATATCTAGTATAAACTGGATGGCAGCCAGTGACAGTTACTTAACTATTTCAAATGGTGGCTCTACTGGTCCGGGTCCTATACAAATTGTTGCATCAGCAAACTTAAACTTGTCTTCTGGTACTAATAATGATATTAATATTACACCACACGGTTCAGGTAGAGTAAAAGTTAGTGATGGTGCATTTGGTATTGTTGAAGCGGCAAACTTTATAGGTCACGCAGATGAAACAATGTATCTGTCAAGTAAAACCACAGGTGCAGAAAGCACACACATTACACTAGACAGCCAAAGCGGCATAAAAACTAAAATGTACGGTGATGTAACAATGCAGGGATCATTTACACCTCCTATTCTGACACAAGCAGACATAGACGCACTAACACCTACATTAGGTATGATGGTGTATAACACAACAACAGGAAAGTTCCAAGGGTATGCAGCGGACGCAAATAACGATAGCACAACTGGTTGGGCTGATTTACACTAAATATATAAACAACAGGATTTGACGAATGGCTAATAGATTTCCACTAATACTAGATACAACAGACGGTAATAAGATTAAAGAAATACCAGATGGTGACAATCTAGATCTTACAAATACTAGTATAACAAGCGTTAATGACATAACCTCAGCAGGCACTATCAGAGCACAAGAACTGCTAGTTAGAGGAAACACTATTTCTCCTGTGAATTTTTCAGATTTAGTTGACACTCCTGCTACTCTTGCTGGTGCTGCAAATTATTTTGTAAAAGTGAATGCATTAGGTAATGCTATAGAATTTAGACCATTGACAGATCTTGGAACACTAAATGTAGATAATATTATATCTGCAGGTGATTTGACACCAAGTGTAGATGGCGCAGGAAATATAGGTACAGATAGTGCTAAATGGTCAAGAATTCGTGCAAACCAATTTGTTGGAGATCTTGTGGATCAAAGCGGGAGTGTTGTTTTTAATTCCGCTACCGGACTTATAACTTATGCAGCAATACAAGGTGTGCCACAGTTCTTGTCAGAATTTACTGATGATATAGGATATTTACGAACAGTAGATCTAGACGATACTTTAAGTTCGCTTTTTGGTTCTGAACCATTTACATCCGATATTAAAGGAAGTGTAGTAGCAGACGACTCAACAGTAATCATCGACGGTGTTGCAGGATTAGTTGTTGGTGATATACAAAATCAAAACACTGAATCTGCCAATATAGTAGCAGGCGATTTAACAGTTACGAATGTAGAAGTAAGCGGTACTTTTGTATTTAATGGTGCTCAGGCAGTTGGTTTAACAATCTTAGACAATATCAAAGGAGTAGGAGGACTTACACTAACTACCGACGGAACTCTTGCTGAAGAATTGATTAACATAACACCTGCGCTTGCAGATGGCGAAGTTAATATTGACGCAAACAAAATTAGGCTGCTAGGCGATGTTTCATCACCTATAACAGCAAGCGGTGGTTTTGTAGGTGATCTAACCGGATCTGTTGTGTCAGATAATAGCACAGTTATAATTGACGGTGTAGCAGGTAAAATTGTATCGCCAAATGTTACTGGAACAGCTACTTTTGAAAATAATGTTGTTGTTGTAGGCAACTTGACTGTACAAGGTACAACAACAGAAATTAATAGTTCTACACTAACTGTAGATGATCTTAATATCGTAGTTGCAAATGGTGCAGCCGATGCTACAGCAGCAAATGGTGCAGGCTTAACTGTAGACGGAGCAGGAGCTAATCTAACCTATTCTAGTGCAGACGATAGATGGAATTTTAACAAAGAACTTAATATTGCCAGGGTACACGGAAACGTAACAGGAGACATTACAGGAAACGTTACAGGAAATTTGACAGGAGACAGTGCTGGAACACACACAGGTCCTGTGGTAGGTACTGTATCAGGTGAGCATATTGGCTATCAAACAGGAGATATGACAGGGAGTGTTTTTGCTGACGATAGTACTTTACTTGTGGATGCAATCAATGGTTTAGTTGTAGGAGATTATTTAAATACAGCCCCCGATAATTCATTTTTTGAGATTAAGAGCCTAGCTGATACAACATATCTAGAAAAGACAAATGGAAAACTTGTTATAAACGGCACTGCCGCAGATGTTTATCTAACTTCGACAACTGATTTATACATTGGTACTGGAACAACTAATAATGTAATAATCGGACATGTAGGTAATACTATAGAATTTCCAGGTACAATAAATTTAAATAGCACCACAGTAAATAACGCTTCATTTGATTTAACAGGTAATATCGACAATACTACACTTGCACTAGGCTCAACAGCAGTAACAATTAACATTGGTAATGCAACAAGCACAACTAATATTGCAGGTACTGTAAGTTTTGATACAGCATTAGTGGCAAATAATATCACATCTGATGATAGTATTACGCTTAGAACAGACGGAAACACTAGTAATGAAGCTATAAACATAGCGCCACAAGGAACAGGAAATACAATAAATCTTACATCACAAAACATAAGATTCTTTGGTCCTATTACAAATAATGTAAACTTTGCAGGTGGACTAAATGGTGATCTAAACGGATCAGTATATGGCGATGATAGTACATTACTTATTGATGGTGTAAATAGTAGTATATCTGCAGGAAATTTGACTGGCTCACTGCCCGCAATAGATGGATCTAACCTTACCGGAGTTGTTGCAAGTTCAGTTGATTTTTCAAATGTATCAAACACTCCAACCACTATTGCAGGTTATGGAATAATTGATGCAGCAACATCTGCACAAGGCGCACTTGCTGAAACTGCTCTTCAAGACGGCGATTCTTTTGATGTTAGAGGATCAGTGTTTGCAGACGACAGTTCATTGTTAGTAGACGCAATAAATGGTGAAATACCAGGCTACGTAAAAATAACAGATTTGAAAACAGCATTACAAGACGGTGCAGGAGATTATGCAGCATTTAAGTCTTGGGTATTAGCAAATCTATAACGGAGAAATAAATGGCTATAGAATTAATAAACATAGGGCAAATAGCAAATGATGGCACAGGTGATGATCTGCGTGAAGCATTTATTAAGGTTAATAGGAATTTTGAAGATTTAGATTTACGGGACAACGAAAAAACAACTGTAACAAACCTAGGAACAGGTGAAGGTATATTTGATAATATCTTAAACTTCGACATTAGATTAAAAAGTATTTCTGCAGGTGACGACATAAGTGTTACTAGTACACCTGAAGGTGAAATTGTAATAAGCAATACGAAAAATACATTTTCTCAAATTGACATTAACACAGAAGATGGCGAATATGCAGTTCAACCGGGCCGGAAACTTAACATATATGGTTTTGAAGGCATAGACACTTATGTGCAAGATAACGCAGTGTATATTAAAAATACTGCTAGAACAAAACTACAAGCAGATAGAGATCCAGTATTAGGTGGTAATTTAGACGCAAATGCTTTAGATATAAATGCTGTAAATGTAATCACTGCAAACAGTTTTGTAGGAACCTTAACTGGTAATGTGGTAGGAACGATCAATGGTTATGACCCTGCAAGCATTGCTCCTTATTTTGATAACTATTTTGATTTTGGTGAAATGGGTCGTACTGTAAACGGCATCATAGACTGGTTAATAGAAGATGCAGATGTAGACTTTGGCACATTTTTACTTCCAGATCCAAGGACAATAGAGCTCGGTTCAATAGTATAACACACGATAAATACTGTTACAAAAGGAAAACGATATGGCAGAACCTGGCAGTATTTGGACAGTAGGCACTGGCAAAAAAATACAAACACTAATTGAACGAAAAGAGGTAAGTATTTTACTACCTCTAGTATCTAGTCTTAATAATCCTACAGTAGATTTAATTGCCGGTACTTTACCACGAGGATGCAGAATAGAAGGGTTATATATCAAAGGCACTGCATTAGAAGTTACTACTGATACCTCTTACAAGTTTACGCTTAGGGCATTTGCAGATGATGTATTTGAAGATAGAACCTTTGAAATTATTGTAAGTGGCCCAGATAGTCCTACATGGATAACTAATGAAGGTTTATTACCTGTAGGTTCAAATAATCAATTGTTTATATTGGATAATGTTTTAATTGATTATCAACTCTTAGCAACAGATCCTGATTTAAGTGCAGGGGATGTGCTTGAATATTTTATTGCAGAAGGTGACGGAACACTACCTCCTGGAATAAGTCTTACCACAGACGGTCGATTAACTGGTATTGTCGAGCCTCTATTAGCCTTAGATCAACGCACCGAAAGAGGTGGATATGACGCTGCTCCATATGGCAATCTCCCAATAGATTTTGCCACGCTCTCAAATAACGGATATGGTAGTTATTTTTATGATAGTGAAGTTTTTGATTACAACCTTCCAACTAATCAACCAAAAAAATTAAATAGATATTATCCTTTTAGAGTAACTGTTACAGATGGGGATACCTTTACAACTAGAGACTTTAAAATTTATCTAGTAGGTGATGACTATTTAAAATCAGATAATACTATTATGCAAGCAGGCACAGGTGTTTTCACCTCGGATGCTACAAATGTAAGAACACCTGTCTGGCTCACGCCGGCAGATTTAGGATTCAAAAGAGCTGATAATTATGTTATAATACCTATAGAAACTATAGAAAATGACACACTAGAAGGCGTAGTCAGATATACGCTCGAAGATATTAATAATGATAACACTCCAAGCATCCTTCCTGATGGTTTGCAATTAGACTATCAGACTGGAACATTATATGGAAAGGTTCCTTATCAGCCTGCTGTTGTGAAAGACAATAAATTTACAATCCGTGCTACAAGACTTACATTCGATTTAGAGACAGTAGAAATTTTTGGTACCTATTATGAAGATGTGCTGTTAGGTGCCACAAGTTTTAAAATATTCAAGACAGACCTTACCGGAGCAATAGACGGGGTAAATGATTTACTAGAACTGCGAGGCAGACAAATCTTAATAGGAAAAAACTTATATAATGTTATCAATGTAGATGATTCGGATGCAGAATATGACGTAATATTTTTGGATCAAACACTTGCACCTGAGATAAGTTTAATAGTTTCTCAAACCGCACAAACAAGTCAAAGTCATTTCTTTGCAACTCGCTTGGGCCTCAAAGAAAAAGAAAAATACACAGGAAGAACTCTAAAATTAAGTAACACCGAGTCTTATGTCATACAATCTATTGTGCCGTATATAGAATACGATATTGTGCAGATTGCTCCACAAAATGATCCTATCTTTCCCTATGCTGCACCTAGTGATATAGAAATAGGTGAAAACTATTTTGTAGGTGATTATGTAACTTTTGCCACCAATTTGGGCGGAAATGGATTTATATATAGATGTATAGAAGCACACACTACACAAGCCCAGATAGACGAAGATGACGAATTTATACTAGATGCTGATGGAAATCAGCAAATTGTTTTTGAAGTAACCAAATGGACACAAGTAGCAGAATCCTTAGAACAATTAAGTTTAACTAATAGACTAAATGCAACAAAACAGGCGATAGAAAGAAAGTACGGCGGCCCTGTATACATTCAAGCTAAAGATGACACAGTTTGGAATATAAAATTACCGAGCACAAGTTTGACACGTATCAAACAAAATATAAATCAATTTTTCAAAGGTTTAGACAGTACTGATTTCAGGATAGATTTAATTAGAGATAATGAAGACAGAATAGGTTTAGATATTAATTTACAAAAGGTTTTAAATCAAGGACGCAATATAGGAATTGCATTGTTTAAAAACGATTTCTTTAGCAAGAATATTGTAATATCAGAACGAGATGAAGTTGATATTCCTAGTTCATTGAAAACATTTACACTTAAAACCATAGGAGAAATTGAAAGCTCTGTTAGTTGGATTACAGATTCTGACCTAGGAACTATACCGGCAAATTTACCTAGCACACTTTCTATAAAAGCAGAGAGCACAGTACCAGACACTAAAATGATATATAGTATCACAAGTGGTAGATTACCAGAAGGTATGTCTTTAACATATGATGGAGAACTTATAGGTATTCCAAGACAATATGAAAACACAGACGGTAAAGGTTTAACATATTTTGAAAATAATCTAGTTACATGGGATGGAGCATTTCCTGGAATAACTTCGTTTGATAGAAGATTTAAGTTTACAGTTGAAGCTAGAGATAGATTTAATTATACAGCATTGACAAAAGAATTTGAACTTTTAGTAGAAGATAACGAAAACATTAAATTTACAAAGGTATATATGAAGCCAATGCTGAAGGAAGATGAAAGATCTTATATACAATCTTTCACTAGTAATTCAGATATATTTGAACCAGATAAAATTTACAGACCGCAAGACCCTGCATTCGGCATACAAAGAAATTTAGAAATGCTTGTATATGCAGGAATAGAATCAAAAGATATAAAAAACTTTGTTGCAGCAGCAGCAAAAAATCATAAAAGGAAAAAATATACACTAGGAGAAGTATCATCTGCAATTGCAAAATTGCCTGGTACGAATGATATCATATATGAAGTTGTATACATACCAGTGAGCGATCCATCTGGATTAGCAAAGGGTTCTACAGCTAAATCATTTAAAATTAATACCAAAAATAAAATTACAGCTGATAGTTTGTTGTATAATGTAAAAGACGATGTTACAAAACAGGGTGCAGGATATGATGTGCTTCCTATATATGGTAGAGCAACCACGAAGTTTATTGCAATAGACAACGAAACACTAAGAGTTGAGTCAAGAGATAATGTTTTTTACATTGATGCGGATAATAATGATTTTGAAATCATACTAAAAGACTCAGACGGAATAACAATAGAATTGCAAATAACCGATGCTGAACCTTATAAAATAACTCCTGAACCTATTAACACAATTAAAGTAGATTCTGA
>Ga0255780_10002360_pt1 | contig 17058 bp, 16 predicted proteins | sample 071ome_32_FD_179978 | JGI IMG/M metagenome (GOLD analysis project Ga0255780, IMG submission 179978) | Coastal salt marsh microbial communities from the Groves Creek Marsh, Skidaway Island, Georgia - 071405AT metaG (version 2) | ecosystem: Environmental > Aquatic > Marine > Intertidal zone >... | reverse complement strand
GCTCGGGTGTACATCAGCGTGTGGTGTGGTCAAGACTGTCGCCATGGTCGATCCGCGACCCGATAGCGTCGATGACGGTGATGCGCGCACCGAGGGACCAGTGGTGCCGGTGCGTCCGGCTCCCACGCTGACGCCACGCGGTTTTGTTGGCCACCGTTACGAGTACACCTGGGTAATCAACCGGTCACGTGATGTGGTGTGGAGCTGGTTGTGCGACCCGTCGACGTTCACCGATTCGCAGGTGTGGCCGTGGCGGGTCGAGTTCTTGAACGGCGCCGATGGCGAGACCGGGTTCATGACGGGTGTGTACAACGCCCATGTGGGGCCGTTCACGAATTTCTCGGGTGTGCTGGGCGAGATTCGCGACAGGGAGTACCGCGATCTGCAGTACTTCTACGGCAGTTTTGCGATCTCACCGGCCTTGTTCCGCCCGACCCGTCTGCAGTTCTGGTTAGACGACCACCCTGACGGCCCGGGTGTGTCGGTGCTCCACCTACGCCTCGATGCCGTGGTGCGTCGATCTGCGCGTGGCGTGTGGGGGTGGCTGATGCGCCGGTTCTGGGCGCGGTTCGGTCGGTGGTGCGAGCGCGCCACCCAATGACGGCGTCGTTTCAGTCGCTGGTGAGTGGTCGTGCGATACTCAGGTCGTGCCCGGCGGGGTCGTGAATGGGGAAGTAGCGCTCGCCCCATGAGGCATCAGATGGGGGAGCGTCCGGTGGCCAGCCGGCAGCCACCATCTGGTCATGCATCGCGTCGACATCGTCGACATGAATGATGGTGCGGCCCCAGCCGGTGGCGACGTCATCAGGGGTGGCAACGCGAATCAGGTTGATATGCGGGCCGTCATCGCTTGCTGACATCGTGGTGAAATCAGCGTCGGGACCGCCATAGTTGATGGTCATACCGAATGCCGCGTAGAAGGCAGTTGATTCGGCCATGTCGGCTGTGGTGAGCGTGACCGCGTCGATGCGGTGGATGCCGGCCATGGGGTCAGTTTCGCTGACAGTGTCGTGTGGCGCCACCGTTAAGGCGGCGGGGCAGCGATTGAGGTGGAGCGATCACTGCGGTATGTCGTGCCGTCGAAGGCGTCGAACAGCGTCGCGTGAGGGGAGGTAACACGGGTATCTGTCGGCGGCGACGGCGGCGCAATATTTGGAGTAGGACTGCGGCCGGTGGCCGTGTCGAAGAAGTAACTCTGTGGTGGGCCCACGATGCTCGGGTGATTTCACTTCGACGACGGCGGCGTCGGGAAGAAGCGATGTTGGCTTCTGTTGGTCGGTGGTGGTGACGTCGGTATCGATTGTGATGCGTTCTCCGCGCAATGGCGCCACCAGCGTGATGCGCTGATAACTGAGAAATGTTGTGGTTCGCGGATGGGCATGATGGGGGACGAGGCCGTGACGATCGAGATGGGTGGCGACCCATGCGTACTCGACATCGTTGAGAGTGGCGGTGTGGTTGTCGCGGACTCGGCGTTTTTTGATCGTGCGGCCGCGGCCGCTGCGGACCTTGAGTTCCAACTGGGTGTTGGCGGATGCCTGATACTGCCGCGATCGAATCTTGAAACGTCGATGACGTCGTTGAACATGATGGCGAAATGACATCAAGTCATGGTCGAAATAGATGTTGGAGTAAACAAACATGCTGTCGGCGCCGATGGTGAGTTGGCTCCACAGTCCGGTTACGCGAAGATCGTCAAGGATGGGGCGAAGCGCATGGCGAGCGATGACGTATTTCGTATCGACACGGTTGCGTAGCGCCGCCACAGCGTCCATCGTGTCGAGGTCAATCGGGGCGAAATGGCCTGCGGGAACGATCGGTGAGTCGACCATCACGGTGTGGTAGTTGATTCGGGTTGCTGGCGTGCCACGGTCACCTCAAGGCGCATTGTGTCGCGTGCGAAGTCGATGTTGCGTACGTGCACGTCACGCACAGCGGCGCCAAGACGTTCGCTGATGTGAGCCACAAGGGCGGTGTCGTCGGTGATAACCCGGTCAAGCTCGACGCGTGTGGTGACCCACCGGTGGCTGGGGTGACGGCCGCCGCCAGCGTCGATCAGCAACATGACTCCGACGAGGATCGCCGCGAAGGTGCATTTCACACCGAAGTCCATACCTGAAAGCCCGCTCATCAAACCGAGTACGAGCGACACCATCGTGTACCCAATTTCAACTTGTCCTGATTCATTGGATCGCAGCCGGACAATAGACAGCACGGCGAAGAGGCCGAAGCCGACCCCGATGTTGAGCGGAGCGGACGTGCCAAGTGCAGCGGCGACGGTGAACAAGCTGATGTTGAACGCCACATACCCAATAACTTGGTCCCAGCGGCGATGACGACGGTAGTAGCCAGCGAAGACAAGAATGCTGAGCGCAGCAAGGTTCATCGACAGGTCACGCACGAGTTCGGCGATATCGAGTTGTGCCACGGCAACCTCCGTCGGTGATCGGGTCGGACAGCCCTGTGGTGGGGCAACCTACACTTTGGGCGATGTCTGGTGATGGGATCTCACCAGTGGCAGTGGCTCGCCGGCTGGCTGTCGGGCTGTTGATGGTGGTGGGTGCGGCATGTTCTGCGCCGGGTCCGCCAGATCGTGCCGAAACATTGTCGGTTGACACGACGCCGTCGGTGTCGTCGGGTGATGACACGCCAGTGGCCACGACGACGACTGCCGTGGAGGTCCCTGTTGTTGAGGTTGTCCGCCTCAATGAGGTTCATTACCACCCACCTCGGGATGCTGATCTGTTGGAGTTCGTCGAAGTGGTGAATCTGGGTGGCCAGCGTGTCAACCTTCAGGATTGGTGCATTGATGGAACCGGCTTCTGCTGGGAGGCGGTAACTCTTCTTGAACCTGGTGAGGCTGCGATCGTCACCTTCAGCGTCAATGACCGGCGGTTATCGAATGGCGGCGAGACGGTGGCGCTCGTGGATGCGCTCGGTCAGCGTGTTGATGAGGTGACCTATTCCGATGATGGGGCATGGCCTACGGTTGCCGACGGTGGTGGCGCATCGCTGCATCGTGTAAATGCTGGCACAGATGTGGGGTCATGGCAGGCGGCGCTGCCAACCCCGGGTGTTGTGGCCGCAGGTGAGGGTGCGGGGGTCGTCGGTGATGTTGTGGTGACCGAGGTGTATTACCACGCTGTTAATGACGACCCGGCTGCGGCGTTTATAGAGGTGATGAATGTGTCCGCCGCGGCCGTTGATCTTCAAGGTTGGTGCGTGGTGGGAACACCAGCGTGTTGGGATGAGCCGACTGTGCTCGGCCGGGGTGAGGCGTTCAGCACCGATGGGTGGTTCGCCAACGGCGGGTTGTCTCGTTCGGGCGAGCGACTACATCTAGTGGATACCGCGGGCCGAATCCACGACACCGTTGTATTTGAGGATCATGGTGACTGGCCTGCGCTGGCCGACGGGTATGGGTGGTCGCTATCCCGGCGTGATGTGACCGAATCGGGAGCCCTGGCAGGTAACTGGGATGCGGCTGTGCCAACGCCAGGGGTGTACGACGACACCGTCGCTGGCTCGGTCCGGCCGTTGTTCAGCGATATCGACTTCACGCGCTCGCCGTTGCCGGGTGACGAGGTAGCGATCACCGCAGCTGCATCGGGTCTTGATGAGGTGCGGGTTCACTACCGCATCGATTTCGGCGATGAGGTTGTTCTGCCAGCTAGCTATGACGGTGAGCGTGTTGACGCGACCTTGCCGGCGGCTCACGCTGGGGCGCTCATACGGTTCCGGCTCGTTGGGGTCGCTGCGGGGGAGGAGCTTGCTCAGTGGCCACGGTTGGGCGATGGCCAGGTGTATGGCGGCACGGTTGTGGCTGATCTAGATGCCGATGCGACTGCGCTTCCACGGTTGCAACTATTCGCTGAGGACGAGGTGTGGCAGGAAGCGCGGCGGAACACGCGCCTGCATGGAAACGAGGGTTATCCGGTGGTACTTGCTTTTGATGGTGAGATCATCGATAACGCGCTCATTCGAATTAAGGGGAATCAGGCGCGGTCGAACACGAAGAAGAAGTGGAAGGTGATGCTGCCGGCCGGGCAGCACTGGGACGCTGGCGGTCTACTCCGGGCACCGGTCGATCAGTTTGATTTACTGCCTGCGGCCACCGACAAGTCGTTTTCCCGAGAGATCTTGGTGTCGGACATGCAAGAAATGGCGGGTGGCTTGTCCCAGCAGGTTCTGCCGATGAGGGTTGAGGTCAACAACGAGTTCTTTGGGCTCCACATGTACGGCGAATCACCTGATGGTGATTGGCGTGACCTCATGGGGTTCAGCGATGAGGTGTATGTCTGGAAAGCAGAGATTTTGAGTTTTTTGCGCTCTCGCGACCTCGATCTCGATGCCGGTACGTTTGCTCGGCATTACGAGCGGATTACACAGGGCTGGAGAGATGACAACGATGAGCTTCTTCGCTCGTTGATCGACACGCTTGACACCGTGCAAGACCACGAGCTGGAAGAGTGGGTGTTCGCCAATGTTGATGTGCCGCAGGTGGTGAACAGCCTCGCGACAATGAGGATCGTTCAGCACAGTGAGTGGCAGCACAAGAACTATTTTGTGGCGTTTGACCCTCAAGATGGTCGTTGGCGGCTCATTCCGATTGATTTCGATTTGACGTTCGGTCGGTACTACGCCAGCCCCTGTAACGCACGCTGCGACACGATCACGGCGTGGCCGTATCTGGATTATCCCGATGGCAATCGGCTTGCGCGTGCACTGTTGCGTAATGAGATGTTGCGGTCTCTTGTTGATCGTCGAACGAGGGAACTAGCCGAGGTGTATCTGGCGCCTGGGTTGCTGGAGGAGCGGCTCGCTGAACTACTCGATGTGATGGGTGATGACGCAGCTGATGATCGTGCACGCTGGTCGGTGTATGGGGATCAGCAGAGCATGGGCCGCGCGCAAGAGTTGATGACCCGGTATTTCATTGAACCCAAGCGTGAGATGTACCTCGGGGAGAACTCGAGGCTTCCCGATCCGCAGCCTGTTTCACCTGCGGTCAGCGTTAACAAGGTCGTCACCGACGATGCCGGGCAGGTGTTGCAGGCCACACTTGTCAATCGGGAATCGGTTGCGGTTGACATGTCGGGACGCGTCATGCCTGAGATTGATGCGGTACTCCCAGCCGGCCTGGTTCTGCCGGCGGGGGGTTCGTGCGTGATCGTGTTCGAACGGGTACCGGTGACGGCGTCGCAGGTTGGCGAGTTCGTAGTGATGGCCCACCGGTTGGTTGATGCCGATGCTGATTGAAGCCGTTCGCGTGTGCCAGCCAAGCCTCGCCGTCATGGCCGATAGCCTGCGACAGGCGGGCGCATAGCTCAGTTGGCTAGAGCGCTTCCCTTACAAGGAAGATGTCGGGGGTTCGAGTCCCTCTGCGCCCACTAGAACATAGGGTTTCCACAATTCCCCTGACATGAAGTGGAGCCAAAGTGGAGCCAACATGTGGCTTTGCTACGTCTTGTCCGGGTTGTTGTTCTTGGGTTGCACACTACAGGTCGGTTGACCCCCGAATTGCCCACGGGGAAGTGCTCAACTTCTAAAGTAGGTGCAAATGAAGGCGTTTGAGGTGATTTGCATCACCGTCGGGCTGCTTCCGCTGCCGGCAACAGTTGTCGCAGCCCTGCTCGGCGATGAGTCAGCCCCGGTAGGCGCAGGGCTGACGTGTGCTGCCCTCGCTTTGCTTTACCTCGCAGTCGTGCGGTGGAAGCTGAGGAAGCAGGGTGTGCCGTTTTGGTGCTGGGCTGCCCCGACAACGGGTCGCCATCGTCCTCACAAATTCGCTGACATTGGCAACCCGTATGAGGACCCTCGCATCTTGGAGTGCTCGGTATGTGGCGTTCACCGGCAAGTTTTGAAGAAGTCGCAAGGTAGCGACACGATGTAAATTGAGTGACGACCCACGTCGCTACTCGTCGCCACTAGTCGACCTACCGTGACCTGAGTGCCTAGCAGAGACAGGAATGAGAGGCCTGGCATCAAGCGGGGCCGATGGTGAGAGAGATGAATCTTGTCAAGGGGTATGAGTGATTTGTTTCGCCGCTTACAAGGAAGATGTCGGGGGTTCGAGTCCCTCTGCGCCCACTAGATAACAGCAGTTCAGGGGCTAATTCGGATCGGTAGCGCTCCTGCTGTGTCGGCTTGGGTCCTCTATTGGGTCCTCTATTCGTCACGGTCTAGGACCCACGGTGCCGGCTGCAGTAATGGTTGCGGATTAGTTCGGAAACGTGATTAGGTTCGCGCCAACAAACTTGCTAGTGATCGTTCTGACAATCGCGGCCTGCGGTGGCAGCGATGATTCGGGATGGGAGGCGGAGTTCAGGGAGACACGCGCTGCTGATTTTGAGTCGCAGCTTTCGCCGATGGAGCAGGTCGCTTTCTGTACCGGGATCGACGGTGTCAACGATACGGAACTCAGGCAACTCGTTATTTCCACCTTTGATGAGGATAAGGAATACACCGGTTCGGATCGGCCACTTGATGAACTTCTCGCGGCTTACGGTGAGGAATACAACGCCGCCAACGTTGATAAGGCGGTTGACATCATGGTCAAGGTCTTACGAGACGCTTGCTAGTCGGCAGCCCACGGTGCCGGCTGCAGCCACCGCCGGCGAGGGCGGGTTCGGGGGGTCTTGGCCACGAGTGCAGTCCTACGGGATGTTGCTGACTCGCATGGGATCGTCGAGAGCGTTGATCACCGGTTCGAGATCGGGCGGGCCGGGTGCGGTGTAGCGAACATCCGGAAACGGCTCGGGACCGGGGCCACCGGGGTTGTAGAGCGGCAGGTATTCACCCTCCGCCGGGACCTCGACGAACGTGATGGACCGGGCGGCCGCTTCGTCACCCGCGAGGATGATGTCGATCTGATTGTCGGCGTCTTCCACGTAGCAGTCGTTGTACGCCACCCGTTCGCTCTCGGCTTGGCCGAGTTCGGCCAAGCCGAGGACGCGAAGCGTGCCGCCGGCGACCTCGTAATCGACGCCGACCTCGGTGAGCAGGATGGTTGAGCCGTCATCGGCTGTGGCGTGGATGCGGAAGTGGTTCTCGTAGGCGTCTGGTGTCAGCGACGTGATTCCGGTCGGGGTGTAGCCGCCGGAGGTGAGTAGCCGGATCCGGAAGTCGCCACCGCCGTAGAGCGCGAACTCGTCATTCGGAAGTAGGACCCGATCGAGCGGGCCTGCTCCGCCTTCGCCGACCGCCTCGTCGCCGACGTGGTTCAGTTTGGCTCCAACCAGCGCAGGTCCGGTCTCGTATGGACTTCCGCCGCCCGTCCACGTCAGACCGACGCCACTCTGCTCGCCGTCGGGGCCGAGAAAGCGCAATGGCGTGCCGTCGTCGATGACCTCGAGGCTCACCGGGTAGACCGCTTCGTCGCCATCGAGTCGGTTCCCGAAGTCGCCGAACAGCACGACGGTGTTCCGCTCATTGAGCTCGTAGTTCGGCAGCATCCCTGCCGCATTCGGAACCACCTGCTCGCCGGTGTTGAGGGTGAACAGGAAGTCCTCCGGGTGAACGGTCGAGGTCAGGACCGGCCAGGTGAACACCACCGGCAGACCATCGTCGTAGTCGGGTTCGTCGTCGGCCACGCCTCGATAGAACATCTCGACGCCCGCTGCGGTCGCTCCGCTCACGATCGGGTCGCCGGCGCATTCGGGCTGGTAGAACGAGCCTCCACCAGTCTGGATCGTCTCGAGTTCCTCGTCGGGCCAGCCGATCACCCCGTCGAAGCCCATGCCGGCCGACAGGATCCGAAGCTCATCGTCCCAGATGTCCGCTGCGAGAATGCGGTCGTCGTAGAGGGCGGGCGCAACATCATCATCTGACCGCGGTGGGGTTGGGTCAGATGATTCAGGGTCTGTCTCGGGCACGGTGTCTTGGGTTCCGCCAGCACCTTCCGCCCCTGTCTCGGCTTCCGAGGCTGCCGCGGGTTCCGTTGTCGTGGCCGACGCAGTTTCGGACGAGTCGTCGGAGCAGGCTGCTAGCAACACCAGGGTCGCCGACAAGACGACCAACGCTCGAGGGCGGCGTCGAGGCACCCTCGTCGGAGGGCCGGCGGCCGTGGGCATGTCGGCGGTGTTCATGATGGTGCACTCCTCACGGCGAGTCGCCGATGGTGTTGTTGGTGTCGTGATGGGACAGGGAGCATCGAGCGATTGCCTCAGGCTTCCGGCGCTGGCGTCGTCGGTGGGTTGATCGGTTCGCCGAGTGGCAACCAGAGCTGGTCGGTGATCATCTGGGCGTGTCGGTCGGACCAGATATGCGGCCGCACGGTCGTGAACGTTGGGTGGTAGTCGTCAGAGAACTGTCCGTCCCATCGGTTGTTGCTGATCGCGAGCGTCCTTGCATGGCTACTCGTCGGTATGAAGCTCACGAAGTAGGAGCTGAACTCGCCAGGGTCTCCTTGGGTTGCGACCGGTAGTACAGCCGTGGTCGTCCACGGACCTTCGGGTCGTGGCGCGACGTCGAAGTACACGAGGTTGCCCCACCAGTCGGCAGCTTTCGTGACAGCGATCCAGCGATCTCCATCGCGCTCGATCTGCATCGGGTTCGCGCCGCGCTGGTTGCCGTCGGGGGCATGTACGGGCGCGATGTTGACTGCAGCTCGGCTGTTTCGCGTCCAGTCGTTGCCGTCCCAGTACTCGAGTGGCACGCTCGGTTGTTCGAGGGGTTGGCGCGCGACCTGAACGTGGTTCGTGCACTCGTCATGGCCGAGATAACCGAAGCCGAATTGTCGGTGACAGTGGCTGTACAGGTAGCGGTATTCGTCGTCAGTGGTCACCTCGAACCCGTAGAGATCGCTCGTCGGGTTCGGTGCCCCGCCCAGCTCTCCGGGGGTCATGGTGTCGAGATCGATCTCGACGCTCACGGTCGCGAGGGGCGTGGCGTTGTCGAGGTATGCGGCGCCGCGCTCCTCCATCTCCGCCAAGTACAGCACGAATGTCTGGGCGTCCTGCTGGTATCCGTCGAGTGGCCAGTACCAGTGGCGATACCGGTCGGTCTGTTCGGGTGCGATCCACGATGTGGGTCGCGCTTCGGTTCCACCGGCCAGGCTGGCGAAGCACATGCCGTCCTGTATCGCACCAGCGTTGTGCGCCAGCGTGGGATCTCCAGCGCCGTCATCGATGAAGGCGTCCTGAAACACCCACAGCACTCGGCCGTCAGCCAATTCGAATGCACGCTGATAGTCGGCGCCGACGATGTTGTCGAGACCGCTGTCGAACACGGCATTCAGCGACTCGGCACTGGACGCCTGTTGGAGACAGTCATCGGACGCCGCTACAGCGAGGTGGGGGGCGGTGACCGATCCGACGGCCAGCAACGAGGTGACCGCACCGACTGCGATATGGGCGATCATCGCCGTCGACCGGGCCAGCGGCGCCGACGCCGCGACGAAGAGGCTCGTTCACGGGCCTCAACAGGGCCAGCGAGCAGGGAGTCGACGAGATACTGGTCGCCGCTGTACTCGGTGATGCCGATGATCGATTCGCCATCGGTCTGGAGATGGAATGCCACTTCGACGGCGAATGGGCCTTCCTCGGACCTTCCGTGCAGCAGGACGATGACAAGGCCTCGGTTGCCGTCGTTCATGGTCTCGGTCACGTCGACGCGATCCACGACTACTCCCGGTGCGACAGGCTGGGTCAACGCCGCGGTGACGTGCTCTCGGCCATGGTGCAGTCCGGCGCCTGCGCTGCGGCCGGGCAGTTGGTAGATCACCTGGTCGCCGAGCAGCGAGGGAAGGCCCTGGGCGTCACCGGACGACACCGCATCAGCGAACGCCTCGGTGAGTTCGCGGCTGGCGGCGACCGACAGATCAAACCGTTGCGGCGGCGGTGTTGTCTCAGCGCTGACGGTGTCGGTCGGATGCGCGGGCTGTTCGGTCGAATGGTTCATGCCCGCAGTGCCTCGGTTGGGGCGAGCCTGGCTGCTCGCATTGCCGGGTAGAGGCCGGCGACGGCGCCGATGAGGAGTGCTGCGAGGAATCCTCCAGCGGCCGCGGTGCCCGGGATGATGACTCGCCAACCCTGCAGGCCCGAGTAGAGATACGTGGCTCCGATGCCGAGCGCTACGCCAACGGCGCCCCCGAGAGCGGACAGGATCACCGCTTCGGTCAAGAACTGGCGGCGAATGTGGGCCCGGGTCGCGCCGAGTGCCCGTCGCAGGCCGATCTCACCACGCCGCTCGATGACGGCGATCACCATCACGTTCGCGATGCCGATGCCGCCGACCAGCAACGCCACGGCTCCGAGGCCCAGGAACAGAGTGGTCAGTGCGTCGTCGGCGGCAGCTTGCGCTTCGAGGGCGTCGCTGGGCCGACTCACCGTGACCTCCTCGGGGTTCTCGGCGTCCGCGGTGGCGGGGATCAGATCTCGGGTCGTGTCGATCGCGCCGTCCTCGACCCGAGCGAAGATCGTCGTCGGAACCGGCTCGGTTCCGTAGAACGTCTCAGCCGCTTCCTGTCCCATGATCGCTGACCGGTCGAGGTCGGCCGAGAGGGGGAACTCTTTGAGGATGCCGACCACCTCGACGTATTGCTCACCGACGTACACGTAGGTCGGCTGCGTCAACGTCGTGATACCGAGCCGTTCCGCGGCGACCGAGCCGAGCACAACCGCGGGGTAGGCGCTCGTCGCCTCGTTCAGCCACGCCCCGTCGGCGATCGCGCCATTGAGTGTGTCGAGCAGTGACTCGCTCGCAGCGACGACCGCGAGTCCGCCGGTTTGTCCGCTGGGGACGAACTCGTTCTTCAGCACGCTGGCATCGACGACGTAGACGGCGCTGGCGACCTCGACCGTGTCGATTCGGTTGATCGCTGCCAACGCCTCTTCGGGGAACGCTCCATCGCCTCCACCAAACCCAGCACCGGCTTCCACGGTGAGCAGGTTCGTGCCGAGTGCGGAGATCTCGTCGAGGAGTGCCGACTTCGACGACTCGCTGAGGCCGAGAACCCCGACCATCGCGGCGATGCCGATCGAGACGCCGAGAGCGGACAGCGCCGTACGCATCTTGCGGGCGCGGGGCCCCGAGGCGCCGACTCGGAACACGTCGCTGGGTCGAAGGCGACTCGCGGTGGCACGCGGCGAGATCGCGGCGGTCATGGATGGCTTCCCTGCAACGCCGAGTCCGACTCGATGCGGCCGTCGAAGACGGAGACTTGCCGTGGCAGCGATGCCGCGATCTTCGTGTCGTGTGTGATCACGGCGATGGTCGTGCCCTCGTCGTGAAGCCCTGCGATGAGATCCATGACCGCTCCCGTCGACTTCGAGTCGAGGTTGCCGGTCGGTTCGTCGGCCAGCACGAAGGCCGGTTCGTGAACGAGCGCCCGAGCGACGGCGACTCGCTGGCGCTCGCCGCCGGACATATGGCTCGGCGGATGCGACAGTCGATGTCCGAGACCCACCCGTTTCAGCGTCTCAGCCGAGCGTTCTCGCCGCTCCCTGACACCAACTCCCTGATAGATGAGACCGTTGGCGACGTTGTCGATGGCCGACATGCCGTCGAGAAGGAAGAACTGCTGGAACACGAAACCGATGCGCCGGGCGCGTACGCCGGCGACCTGCTTGTCGCTCAGCGTCGCCGTGTCGTTCCCGTCGATGGACACGACGCCCTGGGTGGGCCGGTCGAGTGTGCCCATGACGTTGAGCAGCGTGGACTTGCCGCTCCCCGAGGGTCCGACCACGGCGACGAGTTCGCCGTGATCGATCCGAACCGACACATCGTCGAGGGCCCGTACAGGTGGGAAACCCGGGTACTCCTTGACGACGTTGCGCATCTCGAGCGCCGCGGGGCGACTCATGACGGGACCACGACTTGTGTCCCCGGCTGGATGCCGGTGACTTCGACCCATCCGTCGCTGAACATGCCCGGATCGACCTGAACGAACGTCGTGCCGGTCGTCGTGACGGCCTCGACAGCGAAGTTGCCATCACCCGTCGCAACGAGTGCGCTGACCGGAACGACGGTCGCGCCGGCTGCAATCTCCTCGACGAGTTTGATCCTGACATCCACTTGATCGAGATCGCTCGCCGAGGCCGGGACTTCGGTGACCGAGATCTCGACGGCGATCGTGGGGTCGGCGTCGGGGTTCATCGGATCGGTGGTCGTCGACGTCGCCACGGTGACGACGGTGCCTTGAACGATGTCGCCGTCGGGGAACTCGATGTCCACGACATTGCCTTCGGCGAGCTTGTCTTGATCGGCGACAGCGATCGACGTCTCGATGATGCGGGCCGTGGTCTCGGTCGACGACGACCACAGCACCGAACCCGAAGCGACAAAGCCTTCGTCGTCGTCGACGACCGAACCGGCAACCGTGCCCGTCTCGAAGATGACGATCTCGTCGAGTGAGACGACACCGTCGACGACCACTGCCTCGAACGTGTTCTGCAGGTCCTCTTCCCACTCGATGATGGCCTGCTCGGTGTCTTCGTCGAACACGTCATCGACGTCCAGGTCACCGTTGGCGTCGTAGCCAAGTGAGACCAACATCTCTTCGACAGCGAGGATGTCGTCACCGGCATCGATGCCGTCTTCGATGTCTCGATCGAAGGTCGCGTCACTGATCATCGCGGTCACGGCACGGCCGTCGACGGAGTACAACACGTCACCCGAAGCGAGCTCTTGTCCACTGGTCACGAACGTCTCGATCTCGCCCGAATGCTCGTAGTGCGCAGTGTCGGCGGTGCCGACCATGTTCAGCTCCATGATGGGAGAGCCGACGTTGACGCGACGCCCCACGTCGGTCGTGACGCTCGACACGACGGCAGGGCCGCCGAGCACGATGACGTCCGATGCAGCAACGATGCCGGACTCTTCGATGCCTGCGTCTTCCTGCCAGCGCACGACTGCGTCGGTGGTCGACTGGTCGTAGACACCGTCGACCACGAACTCGGTGTCGACCATGTTGCCGTCCTCGTCTTCGAAGCTGTGGTAGCCAAGCGCGGCGAGGTTCTTCTCGAGGACGAGAACGTCGTCGCCGACGGACCCCTCCTCGACGCTCCGGTAGAACGGAATCGTGCCGTAGAATACGGTGGTGGGCGCGGCGTTGATCGTGTAGAGCACGGTTCCACGCTCGATGGCGTCGCCGCTGTCGAGCAGGCTTGTGATCACACCCTCGGTACCGCTGCTGATCGGTTCGATGTCTGCGTAGATCATCCGCCCGTCGAGCTCGTCGAACTCGATCAGGTCGCGCACTTCGGCGGACACGGCAGTCAGCGTCACGCTCTCGGGTTCGTTCGACTCGGCGACGTCATCACCGCCGTCGAGTACGAGAGTGCTCGCAGCGAGAGCAATGCCAGCGACACCGACGGCTGCGACCACCCAGGGCCACCGCCGACGCGCGCGCCGCGTCGTGTGATCGACGGTGGCTCTCGGTTCGTCGTCGGCGCCGCGGGCTGCGGTTGAGCCGGGCACGGGGCCCGGTTCGACGCCCTCGTCGAGGCGCGAGTTCTCGGGGTTGGAGAGAACTGGCATGCGGTCAGCCTCCGCCTGCGCCGGCGAACAAGGTCTGACAGGCTTCGATCGCGGCTGCGTTGGCGGGGTCCTCCGGATCGAACTCCCAATCGAGAAGGCCGGCCGCGCCATTGCTGAGGTCGGGGTCCGAGACATCGACGCCTTCATTTCGGAGGCATTGCGCGAAGGCCAAGAACTGATCTTGGGTCTCCGTGGTCATGCCCCCTCCGCTGTTCGGGAGGAAGCTCGCGCCCGCAATGATCGGGCCGCAGACCGGGAGCGCCGCCTGGACCTCGTCTGACCCGAAGACGACGTCGCCTCCTGGACCGACAGCTCCACCTCCGCTGATGTCGATACTTCCGTCCGCATTCGTCGCCGGGTCGGGCCATTTGTCGACGCCCTCGTCGCGCATGCACTGAGCGAACTGCAGCGCCAACTCTTCCTCGCTGGCCTCCGTCGCCGGTTCGGGCTCGACGCCGGGGTCCGCTTCGGCATCGCTCGCGCTGGCATCCGCACCGGTGTTCGTCCCGGCTTGCGGCTCGGTGTCTTCGACCACGACGATGTCTCCCGGGTCGGTCTCGGGAGCTGCCTCGACGATGACGATCTCGCCCTCGTCGGGTTCGGTTGCTGCGCTCTCGGAGCTCTCGCTGCCACCACATGCGGCGGCGAAGAGTCCGGCGGCGGCAACGATGGCGAACTGTCGAGTGTGGCGTCTCACGTTTCGATGCGTGCGTTTCATGGACGACATCGTGTGGTGAGAACCTCACGCCCGTATCAATGGAACCTTGAGGCTTGCTGGAGATCTGGATCGGTTGTTGCGCACGTTCAGGAAATCTCCAGCTTTCGTCGAGACGGCTCGCAGGTTCGTGTGTGATTCTGATGGGATGAATGCAGGATCCGCATCGGCCACGAAGGTCTTGGTGGTCGACGACGAGGAGAACATCTCGTTCCTCGTGTCGTCCGCGTTGCGCGTCGAGGGATTCGATGTCGCCACCGCGACTTCCGGTCGCACGGCGCTCAGCGAGGCCGAGCGGCGGCAACCCGATGTCATCGTCCTCGACGTGATGCTCGGCGACATGGACGGGTTCGAGGTGCTCCGTCGGCTGCGCGCTGGCGGGATCGTGGCGCCCGTGCTGTTCTTGACCGCTCGACATGACACCGAGGACCGAGTGCGCGGCCTGACGGCGGGCGGCGATGATTACATCGTGAAACCGTTCGCGCTCGAGGAGTTGGTGGCGCGTGTTCACGTTGCGCTTCGTCGGAGCGGCGGTGCGGCCTCGACGAGTAATCGGATGCAGGTCGGAGATCTCGTTCTTGATAGTGACGCCCACCGCGTCTGGCGAGGCGACGACGAGGCAGCGCTGTCGGCGACCGAGTTCAAGTTGCTGCGCTGTTTGATGTCGAACGCCGGGCGTGTGGTCAGTCGCGGTCAGATCCTCGATCATGTGTGGCGCTACGACTTCGACGGTGAATCAGCCATCATCGAGTCCTTCGTCAGCAACCTGCGTAAGAAGGTCGACTACCGCGATCCGAAGCTCATTCACACGATTCGCGGAGTCGGTTACAGCATTCGAGAACCCTCGTGACTCTGCGTACCCGACTTCTCTGGGGCGTGTTCGGCGTCGCCGTCGTGCTTGCCTTGGTCGGCATTTTCGTCGCGGTGACCCAGCGCGACCACTTCTACGACCAGCTCGACCGTCAACTCGAAGCAATCGAAGACGTCATCGGCCAGGTCGCCGACCGGCCACCTGTCGAACGCCCGAACGACAGCGATTCGATCGTGGGCAACGCCTACATCGGCGTCGTCTCGCCGGACGGCAATCTGTTTCCGATTGCGACACCGGTCGACGACCCCGAGCTCGTGCCGGCCGTCCCAGACGGCCAAGAGCTCGACAGTCCCACCACGCTTGGCACGGTGTCCGGCGATGCGGACCACGTTCGCGCATCGACCGTCGTCGCCAACGGTCAGCTCGTGCTTATCGCCCTGCCGACCACCGACGCCGACGAGTCGCTTCGGTCGCTCGTCATCGCCGAGGCAACCGCAGGTGCGGTCATCCTCTTCTCGCTGGCCCTCTTCGTGTGGTCGATGATCCGGCACGGTCTCCGACCGATCCGCACCATGACCGAAGCGGCAGACGCCATCACCGCAGGCGCCGTCGATCGCCGGGTCGAACAGCCGACTGGCCGGACCGAAGCCGCCCGACTCGGACGTGCACTGAACCTGATGATCGACAGGGCCCAGGAGGCCGAGGCACAACGAGCTCGTTTCACCGCCGACGTCAGCCACGAACTCCGCACTCCGCTCACCACGCTGCAGGGCTACGCAGCGCTGTACCAGCAAGGTGCACTCGAAGAGCCGGGAACTCTCGACGACGCCATGCAGCGAATCGGTGACGAGGCCGGTCGCATGAAGCGCATCGTCGAGCAACTTCTGACGCTGTCCGACCTCGACGAACATCGACCGCCCGCCGTCGATGCGATTGTCATGAGCGAGTTCCTCAACGACATCGCGGCAGACATACGCGCCGCCCAGCCCGACCGCGTCGTCACCGTGGTCACCGATGGCGGTGTCATTGCGTATGCGGATCGTGACCAACTCTTCCAAGCTCTCGCGGCTCTGGCTGCCAACGCGTTGAGATACACGCCAGTGGACACGCCCCTCGAACTTCACGCCAGCGCCATCGACAGCGGCGTTCGAATCGCGGTCCGAGATCATGGTCCGGGAATCCCAGCGAGCGAGGTCGAGCGCGTCTTCGAGCGCCTGTATCGAGCAGACGAGGGGCGCGATCGGTCCACGGGCGGCAGCGGACTCGGACTTGCGATCGTCGCCGCAATCGCCGGTGCGCACAGCGGCAGGCATGGCGTCGACCTCACACCCGGCGGAGGCGCGACGTTCTGGATTGAGCTGCCAAACGGTGTTGACCGGTGACGTTGTCCCTGAACGCCAACCGCCGCTCTTGTTCGGAGTGGGCAGCTTGGGCCCAACCCCGCCGGGCTCGCACGGGGACGCCGGCGCGTCGGAAACGGTCGGCGACGGTCTGTGCGTCGATCCCGAACTGGTCGGCGACGCCGCCCAACGACAATCCGCTCGCGTAGAGCTCGGCTGCTTGGGTGAGGATCTCGTCGTCCCACGCCGTCTGTTCGCTGTGGCGAGGGACGCCGTGGCGGTCGAGGTGGCTGGCGACGGTGGTTCGGTGGATGCTGAACTCCACGGCGAGTTGGCTGATGGTGGCGCCTGCTCGGTAGACCTCAAGAATGTCGTCGATGTCGGTGGGGGAGAGGCGTCGTTGGGGAGGGTTTGAAAGCCGTCCCTTTTCTTCTCGAGGCCCCTTGGCGGGGTCGTCGGAGGGGCGAATTTGGGCGGTTTCGAGGCCCCCGGGAGAGCCGCCGATCCGCTCTGACCCCTGTGCCACAAGCATTTCCGCGATCCTCAGAGGGTTTGAAAGCCGTCCCCTAAGGTCCACCACTGATGACAAGTGCTGGGCGTGCCGTGACACCTGTTTTTGTTGTTGCCGTCGCTGAGCTACGCGGTCACAGCATCGAGCGGCCGGTCGTGTTCTTCGCGAAGTCGTTGAGTGGACGGTGCCGAGTGGACAGTCG
>Ga0255780_10002357_pt1 | contig 17074 bp, 10 predicted proteins | sample 071ome_32_FD_179978 | JGI IMG/M metagenome (GOLD analysis project Ga0255780, IMG submission 179978) | Coastal salt marsh microbial communities from the Groves Creek Marsh, Skidaway Island, Georgia - 071405AT metaG (version 2) | ecosystem: Environmental > Aquatic > Marine > Intertidal zone >... | reverse complement strand
GTCTGTGTCTGGCACCTGCCTGCCTGGATGGCCGGGCGGTCTCCCCACGCCCGCCGGAGTGGCCCGCCCCGTCGGAGCGCCCGGGACGGTCCTTCTATACCCTTCTATACCTGCTGCTCCCCCCCCAGCACATCAATACCCCACCAGTGAGGCCGCCTTGCCCCCGACGTCAGGGGGTCGGATCATCGGAGAGGCCCCAGCACATGGGGCTCGCCTAGTCTCTCTGCAACGAGGCCGCTCGTTTCCACTTGTTTTTCGTGTGAGTCTCGAGACTTGTCGTCGGAGATCATCAACCATGCTGTCTTCTCTACGCCAAGCCAAGTCGTCGCTGTCCCTGCTGGCGAGGAGCCTGAGCACGAGCTCAATCGTTCGCAATGAGCTCGCCACATCCAAGGACAGCGCATTTCTGCGGTTCGGGAATCCCGTCCCCGAGAGCCAGGTCGGTATGAACCAGTGGCTGAACAGGCTTCCGGAGACCCAGGTACGTGGACGATGGACGGTCGGGCGGTGACGAAATTCTCGTCCAGACGCAGACCCCGTTCTCTCTTCTCTTTCCCTCGCCCGACGCCCTCCCACTCACTCGCCTACCCTCGTACCCTCCGCGCGCAGACGACGCGCCTTTCGAACGGCATGCGGGTCATCTCGGAGCACATCCCGTCGGCCTCGACGTCCACCGTGGGCGTGTGGATCGACGCGGGGTCGCGCTACGAGACAGACTCGACCAACGGGACTGCCCATTTCCTCGAGCACATGGCGTTCAAGGGGACGCAGAAGCGGAGCGTGAAGGATCTCGAGGTGGAGATTGAGAACATCGGGGGGCATCTGAACGCGTATACCTCTCGCGAGCAGACGTGTTACTTTGCCAAGGTGCAGAACGGGCACGTGGGCCAGGCGGTCGATATCCTGAGCGATATTCTCCAGAACTCCAAGCTGGAGGAGTCGGCGATCGAGCGCGAGCGGGACGTGATTCTGCGGGAGATGCAGGAGATCGAGGGCATGCCGGAGGAGGTGGTGTTCGACCACTTGCACGCCACCGCCTTCCAGCACAGTCCGCTCGGCCGTACCATCCTGGGGCCGGCCGATAACGTCAGGGGCATCACGCGTCAGAACCTCGTGGACTACATCTCGACCAACTACACGGCGGACAGGATGGTCATCGCCGCGTCTGGCGGGCTCGACCACGCCGCGCTGGTCAAGGCCGCCGAGGCACACTTCAGCAAGCTTCCGGAGAAGGGCGTGAGCACGGCGGAGCTCGTCAAGAACGAGCCGGCCTTCTTCACCGGCTCGGAGGTGCGTATGCGGGACCCCGATCAGCCGCTCGTGCACCTCGCCATCGCGTTCGAGGGCGCGTCGTGGACCGACCCGGACAGCATTCCGCTGATGGTCATGCAGACGATGCTGGGCACGTGGGATAAGAACGCGGCGAGCGGAAGGAACGGGGGCAGCAAGTTGACAGAGCTGGTGGCCACGAACAAACTGGCCGAGAGCATCATGGCGTTCAACACCAACTACCACGACACCGGCCTGTTTGGCGTCTACGCCACGGCAGACCCCGAGAAGTCCAACCTCGAGGACCTGTGCTGGGGGATCATGAGGCACACGACGGGCATGTGCTACAACGTGAGCGACGCGGACGTGGCGAGGGCCAAGAACCAGCTCAAGGCCAGCATCCTGTACTCGCAGGACGGCACGACCGGTGCCGCGGAGGACCTGGGAAGGAGCCTGCTGGTGTACGGAAGGAGGATCCCGAGGGCCGAGCTGTTTGCGAGGATTGACGCCGTCGACGCCGAGACGATCAAGGCGGTGGCCAACAAATTCGTGTTCGATCAGGATATCGCCGTGGCGACCCTGGGAAACACCCAGTTCATGCCGGACTACACGTGGCTGCGAAGGAGGACGTACATGCTTAGGTATTAGTGTTAAAGTGAACCGAGACTACTCGACGTGCGTATACATATAGGTATATATATAGGTATATATATAGGTACGGTCAGCATCGGCGCGAGGTCGTGCGACTGACGAACTCGAGCGGATCAGCAGCAGCAGAGCCAGAGCGATCATCCCACGCCGATGACTGTCTCGCACCAGCACCCGCAGCCCCAGGCGTTTCTCGCGCTGCTGGAGCGGAACGTGTCGATCAAGATCGTGTCGTCGTCATGGTGTCCGACGATGGACATCGTCGTGCTCGTGACGGCCGACGGGCAGTTGCAGCTGTTCCGGCTCAACTGGGAGCGGCTGTGGAGTCTCGAGACCAAGCAGACGGGGTCGAGTATCACGAGTTTGGAGTGGAGCCCGCTTGGAAAGCACGTGGCGTACGGCGACGAGGACGGGAACGTGGTCGTGTTGGCTGCAGAGGACGGGAGCGAGGTTTTGCGTCGGCGGGTGTTTCGCGGCGAGCGCGCGGCGGTCGTCGGACTGAGCTGGACGGTGCGTCGCGTCGATCCAGAGGGGGCGGGAGAGAGCATCGGCATCGGCATCGGCATTGGCATCGGCGGCACTGTCGGCAGCGGGACGAACCGCCGGCGGTCTTTGAGGCTGTTGGATGCGGCACAGGAGCGCACGCAGTCGCACGGGTTCAGCGCGTGCATCGGCACGGACTCGTTGACGCATACGCACTGTGTGACGCCGGCGTCGCACGCGAGTCACGAGGTCCGGAGCGAGTGGGAGAAGCGGCTGGCGAGGCGGGGGTTGGGGGCAGGGGCCGGCGAGGCGGGGTCGTCGCTGAGCTTGTTGTGCGCCGTGAATGCGCGGGGGGACGGGGTGGTGTGCGGGGAAGGACTCTTGCCGCTGCTGTCGTTTCGATTGTTTGACGGGGAACCGACCTCACGGGAAGAAACCGACCCCAGCGGCAGCGCCCCCGCGGGCGCCGGCGTCGATAGGCTTGCGTGTATGCGGATGGCGCGGTCGACCGAGGCGATGTACGTCGGTTGGAAGGACGCATCGGGGCTTCACGTGTCGAGGATCGACACGTCGGTGATTCGGCGGGAGGCGACGATGATCCGCGACATCAACTGCATGCTTTCCGAGACGCTCAAGGACCTGCGGTCGGTGTACGAGGTGATGGGCAACGTGCGTGCGCACGTGGAAGAGGTGGAGGCGGCGCGGGAAGAGCACTTGGACGACATGCGGGGCATCCTGGGGGGCACGAGAGACCCGGAGAAGGATATATACGACTTTTTGGTCCGCGGGGCGTACTCGCTGGAGCTCAAGGCGTTTGTCGGGAAGGAGGGCCCGCTCAAGACGACCGCACGTCGTGTCGACGCGGCCATGTCGTGCATGTACCACGACATTGTCTTCCACCTGCAGCCGTGCCTGGAGCGGATCGCGTTCCGACTGGGCGACGTGCGTGGGTACGCGATGACGCCGTCCGGGTCGCGGGTGCTGGGCCTGCGCCCCGAGGCGGTGGGGAGGGCAGAGCGGCGGGCGCTGGATTTCGTCGGAATATCCGAGCACGTTCGCGAGCTGGTGCTCAAGGCGGCGTCGGGGTACCGCAACTTCTACGCGCTCATGTCGATGCTGCAGCACCGGGAGATGGGAGAGCAGTATCCGAGCCTGCCGAGAAGCGCCATGCAGGAGGTGGAGGAGCTGATCGCGACGCGGTTCCACACGGCCGAGTTGGAGGCGGCCGTGGGGAGCATCATCGATATAGGCGCGCGAGAGGACGACCAGACGGCGCGGGCGAAGGAGCAGGAGCAGGAGCAGGCGAAGAAAACGGACTACGGCGGCGGCCACCGGGGGGACGACGACGAGCAGCTGCTGGAGGCCGTGTCCGAGTCCGCATGCGATCTGCGCACATCGGTACCGGCAGGACCGCCGAACGAATCGCCACGCCACGGCCGCCAGGATGCGCGGGTGGGCGACGAAGCGGCCGAGGATGCCGCCGCTCTCGAGCACCTCATGGGCGGCCTGGAGCGATGGCTGGACGGGGGCGTTTCCGCGGATCACGTGCAGGCGCTCGAGGACGCGATGCGGTGTGATGCGGAAGGGCACGGCTCTGCACTCGACGCGTTCAAGTCGCTCCTGCTCGACATCATCGCCTGTCCGACAAAGGCCCTGTCGTCCCACGCACGGTGCACGCACCGCTGGAAGATCCTCGATCGTCCGTGCTCGTTTTCGATGGAGATCGACCAGTCCGACGACCTGCACGTGCTGAGTGTCTCGGGATCCACGTTTTTGGACGTGCGACTGGACGCATCGAGGGAGGACGCCGTCGCAGACGTCCGCGGCGGACGTCTCCCGGACGACGAGCGGATCACGTCGTGCACTATGTACGAGAAGTCTGACGCCATCCTGCTGACGGCCGTGTCGGACGCGGGGTCCCGCATCGCCATGGTGTCCGACGACGCCACCGTGCGGCTCGAATCTTCGGGCCCTCTCGACGAGGTGGCGGCCGGAATCGGGCGCGTCGACTTGGCGAGTTGCCGGAGCCGGAGCGTGCCGAGCATGAACGTGACGGCGTTTGCAGCGGGCGTGGAGCGGGGCGTGGCGTTGGCGCTGTACGCTCCCGTGAATGCCATCGCGATCTACGACCTGGAGGAGGACGACGAAGAGGATGGGGACGAGGACGGCGGCGGGAGCGACGACGAGAACGTTGCCATGGCGTAGGTGGGGGTAGAGCCAAAGCGTTTGCTCTGGTCCGCGCTGAATCTGTATGTCTTCTTACCTGTCGATTCATCCCATGAAGAGCTAGCTTGATAGAACAAGCATCGTACTACGAGGGAGCGGCAGCGCGGAAGAACTCCTCCCGATCTTCCAAACGAACAAGAGCAGCCGGGATGCCGTCGACGTCGTCGGGCGGGACCCCGCTCCTGTCCTCGCAGTTCGGCATCCTCATGCACGTCCTGGGCTCGTTTCTCATCGTCTATGGGCAGACGATCGTGAAAGTTTCGCACCTGATTGCCGAGACGAGCAAGGACGGCGTGTCGTGGCGGCGGCCGGACGGGACGATTCGCCCGGTGATCTATGCCGCGGGCTCGAAGCTCTATGCGGTCACCGGATGGGCGCTGTTCGCGATAGGAAACCTGCTGCGATTCGTGAGCATGCGGTATGGCTCGCAGACGGTCCTGTCGGGGCTGTCATCGCTCCAGTTCATCGTCATCCCGATGGCCAGTTACCACCTGCTGGGCGTCACTTCCGACACGTCGACGTACGTCGGGATCGGCATTCTTCTCGTGGGGAACGTGTTGATCCTCGTGCACGGGCCGGGCAACGACGCCGTCTTCACGATCGACCAGCTGCGGGCGCAGTGGTTCAAGGCTTCGATGAAGCAGTTCTTGTTCGGGATCGGGTTCGTGATGGCGAGTATGCACATCCTGTGGCGGTTGGTGCACCACTGGCGGCGAAAGGCCGAGGCCAAGGTGCGGGTGGAGCAGAAGAAGGCGCTGCGGAGGAAGCGCAGTCTGAGCGGGAGCGGCAGCTTTGGGAGCCTCGATGGGCTCGACTCGAGCGTCGGCGATTCGATACGTCTTTCGCCGACGGGGATGGGGACGGAGACGGGGACGGGGACGGGGGAGGGGGGTGACCTTGCGACTATCGCGCACGACCCGAGTGTGGCCCGGATGTTTGCCGCGGCGGTGCTGTTCTCTGCCGTGTCGGCGTTTGTCGGGGCATGGAGCGTGCTGTTCTCAAAGTCGCTGACGTACATCTTCGGCGACCTCTTCGGGGGCGATGCGGCGGGCGCTGTGTTATGGGATGGATACACGTGGCTGGTGGTCGGGGCGTTTGTCTTGAGCGCTGGGTTCTGGGTCCGGCAGACGAACAAGGGCCTGAAGCTGTATCCGGCGACGCTCATCATGCCGTTGCTTCAGGCGTTCTGGCTCGCCATGTCCATCCTTCAGGGAGCAATCTACTTTGACGAGACACAAGGGCTGAGCTCGCGCGAGCTCACGTGGTTGGTGGTCGGGCTGGTGCTGGCGATCGCCGGGGCGCTGTTGATGGTGGGTGATGAAATGAGACTCGTCCGCACGCCCTGACTGACTGACCGACTGACTGACTGACTGACTGACTGACTGACTCTACGCGCTTCGCTCGCTCGCCAGGGGTTGGCAGGGTTCTTCGGGGAGGGGAGGATGGGTTCGGGGGGCGGAGGACGGGGCTGGTAGGGCGACGACGTCGAGTCGAGCATGAGATCCGCGCTGCGGGTGAACAGTCCGAGCTTGGGGGTGGTGGGGACCACTGCGAGTCTGAGTGAGTTGCTGGCGACCGAGCGGGTCGCGCGCGACCGGCGGCGATGATGATGTTGATGTTGAGGACGTGTATCTTTTCTCACGACAGAGGCCCAGCGTCCGAGTGGCCGATTCCTCTCGGGATCACGGAACACGCACAGAGAAAGCGTAAGCGTACATATATACCATCACGGGTGGGTAGAAGGATCCCCACACCTCTGCGTGCGTTGTTCGCGGTGTCGAACGAAGGAATTATTCGTCGAAATCCATACCTTCTGGATTCCGTGCGGCCCCTGGGCGAGTCTTCCTCGTTTGCTCGCGTGACTGACCCATATCGGCAGGGGTCTTGAATCGAGGGAAGGACACGCGTGGGGTACGTCGTCGTCGAGCCGTCGACATCGGCCTGGCGCGAGATGAGCCTGGGCGTGGCGGACAGCCCGTCGCAGTTGTACCGGACTGCGTCCCTGGATCAATCCGTGTCCTCGATCGGTACGAATTCGGCGAATGGGAGCAATAACAACCTCGCGGGTATCCCCGCCGTCCTCGCCTCGTCGTCGAGGACGTTGCCGGTGTCGGTCATCGGAACGCAGCGGTCTGGCAACAGGAACAGGCCGCAATCGTCGTCCTCGCAAGAGAAAGGGCCGCGGAACTCGCACTCGAATAGCAATATGATGCATATCCTCGAGGCGAACCGGCGACGGGAGCAGAACAGCAGGTCGAACGCGAGGGCGGATGCCCTCGAGTCGTTCCTGGCGAGTCTCCGGGCCAAGAACATGATCGACGTGGACCAACCTGGGTTTGTCGAGAGTATGCGGGAGCATTTCGAGCTGCTGCCGTCACGGTATGCGACGAACGTCAACACGACGTCGCTCGACGTCCTCAACCACAAGCGGCTGCTGGACTCGGCGAGGTCCGACCCGTCGGCAGTGAGCTTCCAGGTTCGGAGCGTAGACGTAATGGGGTTGCACAGCGTGAAAAGCTTTGGGAGCCTCGGGAGCTCGCAGGCGAACTCGTACTCGCACCTGCGAGCGATCGGCGAGGCGGCGATGGGGCTGCACTCCCAGTCGCAGCGGTCGCTGCCCCGGCCTGCGTTCGGTTCGTCGCCGAACTTGGCGGGGCTCGTCGACGATTTAGATGAAGAGTATAGCGACGGCGGACAGGGGGCAGGAGGCCGGGATCGGACGAGCAGGGACCTGCGGAATTACGTGTTTTACGAGGTCACGATCGCGTCGGTCGATCAGAGCAAGCTGTTGATGCGGCTGAGCGAGAGTCTGGGAGATATCGGGTTGAACATTTGCGAGGCGCATGCGTTCAACACGAAGGACCGGTTCGTGCTCGACGTGTTCGTGGTGAACGGTTGGAACGATCCGGGTGGCGTGGACGCGTTGGAGGACGTGCTGAGCATGCGGTTGCAGGAGCTGCCGATGCCCGGGGATAGCCTTCGAAAGGGTGGAAATGAGGATACCAGCCCTGGAAAGGGCGAGAAGGCCGACATACAGCAGATGACGCAGATGATGGCACAGTCGACCGTCGACGACGACTGGGAGATTGATCCGTCCGACATCGTGTTTCAGGAGAAGATCGCGAGCGGGGCGTTCGGGGATCTCTTCAAGGGGGTGTTTTGCGGTCAGGACGCGGCCATCAAGATTCTGCGGGGCGTGCAGGACAACTCGGTGCAGTACCAAGAGTTTCTCCAAGAGGTGGCCATCATGCGCAAGGTGCGGCATCGGAACGTCGTGCAGTTCATCGGGGCGTGCACGAAAAAGCCGCATTTGTGTATTGTGTTCGAGTACATGAAGGGCGGGTCGGTGTACGATCGGCTGCGGAGCGAGAAGGGCGCGTTTTCGATCGTGGAGGTGCTTCGGGTGGCGGCCGAGGTGAGCCGCGGGATGAACTACCTGCACCAGCGGAAGATTCTGCACCGCGACCTCAAGGCGGCCAACCTGCTGATCGACGAGCACGGCACGGTGAAGATCGCGGACTTCGGGGTGGCCAGGCTGCTCGACACCGAGGGAGTGATGACCGCCGAGACCGGGACGTACCGTTGGATGGCTCCCGAGATTATCGAGCACAAGGCGTACGATCAGAAGGCGGACGTGTACTCGTTCGGGATCGTTCTTTGGGAGTTGCTGACGGGGAGCGTTCCGTACCAGGATCGGACGCCCCTGCAGGCGGCGGTCGGCGTGGTGCAGAACGGGCTCCGGCCGGACATCCCGCCCTCGACCCCGGCCGGCATCGCGGACATCATGCGCCTCTGCTGGCAGCGGGAGCCATCGGTGCGTCCGTCGTTCGAGACGCTGAAGAAAAAGTTCGAGGATATGTACGACAAGGCGTTGGCGCAGGCCGTCGAGGCGGGGAGCAAGAGCGCCAAGAAGGGCGGCGGGGGGATCTTCGGGCGGCTCAAGGGCTCGGGCAAGGCATAGATTTTTACACGATGAATGAATATTTTTACGTATGAGAGAGTAATGAGCGTATTTCATTTCAAATTGTCGTCATCGTCGTCGTCATGCGCATCCGCATTTGCAAAGAGGTCCTTGAGGCGCAACGCGGCGGCGCTCTCCGTGCGCGCCATGCCGCGCGACTGGAACGACGTGGACTGGCTGAAACTCCTGCTAAGCCCGCCCAAGCTGGACTCGGAGCCCTGGGACATCGACCGGTTGGTCGTCTGCCGGCTGAGCGACCGAGCCGTCGCCGAGGTCTGGATGCCGGCTGTTTCCACGGATCCAGCCGCCAGCTCGCTGTCCCTGCTGAAGTTGGAAAACGTGATGCGGCGAGAGGCGTGCGCGCCTCCGTCGTTGCTCACCGTGACTTGGCCGGCCTGCCCCGGTGCTGGCGGCTCTTCGATGACCTCCATGTCGGCGGTCGTCCGCCGCTGGTTGAACATGGACATGTCGGTGCTCTGCCGCTGCAAAGACTTCCGGGAGACCAAGCCCAGCGTGCCGTCGTTGTTCATCATGATCTCTTCCTCCGCGTCCCCGTCTTCCGAGCTGCCGCTGCCGCCAAGATCAAGGTCCAGCATCTGGAAGTTGCCAAACAGCCCGCCAGCTTCGGCGTCTGCGCTCGTATTGCTGGTGCCCACGTTTTGCGGCTCGTGCATCACGGCGAACGACGCAGACTTCTTCAGCGAGTTTTGCAGCGTTGGGAAGCGCATGCCCGCCGATCCAGGCACCGCCACGACTTCCGTACCGGACGTCCGCCTGAACGTCGGCCGTGCCGTGCTGGGACTCCCGTACCTCTCTCTCTCGTATCGATCATAGCCAGAAAGCATGCCGCCACCGGGGCTCGAGCCCGCGCCACCGAGGCCCGCATCCCACGACGGGCTGAACCCCGCGTGCGATTGGCTGTGCGCCAGCTGGGGGCCGGGCTCGGCGCCACGCGGGATCGGGATAACTTCCGCCGTTGATGTCACGAAGTGATCCCGTTGGAGCGGTTCGCTTCCCGCGCCAAAGTTGGACAGGGAGTCGCTGCGGTAGGAGAGCTCGCCAAAGACCTTCCTGTGCGCCGCCCTGCCCTTGCCGCTCTTCTTCGAGCTGGCGACCGAGACGGTGTCATCCGCGACGAGGTCGTCGCCCCGATATTCCCGGATCTTGTACCTGGCCCGCTTGAAGAGCTCCACCCCCAAGTCCGGCAAACGCAGGATCACGTACATGACCAGACCGGCCAGGATGCCGTACGCGACCGAGTAGGTCAGCGGCATGACGATGATCGTCAGAAAAGCAGGGATCGAGTCCTTCGGCTCGTCCCACGGGATGTGGTCGGCGTGCGCCATGAGCATTATCCCCACGAGGATCAGCGCCGAGCCCGTGGCATAGGCGGGAATGGACGAGAGGATGGGGCTGAAGAACAGCGCAACGAAGAAGAAGAACGACACGACCAGCGAAACGATGCCCGTCCTGCCGCCCTCTTCGATGCCGGCCGCGCTCTCCAGGTAGACGCCAACCGGCGAGATCCCGACCATGCTGCTCACGATGATGCCGACCCCGTCCGACAAAAACGCCCACTGCTGTCCTTTGAACTCCTTATTGTGCGACACAAACTGCTGGTACGGATTGGGCTCGACGCCGTCGTTCGCCTCCTTGATCGCCTCCTTCTTCTCCTTGATCTCGTCGTGGTCGTCCACCCCGTAGTAGTCCATCTCCATCTGCGAGTCCAAAAGTAGCGCCATCGACAGCAGGATTCCCGTAGTGTCCAATATGTCGATATATAGGAACGTAAACAGCACGAACCAGAATTGACCTTTTGAGACGCCAGACCAGTCCCATTGGAGGCCCGACCCGTCCAGCGACGGTGCAGCCACGACTCGCTCGAAGTTCTGCAACCGCAGCTCACCCCCTGGGATCGGCGATCCGGCGCCGAGATAGCTCGCGGCATGTCCTGGAATCCATGCGATGACTGTTACGAACAGCACGCCCCAGAACAGCGCGCCCTTGACCCGCCACGCCAGGAGCAGCGACGACAGGATCCCGCCCGCGATACCCAGCCACATCGTCGGGGACCGCATCTCTAGGCCTTCGCACGCGAAAACCTGCGCAGAAGACTGTTCCAATAGCTCGGCCGACATGTTGAAAGTGCCCAGTCCCGTCGACGACTCAAAGCCGTCGACATTCGGTTGTTCCGGTCCTAGAAAGACCTGGGCCAGACTCACGTTCGAGGTGTACACATACCTCCTTTCCGATCGACTGCACCCTCCCAGTGTTGTCAACGTCGTCCCATCGAAGGCAATCACCCCCAGCGATCGCAGCCCGGTGTAGGCGAGCAACAGCCCCATGCCGACCGACCCGGAAAACGCGATGCTCGTCGGCATGTGCTTCATGACGAGCCCCCGCACGCCCGTGAGCGACAGAACAATAAATATCCAGCCCTCTATGAAAATTGCCACCAGCGCCTGCCCGTACGTCAGCACATCCTGGCCGACCACCTGGTATGCAAAGTAGACGTTGATACCGATGCCCGGCGCCAACCCCATCGGCAGATTGGCGAAGAACCCGATCATAAAGCTCGCAATCAGCGACGCGACCGCCGTTGCCGTGGTAACACTCCTCCTGAAATTCAGGATACAGTCGACGGCCTCGCCATTTCCCGACACGTATAGGCAGTCCTTCCCAAACAGCTTGTACAGGTCTGGGTCGCAGAGGGATTCCGCATCGCACGTCCCTCCAGTCGTCGAGATAATCTGCGGATTCACCGTCAACGTGTAGACAATCATCAGAAAGCTGATCAACCCGGCGTGCAGCTCCTTGCCCAGCCGCGCCTGCCGATCGCGGAACGTGAAGAACCTCCCGATCCACGACCGATCCCCCCAGGCGTTCATCTTATTCAAGCGACTCGAGAAGAACTGCGTCACCGCCTCGATTCCCTCCCACCCTGCGGAGTACCGTGCGGAGGGAAGCCGCCACGAATTCAGGACAGAACGACGCCTGTCGAGACTCGAGGACGACGAGTTTCGGTTGCGGGAGGCCGGTCGAATCCACTGCCACGCCCAGGAGCCACTGGTCTCGGTGTTTTCATCGGCGGTCGCGGTTGACTGACGACGTCCCATCTCTTCATCAGTAGGGATCCGGCCGGAACCCAGAACTGGACTCTCGCGAGCGTCATTTGGCCCGAACGATTCGGGTGGCATCCTGGTGGTTTTTCGTCTCGAGCGTGTTGTATCGTGTCAACCCGCGCCCGAGAACACGAACCGCCAGGCGTACGGACAGCAGAAGGACAGAAGAAGAACCTGGTGAAGGTTTGAAGGTAACTGGTGAAACTTCTCCGAGAGGAGAGCTTGAAAATCGGGGGTGGGTTACCGAGACGTGTCTATAGTAGTAGTCCTAGTCCTCGTACACACGACACTCGTCGGCGCTCGGGTCCTCGGCACACACCTCGTCCTGCATGGTCCTCCCCACCGCGCTTCCACAGAAGTGCGCCAGCGTGTCCTCGAGCGCCTGCGGGTCGTACTCCCCGGTAATCACGCACTCGCCGAGCGCACCCTTCAACAGAATCAATCGAATCGTCCCGTCCTGCACCTTCTTATCCACCGCCATGTAGGACTTGAACTCGTCGACCGTCATCTCCTTGGGCGGCACGACCGGCAGCCGGCTCCGGCGGATCAAGTCCTGCACACGCTGGTCCAGCTCCTCCGTGATCCACCCCAGCCGCCGCGACATGTCCGACGCCATGATAATACCCGTACCCACCGCCTCGCCGTGCAACCACGTCCCGTAGCCGGACGCGGCCTCGATGGCATGTCCGAACGTGTGTCCCAGGTTGAGCGTCGCGCGCACGCCACCCTCCTTCTCGTCCGCAGCGACCACCTCCGCTTTGTTCCAACAGCTCCGCTGAATCGCATACGTGAACGCCTTGGGGTCCCTCTCGAGCAGCCTGTCGATGTTCTCCTCCAGCCACACGAACAACTCGGCGTCCCGGATCAGCCCGTACTTGATAATCTCGCTGATTCCCGACGCCAGCTCCCTATCCGGGAGCGAGTTGAGCGAGTCTGTATCAATCAATACGCACTGAGGCTGATAAAACGCCCCGATCATGTTCTTTCCGAGCGGATGGTTCACCCCCGTCTTGCCCCCCACCGAGCTGTCCACCTGGGCCATCACGGTCGTCGGAACCTGCACAAAGTTCACCCCACGCTGATACGAAGCGGCAGCAAATCCGGTCATATCGCCCACCACCCCACCGCCCAGCGCCACGAACGTCGTCCTCCGGTCCATCCGGCACTCGAGTGCCTTGTCCCAGATCATCGACAGCACGTCCACGGTCTTATACTGCTCTCCGTCCGGCAGCTTCACCACTTCCACTTTGATCGTCCCATCTGCCTCGATTGCTGACTTGCACCGCTCGAGATACAGCGGCGCGATGGTCTCGTTCGTGACGATGAGCGCCGTCTTGCCGGTAATATGCTTCCGCAGGAGGGACTGGTCGTCGTCCAGGATGTTCTGGCCGATGTAGATCGGGTAGGAACGCTCTCCAAAGTCGACCGTCTCGATCTGCATGGCGCGCGTGGTGCTCAACGCGCGCCGGGCCAGCGGTGGTCCCCGAATCGGCCCGTGAGCCCAATTCGGCGTCGTTGCCGGCGTCGTTGCCGTCGTCGTTACGGTCGTCCGGCGCGCTACGCACGTGCTGCGCAGCAGACAGGACATGGTATGTGTCTGTGTCGTTGCGGAACGCGACCGAGACGCGAGATCGGGATAAAAACTGGTCAGTTTGATTAGCTCGCGGTACCCACCACGGCCATTCATCCATCCACCTCCCTGGTCGACCGTCGTCGTCTACGTGCTTCGAGGCCTTCGAGATGTCGCTTCCACATGCACGCCGATGCGCGTGTGGGACCGGGGCTGAGCCTATACCCGTCGCCTCGTCTGCGTCTTCGAGCCGTCCTCGTAGTAGCACACACACGCCGGCGAGGGCCACAGTCGGAGTCGCAACAACACAGCGAGGCTCGGACACTGCCCGGCGGCGGATGGTCGCGACGTGCGCGCTGGATCCGAGCTCGACCCAGGAGCTGATCATCGGCGGGGCGGTCGTGTCGTCGGTCGCCGCGGCCCTTATTCTGGGCTTTCAGAAGGAGAAGGAGGTGTGCACGAGTTGTAATGGGAGCGGTGGAGTAGTTTGTTTTGCTTGCGAAGGTACTGGGATTATGGAGCGGACGGATAGTCCCGAGGTGGAGAAGGAGATCCGGCGGGCCAACCTCGGTCGCAATGCTGGGAGGCTCGAGTGCCGGGCGTGCAAGGGGGTGGGCAGGCTGCTGTGCAAAAAGTGCGACGGGTCTGGATATTGCTAGTTCTATGTTAGTCAACCAATGAATGATGAATCAATCACTGTCAGTCGATCGATCAATCGATCGAGCGAGCGACCAAGAAGAGTCAACGACGGGTCTATCTATCTATCGACGATGGCCGCCCCGAGGCAGGCCGTCGCCGCGATGCCCGCCGGCGCCGTCGCGTCGTTCGAGGGCCTGTCGGATCTTGCCGATCAGGAAGGCTTTCGGGTTGCGGATCTTGCTGGAATCCTCTCGCTCGAACTCGTCCAAGACAATCATGTTGGTGCGTTCGTCGAGCTGGAGCATGAGGTTGACGACGTGCTCGTTGAAGTGGTCCACGACGATTCTGCCCAGCCACTTGGGGTTGCCCATCACGGCGTCGATCCTGTTCTGAAGTCGGGGGGAAAGGTTGCCGGCGGGGCCCGGGAGGAAGACCTGGGAGGTTGGGACGGCGTATGCTGTGGGCGGGGCGGCGTACGCCAGCGCGGTCGGGGGCTGTGCGTATCCGCCACCTCCGTAGGGAGCAGAGCCGCCGCGCGCAGGCTGGTTTGGGTTTTCGAAGAGCGGGTTGCCGTACGTCGTCGATTGCGGCGGCAAGTTTGAAACCACGGGCGCCGCACCCAGAGCCGACGGCATTGACGTGACCATCGACGGCGCATCCTCGCGTCTCGGGTATTTGGATGCCGCTTCGACAAACAACCTGTTGACGGTCAAGACATCGTCCGCGGAAAGTTTCATGCGCTCGACCGTCTCGTTCACGGCCCGAACCGAATTGGGGGCGTCAAGACCCGCCAGCAAGAGCCAGGAGTTATCGTCCAAGACGCTCACGAGTTTATTCTCCTCCTGGTCCCAAAGTTGCTGCATGCGGAGCGCGGCAGCAGGGTGCACGTACTTTGCCCAGTCGCTCAGCCCGTTGAGCTCGTCGACGCGCACGCCCCACTGCACCTGCTCAAGTGCAAAGTGCTTTGGCTCGGGCTGGGGCTGATGCGACTGTTGCGACTGTTGAGGCTGGTGAGGGGGCCCCCGGGCGTACGGCTGTTCTCTCGGGTCGTACCCCTGATTTTGGAACGGAGGCTGCTGCGGCGGTGGCTGGTGCTGATGCTGGAAAGGCGCTGGCAGCTGATTATGCCCGTCGAATCCACCGCCTGCGTGTTGCGCGGCTCGCAGCGACGTCGGCACGTACGAATAGTGCGGATCGTAAATATCCGGATGCGGATTCCGGTGCTCTCGCACCGGCTTCTTGTCACGACCGTGGTGATCGCGACCGTGGTGATTGCGACCGTGGTGATCGCGACCACCGCCCTCCCCCGGTACGCGATCCAGACTGTACCTGCCGCTCTCCAGTCCGCGATCCATATCCCGCATATGCGACACGAAGAACGCCGCCATGTTGCGCACGTCCGCCACGTTCTTCTTCGCAAACGCCTTCAACATGAACGCCTGCACCGCAGGCGGCTTGGCGGCCAGCGTCCCCAACACCTTGCCGTCCAGATCCCCCTCCCGGAGGTGCCTCCTGGCGGTCAAGTCACTGAGAATATCCCGGGCCTCTGGCGCCAAGTCCTCGACCGCGGCATTCACCTTCATGATCCCAGGGCCGCCGTCCCGGCCCGCCGACCTCTCCTCCTTCGCGCGACGAATCATCGACGACAGGTACGCCGAGATCTTCCGCACCTTTGAGGTCCGCACGGAATGATCCAGCTGCTTCATAATCTCCGTCGCCTCGGCCTGCGACAGGGAACGGAGCTGCTCCAGGACCGCGTCGTCGAGCGTCGACGGCGGCAGCTTCGTAAAGTCCAGGATGACTGCCAGGCGCCGCTTTGTGCCGGCGTCAATGTTCGCAAATCGCTCCGCGTTGAGCGCGTTCTCAATCTTGACCAACGGATCCGCGCCCTTGGCGGTGTCTTGCCCGTCCGGTCCGGACGCGGACCGAGCTCGCTTGGCGTCCGGCCCCTGCTGGCCGTCTGCCGCTGGCTGGGCTCCAGCAGCCTTAGGCGAATCAATTTCGCCCGCTTCCCCGGCCTCCACGCCCGCCGCACCGGCACCCTCGACCCCCGCCCCATCATCCGCACTCGTTCCCTTCTTCCCGACAGCCTGCCGCGTCTTGGTCACCGCGGGTCGCTTCTTCCCAGCGAGTTTCCCCGCAATTTTCCCGTTTGTTGCTTTCTCGGCCGCGTCGCCGCCGTCGTCCCCTGGCTCTGCATCCGAATCCGACGCCTTCCTCTTGCGCGTGGCATCGTCGGTCTCTGCCCCGGCCTCAGAGAGACGTTGAACGAGGTCGGCCTTCTTCCCCGTAGTTGCCAATCCACGATTCGTCAGCTCTTCCTTGAGCTTCACGACCGTAAGCTTATTCCAGTCCATTCGTGGGTATGTATGTATTTATGTATGGCGAGGTCGCGTCGAATTGGCCGTGGAGAAGGTCTGCGACAGAAAGGCCCCCTCCGATCGGAGGGGGCCAGAGGACCGGCGGGTGGGCCAAGGCCGGCGTGGGAGGCAGCGGCAACGCCGAAGCCGACCGGGCTTCCGAGGCTCAGTCGTGCGGACGGTTCCTCCGGAAGCTTGTCAGACGCATCCGCAACGTGTTCTTCCGCGAGTATGTGCTCCAGCAGAGCTCTGTCCTCGGTCCACCCCGCCTGGCCCTCCCCCCGCCCCCGGGGCCCGATGCCCGTCGACGACGGAGCGAATTTTCGCCAATCGCACGGACAATGCGCATTGTGTATAATCTGATCTCCATTCACATTCACGATGGTTACAAGTATGACCGCTGGTACGTCAAATGAGCCGTCCTTTGCACCGCCGCGCATGGCATCTCGATAGTAGCAAGTGAAATCCCACTTGCTCCTGGCGTGGTTATCTCCCGTTCTGTCTCCGGACATAGCACATTGGGGCTTCTATCCGGATGTATGACGCGGGCGGACGCGCCGGGCGTTCTGCGCTTGGTTCGCAGGCGGAGCGAATGCTACGCTCTAGAAGCACCGGCTCCGTCTAGAAGGCGTCTCTCGCTCTGTCGCTCACACACTCTCCTCCCTCCCGCCCCCTTCCTTTTTTTGCAGGACCTGGTGCCCTGAAGAACTCGACGCTGCGTGCTTCTCGCCGCACGGCCCGTTCGCCCCTCGTCGTCCGCGCGGCGAAGGAGCTGCACTTCAACGCCAACGGGGAG